>Ga0210401_10005072_pt1 | contig 13596 bp, 29 predicted proteins | sample IncBWH32MmetaG_FD_150866 | JGI IMG/M metagenome (GOLD analysis project Ga0210401, IMG submission 150866) | Forest soil microbial communities from Barre Woods Harvard Forest LTER site, Petersham, Massachusetts, United States - Inc-BW-H-32-M | ecosystem: Environmental > Terrestrial > Soil >... | reverse complement strand
CTGTTTTCTCCTCCCAACTACAAATACAGTGTAATGCATAAATCTGAATAATGCAACAGGGAAATGCAGGAAAAGTTAGCTCCGGTATGCCGTTGGATATAGGGCCTTTATCTGATTGGAACTTTACGGGCCTTTATCCCTGCCTTGGAGGCGCGATCGGCATCGAGACTGCCGCGTTTCTTGTGGAGATAGGCGGAATCTTGGATATGCTTTGCGATTGACGCATCTTGCTCGCTGACATCGGAAACTGAGAGATCTCCGGAAGAAAGCTGCAGAAGGAAATTGCGGCCGTCCTGCAGACCACCCAAGTAGGACATTTCCGCAAAGCGTGCTGTGCGATCCCAGAGCGTCTGAATGACAGCAAGTAGACACTTCGGGAATTTTCCGAAGTATGCTTCGTGTGAGCCTCCGTCACTCGATGGGTATTGAACAGGCTTTCCGTAGCTCTCGCCTGGCTTCGCGGGATGAAAAACATTCGGCTTTGTATAGACAAAGGGGTATTCATCTTTTCCCTCGTGTCGGCAATCGAGCCAGTCCATTTTTTCAACTACACACAATTGGGCCAGTTCGCAAAACAGCTTTGCCAGTTCATCGCGTGTTTCGCTGAATCCTTCAATTCTCGCTCTTGGGCCGCTGTAGTAGAAGCATGGATACCAATGCGACGTTGTGCTAACTCGTGCCGTCACTAAATCCGGATCAGCATTGATTCGGTTGACGCGCTCGTAGTGGCTTTTCAAGATCCGCTCGCATTCGTGGCAAACTCCATCGGCTTCGCGTGATGGTACAACCTTCTGGCAGCCGGGACACGGCTTCGTAGTTCTTCCCATTAGAATAGGCTCCGATTCGTGCCGGTCCCGAAGAACAGAGGGCTGTCTCGCTCCATTTCTCCGGCCTTGCTGGATATGTTGCCGAGTGGCGTCTTCAGGATAGCTGAAAGATTTTGCTGCATCGCGAGTTGCTCGGCTTCGAGGCGCTTCACGATGTCTTCGGCCATGCCTAGCAGTGCGTGCGATTGAACCGGCTTGCGTGTCTTCATCGTTTCACCTTCTTTACTGGCTTGTTGGCCTTCGCTTTACGGGCCTTCTCCAACTGTTTGCGCTGGATCTCGTTGCGAATAGCCTGATTCAAACAGGAGGTGTAGGAGATCACGTAGAGCGATCGCGTCCCCTTGATCCGGATGAGCATGTAATCCGGTTTCAGTTCGACAATAATCGGCCGTGTTTTCCGCTTCTGCCAGATGCAGTTTTCGGTCTCCACTACGAGCCGAGACTTGCGGCCTAGCAATTTTGTCATGCCGCGGCCTCCGCTTTCTTTTTGGCGTAGAAGGCAACTGCCTCAGCTTTGATGGTCTCGATCTGGCCAGGAGTGAACACGTTGGCGTGCTGAGTGTCGATGTTTTTCTGGGTGCCTCTGACTCCGCGAGCGTTGGTGAGGTACTTCCGGAAGTCTCCGTACAAGAGGCAGCTTGTGCCGGTGAAGCCGGAAGCACTCGGCGCGTGCTTGTACTCGACGTGAGCGCAAGAGGAGATTGAGCCGCCTGAAGTCTTGACAGTTGCCAAATTGAGTTGCGCTTTGGTGCCGTCGCCGGGGTCCAACTCCGGCATGGGGATAATGGTTTCTCTGTTGTCTGCCACTGTAAACCTCTTTCTGCTGGATCTGGCCAGCGCCAGTTAATCTTGCGGTATTCCGGCCGCTTTGAGGTAGATGGAAATTGCGGTCATGGTAGGCTTGATCCCGATCGCTCGCGCTGCGCGTTTCATCGGAGCGCTTACGTTGGCTTTCAGGCTTGCGGCTGCGATCAACATGCGCCGGGCCAGCTTGGAGATCTCGCCTCGATTGAGAGGAGTGCTGTAGGCTGCTGGATCGCTCTCGATGGCCTTGTAGAGTTCGTCTTCATAGGCGGCTTGGAACCTCATCCAAGAGCCAGGGGCGCCGACTGCGATCGATCCGTTTGATAGAGTATTCATTCTGCCTCCGATTACAGGTACAGTATACACTATTCAGATTGATGAATTCAAGTGGAATAATGCCTATTCTGCACCATCCGTGTCTTCATCGTCATAAACATTGCCTTGGTGGTCCACGTCATTGTCTGGAACCCAAACGATCGTGATTCCACGTTTTTCAAGATCTGCCTGTTGTTCCGATCCCCGTTTCGATTCTGGAAGCAGGATCTCGATTCGTTCCGGCTTCCAGACTTTGAAGATTGCCGGGGTGGTTTTCTTCAGCTTGCCTTCGCAGGTTCCACAGCGCTCCATGAGTACGACGCCGTTTTCCTTCGCGAGTCCGGAACCGCCGCAGTCTGCGCAGGCTTCGGAGATCCCTTTCGGGTGAGCTAGTAAGATCCACGTTTCGCCAAGCTTGAAGTTGCGGGGTATGACGTGGATGCGGCGACTTACGCCCATTTCAGCGACTTCTCGATCGAAGCTGGCCGGGGTTGGATAGAACTTCTCACCTATCCAGATCATGCCAGCCTTGCCCATTGTGGCAGTCGCCGTACAGAAAGGACACGGGAACTGATCGGCGCAGTCTTTATGGACTCCCTCAACCAATCCGGCTACGTCTACCCAGGTGAAGCCTCGACTCTGTTTGAATCCGTGCGAGCACACTGGACAGACTGTTAGGGCGAAGGGCAGACGATCGCAAGACATTCCGCCCGATCCAGAGACCAAATATAAGCCTCCGATTTTGCGATATCCGCAACCGCGTCTTGCTTCAACTGCCATGATGATCCTTTCTATGCGTACCAGCTTACATAGTGTGATTCGGTTGGCGTCGTCACTGAGCCGGAACCGTGCTTGAAGGTTACGTTGCGGCCGGATGCGCGATGCATCTCGATCGGGCCGGTAGGAGTTCCGTCGAAGTCTGCCTTGCAGCGGCCGGACATCGGGCCTTCGCCGCCTGTAACCATCTTGCCGGGGTTCTTCTGCAGCCAGACGAAGTTCTTGCTGACTTTGACTACCCGATAGAAGTCCACGTTGGTTTGGTCGTAGCCCCAAGAGTTGGAGATGATCTCTCCGACCTTGATGGAGTGGCCAGCGCTGGCTTCTGCGCGGCGATCGGCAACCCGATTTTTGTGGTCTGCCAGGTTGCGGAAGAATTCAGCAACCCGTGCGCGAGCCCTGTCTTCGTCGCGGTAGCTCTCGTAGAAGGAGTGCTTCGAAGCGTTGCCAGCGAAGGCCATGACGATCGCCTTCTGTCTGCTCGGTCCGTCACTCAGAACGATGTAGCCGACTCCGAAGCCGTTGGGATCTTCGATCTTGGTTGCGCTCGGTGGAATCCAGCGGATTAACTGTTTGCCTGCGTGAATGACTGTCTCGGTTGGCATCTGATTCTCCTTTACAGGATTGGAGCCGGGCTCCAACCTAGCTTGATTTGGGAGGCGGTAACATATTGCTGAGTCTTTGCCAGAGGAAGATCGATCAGGGTGATCGGGCCTTTTACTTGGCTCTTGACGATCCCGCGGTTGAAGAGGGGAATCGAACTTTTGCCAGGGAACCAAGACACGATTTCGACTCTATCGCCTGGCCGGAGTCCGATGAATTGATTCATTGTGATCATTTCGTTCCTCCCAACTACAGATATAGAATACACTAATCTGATTAATGAAGTCAAGAGAAAAAGTTATGCTGTAACCATAACCATATACAACCTTTACTGGTATAGGCGTACTTATTTTGTGATTACTTCAGCGTGATAGGTTCCGTTTGTGTATCCGATCAGGCGGACATTCCAGCGCCGAACGGCCTCGAAGAGCGTCGGATACCAATAGCCGAATCCAGTCTTGGGGCAGACTGCCCAACAGCCGCCGTGCGAGAAGGCAAAGTCAATGTTGGTGAAGGGCGTCCCGGCATCGGGATACTTGGGTAGGGGATTAGCGCGATCCATGATTTCGAATTCGATCGGCCGGGGAGAATATTCTCTCCGGATCTGCTCGGCGATCGCTCGTGAACCGCGGTTGTAGGCTGCTATTCCCATGTCACGCCTCCGGTTGTTTTTCGCTCTGGATGTAATCAACGTGTGCCAGCCAAAGAGATTTTCTGAAGCTAGACTTGTCCAATTCGACACGAGCCACGGATGGAGTTACGTATTCCACGAACCTTCCCGACTGGCCGCTCTGAGAATGCAAGCCGGTAATCGAGATCCGGTCGCCGGTATGAAATCTTCCTTCCATCAATTCCTCCTCAATCGCGTTTGGCCTTGATACAGTCTCGAACCATCTTCGCGTAAGCGAGGTTCGACATGCGCGGCCGGGGTAGGATCTTGGGAAGGATCTCCTTCCCGTTGGCGTCGATCTCCGGTAAACCGAGAGATCGACGGCGCCTGTTCTCGTCCCACCGTTGACGAAGGGTAAGCTGCTTCATGTTTAGACCACCTGAACGTTTTTTGCGTCGATAAAGTGAACCTGGCCGTCATCAGTTTTGATGCCAACCCGGAAAGCTGAATCCGCCCAACGGGAGAAGCCGCGCTTGAAGTGTCCAGCCCAGATGCAGATCCCCTCTACGCCGACTGCCTTCCGGCCCTTGATCACTTGTAGTCTCTTGCCGGGCTCAGGAGATACAGTAATCTGAATGATGCAATAGGAAAAGAGAGGAGACAATCATTACTTTAGTTTTGTTAGCGCCAGTCTTTCTGTTTGTTGAAGCCGATGATTTCCTCTTCGGTCATTGCGCAGAAATACTTCGACTGCAGACTCTCGTGTTTGAGTGCTGCTTGGAGCCGGGCGGCTGTGGTTCGCTGCTCTTTGTCACGCTCGATACCGCGAATGGCTGTCCAGAGAAAACCGGCCGCGATCAGCAAGCAGGCCAGGAGTACCCAACCAAACATCGGACTCGCTAAAATTGAATTAGGCATTTTGATCTCCCGCGATGAGTTCTGAGACCGCGGCCGGAAGGTTGGCGGTTTGTCCAACCCAGTGACCTGAGCCCCATCTGAAACCCGCATCTTTTAGGCTGCGGATGACTGCGTAATCAGGTTTCTCGGCGAACATCACCGAGCTATAGCCGTTGCTGTGGTTCGTGATCGTGATGCCATTGGGAGCCTCTTCGGCTGCCTTCTGGCGCGTCTGCGTAAGCTTGACTTGATCCAGGCGCTTGCGATCGGTTGAGATCCGCTGTCCGAGATTCTGTAGCTCGTAAGCCGGATACGGTTGGCGCATCCAAGAAAGGGTGTCTGGACTGTCCAGCCGGGCCTTCATGGCTTCGTAGTTGAAGCCAAGATCCTTGAGACCGGCCGCGTCGCCTTTCTTGTAGAGTTTGTTGACAAGCTTCATTTGCTCGCGTTTCGCTTCGTTGGCGGCGATCCGTTGTTCCAACGCTTCTAGCGCGTCGGAATCGTCCGAGAAAATAGCCTTGTCCAGCAAGTGCTGCAGGTTTGCAGCCTTGCCGATGTGGTCTGAAGCCTTCTCTTTCAGTTCGCAGCCCTTGTCCATCGCGCTGGCCATGCGGTCGATTACGCGACGGTGGGCGCCTTCGGAGTGATGGCCAACTAGAATCGGCTGGCCTAGAGGAATGTCTTTCACGAGGTTGTGAGCGTGATCGAAAGCTTGTGCCGACTTTGTTTTGGCCGACTCGGCCCAACCCTGGCGCCGTTCCACTTTCCGCTCTAAGCGTTCCCTGCGTGTCATGTGTCGTTCCTCCCATGCTTAGATAATACACTAATCTGATTGATGAATGCAAGAGTATTCGTCTACAACTTAAGTTGTAGATCCAGATTTCCGCTTGCGGTCTCTTTCCTGCGCCATCCAACGGGCCTTTTTCTGAGGGTTAGTGTGTCGGCTTGTCCGTTTGCAGTCGTAGCGGTTGCCGAGCCTGCGCCGTGCGGCCTTACCTGTCGCGGTTGCCATGGTGAATCTCTCCTTCGCCAGCCGGTCTCCGCTGGCCGGTTGTGTCGCGTTGCGCCCATTCTGGCAAGGGCCAGCCCTTCATCTCGAAGAATTTGATTGCCGCGATCTTCGCGTCATCGAAAGACATATTCCGTTCTTTACGAAGCGTCCGGATTGTGTCAATGATGTTCATCGCAGGAGCGGGATACTCGCCAGGCCAAGATGAATGAGCACGTAAAAGAGCACGAGTGCGGCGGCCGTGGGGAAAACTTGATCGAGGATCTCAAGCCAGCAGGCCAGAGAGGCGATCTGCTTTTGCGTCGGATGCCATGCCTTGAATGAATTCCAGATTTTCATTGTTCGCAGTTTCCTTTCTGGTTTCTTCGAGCCCTCTAGGGAATGTGAACCCAGGTTCTTCGGTTCACTATAGAGCTAATAGAGCATTGATTCAGGCCGTATTCGCGAGCCATGGCGCTGTTTGATATGCCTTGCTCATGGCGTAACCGGATTGAACGAACATCGTCTTCGGTAAGCTTCGCACCACTTGCGTTTTGTCCGCGAAATAATTCCGGCCGTCTTTTAAAGATCGATTCGTCTCCATGCTGAGAGAATTGTGCCGGGTTCGGTCGGCGCCCTTTTGCCCTGGAATCAGCCATATTATCATCGTGCGTCCCAAGGAACAGATGATTAGGATTGCAGCAAGGTGGATTGTCGCAGGAATGTAAGACGAATAGTTCACCTGGATCTCCGAAGGATAAAATCCACGCCAGACGGTGGGTGCTGTAGCGCTTTCCTTGAAAGGTTACTGCGCCGTAGCCGTTATCGCTACAAGACAGCTTCCATTCCCAACACTCATTTGGATCGCGTATATCGACCCTGGCCCAAAAATCGATGCCGGTCAATCTACGCATTCGAGAGAATCCATCCACGTGCATCGTAGACTATGCCGCATTTGCAAACATTGCGATCACTCGTTTGTGGGACTCGCTCTCCGCAAGAACAGTTGAAGTGACCGGGCGCCGGTTTTCCTACCGGGTAACCTTCGTCGCGAATCCAGGCGGCCTTCGTTCTCGTCATCGTTGCCATTGTCAGTCTCCTGCCGGTAAGAACTTCGGCATGTTTGCCGGGTTGACGTGGATGGTGATTCCGCAATCTTTGCCTTGAAAGTAGGACCGCTCGACGCAGATGATTCCATCGGGAAGGTTCACGCGATCGGCGCCCGGCATCGGCTTGCTACCGATTCCTTGCTCCGGAACCGGAACCATTTTCGCAGTGTTGAGGCAGTAGAACGCGAAGTAGTCACGGCTTCAGCCATCCCAGTAGGAACGAACGTCCAAGGGGAAGTTCTGAGCCTGTACGCTGAACTTACGCCCGTTGTAATTGGGGAAGCAGGCGGAAACGATTTTCTTGATAACTGGATCTGGCTTGATCTTCATAATTCCCTCTCAACAAATACAGGATACATCAATCAGATTATTGAAGTAAAGATGACTAAAGTACCTCAGAACGCATAATAGCCGAAGAAACCGCACTCGATGTCATGCTCTTCGCCAGTTAACTTTTGGTTGGCCATGGCCAGGATCGACTTCGCCAGCTTGAAGCTTTTCTCGTCTTCGGTGGCGATGCTGAACTCTTTGGAGGAGATGAAGGTTACTTCGACGCTGGCGCCCATTTCCGCCAGTCTGGATTCCATTTCGGTCTTGATTTCGTTGATCATCTTTTCCCTCACTACATAAACAGTATAGCAGAAATCAGATTGATGTAAATAGATAATGTAGGAATGAGGGATTACTTTAGTTTGGGCGCCGGTCGATAGCATATGGCAGTCCCGTATTCGCTTAGGCCAGTCTCCTCCGTCACAAAAAAGATTCTGGCTCCATTGTCCAGGGTGATTACAGGCGCGTGTGCCGTAAGGTGGTTTTCGCCTTCAAATGGGTGCATCTCAACCGCGATGATCTTGCGCCCAATAATCCACTTTGGGTTGAATCCGGCCATTGCTATCCTCGCTTACTTTGCGTTGCAGATCGCCTTGATCTTTTCGCTTGAAATGCCCGTGAGAGCGGACATTAGCTTGTGAGCGGTGTCTTCTGGGTTCGGGCCAAACTTGGCCGCATGGGAGGCATCTTCGCGGTTCTTGTAGAGGTTTGTGGCGTTGATTGAATGGACCGTGCCGGGTGCGTAGTATTTGAGGCTGAAAGCGTTCGTTACCGCAAAGCCGACAGGCTCGATCACCTCGCATGTCACCGACTCGGCCCATCCGGAACGATCTGTCTTCTCAGATTTGGAGACAACCTTTACATAGGCGCCCTCTTTATCGTAGAAGTTCGAGTAGAAGTAGACGCCTCCGACTTCGATTGACTTGACCGCTGCCAGGCCATTGGCTTTCATCGCCTTGAGATTCAGTCTGTAACGTGCCATTTATTTGACTCCCTTCGCAAAATCAGGCTTCTGGTTTAAATCGATGGCGGCGATCCGGAAGGAATGAAAGCCGTCTTTGGCTGCCAGTTCCTTGACCTTCTCAACCCGTTTAAAGTTCGAAGCGTCGGAAAGCAGGATCACTTCGTCGTAACGCTCAGTGGACTGCTTTGGTAACCCCTAAAGAACGTATTCGATATTCCAGGCCATTTGTTATCTCTCTCAACTGCATATATAGAATATCATGAATCTGATTCATGTAAACAGAAAATGGAGATGCAGGAGTAACTATAGTAATGGCCGGATCTGAGTCCGGCCGTGGTTCGGTTACTTCTCGATGACAACTAGCCGGGTAGCAATTCCGGTTCCGCTGGCCTTGAAAGATCCATCTGGAAGGTTTTCCCAGGTGGCATCGAGTGAATCCAGCCAGCCGCGGAATTCCACGCTCTTGCGATCGGAGCGGAATTCGAAGCTTGGCGAGAGTACCGAAACGAGAATGCCTTCGGGCGCCAGGAGTGAGTATGCCTTCTGGATATGATCGATGTCGGCTTGCTTCTCGAAGGGCGGATTCATCACGATTCGATCGTAGCTGCCTTGTTCAAGTTCCATGAAGTCTTCGCCAGCAAAAGTGTAGCCTTTCAGCTTGAGTAGCTCTCTCAACCGAAGGTTGATCTCGCAAACCGATATCACGGCGCCGGGGCATTCTTCCTTGACTGCATCTGCGATGTGACCACTTCCGGCCTCCGGTTCGAGAACCGTCATGCCGGGCTCGATCCGTGCTCTCTGCAGTATCAGGTCTACGACTGGCGACTGTGTGGGAAAGTATCCGGGGATGTTGGAAAGCTGGATCTCGGCTTGGAGTGTTCCGATCTTGCGGAGTCGATCGCGCTCGGCACGTTGCGGAGCGGGTAGGTCGATCATCTGTTGAAGCAACCTGGCGGCCGGAGAGGTATCACGGAAATCATCGGACGCAATCACGGAATAGTATCCGCCCTGTCCGCTCACGCCTTTGTAGACCATGAGCCGGATCTCGTCTTTGGTTTTCAGTGTGGCCAGGGATTCAGGTATTGATCCGTCTTCGTGAGCATCGGCCAACACGCGAAATGCTTTCTGCGCTCGCTCCATATTTCGGGCATCGTGGAGCCTGCTCTGATATTCGCGATTTCGTTTTGGGGGTGGGTTCTGTGACATCGGTCTGCCTGCGTGCTCGATCTGAGATTCGAGCGTATCGGCCCATCCGCGAAAGCGAGCGGCCAGTTTTGGATTGGCCAGGTTGGATGCGGAAAAATCAAGAATTCCGTTTACTGCGCTCATTCGTTTTCCTCCGATTGAATTAGTTTGGTTTTGGCGCGAAGGCTGCGTGTCTCGCTAGCCTCTCTTCGTTCTGCTTGGCAGCTTCCTCTTGCTTTTCGAGGAGGTAAGCCAGGCGCCTGCGGTTGTTCTTGCCGGGCACGTTCAAGATACTGCAGGATGTTCCGAAGCCGATCTCGACGTATCCCATCACGCCGGTCCACTTCATGCCGTGACGTGTGAGTGCTTCCATGAACTGCTTATAGCTGAGATCCTTTGCCATGAGATTCCTTTCTTTTATGCTGTCGTCTTGAGTGTTTCCGATCCAACCCAGACCAACTCGCCTTCAAGGATGGACTCGCGTTCAGTACGGCCGGAAAAGCCAATCCACCATTCGCCTTCGTGGAATCCTGGCTTCGGCTTGATCCACCAAATATCCGGGGTGCCTGCCAGGCGCTTGATATCATCGAAGTTCTTCGTGGCGATGCTGCGGACTCCGGCTTGAGAATGGCGGCCGGTATAGCCTGCGCGATACTTGAGCGTGCCGTTGGTAAGAATCACTTCATAGCGCGTAGAGCGGTTCTTGATGGCATTCAGCCTGCTGAGTTTGCGATCACTATCAGAAATCACGCTGCCTCTTTTTTGACTGCGCGGAGGATCTTCGCCAGGAACGCTTCGAGTCTTGCGATCTCGGATACCAATTTCGCTTTATCTCGGCGCTCGTATTCGGCGAGTTGCTTGTTTGCGTACTCTTCCGGAGAGTCGTTGACTATGTAATGCGGTCCGATTGCATTCTTGTCTTGATCGAAGAGCGGATGAAAGAACCAATGGCCATTGAAGAAAATGTCTTCGCCGTGCGAGTCACCGATGAAGTACAGGCCAGAATTGAAGTATTCGCGGCCCCTAGGCATCTGATTGATCGGGCCGGAGAAGATGGCCAGATAATCTTTATACAGCTTCAGAAGCTTGATGTTCTTGTTGAACAGCTTCCGAAGGGTGGGCTCGGCGCCCAGGATTTTGTTGATGCATTCGGAACCGTACTTCTGGATCTCACCGTCGCGGTAGGAGACGGCGAACACATTCCGAATTCCGGCCGAGCACCGATCGCAGCATTCGACCGGGCCAGTCGCTATGTAGAAGGAAACGGATTTGATTGCTGAGGATTCGAGGTTCATTGTCGTCTCCGTTAGAAACTGTAATCGTAATACTTGTCACGCTTGCCGAAGCGAACCACTGATCCGCCGCCCTTGACACGCCAGGTTCCATCTCTTCCCTTGCGAACTTCGCTGACTGAGCCGTTAGGGTCGAGAGAGAATTCGTAGTCCTGGCATTCGCTCATGCCGTTTTTGTCGATTCGAACCGCGTTATCTTCCTGAATCTTCACGATCGTTCTTCCGCGAACTTCGATTACAGTGAAGGGCCTGCGATCGGAGAAGCAATACATCGTGGCGCCCATTCCAACGGTCGGAGCGGGAGATCCAGCTTCTTCCATGATCCGGTTAATCAGGTTTCCGTAAACTCTCATGTCCATCACCTCTCAACTACAAATATAGAGTACAGCAATCTGATTGATGAAGTCAAGAGAAAAATGAAGGCACTTAACCTATACCGCATAAAAGCTTTATTGGCTATTACAAGCTGAACCTTGGGGTAAAATGGTAGCTACATCGGCCGAGATGCGGGAACATACTAGATTCTGCCGGATACAGAGATGCGACTTCACTCGGCCGGTGCATTGATAGGTTGTCTTGCCCTGAGCGTGGCTATCATCTCTTCGGTTTCTCTTAGAGACGCCTGCAGTGATTCGAGATCCTCACGCATGAGGCGAGCGGTCTCTTCCAAATCCTCAATGACGGTCGAGTAGGCGCCTGCGAGTCGATCGGGCGGATTGTGCATCCGTTTTATGGTTTCCTGGCGCTTTGCACTTTTCGAGTAGCGCACAGAGCACCAACCACGATGGCCGAGAGGCGCTCCGCATTCGCATTTCTCCGGTAAAGATGGTTCGACTTCGTTCCGTACCGATGCGACGGTATTTTTGGATAGTCCCGTAGCCAGACTGGTTTCGCGGATGCTGGCGCCGTTCTTCAATAGAGCAGCGGCTTCGTTTCTTTGTTCCGGCTTCTTATTGTTTCCATTCCTGGTAGCTTCGAATGGTGACGAACGTGGCGCAAGTTTTGTTACCGTAATGCGGTTGTTCGGAGGATCGGCGAGAAGCTGCCACCTGAAAACATAGGTCCGCTTAGTCTGAGCCAGGATCGAATTCAAGCCATTGTGGTAATGCTTGATCTCATCATCTTCAGGAACGGGAAGAACGAGCGAGCCGCCGATAGACAAAGCCACAAGGGAATCCAAAATCTTGCCCCACTTGGTTGGTTTTGGCTCGGCGCCGTTCGAGTCGGTTGCCGGGCCAGTGATCCGTGATCCGAGAGGCTCTATCGTGTCTGGAATTGGTTTGCTTGTCGTCATGGTGATCTTTGAATGGGGCGGAAATTTGCGTGGAATATCGGCGGGTATTTCGCGAGGGAACTCTTCGGGAGGGATCGACCGGGCCGGAGAAAGTTCGACTTCAGGTTCGAAGAAAGAAGGCTTATACCTGCGTGAGCGGATCACATCGCATTCTTCATGTCTCATACATGAGGTGCAGATCGGAACGTCATCACTTGAATAATGTTTGGCCTGGCAGAAATGACCAGCGCTCTGGCACTTCGCACATGCGGTCCCGGCTGAGGGCCGATCTTCTTCGATGTTGGTTTCCATGGTCACAGGTCGCGTCTAGCTTTAAGCTTTCCGATCTTCGCTGCGAGGCGATCCGACTTTCGGATATGCGACCATTGGCCATCGCGAACATGCGCGATCAACAATCGTTCGCGATCTGCTTCCAGCCGTTCGATCTGCAATTCGAGATCATCAGTATAGCCACATTTCGGACAGACCAAAGCGGTGCGAGTGTGGAAAATCTGCTCTTCCATCGGAGTTCCGCATTGGATCGGGATGGGAATGCCGAATAATCTTTCGTGCCTGGGGCAGACTGGCGTCTTCAGATGTATTGACATTCGCACTCCATGAATCATGAAACAGGGAACAATAGGTCGTTGGCTCTCACCATACCAGATTGGGGATACTCAATCAGGCCGAGCGAACTAAGGCGGCTGATTCCCTTGGCAAACCCGGTACTGGCGACGTTGCCATACCCGGACTTCTCTGCGGCATCTTGACGAGAAATAGCTTTTGGATAGGCATCAATCAAAGGCGTGAGAATCCTCCGCTCCGGGCCGGGCATGAGTTCGAAGATTCGCCGATGGAGTTCTTCGTTGGTCACAGGGGATTCATCCAGCGAAACATGGCGTTCGCCTTCTTCAGTGAATTCGACATAGCCTGCGGACGGGTAGCGAATGAGGGCATCGCTAGAAAGCTGTGAGATGCCCTTGGCAAAGCCGGTACTAGCTTGGTTGGAGTAGTTAGCCAGAAGCGCCACTTGTACGCGTGGACACGGATAAATCCCCGCGGATCTCAGCCTGGCCATCGCGTCCAAAATGCGACGTTCCGGGCCAGTGAGTTTGTCATCGACTGTGTGCGGCTTCACTGGCCGCAAATTAGTTAGGGCATGGCCGCCATCATCCGGCTTTGGCCATTCTGCAACCGGCTTCAGCTTCGGCATAATTGGTACAGGCTGCTTCCCGATGAGAACTTTCATATTGCCGGTTGCAATTCGGATCGACTCGGCGGTTTCGATGATTCCGCGTGCCATTGTATCGATTTTTCCGAAAAGTACATCAGTTTGCTTGAGTTGCTTTTCAAGTTCGGCAATCCTCAGCTTGTAGCTCTGCACCATGCCGGTTTTCGCAATGTCGATCTGTTGTACTGGCTTGCCTAATTGTTTTTGAAGCTCGACAATCTTTCTGCGCAATACAGCCGGATCGTCGGCCTCGACCTTTTCTATTACATGTTTGAGATCTTCTCGAAGCGCTTCGATGTCAACCGGGGTGAGGGTTGCGGCTTTGACAACCTGGCCAACCTTTGGCGTCGCTGAAGAATCAAACGTTGTCTTCTTGCCGAATCGGAAACGG
>Ga0210401_10005071_pt1 | contig 13598 bp, 13 predicted proteins | sample IncBWH32MmetaG_FD_150866 | JGI IMG/M metagenome (GOLD analysis project Ga0210401, IMG submission 150866) | Forest soil microbial communities from Barre Woods Harvard Forest LTER site, Petersham, Massachusetts, United States - Inc-BW-H-32-M | ecosystem: Environmental > Terrestrial > Soil >... | reverse complement strand
CTCCCCGCCTCGGGTTCGCCTATAGTTTCAACCAGAAGACAGTTCTCAGGGGTGGTTATGGTGTCTTCTGGGTCCCCAACTATGTGGTTTTCCAGCTTAATCCCGACAATGACGTGATTAACCTTGCCAGCTCGCCTTTCAATGCCACTTTATCTCATGGGCTATCGCCGAATGCGACTCTTGACGAAAGCAACTGTACCTTTGTCCCCGGCGCTGGCGGTGCGCCGGGCACGCTCACCAACTGCACTCCTGGTCCCTTCGGTACCGCAGAAATTTTGCAGCCGCCAGGCAGAAGTGGAAATACCTCAGCATTTGTCGCCGCGAACGGCTCTCCTACACTGGCACCTTATCTGCTACCGAAACCCGGATATGTGCAACAGTACAATCTGGATATCCAACGCGAGTTGCCCGGCGGCTTCTTTGCCGATGTAGCATACGCCGGTTCGCACGGCGTTCACCTTTCCAACTACAACCCCAGCATCGTAATCAACCAGATTCCCGACTCTTTTATTACGCAAGCGGCTGCGCAAGCCGCCGCCGGTAACACTCCGGATATTGCCCAGCCATTTACGATAAATGGCGTCCCAACGAATCCGCTCGCAGGTGCAACGTCCACCCTTAGCACTCCCACTATTCTCAAGGGACAGCTTCTTCGCCCGTTCCCGCAATACGTCAGGTTGAGCCTGGCAGGACAAGGGTGCTGCGGCAGCACGTATAATTCGCTGCAGGTCAGCGTAACTCGGCGATTCCAGGGCGGAGGTACGCTGCTGGTCGCGTACACCAATTCCAAGCTCATAACCAATACCGATACGACGACGAGTTGGCTCGAGGGTGGCACCACAGGGGGCGTCGGGCAGGTGCAAGACTTCAACAACCTAAACGGCGAGAAGTCTCTGTCATCTCAGGATGTATCCCAGCGGTTGGTAATTAGCTATGTGCTTGACTTACCGTTCGGCCATGGAAAAAGGTTCCTGAACGGCATGGGAGGAGCAGGTAACAAAGTTGTTTCTGGTTGGGGCGTGGACGGTATTACTACTTTCCAGCGCGGTTTTCCGCTCAAGATTTCATGGGGCGGTCCCGCCACTGCGCTGCAAAACGCCAACTTTGGCGTAGGCAATGTACGCCCCATGGTCGTACCCGGTTGCTCGAAAGGCGGCAGCCGAGCGCTTGGGAGCTGGTTCAATACGGCTTGCTTCGCAGCGCCTCCGGAGTGGGGTTTTGGTACTGAGTCTCGAGTGGATTCCACGCTGCGCGCGGACGGAATCAACAACTTTGATTTTGCTGTCTTCAAGCGGACCAGCATCACCGAAAGCGCTAACATAGAGTTCCGAACAGAGTTCTTCAATCTGTTCAACCGCACCCAATTCGGCTTCCCCGGCACTAGTTTTAATCCCTCCGGGGGGAACAATGCGGCGAACGGGTTTGGAGTGGTTAGCAGCAGTCTTGGTAACCCACGCCTTATCCAGTTCGGTCTGAAGTTTGCGTTTTAGGCAATTGACGAGAGTTTGAGGCAGTTGCCGTTTCACGTCGCTTGAGACGACGCGGTCACTGCAGCAGCTCGACCAATTCCGCCATGTCGGTGCCGATGTCATTGCAGGCGTCGCATCCGGACGCTGGGCTGCATGCGTGCAGCACACTTTCCTCACCGAAGCCGGCGAGCACACGGACCCCTCCCTTTGCGGTACGTGGCGGACACGATACTATTAAGACGATCATGCGCTGCGTTCATCCACGCGAGGATGCAGTGGAGAAATTGTTTGCGCGGCTGGGAAACCTGCCGCTCCCTGAGACTCGTGTAGAATGCAAAAGATCGGTGCAAACATCGGGGTTGTCCCTCAGACGCCGATCTTGCTAAACTATTGAGTGTATGGCAGTTGCAGCGTGCGGAAGTGGTGGAACTGGCAGACACACCATCTTGAGGGGGTGGCGCCGAAAGGCGTGGGGGTTCAAATCCCCCCTTCCGCACCAAAATTATTCCCTGCAATGAAAGGCCGGCCTGTGTGGCCGGTTTGGTTTGGATTCGTATGAGTTATTTGATTGGCCTCATCTACGTCGTACACATTCTGGTGTGCTTCTTTCTGGTCATTGTGGTGCTGCTGCAGAGCGGCAAGAGCGGAGACATTGCTGCGGCTTTCGGCGGCATGGGGAGCCAGACAGCATTTGGTCCCCGTGGTGCCGCCACAGCACTCTCGAAGGCCACCACGTGGTCGGCCGTGCTCTTCATGGTGACCTCGATTACACTTTCGATTTTTGCTGTCCGCCGCACATCCACTCCGGCGGCTTCGGGTTCCGTACTGTCAGGAGTAAAGCCAGGCACAACCAATTCGCAGCCCGCGGCTCCGGCGCCGAAGCCCTCATCGCCCGCGTCGCAGCCCGCGCCCGCCAAGTAGGCTTTTATTCTTCGAGATGAAAGTCCTCCCACAGAGGACTTTTTTTGTGCCGCATCCTGAGCCGTCGGGCGTAGTCGACTAAAATACATTCATGATCCACGAAATTCTCCCAGTGGGTCCGCTGCAGTGTAACTGCTCGGTCATTGGCGACGAGAGTTCGCGCGAGGCGATCGTAATTGATCCGGGCGACGATATTGAGGACGTGCTCGCGCTCGTCCGGAAGCATCACTTGCAGGTCAAGCAGATCGTCATCACCCATGCTCACATCGACCACGTCGGTGGAGCGACGAAGCTCCGTGCGGCGACCGGTGCGCCCATCCTTCTCAACCAGAATGATTACGCGCTGCTGAAAATGCTCGATGTACAGGCCGCCTGGATTGGCGTGGCTACCCCCGAGAAGGTGGAAATCGATCAGAACCTGCACGATGCGGACATGGTGAAGGCAGGTTCGCTGGCGGCCCAGGTCCTGCATACTCCCGGCCACACCGAAGGTAGCGTCTGCCTCTATTTCCCTGCCGAGAAGAAGCTCATCGCGGGAGACACTCTGTTCGCCGGCAGCATCGGACGCACCGATTTACCCGGCGGATCGTACGAGAAAATTCTGCATTCGCTTCACAATCGTGTTCTTGCCCTGCCCGATGAAACCGTGGTCGTGCCTGGGCATGGCCCGATCACAACCATTGGCGAGGAGCGGGAGAGTAATCCGTTTCTGCAGGAAAAATAAGTTGCGGATATTGTCGGAAGAAAACCCAAAACCTTAACGTTCGTAAAAGCAGACCTGAGCGGAGAGACTTGGTGTTGACAAGCTAAGTCTACATATGTAGATTTTAATGCCGTGAGCCCGCGTATGTCCCCCCAAACCCGCCAGGTGCTGTCGGAGTTTCTTCAAGACGGCAGGAGCTGGAAATACGGTTACGACATCAGCCGCAACACTGGTTTGAAGTCAGGCACGCTGTATCCGATCCTGATGCGTTTAGCCGGACATGCTCTCCTCGAGAGGCGCTGGGAGGAATCGGAGCCCGGCAGGCCGCCGCGGCATATGTATCGGCTGACTGCGGAGGGGCTGCGCTATGCACGCGAACAGGTGTTACATTCCAAACGCGTTCTGGCGCCGCGTCCTGCTTTCGGCGGAGTGAAGAATTGACGCTGGTTCGGAGACTCGCGCTTCGCATCTTGAACGCAACCGTTCGACGCGCGCGGCCCGAGCTACAGGAATGGGGCCTGGCCATGTCGCGCGAAATGGATTTTATCGAGAACGATTGGGCCGCCCTGTTCTGGGCGATCGGAAGCGTGAAGTCTGTGATCGCAAGCCGGAAAGGAGCTGACATGATGCGCGCGCAGCAGATCAACCGCGTGAGCGGAAAAATTCTGATTGTCCTATCCTTGATCGCATTGTTTACCGTGCTAAGCGGATATTTTCAGGCCCCTCAACCGGACGAAGGCGCCGGGGCGCACATTTTCCAGCTTTCGGTTGTGGCGCTGGTACCGACGATCCTGCTCTTCCTTACCACGGCGGACTGGGCGAAGCCTTCCCGAAACGCGCGCCTGTTGGCCTTCACCGGTGTGACGATGGCTCTCGCATTCGGTGCACTGTATTATCTGGAGCACTATTTCTATACTGAACACTTCCGGTAATCCGGCTGCCCCCAACCGAATCAAGGCAACATCCAGCGCGCACAATGAGCAGCCTAGTCGTTCAGCACACCTAGAATCCGGCTGATCCCTTCCCGAAACACATCGGTGGGAGTAATCAGGCTCGCTACCAGGTACCCGTCAGTCGGAAAATCGTAAAAGTGCCCGGGATGCACCAGCACGGCAACTTTACGCAGCAGGTCGATGGCGAGATCCTCGTCCGACTGCAAGACGGGCACGCGTAGCACGGCATACCAGCCACCATCCACCCGCAGACGCTCGCATGTTTTTTGGTGTCCAAGCTGGCGATCCAGTTCCTGCACATTGCTGCGGATGCGATCCAGCAGCAACGGTTGGAGGTGCTTGCGCTGATCGAGCAGCACGGGGGTCGCCAGTTGCAGGGGCGCGTTCATCGAAAGATAAGTGTCGGCGATCACCTCTAACCGGGCGAGCGCTTCCCTTTTCCGCTCCTCCGGACCGCTGGCTGCCAGCCAGGCAACTTTCATCTGCGGAAGGCCAGCGATTTTCGAGATGCCACTCAGCGTGAACGTCAGCGCAGGTTCGTTCATTACGAAGGAGGAACGTGGCGCTCCGTGATGGGCATAATCCAGAAAGACTTCGTCCACCATCAGCGCGAGATCGTATTCAGCGCAGAAGCGATTGAGAGCATCGACCTCCGTCGAGGTCGCATACGATCCCGTGGGGTTGTTGGGATGCACGACAACGACAGCGCGCGTGCGATGATTCACCGCCTTGTAAAGTGACGGAAAATCAATTTGCCAGCCGGCATCGTAGAGCAGCGGATAAGACACCAGCTTCACATCCTGCAGATCGGCGAGGAACTCAAACAGCGGATAGCTTGGTTTGGGGACCAGAATTTCATCGTCCACATTGCACAGCAGCCGGAATACATACGAGTACGCTTCGCTGGTGCTGGTGGTCAGGATCAGCGATTCGGGATCGACGCCATAGATGTCGTGAGCATCACGGTAATAGTATGCAACCGACTGGCGAGCAACCAGCATGCCCTTCGGCTGAGGATCGTAGTCAAGCGCCTCAGGACGAACCAGCGCCTGCAGGATGGCTTCCTCGTCATATGCGAGCCCGGCTCGCGTCGGATTCGACACGCTCAGGTCGAGCACCTCCATGCCGGCCGCTCGCTGGTTTGCCAGAGCCTGGGTGAAGCGGTTCGGGGTGAGTATCCATTCGGTGCGTTTGGAAAACATGCGATCCTGGATGGCCGGGTCTTCGTCTTCGCACCGACGCTTATTTGCCAAAGGCTTCCTTGTTCACGACATAAGGCATTTTGGTGATGTCCCCACCATAATTCCCCTCGAGCACGTCGATCAGACCCTGCACGCACCGTCCCGCCATGCCTTTGTCAGGATCGGTGGAGAGGCGCGTGATTTTCGCGGCGCTGGCAAAGTGCGGGTAGAGACGGCATCGGTCCGCGATGGCCGGATCGCGCAGTGGCGAGTCGGCGGAGAGGGGCTCGCGTTCGTAGACATCCAGCGCCGCCCCTGCAATCCATCGTTCGCGCAACGCCTTGGCAAGCGCCGCCTCGTCCACCACAGGACCGCGTGAGGAATTGATCAGGAACGCGGTCGGCTTCATCTTTCTGAAAGTCTGCTCGTTAAACAGATGGAAGGTCGGCGTTGCACTCTCGCCTTCACGCAGCAAGGGCACGTGCACACTCACGAAATCCGCATCTGCGAGAGCTTCCTCGATGCTCACGTACTTGATCCAGGTTCTCTCGTGGCAGACACCGCGGGCGTGCCGCAAATCGTTCAGTTCCTGAATGGCCTTGATGTAGTCGTGATTCTGGTACGCAGGATCGTAGCAGAGAATATTCATATCCAGACCCGCGCATTTTTTGATCATGGCGAGCCCGATTCTTCCGGTGCCGATGATGGCGACCGTTTTGCCGGTGACCTCGTCGCCGAGAAAGGGCAGGTAAGGGTGCCAGAATCCCCACTTATTCTCGCGCGTGAGGTGCTCCGCATTCCAAAGCTTACGCGCCAAAGCTCCCATCATGAAGAAGGCGAACTCGGCAGTAGCCTCGGTCAGCACATCGGGAGTGTTCGTAAACGGGACGCGATAGCGGTTGGCATCGGCGCGATTGATGTTGTCGAAGCCTACCGCATATTGCGCGACGACCTTGAGATGGCCCTTCCCTGCTTCGAACAACTCGGCGTCGACCTGGTCCCGCAGCGTCGTGATCAGGCCGTCGATGCCGGACTTCAGCTTTTCAACGATTAAACTCTTCGGAGGCGGCTCCGGGTTTGGATAGACTTCGACGTCGTATCCGCGTTCGCGCAAGAGGTTGATGGATTCTCCGATGTCACAGGTCGCAAACACGCGTAGTCGCTGGCTCATCGTTCTCTCGGATTACATGTTTCTGCGGCAACCATCCCAGAGACGGCTGCCGACAAGGAGCAACAGTGTATCGCATCGGGGAGTCGTGGATCTCTCGCCGCAGGGTTCTGGCTGTTGGTCGTTGGCTAACCCGGATTAACACGGGATAAGGATTTTCCCTTGCAGCGTGAGGACACATACGGCCGCAGCAGGACTGATCCCACTAATCAGCCCGCCGGTACCATAGCTCATTGGACGCTGAACGCCTGTTCAGGCCGCCATTACCGGTGACTTCCCACCAGATGCTGTTCTTCCAACGCGAGCCGGTGATTTTTCTTCAGATCCACCAACTCGAGGGCCTTGTGGGCGATATGCTCGGCGCTGACCTCGAATTCCTTGATCAACTCCCAGGGCGCGCCCGAATCACCGAATCGGTCTTTCACGCCGATCGCGCCGGTGATCACCGGCTGTCCATACAGCACGTGACTGCCTGTAATGACATTGCTGACTCGCCACGCGAGGGCGCCGATCTGGTGTTCTTCCGCGGTCAGGATGACTCCAGTCTGTTTGGCGGCCCAAATGATGGCGGCTTCGTCAATCGGCTTCAGGGTGTGCAGGTTGAGGATGCGGGTTTCGTAGCCGAATTCACGCCGCAGAATCCAGGCCGCCCGCATGGCTTCCGGAACCATCGGACCACAGGCCACAATCGTGAGGTCTTCGCCTTCATCTTCGTACTTGCTTTCCAGCGTGGTTTCGAATGCTCTCAAAAAGCTGTCGCCGGGCTGCCGCAGTCGGATCACGTTGGCCTTGCCGAGAACGAACGGAGTCTGCTCGTCGGTAACGACCGGCGTGGCCTCGCGCGCAAAGCGGATGTACTTGGGGCCCTTGTGCTCGAGCAGCAAGTAGTTCGTCGCTTTGCGGGTCTCGACCGCGTCGCAGGGTACGACCACTGTCATGTTCGGCAGCCCGCACATTGCGAAGAGATCTTCCAGTGCCTGGTGAGTCGCGCCATCAGGACCTACAGATACTCCACCGTGCGCTCCGGCGATCATGACGTTGAACTCGCCATAGCAGATCGATGTGCGAATCTGATCGAGATTGCGCGCGGCGGCAAAGGTCGCGTAGGTGCCGAAAACGGGAAGCTTCCCTTCCTTGGCAAGTCCGGCGGCGACGGAGGTTGCTGACTGCTCCGCAATGGCGAGGCTGATCCAACGATTCTTGCGCTCGGGTTTGGAAGCATAGAAGTCGCTGATGGTGATGGAGCCCGAGATATCCAGGCCCAGACACACGACCCGCTCGTCATCGCCGTTCTCAGCCAATGCCTGGCCGAAGCCCTTCCGGGTCGGCTCCATTTTGACTTTCATGTTCAGGGCGCGATTCCACCAATAATCGTGATTGAATTGCGGCATCTTCCGGTGGAGCTTGCGATCGATTTCGTCCTGGTAGGCTTGCGCCTTGTCGAGCAATGCCCGCACCGGAATGCGATCCAAGACGCCCAGTTCATTCAGACCTTTGGCCATTTCCTCCCGGTTCGGTACCTTGCCGTGCCAGCCCGCGATGTTCTCCATGAAGCTGACGCCTTTGCCTTTCACGGTGTCGGCCAGCAGGACGATCGGCTTGCCCTGTTGGCTTTTGGCGCTTTCGAGCGCTTCGACTACCTGCTCCATATTGTGGCCGTCGATGCGCCGCACCTCCCAGCCGAAGCTCCGGTACTTGTCTTCCAAGGGCTCGACTTTCATCACCTCTTCGACGGGGCCATCGATCTGCAGGCGATTGCAGTCGACAATGCCAATGAGGTTATCAAGCTGATAGTGGCCTGCCTCCATGGCCGCTTCCCAGATCTGTCCTTCCTGCTGTTCGCCGTCGCCCATGATGCAGAAGATTTTGTGGCTCTTGCCGTTCAGCTTGCCGGCGAGCGCCAAGCCGACCGCGATGCTGAGTCCCTGTCCGAGCGAACCCGTCGAGACTTCCACGCCCGGCAACTTCAACCAATGCGGATGACCCTGATAGGGCGAGCCCAGCTTGCGCAGGAGCACAACATCTTCAGTCGGACAGAATCCGGCGAACGCCAGGCCCAGGTAGAGACTGGGCGCCTTGTGCCCGGTTGACCACACGATACGGTCGCGATCTGCCCAGTTGGGATTTGCGGGATCGTGGTCAGCGACGCGCAGGTACAGCGCGGCCGTGATGTCCATGATGGACAGCGTGCCGCCTGCATGGCCGCTGCCAGCTGCATTCAGTGCAACCAGGTCGTAGCCGCGCATGAGCTTCGCGGCATCTTTCAGATCTTCAATGGAGTAGGCGCGGCGGATTTCGCCGTTCACAGAATTCGTCAGGGCCATGAAAGGCTCCTTTACTGGTGCGCGGACGAGGGAGGTCCTGCGCTCTAGGTTCGTGAACCGAGCTTATCTAGGAATGTCTCCTGGAACAGTGAGGAGGGTCACAAGGAGGGGTGATGCAGGAACAGCTCTTAGCTTTTGGCTTGAATTCCAAGCCTTCTAGCGTCGGGATGAACGTCACGAACGAGAGGCTCCGGCTACGAGCCAATGACCAACAGCTGCACTACAGATTCTTCGACGTCCACTGCTGAATCCGATCCAGCGCCTTGTTCAAGTTTTCCAGCGAGTTCGCCACGCTGAAGCGCAGATAGCCCTCGCCATAATCGCCGAAGGCTGTGCCCGACAAACACGCGACGCCTGCTTCCTGCAGAATTGCATCCGCTAGTTTCTTTGACGGCCACCCGGTCTCGGTGATGTTCGGGAAAGTGTAGAACGCGCCCTTGGGCATGCGGCAGGAGAAACCCTTGATCTTGTTCAGCCCAGCCACAAAAACGTCACGGCGACGCTTGAATTCGTCGCGCATGCGATCGACCGAGGACTGGTCTCCGCGCAGCGCTTCGATTCCCGCAACCTGCGTAAAGCTGGCGGTGCAGGAGTTTGAATTTGTCATCAGGCGTGTGACCTGGGCTGCCAGATCACTGCGCATCACCCCATAGCCCATGCGCCAACCTGTCATCGCATAAGTCTTCGAGAAGCCGTCGAGCAGGATGGTTCGGTCCTTAAAGCCAGGGATTGACATGATCGAGAAGTGCTCGCCTTCAAAAATCAGGCGGCTGTAGATCTCGTCCGACATGATCATGATGTTGCGATCGCCGATCGCGTCGGCAATGTCGTGAATCGCACTTTTGCTGAGTACGCCTCCGGTTGGATTCTGCGGAGAATTGAGGATAATCAGACGGGTGCGGTCGTTGATGAGCGCGGCCAACTCATTCACGTCGAGACCGAAATCGCGCTCTTCGCGAAGCTGAATGGGCACGGCGCGCCCGCCCACGTAGTGAATCATGGACTCGTAGATCGGGAATCCGGGATTGGGATAAATAACCTCATCTCCCTCATCCACTAACGACAGGATCGAGAAGAAAATAATAGGCTTCCCCCCGGGCACAACCACCACCTCATCGCTCGCGACGGGCACACCACGGGTACGGCTGACATATTCGGCGATGGCTTGGCGCAGTTCAGGGAGACCGGCGGAAGGACCGTAATGCGTCCATCCCTTGTGCAACGCGTCAACGGCGGCCTCAACGACGTTGGAAGGCGTATCGAAGTCAGGCTCGCCGATTTCGAGGTGGACGATGTCCTTGCCCTGGCGCTCGAGCGCACGCGCTTTGTTCAGGACTTCGAAGGCGGTTTCGGTGCCCAGGCGCGACATACGGCGGGCGAGGCGAAGCTGGTACTGGGTAGCGTGTTCCATGGTGGCAAACCCGGGCATTATACCCCCTAGGCGGCTCCTGGGCCGACTGCAGCATTATGCCGCGAGACTGGTGGGAAGTCGCGGTAGCCGGTCACCGGGGCCTGTGAGGAAGAATGAACCTACTCAGAGACGGTGTGCTCTTCGCTCTGCGCCCGCAGCACTCGATCGACCGAGTAAGGCGCCCGGCGTGTGGGCTCGTGGTAGTGGCGTACCTGCATCTCGCCCAGAAGTCCAACGGCGAGCATGTTCAGTCCGGCAAGGAACAGCACCGCTCCGAAGATCATGAGCGGACCGTGCTGCACCAGCAGGTGCGAGTCATGGAAGAGCTTTTCGAACCCTAACCACCCCGCCACGGCGAACCCGCTCAGAATGCTGATCATTCCCACGGTCCCGAAGAAATGGAGTGGCCGTGAGAGGTAGCGTAGCAGGAAGCGAATGGTGATGAGGTCGAAGAAGACGCGGAACGTGCGCGAGATGCCATAGTGGGAGAGGCCCCTCTCCCGGTTCACATTGCGAATCGGCACCTCGATAATCGAAGCGCCGTGCCAGGACGCAAGCGCCGGAATGAAACGGTGAAGCTCTCCATAGAGCGGGACCTGCTCCAGGATTTCGCGCCGGTAGGCTTTAAACGTGGTGCCGAAATCGTGGATGTCCACGCCGCTCAATTTTGCCATCATCCAGTTGGCAATGCGGGAAGGAATCCGGCGCAGCCACAGGTTGTCGATGCGCTGCTTGCGCCACCCGCTAACAATGTCGTAGCCCTCCCCGATCTTCTCGAGGAAAATCGGAATGTCAGAGGGGTCGTGCTGCAGGTCGCCATCCATGGCGATGATGTATTCGCCGCGGGCATGGTCAAATCCGGCGGCCAGACCGGCGGTCTGGCCAAAATTGCGGCGTAGTTTGACCACGGTCACGCGACTGTCGACAGCCGTGATCTCACGCAGCATGGGAAAGGTGTTGTCATCCGAGCCGTCGTCGACCAGCACGATTTCGAAGGTCTCTCCGTTGGCTTCCATGACGGCCTTCAGGCGATCATACAGATCGGTGACGTTCTCCTGCTCATTGTGCAGCGGAACCACGATGGAATACTTTGGCATGTAAGCTCTTATTATACGGGAAACACCTGAAAAGCTAATGTTTTAGGGCCGGTACGAAGGTCCATAGGCATCAAACGGGTACCCCCGCCAAAACGTACGTATCGCAAAAAGAATTCGCCCTTTGGAGTGTGTTCGCACACTCATGATCCGGTTGCTGGGGATGGAAGTCGACCTTGGAGTTCTCCTCTGTCAGATGCTAATCCCTTTGTCTAAGACTCGATAAAATCAACTTTCCAGCTGAAAACTGAATCCCAACGGAGGGATACGATGATGTCTGCGGTTCTTACGATCCAGCTTCACCGACGGGAGACTTTGTTATGACGCAAATTCAGCGCACCACCGTCAATCTTGCCGGGTTTCCTGATCTGGTCGTGATCTATCTTGGCATGCAGGTGCGGACACTGGCCGGACTGAAAACCTTCATCAGTTTCGGACCCAAAATCAGCGCGGCGGTTGCTGCCAAGCCCGACGGCCTGCTGCTGCACGAGAACGTCTTCTACTCGCTGTTCCCGCTGAACGTGGGCATGCGTCAGTACTGGAGGGATTTTCAATCGCTCGAGAATTGGTCGCGTTCCCTTCCTCATCAGGAGTGGTGGAAGAACTTCCTGCGCGATTCCGGAGGAACGGGTTTCTGGCACGAGGCCTACTTCATGCGTGGAGGAATGGAGGCCATTTACGACGGTCTGAAAGGCCCATTCGGGTTTTCTGGGTTCGCGCCCGCACAACCGGCCCGAGGCCCAATGTTCAATGCGAGGAAGCGTGCGGGACTCGCGGGCGCCCCGACCATCCCCGCGCCCGTGGAAGAAGAAGCTCCCTAAAATGGCAAGGCCTCACTCGTAGCGCAAAGCTTCAATGGGATCGAGATTCGAGGCGCGAACAGCCGGGAACATCGCGCTCGACACGCCCACGACTGCCAGGATACTTACGGCAATCAGCAAAATTTTGGGCGCCACGATCAGCCGGATATCTCCCGCTTCCGCATGCTGCGCCATGGCGCTGTAGAGTGTCAGTGAACCCACGGAAAAAGAAACGACATACGATAGCAAGATGCCCAGCACGCCGCCGACCGCGGTAATCACCATGGCCTCGGCGAGAAATTGAAACAGGATATCGCGTTTGCGCGCTCCCAGCGCTTTCTCGACGCCGATTTCCCGGGTGCGCTGCGTCACCGATACCAGCATGATATTCATCAGCCCAATTCCGCCGATCCCGAGCGTAATGGTTCCAATGAACGTAAGTAGAATCTTGAGCCCCATGGTAATGATGTTGAACTGCGACAACTGCTTTTGTGCGTCGAAGACGTGAATAGCGCGCAAGTCGTCCGGCTTGAAATTGTGTGCCAGCCCCAGGGAACCGCGAATGGTTTGCGTCACTTTGTCGTGGTCCAGCCCTTCATAGTCGAGCCAGATGCCGCCCAGGTAATGCGTGTCCTGCAGCACATCCATCACGCTGAAAGGCACGTAAATCTGACGATTGATATCGTTGTCTCCTTCCTGCATGCGGGCCGATACCTGTCCGACCACTTGAAATACAACGCCGTCGATGCGGACTTCCTGGCCCAGCGCATCCATTCCGGAGAACAGTTTCGCCTTGGCGTCGTATCCCAGGACCGCCACACGCCGATGCGCAAGATTGTCCTCATCATTGAGAAACCGCCCCTGTTCCATATCGAGGTTCCAGATTGCCCCAACCGGTGGATCCACGCCGGTGACCGGCAGAGTAAATGTTCTGGCGTTGTTCACGACGGTACACTCTTTGTCCGATTGTCGGGAGATGTGGCGAACCAGCGGGACGACGTTACGCAGCAGTTCGACATCGTCGTTGGTGAAGCGGACCTCCACGCCCGCCTTGTTGCCGCCAGCCTGCTGCGAAGTGCGCCCCGGAAAAATCCCAACCGCCTTCGCCCCGAAGCTCTGAAAAATATTGCTGATGGCTTGGCCGAACCCGTCGCCGTAGGCCAGCAGCAACACGACCGTAGCAATGCCCCAGGCCATGCCCAGCATGGTGAGTACGGTCTTGCGGAGATCGTGGCGCATGGCGCCAAAAGCTTGCTGGAGCAGGTCGCGATGCATGCTATTCCTTGCGGAGCGCCTCCACTGGTTGCAGCATGGCGGCACGGCGCGCGGGATAGAGTCCGGCCGCCACGCCCGCGATCGTCAGCGCTGTAATGGCAAGAGCTGCCGTCGTTGGCACCAGTTTTGGCGGGTCAAATCCCGGAGGCGAGGGCAGGTTCGAGAGGGCCGCCATCAGGGCAGCGGCGCAGCCCATGCCGATGCCGCCGCTTAATAAAGTCAGAAACGCTCCTTCCACGAAAAACTGGAACATGATGCTGCCGTTGGTGGCGCCGATCGCCTTGCGTAATCCGATTTCG
>Ga0210401_10005065_pt1 | contig 13611 bp, 10 predicted proteins | sample IncBWH32MmetaG_FD_150866 | JGI IMG/M metagenome (GOLD analysis project Ga0210401, IMG submission 150866) | Forest soil microbial communities from Barre Woods Harvard Forest LTER site, Petersham, Massachusetts, United States - Inc-BW-H-32-M | ecosystem: Environmental > Terrestrial > Soil >... | reverse complement strand
CATCAAACCCATCGTGCTGGAGGGCCTGACCGGCGAAAACTGGCGTCTTGCCGACTACGAGAAGCGCGACGGCTACGCGGCGCTGCGCAAGATGCTGGCGGACAAGACCGGTCCGGATCAGGTGGTCGCCGAAGTAAAGAAGTCGGCCTTGCGCGGCCGGGGCGGCGCCGGATTTCCAACCGGGTTGAAATGGAGCTTCATGCCGCGCCAGCACCCTGGGCCCAAGTACCTGGTGTGCAACTCGGACGAGGGCGAGCCGGGGACCTTCAAGGACCGGGACATCCTTCGCTACAACCCGCATTCGGTGATCGAGGGAATGGTGATCGGCGGCTACGCGACCGGATCCACCGCCGGGTACAACTACATCCACGGCGAGATCTGGCCCGAGTACGAGCGCTTCCAGGTGGCTCTGGACGAGGCGTACCGGGCCGGATATCTGGGTCGCAACATCCTGGGCAGCGACTTTTCGTTCGATCTGTACACGACGCACGGTTTCGGCGCCTATATCTGCGGCGAGGAAACCGCGCTGCTCGAATCGATCGAGGGCAAGAAGGGGCTGCCCCGCTTCAAGCCGCCGTTTCCGGCCGGCTACGGGCTGTACGGGAAGCCCACGACGATCAACAACACCGAGACCTTCGCGACCGTGCCGTGGATCATGCGCAACGGCGGCGATGCCTTCGTGGCGCTCGGGCGCACGAACAACGGCGGCACCAAGATCTTTTCAGTCTCGGGCGATGTCACTTTTCCTGGCAACTACGAGGTGCCGCTCGGCACACCGTTCGCCAGGCTGCTGGAGCTGGCCGGTGGCATGCGCGGCGGCCGCAGCTTGAAGGCGGTCATTCCGGGTGGCTCGTCGATGCCGGTGCTGCCCGGTGAAACGATGATGGCGGTCGACATGGATTACGACTCGATCGCCAAGGCGGGCTCGATGCTGGGTTCGGGCGGAGTAATCGTGATGGACGACACCCGCTGCATGGTGCGATGCCTGGAGCGCCTGTCGTACTTCTACTTCGAGGAATCGTGCGGCCAGTGCACGCCGTGCCGCGAGGGCGCCGGCTGGCTGTATCGCATCGTGCACCGGATCGAGCACGGACAGGGGCGGATGGATGACCTTGGCCTGCTGGACTCGGTCGCCGGCAACATCATCGGACGCACGATTTGCGCGTTCGGGGATGCGGCGGCGCTGCCGGTGCGGTCGTTCTTGAAGCAGTTCCGCGACGAGTTCGTGCATCACATCGAGCACAAGCACTGCCTGGTACCCGACTACGTATAGCAACCTGCTGAACAGCCTGGAAAACGTGGCGCGATGATCGAGCTGACGATCGACGGAAAGAAGGTCTCGGTTCCCGAGGGCACGATCGTGCTGGAGGCAGCCAACCGCCTGAACATCTCGATCCCGCACTTCTGCTATCACAAGAAGCTCTCGCTCGCCGCCAACTGCCGCATGTGCCTGGTGGAGATCGAGAAGGCGCCCAAGCCGATGCCGGCGTGCGCGACGCTGGTGGCCCCCGGCATGGCGGTGCACACGACCAGCGAGCGCACCAAGGAGGCGCAGCGCAGCGTGATGGAGTTCCTGCTGATCAACCATCCGCTCGATTGCCCGATCTGCGATCAGGGCGGTGAGTGCCAGTTGCAGGACCTCGCAGTCGGCTACGGCCCGTCCGCGTCGCGCTACACCGAACCCAAGCGGGTGGTGTTTCACAAGGAAATCGGCCCTCTGGTAGCGGCCGAGGAGATGGCCCGCTGCATCCACTGCACGCGGTGCGTTCGCTTCGGCCGCCAGATCGGAGGTGTGATGGAACTGGGGATGGCCGGGCGAGGAGAGCACTCCGAGATCCTGTCGTTCCTCGGTCACAGCGTCGATTCGGAAGTCTCGGGCAACATGATCGACATTTGCCCGGTCGGCGCACTGACCAGCAAGCCGTTCCGCTACGCGGCCCGCACCTGGGAGCTGGGTCGGCGCAAGTCGATCAGCCCTCATGATTCGCTCGGCTCGAACCTGATCGTGCAGGTCAAGGGGCAGCAGGTGATGCGGGTCGTCCCGCTCGAAAACGAGGAAGTCAACGAATGCTGGCTGTCCGACCGCGACCGCTTCTCCTATGAGGGGCTGTATGCGGGCGATCGGCTGACCCGGCCGATGCTGCGGCAGGGCGGAAATTGGCGCCAAGTCGAGTGGGAAGAGGCGCTGAACTTCGTCGCATCGACGCTGAACGAAGCGCGCTCGCAGTCGGGCGGCGATTCGATCGGGGCGCTCGTTTCGCCGACGGCAACGCTGGAGGAGATGTTCCTGCTCGGCCAGCTGATGCGTGGACTGGGCTCGGATCATGTTGATTTCCGCCTTCGACAGAGCGACTTCTCGGCCGATGCCGGGCGCGGCGGAGCGCCTTGGCTCGGACTGCCGGTGGCGGCGCTCAATCGGCTGGACCGGGTCCTGCTGGTGGGCTCGTTCCTGCGCAAGGATCATCCCTTGATCGCCGTGCGTCTGCGTGACGCCGTCGCGCACGGCTGCCAGCTGAGCCTGGTGCACGGAGTCGACGACGATCCGCTGATGAGCGTGGCCCACCGTGCGATCAGCGCCCCCTCGAACTGGGTGATGCAGCTCGCCGAGATCGCGGTGGCGGTCGCCGACATCAAAGGTCGGCCGGCGCCGGCCGACGTCAAGCCGGGCGAGACCGCTCGCCATATCGCCGACAGCCTGTGTTCAGGCGCGAATCCGGCCATCCTGCTCGGCAACGCCGCCGCCCAGCATCCCCAGGCAGCGGCGATCGCCGCCTGGGCTCAATGGATAGCCGAGGCGATCGGGGCGCGTCTGGGCGTGCTGGGAGAGGCTGCCAACAGTGTTGGCGGCTACCTGGCGGGAGCGCGGCCGTTGCGCGGCGGACTGAATGCCAGGACGATGCTCGAGCAGCCGCGGCCCGTCCTGATGTTGTGGAACTGCGAGCCCGAGTTCGACACCGCCGACCCGGCGCTGACCGCCCGTGCGATCGCCGCCGCCGAATGCGTGATCGCGTTCAGTGCCTACCGCAACGGAGCGATCGAGTACGCCCACGCGTTGCTGCCGATCGCGCCGTTTGCCGAGACGGCCGGCACGTTCGTCAGCACCGAGGGTCGGATTCAGAGCTTCAACGCCACCACCCATCCGCAGGGCGAGGCCAGGCCGGGATGGAAGGTGCTGCGCGTGCTCGGGAATCTGCTCGGGTTGAGCGGATTCGATTTCGAGACGCCCGAGCAGGTGCGCGATTCGGCGCTGCCCAGCGTCCCTTCGGCCTGGCTGTCCAACGCGCTGAACGTGAACCCCGTGCTGCCGCCCTTGGAGACGGAGCGATCACAGGCGCCGCCGGGTCCGGATGCCGAGCGCATCGCCGATGTGCCGATCTACTGGACCGACGCGGTGGTGCGCCGCGCCGCCTCGCTGCAGAAAACCGCCGATGCGCGGCCGCCGCGGGCGATTGCCAACGAGGCGACCTTGAAGCGGTTCGGAGTGGCGCGCGGCGACCGGGTGTGGGCGCGCCAGGGGCAGGCGGCGGCGCTGCTCGAATGCGGCGTCGATTCGCGCCTGCCGGACGGCGTGGTGAGAGTGGCCGCCGGACATGCGGTCACCAGCGGGTTGGGCCCGATGTTCGGACCGCTCCGACTGGAGCGCGCCGGATGAGCGCGCCCGCTGTGTTCGGGTCGCTCTGGCCCGATGTGGTCGCGATCCTGATCAGTCTGGCGAAGATCCTGGCAATCGTCGTGCCGGTTCTGCTGTGCGTCGCCTACCTGACTTACTGGGAGCGCAAGCTGATCGGCTGGATGCACATCCGGCGCGGACCCAACCGGGTCGGTCCGTTCGGATTGCTGCAGCCGATCGCCGACGCGGTGAAGCTGATATTCAAGGAAATCATCATCCCCTCGCAGGCCGATAGGGCTCTTTACTTGCTGGCGCCGGTGCTGGTGATGATGCCGGCGCTGGCCGCGTGGGCGGTCATTCCGTTTGCGCCCGGCGTGGTGCTGGCCGACATCAACGCCGGGTTGCTCTACGTGATGGCGGTGACCTCGCTCGGTGTGTACGGGGTGATCGTCGCCGGCTGGGCATCCAATTCCAAGTACGCCTTCCTGGGCGCACTGCGCGCTTCTGCACAGATGGTGTCGTACGAACTGGCGATGGGTTTCGTGCTGGTCGGCGTGCTGATGGTGTCGGGGTCCTTGAATCTGAGCACGATCGTCAATCTGCAGACGCGCGGCTGGTTTGCCGATCACGGACTGACCTTTCTTTCCTGGAATTGGCTGCTGCTGCTGCCGCTGTTCGGCATTTACGTGATCTCGGCTGTCGCGGAAACCAATCGACATCCGTTCGACGTGGTCGAGGGCGAATCCGAGATCGTCGCAGGTCACATGGTCGAGTACTCCGGAATGGGTTTCGCGATGTTCTTCCTGGGTGAGTACGCCAACATGATCCTGCTGTCGACGATGGCGGCGATGATGTTTCTGGGCGGCTGGTCGGCGCCGATCGACGTGGCGCGCTGGGGCGTCGCCCTTCCCGCCTGGTGGGTCAAGATTTGGAGCAACGGCGTCGGACCCTGGGTGTGGCTGTTTGCCAAGATCTTTGGCGGAGCCTCGATGTACATCTGGATCCGCGCTTCGTTTCCGCGCTATCGCTACGATCAGATCATGCGGCTGGGGTGGAAGGTGTTCATCCCGATCACACTGGCCTGGCTGGTCGTGCTGGCGGTGTTGATGCAGACACCATGGAACCCATGGCAGTCGGCGTCGCATCCTGAAGCGCCCGCGTCTTCGTCCAGGGGAGTTGCGTCATGAGCAAGGGTGCGGTTCAGGCGATTGGCGGTTTTTTCGACTCGCTGATGCTGCGCGAGCTGTTCAAGGGCATGGCGCTCACCGGCAAGTACCTGTTTTCGCGCAAGATCACGATCCAATATCCGGAAGAGAAGACGCCGGCGTCGCCACGCTTTCGCGGGTTGCATGCGCTGCGGCGCTATGAGAACGGCGAGGAGCGGTGCATCGCCTGCAAGCTGTGCGAAGCGGTGTGCCCGGCCTTGGCGATCACGATCGAATCGGAGCAGCGGACCGACGGTACGCGCCGTACGACGCGCTACGACATCGATCTGACCAAATGCATCTTCTGCGGATTCTGCGAGGAAAGCTGCCCGGTCGATTCGATCGTCGAAACCCATATTCACGAGTATCACGGGGAGCGGCGCGGCGATCTCGTTTACACGAAGGAAATGTTGCTGGCGATCGGCGACCGCTACGAAAAGGAGATCGCAGCGGCACGCACGGCCGATGCGGCATATCGTTAGGAAGGGCTGGGGGGCGCCCGCGCCGGGCCGCGATCGGGCGCCCCGGCCAGCGCGTGCGCAGCAGGGGGCGTGATGGATCAGACCATACTGTTCGTCGTCTTTGCGGCTTGCACGCTGACGGCTGGCTTGCTCGTAATCACCGTGCGCAATCCGGTGCACGCGGTGCTGTTCCTGGTGCTGGCCTTCTTCTCGGCGGCGTGCCTGTGGATGCAGTTGCGCGCCGAATTCCTCGCGATCGTGCTGATCCTGGTGTACGTCGGCGCCGTGATGGTGCTGTTCCTGTTCGTGGTGATGATGCTGGATATCAACATCGACCGCGCCCGCGAGGGGCTATGGAGCCATCTGCCGGCTGCCCTGGTGGTGGCGATCGCCATCGCGCTGCAGTTGTGGCTGGTGCTTTCGCACGGCAGCTGGCAGAGCCTGGCCGAGGCGCCGGCTTCCAAGGGGGGCAATACCGCCGCGCTGGGGCGCCTGACGTTCACCGAATACCTGTTGCCGCTGCAGGTCGCCGGCGCCGTGCTGCTGGTGGCGATCATCGCCGCCATTGCGCTGACGCTGCGGCAGCGCAAGGACGCGAGACACCAGAGCCCCGCCTCTCAAGTGGCGGTGCGTGCATCGGATCGGCTCAGGATCATCCAGATGCCATCCGAGCCCGGACAGGCCACCGATGCGCATTGACAGGAACACGATTGCCTGGGGGAAGGCTCGATAGCATGGTTTCTCTGTCGTGGTACCTGGGGGTCGGCGCGCTGCTGTTCGCGATCGCGGTGATCGGCATCTTCCTGAACCGGAAGAACCTGATCGTGCTGCTGATGGCGATCGAGTTGATGCTGCTGGCCGTGAACACGAACTTCATCGCGTTTTCGCGATACCTGGGTGACTTGAACGGCCAGGTGTTCGTGTTCTTCATCCTGACGGTGGCGGCGGCCGAGTCGGCCATCGGCCTGGCCATCATGGTCGCGCTGTTCCGCTCGGTGCACACGATCAACGTCGATGAGCTCGATTCGCTCAAGGGTTAGCGTGATTCGCAAAACGACACCTCGGGACGCCGGTCGATGACATCATGGATCAATCTCTGCCTGCTGGTGGCGCTGGCGCCGCTTGCGGGCGCCGTGGTTGCCGGCCTGTTCGGCCGCCCGATCGGGCGCCGTGGCGCACACAGCGTCGCGATCCTGGGCGTTGCCATCGCCACCGTGGCCTCCGGCTTCGTGTTCCAGCACGTCGTTCTGACCCGGCAGCCGATCGAAGCCGAGCTGTACACCTGGACCCAGGTGGGAAGCACCCGGATGACGGTCGGATTCCTGATCGACGCGTTGACGGCCACGATGATGCTGGTGGTGAGCTTCGTGTCGCTCGCCGTGCACGTGTACACGATTGGCTACATGGCGGACGACCCGGGCTATCAGCGGTTCTTCTCCTACATCTCGCTGTTCACGTTCTCGATGCTGATGCTGGTGATGAGCAACAACTTCCTGCAGCTGTTCTTCGGCTGGGAGGGGGTGGGTCTGATGTCCTACCTGCTGATCGGATTCTGGTTCGATCGTCCCAGCGCAATTTATGCGAACCTGAAGGCGTTCATCGTCAATCGGGTCGGCGATTTGGGGTTCGTGCTGGGCATCGGATTGGTGTTCGCGCACTTCGGAACCTTGGATTACCGGCAGGTGTTCAGCGCCACCCCATCGCTGGCCGGGCAGGTGCTGCCGGGTACCGACTGGTCGCTGGCGACCGTGATCTGCATTTGCCTGTTCATCGGGGCGATGGGCAAGTCGGCCCAGTTTCCGCTGCACGTGTGGCTTCCCGATTCGATGGAAGGCCCGACGCCGATCTCGGCCCTGATCCACGCGGCGACGATGGTGACCGCCGGCATTTTCATGGTGGCGCGCATGTCGCCCCTGTTCGAGCTGTCGGACACCGCCCTGTCCGTGGTGCTGGTGATCGGTGCCATCACCGCGTTTTTCATGGGCGTGCTGGGCATCGTGCAGAACGACATCAAGCGAGTGATCGCGTATTCGACGCTGTCGCAGCTCGGCTACATGGCGGTCGCGCTGGGCGCTTCGGCTTACTCGGTCGCGATCTTCCATCTGGTGACGCACGCGTTCTTCAAGGCGCTGCTGTTCCTGGCGGCGGGCTCGGTGATCATCGGGATGCACCATGAGCAGGACATCCGCAAGATGGGCGGGCTGGCGCGCGCAATGCCCATCACGTACGTGACTTTCCTGATCGGCGCGCTGGCGCTGATCGGTACGCCGGGCTTCGCCGGCTTTTACTCGAAGGACAGCATCATCGAAGCGGCTGAACACACCAGCCTGTGGGGTGCGCCCTTCGCCCGATTTGCAGTGACGGCCGGTGTTTTCGTGACGGCTTTGTACACGTTCCGGATGTTTTTCCTGGTGTTCCACGGCAAGCCACGCTTCGGTGGCGATCACGAGCACGATGCAAGCTCGCACGACTCGCACGGGCACGAGGCGGCCTCGCACGACCACGGCGTCCACCCGCCGCACGAATCGCCATGGGTGGTCACGCTGCCGCTGGTCGCGCTGGCGATTCCGTCGGTGGTGGTCGGCTACCTGGCCATCGATCGCATGCTGTTCAGCGACTTTTTCGCCGACTCGATCGCAGTCAACGGCGCAGCGCACCCGGCCGTGATCCGCCTCGGGGAGGAGTTTCGCGGTCCGCTCGCGATGGCGTTGGATAGTTGGGCCAGCGCGCCGCTGTGGCTGGCGGCCGCCGGCATCCTGGCCGCGTGGTACCTGTATCTGAAGCGGCCCGAACTTCCGGAACACTGGAGGCAACGCTACCGGGGCCTGTACGCACTGCTGGACAACAAGTACTACATGGATCGGATCAACGAGGTGGTTTTTGGCGCTGGCGCGCGATTGATCGGACGAATCCTGTGGCGCGGCGGTGACGTCACGGTGATCGACGGAGCGGCGGTCAACGGTTCGGCGCGGCTGGTCGGCTGGTTCGCGTTGCTGGTCCGCCGCGCTCAGACCGGCTACATCTACCACTATGCGTTCGCGATGCTGGTCGGGCTCGGCATCGTGCTGTTCGCCTTCCTGACCTGGCCATACGTTGTGGCTTCGGCTCATTGATCGGGTGCCGGCCAGATGACTTCAGCTTTCCCCTGGCTCAGTGCAGCGATCTGGATTCCGATCGGCTTCGGTGTTTTTCTGCTTTCGGCCGGGCGCGATCGCTCCGGTGGGGTCGTGCGCGCGGTGGCGCTGGTGGGCAGCTTGATCGGACTGCTGGCGACCCTGCCCGTAGTCAACGGATTCGGCCTGGACCGGGCCGGATTGCAATTCGAGGAAAAGGCGCCCTGGATCGGCACGCTGAATGCCTACTACCACCTCGGCGTCGACGGCCTGTCGATCTGGTTTGTCCCGCTGACGGCCTTCATCACGCTGATCGCCGTGCTGGCCGGCTGGAAGGCGATCGGCGAGCGCGTGGCCCAGTACTACGCGGCCTTCCTGATCATGTCCGGCCTGCTGATCGGTGTGTTCAGCGCGGCTGATGGGCTTCTGTTCTACGTGTTCTTCGAGTCGACGCTGATTCCGATGTACATCATCATCGGGGTCTGGGGAGGGCCGAATCGGGTCTACGCCGCGATCAAGTTCTTCCTGTATACGCTGCTCGGCTCCCTGCTGTTTCTGGTCTCGCTGGTCTACCTCTACCAGAGTTCGAACGGCAGCTTCGACATCTCCACCTGGCAGCGGCTGCCGATCGGGTTGAGCGCGCAGATCCTTCTGTTTCTGGCTTTTTTCGCGGCCTTCGCGGTCAAGGTGCCGATGTGGCCGGTCCACACCTGGCTGCCCGATGCGCACGTCGAGGCGCCGACGGCCGGTTCGGTGGTGCTGGCCGCGATCATGCTGAAACTCGGGGCGTACGGATTTCTGCGATTTTCTCTGCCGATTGCCCCGGACGCCGCCCACCACCTGGCGGGCTTCGTGATTGCGCTGTCGTTGATCGCGGTGATTTATATCGGGTTCGTCGCGCTGGTGCAGACTGACATGAAGAAGCTGGTCGCCTACTCGTCGATCGCGCACATGGGATTCGTCACGCTGGGATTCTTCATCTTCAGCCCGATCGGAGTGGAGGGGGCGATCGCTCAGATGGTTTCGCACGGCTTCGTTTCGGGAGCGATGTTCTTCTGCATCGGGGTGATGTACGACCGCGCGCACAGCCGCAACATCGCGGACTACGGCGGCGTGGTCAACACCATGCCGCGCTTCGCGTCGCTGATGATGCTGTTTGCAATGGCCAACTGCGGCCTGCCCGCCACCAGCGGTTTCGTCGGCGAGTTCATGGTGATCCTGGGCGCAGTTCAATACGACTTCTGGATCGGCCTGGCGGCCGCCACCACGCTGGTGCTGGGTGCGGCCTACTCGCTGTGGATGTACAAGCGGGTGATCTTCGGTGCCATCGGCAATTCGACGGTGGCCAAGCTCAGCGATGCCGATCCGCGCGAGATGCTTGCGCTCGGCCTGCTGGCGGCGGCGGTGCTGGCGATGGGGATCTATCCGAAGCCGCTGACCGACGCGATGCACGCTTCCGTCGGCCAGCTGCTCGAGCAGGTCGGCCACTCGAAGCTTCCGGCGGGGCTTTGACCATGTCCAGATTCAACTTCGTTGCGGTGCTCCCGGAAGCGGTGTTGCTGGGCGCTGCCTGCTTCGTGCTCGTGGTCGACCTGTTCGTGCCCGAGCGCCGTCGCAACGTGAGCTATTCGGTGTCGCTCACCGCGCTGGCTGTCGTCGGGCTGTGCTGCTGGAATCTGCTGCAGGGGCAGTCGGTGCAGTTCGCCTTCGGCGGCATGTTTGTGAGCGACCCGATGGCGCAGGTTCTGAAGCTGTTCGCCTGCCTGGCCACCGGTCTGGGCCTGGTGTATGCGCAGGGCTATGCGCGCGCTCGCGCGATCTGGCGCGGGGAGCTGTTCTCCCTCTCGCTGTTCACGCTGCTGGGCGTGATGACGATGATTTCGGCCAACAACCTGCTGCTGATCTACCTCGGCCTGGAGCTGCAATCGCTGGCGCTGTATGCGCTGGTGGCGCTGCAGCGCGACCAGCCGCGCGCCGGTGAAGCAGCGATGAAGTATTTCGTTCTCGGGGCTCTGGCTTCGGGCTTCCTGCTGTACGGCATGTCGATGCTGTACGGGGCGACCGGAACGCTGGACATCAACGAAATCGCTCACCGTATCTCCGCCTCGCAGGTCGCCAACCGGCCGGCGCTGGTGCTTGCGACCGTTTTCCTGGTCGCTGGAATCGGCTTCAAGCTGGGGGCGGCGCCGTTCCACATGTGGGTGCCGGACGTGTACCACGGGGCTCCGACACCGGTGACGTTGCTGATTGCGTCGGCGCCGAAAATCGCCGCCTTCGCCGTGGCCTTCCGGCTGCTGGTGCAGGCACTGACTCCGGTGGCGGGCGACTGGCACCTGATGTTGCTGCTGCTGGCCCTGCTCTCGCTGGCGGTGGGCAACCTGACTGCGGTGGCGCAAAGCAACCTGAAGCGCATGCTCGGCTACTCGACGATCGGACAGATGGGCTTCATGTTGCTCGCGATGCAATCCGGCATCGTCGGAGGCACCACCGCCAGCGCTGCCGCAGCCTACGGCGCCGCCATGTTCTACGTGATCACGTACGCGCTGGCCACGGTGGTCGCCTTCGGCGTCATGTTGTTGTTGACGCGTCAAGGATTCGAGGCGGAGGAAATCTCGGATCTGCGAGGCCTGTTCCGGCACCGCCCGTGGTACGCCTTCGTGATGGCGCTTTCGATGTTTTCGCTGGCCGGAGTGCCCCCGACGGTCGGCTTCTACGCGAAGCTGGTGGTGCTGCAGGCCTTGCTGGCGGACACCTCGACCGCTCCGGTCGTATGGATCGCGGTGATCGCCGTGTTGTTCTCACTGGTCGGGGCGTTCTACTACATCCGCGTCGTCAAGGTGATGTATTTCGACCTGCCGGGCCCCGATCGCCCGCTGGAAGCTCCCGCCGACATGAAGATCGCGCTGGGCGCCAATGGCCTGGCAGTCCTCGTGCTGGGCGTGCTGCCCCAGTACCTGATCGGCCTGTGCTCGACCGCGATGCTGCGCTCGCTGGGCGGATGAGCTGTGCCGCACCGTGCGCGCCGGATAGACGAAGCGACCGTATCCGAAGGGCAGGGCGTTGACGCTCTGACCGAGCTCACGCTGCACAGTCGGCTCGCCTACGAGGGCGGCATGCTGCGGCTGTACCGCGACATCGTGCGCTGCCCGGACGGCCACATCGCCTATCGCGAATTCGTCCGGCATCCGGGCGCCGTGATGGTGATCCCGATGTTGGATGCCGAGCATGTGCTGCTCGAGCGGCAGTTCCGCTATCCGCTGGATCGCGCCTTCATCGAGTTCCCGGCCGGCAAGATCGACCGCGGCGAAGCCCTGCTCGATTGCGCCAAGCGCGAGCTGCTCGAGGAGACCGGCTATCGCGCGGACGACTGGGGCCACCTCGGCGGGTTCAACAACGCGATCGGCTACAGCGACGAACGGATCGATGTGTTCATCGCGCGCTCGCTGACGCTGGATACGATGCGGCGCGACCCTGGCGAGGTCCTGGAACTGTTCAGCGCGCGCTGGCGAGACCTCGATCAGTGGGTGCGCGATGGACGCATCGTGGACGGCAAGACGATCATCGGGATCGGCTGGCTGCTGCGCAGCCTGCAAGCGCTCTGATCGGACAGGCTGGTCGACCCGCCTCGATCATCAAGTGGACGAAACCGCAATCGGGTCGCTCGCCGGGAAGGTCTCGGACAGCGCCTCATCCAGCAGCTCGTCCACCTGATGCGGTCGTGGTTCGAAGGGTGGGGCTTCGGGTGGCTCTTCGCCCGAGCGCTGGTTGAGACCCAGCACAGGCGCAATCGGGTCGCTCGCCGGGAAAGTCTCGGACAGCGCCTCGTCCAGCAGCTCGTCCACCTGGGGCGGTCGTGGTTCCAAGGGTGGGGCTTCGCGTGGCTCTTCGTCGGAGCGAGGGCCCGGGCCCAGCACAACCGCGTTCGGGTCGCTCGTCGGGAAGATCTCGGACAGCGCCTCGTCCGGCAGCTCGTCCGCCTGGCGCGGTCGTGGTTTCAAAGGTGGGGCTTCGCGTGGCTCTTCGTCCGAGCGCTGGTCGAGGCCCAGCCCCTGGTGCGGGGGCTGCAGGGCAGCCTCGAGCATCGCTGCGTTCGCGTGACTGCCGTTGAACGGTGGTGGCGCAACCTCGCGCGCCTCGTGGAGCGGGTCTGATTCGAGCGGTTGGCGCACGGGCTCGTCCGCCGCAAACTCCTCGCCCAGCACTTCGTCGTCGAGTGCCTCCAGCGCATCGTCGAGGTCGTCGACAGCCAGTGACATCCGCGCCTTGCTTGGCGAGCTCTCCACTTGCTGCTTCGGCTCGTCGTCGATCCCCGCGACGCTGCGCAGGAATTCCTCGAGCTCGACCACCTTGTCGGACTCGGCAACGACTTCCTTGTGGACGGGCCATGCGAGACGGACCATGGGTCTGCTTTCGAGTGGACAACGCGGGCGTTGTCGGAAGCGCGAATCGGGCTATGGGAATGCTTGCACACCTCGGCCATCTCTTCCCATGCCGCCGACCGGGTCGATTTGTGCGAATTCGGCCAAGGCGGATATGCGTGCTGCGAGCAGGCGGTTTTGCCCGCGTGTGTGAGCACTGCCTCGTTCGAATCGAGTGATCCCGATTGCCCTATCGTCCTTGGGGCGTCTAGTTGCGCCCACGCGAATCTGAAGCCCCGAATCTGAAGCTCCGAATCTGAAGCTCCGAATTTGAAGCTCCGAATTTGAAGCTCAATTGGACCTTTCAGCCCGCGGTGCCTGCCTCTACATATTCGAGTAGTTCGGGCCTCCGCCGCCCTCCGGGGCGACCCACACGATGTTCTGCGTTGGATCCTTGATGTCACATGTCTTGCAGTGGACACAATTCTGCGCGTTGATCTGCAGCCGTTGTTCCCCGGCGTCGGACACGAACTCGTAAACGGCGGCCGGGCAGTAGCGCGCCTCGGGTCCGGCGTACTTCGCGAGGTTCACGCGCACCGCAACGGCAGGATCCTTCAAGGTCAGGTGAGCAGGCTGGTTCTCTTCGTGATTGGTATTCGATAAGTACACGGAAGACAGCCTGTCGAACGTGATCCTCCCGTCGGGCTTGGGATACTCGATGGGGGAGCATTCGCCCGCCGGGCGCAGCTTGGCGTAATCCGGCGTATCGCGGTGCAGGGTCCACGGCGCACGCCCGCGCAGAACGATCTGATCGATGCCGAACATCAGCGTGCCGAGCCACAGGCCCTTGTCCATCCACGGCTT
>Ga0210401_10005063_pt1 | contig 13613 bp, 3 predicted proteins | sample IncBWH32MmetaG_FD_150866 | JGI IMG/M metagenome (GOLD analysis project Ga0210401, IMG submission 150866) | Forest soil microbial communities from Barre Woods Harvard Forest LTER site, Petersham, Massachusetts, United States - Inc-BW-H-32-M | ecosystem: Environmental > Terrestrial > Soil >... | reverse complement strand
AGACGCACAGACTGGTGCCAAAACGCCGCGCGATCAAATGAGACTCCATTGTCCCGCCTGTAGCGCCATGGTTGGAGGCGAAACCATTGAAGTGCATGATCATGAGTACGGTCTTCGTCAGATCGCACAATATTTGGAATGTGGAGCATGCGGCACATTATTCCAAGAACCTATGCCGACCCTCGCTGAGCTAGCTGGATTTTATCCATCTGATTATCACAGCATGACTCACGCCGGCCTGCTGAACAAGATTCGCAATGATATGCGAATTCGGCGCCTCTCGAAATTGCTAATCGATGAAGGCGTGATTCTCGATTATGGTTGTGGCGATGGGGCATTTATGGTCCAGGCTGCCAAGAAACTGCCGCAGCGGCGTTTTTGGGGCTTTGAAATCGCCGACCGCACGGAGACAAGCATCCTCGTCGAAGGGAGGGTTACCCTTGTTAGGGGAAGCCTGCGCGATCTCCTCGCGATCCTGCCGGGCTGCGGATTGATCACGCTAAATCACGTAATCGAACACCTCCCGGACCCGCTGGGTGTTGTGAAGGCATTGGCAGACAGGCTGTTGCCCGGTGGAATATTCGAAGGACAGACGCCCGCTTCAGATTCTCTCGAACGATCTGTTTTCGGCAAGAAGTGGAGCGGTTATCACGCCCCGCGGCACACCGTCGTTTTCTCGCGCGGCGGGCTTTGCTGCATGCTCGAGCGATCCGGGCTCTCGATGCCAAGCGTCTTGGGAGCCTTTAATCCAGCAGCTCTTGCAGTGAGCCTTGGGTCTTTACCGCGCAAAGAGGGTGGGCGTATTCGCCGTAGTGGCTGGAAATGGTTTGCCCTCATTGCATTGGCTGGCGGCTTAGCCCCAATCGATTTGTGGTTTGGCAGACCAGGTATAATCAATTTCATAGCTTTCAAACGTCCGCGGTGACAATGACACAGCGCATTGAATTAGCGAACTACAAGAAGCGTTCGGACCTGCGATCTCTTCTAACGATCATGGCGCACCTGGCACTCGTGTTTGCACCCGTTTACATTGCCGTCTTAACAGGCCCAAGCATGCTCTGGATTGCTCTATGGCTCTGCTTCGGCCTCCTCATGAATGGCATGCTGAATCTCATGCACGAGTGCGCTCATTACCACGTTTTTTCCGAGCGGAGGGGCTCTAATCTGCTGGGTCGCTGGGTACTAGGTCCGCTGTTAGTTACAGATTTTGACAGTTATCGGTGGAGACATTGGGAACATCACACTCACCTCGGTGTCGACGGAGACACGAAATATACTTATCTTGTCAATATTAAAGGCCGTTATCTCTTTGGCCTATTGCTGCGCTGTTTAACCCTAATCGAAGCATTTCGCAAGTTCGGCGTTCAGACGGTCGTGTACAAGGGCAGGGGGCAGGAACCTTCGAAACCGGTGATTTTGCTCGGACGGGCCGCTTTGGTCCACAGTTTGTTTTTTGCCTCTCTTGTGTTATTCGCGGGTCCAGTGGCTCAGCGGCCGTGGCCAAAAGCCTTCATGATCGCGGCTTTGGCATACAGCTTCATATACGGATACGGACTCGCGTCGATAACGGTTTTTGCGGCTACACTGCGCGCTATTGCAGAGCACCAATTGGAGGAAGGTGAGCTTTCTTCGACTGGGCGAGCGGCACTGCGAAATTTCAGCTGCGGTCCGGCTGCACGGTTGATCTTCGGCGCTTACGGATTCGCCGAACATGCTAGTCATCACTGCCAACCGGGTCTGCCGTACTATCACCTCGTCGAAGTTACCGAGGAACTCGCGTCTCACGACCCAAACTTCATCCCGAAACATCGATACTGGGGTGAACTGATGAAACTAGCCAAGCAAGCATAGCGAGATCCACGTTGCTCATCCTGCCAGGTTACGAATATATATTTCAGTAAACAGTTTATACTTAATTTGGGCTTTTTCTGGTCGGTCGCGGCCCGCGAAAACAAAGCGAACCTGTACCTCCTACAAAATAGCCAAAACGTACCATAGCGACTAACTTTCGCTCCAGGCACCCTAGTACTGTGATTTGTAGGTGTCGTTTCCGCATGGAATAGAAAGGAAGGCCCAGCGCATGCGAAAACTAGACCGAATTTCCACGACGGTACTAGTCATGTTTCTCACGATGTTCGCGGGAGCTTGGACTGGCTTAAGTGCCCAGCGCCAAGTCACCGACGATGGCGGCACGTCGCAGGCAGATCGGGATGATCGGAGCCACAACGCCAAACTGAAGGTGACGTCCTTCCCTCCAGGCGCTCATGTCTCGATTGACGGCGAGGAGATGCGCAAGGTCACGCCGATGACGGCAGACCTGCAAGTTGGGCAGCATCAGGTCCGCGTCTTCGCGCGAGGATCGGGATGGAATGCGGATACTCAAACGGTTCAGCTCATCTCGGGGGATAACGAGCTTGATGTGACGTTGATTCCCACTGCTACCGTGGGACCTCCAGGCCCTCAGGGCCCTTCAGGATTTGCCGGAGCGCCGGGACCTCCTGGTCCAGCAGGCGCTAACGGCTCACAGGGGCCCGCAGGACCATCAGGGCCTATCGGAGCTCAAGGACCGGCCGGACCGACAGGACCTACTGGCCCGCAGGGACCTCCGGGATCAGTTCCCCAGAGCACCTACGTTCTGGGGAAGCAGGATTCGAGCGACCTGCCAACATCTGTCGCCAATCCAACTGCGTACTACGGCTTGGATGCGCAGCCCGCCATACCGGGCGGCTTGGATGACGAATTTAACGGCGTTTCTCTCGATACGACCCGATGGTCATGGTTCAATCAGGGAGGTGCCAGCGCCTCGCTTGGCAATAGCCTTGTGACACTGCAAGCTCCCCCTAGCACGGGACAGGACGCCCGAGGGATTTATCAGACTGCGCCCGCCCCTCCGTGGACTGCCGTTGCGAAATTGGTCGCTATGGATATGGCTTCCTACACGAACTACGCGCAGGTGGGGATACTTCTGGTTGATGGAAGCGGCAAAGCTGTCACCTGCGCTATGTCAGTCCGGTCGACTAGTCCGACGTTCGGATTCGACATCAGCTACTGGAATAGCGGCAGTTCGTGGAACGAGTCCCCAACCGGTGCGCTCGACGTCATGCCTACCGTAGTTTTCCCGCTCTACTTAAAGGTGCAGGACGATGGCACAAACGTTACCTGCTCCTTCTCCCGCACCGGAACCGCGTATTTTCAAGTGGGTCAAGTAAATCGAACGGAGTGGCTACCCTCTGGACCGCAGGGCGTTGGACTCCTCATCGGGTCAAACGCATCCAACCAGGTAGTAGCCGGGACTTACGAATACTTTAGACAGATACAATAATTTCACCCATATTTCACAGACGAGGATGCAGGGGCCTTTCGCCCTGCATCCCGCCCGCCTTTTTCGAGAAGTGGCGCTCGGCTATTCTGCGTCTCCGCGCAGCGATAGCGTGAAATCCCTTGAATGGATTTCGAATCCGCCCGCGTCTGCCGTTCCAGCGCTACGACTGCGAGGGGGAGCAATCGACGGTCCAATTTAGGACAGCGAGCCTGGGTAGGTTTGAGAGCAGAACGCTTAGAGCCAACAAACAAACGACAGAACTCCCGATTGCCGGGTGCGCCAGCCTTTAAGACGGATTTGAACTTGCGGGTGCCCATTCTTGCGAAGCAAGGGTGGGGCTTTCGTTTCGGCTATTGGATATCGTACCAATATTGGTTAGGCCGAAAAGAAGAAAAGGCCGGGCGTCTGGACCCGGCCTTCGATTTCAAGAATCGGTTGCGGAGGTTGGATTTGAACCAACGACCTTCGGGTTATGAGTCGGTTGCAGCGAAACATATCAGGGACGGTCGCGGCGTCTAAGAGACTATCAAATGTATAGATTCGCTAAAACCCATGATCGTCCCTGATATAGCCAGATAGAAATAGACTCACTACAATTTTCACTACAATTTGTCTGGCGCTAAAAATTGGTGCTCAGCCAGTACTCAAGTCCCTCCATGAGAAGGCCGGTTAGTAAAAACGGTGCAGCACCGGTGGATGGCAGTCGAAGACTCAAGACCGTCAATAAGGCGTAAGAAAGTTCGGGCGGGCAGAACAGCTCACCATCGGGGCCGCTTGTACCAAGCTGTGCGGCTTTCAAAAATCCCTTCGCATCCGGCCCGCGATAAGTGATTGATTCCAAGCGTCTGTCGAGTATGCCTCGCAGCTTTCAAGAATCACCAGTTTGTTGAAGAACCGAGGGCCCGGGTCGGCGAAGATACTACGCAGGAACTCCCTTTGCCGTGTTGTCATCCGGTTGACGACGAACTGGCCAAGAAGCGCGAATGAGGAATCAGTCCGGCGTTAGGATGGCGGGCAGGGCGGCAGAAGTCCATAGCTAGTCGACTGCAAGCCCGACGGCACGGAACTCCCCGATCTGAATTGTTACGCGGTCGCCGCGCTTTACCCTTCTTCCGCTGTTTGAGAACGCCATCCAATACACTTTCCCAGCTTCCGGCGTGCTGCTTTGGCGCAGAATGCCCACCTGTTCGAGCGTCGGCACCACCAGTTTGACTCCAGCCTGCGGGTCGATCAGTGACGGCTCGAGTGCTTTGTCATTCAAGGTTTTGGCCTTTTGTGCATCCAGAATCCGATAGGAGAAACGCACGATTTCTCCCTGCTCGGCCCACTTCACTGAGAGCGAGTCGACGCCCCAAATGAGCGAATAGTAGGTGCCGGCTCGTCCGGCGAATCGGTTGGGCTGATAGCGCATGCGAGATGCACGCGGCGCCTGAGTGGGAGCGGCGGGATTCGACGGCGATTGCGCGGCAGCGGGCAAGACTCCGCAGCTCACAATTCCAGCGAGGAGCGCGAACGTGATTTTCGTCATCTTGGTGCGGTGAGGCATCGTCAGTGTGTCCTTTCCTGTAAGAGGTCCCGCGAGAGGGAGTGATGCGCCAAACGGGCGGCCATCCGATGGACCGGATGACCGCCCGTTTGGAATTCGTAGTGGTTAGTTCCCGTTGAACGTGGGGCTCGTTGCGGTGCCGGATCCTCCGAATCCTCCGGCGCCGGTAAAGCCCAAGCCCGTCAGCGTGATGTGGGCGGTTTCCGTTGCGTTGTTCCCATTTGCCGGTGGCACGTACTGGACGATCACGGTGCAGCTGCTTCCGGGATCGACCGAGAGGCCGGCGACGCAGGTCCCGCCGGTGATGGAGAAGACTCCACCCCCGCCGAAGCTCTTGACGACTTGCGCGAAGGACAGGACGAACGGACCGGCGTTAGCACCGGTGGCCGTGTTGGTGACAGTCACCGTACCGGTCTTTGCGGTTCGGTTGGCCACTACCGTGGTCAACAACGGACTCGGCGCGGTGAAGCCAGCCGTTGCCGAGGTAACGTGGAACGGAGTTCCCAGCGGCTGCCCGCTGACCGTCACGTTGTAGTTGCCCGGAGCGATGGTGCGCGGGATGCTGATGTTCACATTGATCGACGAGTCGTTCACGACGGTGAAGCTGTTGACGCGGATGCCGGCAAAGCCTCCTGCTCCGAACGAAACGCCCGTCACACCCGTGAAGCCCGTACCGGACAGATTCACGGTGATGTTCGTGGAGCCGACCGGAGCCGTGTTCGGATCGAGAGAAATGATCTCGGGTCCGGTGCTGCCGACGGTAGTGGAGATCTCCACCGCGCCGGGTTCCAACCCGTTGCAGGCGCCCGTTGTCTTTCGGGGCGTGCCATAGAAGTCGAACGCCGGTGCGTCGTTGTAGTCCTGCGTCGCGCAATGGACCAAGCCGTTTGTGGATGAGCCAGTCACCAGTCCGTAGTTGCCCAGGGTGACATTCGTCACCGGGTTCACCAGGGACAGAGGACCCCACCGCAGGTTGACCCAGTTGTTGCCTTCGTCCACGGTGGCCACCGGAGTGAGATTGAAGACCGGGTTCGGTACGGTCGCGTCCGAAATTCCGGGCGGAACGTCCCAGCCGGACTGGGCAAACTCGGGCGGCTGCCGCGAGCCATCGCAGTACATGCTGATGAACCCGGGATCGCTGGCGCTATTCGTCCTGAAAGCCGCGCCTGGATATCCGGCGATGCCCGTCAGCACGGACGATGTCGGAGCGAGGGTGACCGTCGAGCTGTGATTCGTCGGTCCGGTGTCGCCGCGCACGCCGATGTCCCAGTAGCTTGCGGCAACACACTGACCGGTGACCGTTTGGTTTGTCGGCGCTGATCCGCCCATGTTGAGCAGCGTGACGACGTTCTGCTGATTCTGGGTTCCTGGAGCGATCCCGCCCACGCTGATGTAGTACGAGCTGTTATGCCAGAAGATATCGTTCTCCACCTTCGGATATGAGACCTTCGTGCAGCTCGGGTGATCCACGGGGCATGTGATCGTGAGCGGTTGCATGTTGGCGGTCAGAACAGCGCTGTTCTGGATGGCGACGAGTCCCGCGGGCTGCGGGGCAGTGGTCGTCCCGCAATTCGCGGTGCAGGTTGGCCCCTGCTGGCTGGCCAAGGGCGCTCCAAGTGTGTTGAAGAGAACGCCCGAGCTGGCTGTGGTCGCATTGGCCGCGATCGTGTTGTTGATCACGTCCACCGCGAGCGAATCCTCCAGCGAAACTCCGGCGCCGTCCCAGCCGGCCACGTTGTCTGTGACTATGTTGTTGGTGAAGGTCACTGTGTTCCAGTTTTCCGGAGCGGTCGGGAACGCGATGACGTCCGAGCCGTTGACGGCCTGGAAAGCAATCCCGCCTCCGGTTCCCGCTTCGGCCGCGTTCCCCATGATCAAGTTCGCGTTGATCAGGAGGTTCGGACCCGCGCCATCGCTCGGACCAACGGCGCCTACCGGAGTGTTGCCGGGAGTGCCGCCTGGTGCTCCGAACGGTGCGCAATCCTGGTCGGTAACGGGGTTGCCGTTCGTGTTGCACACGATATCCGCGTCGGGCGTTCCCATCACGACGAGTCCGCCGCCATTGGCCGGGATCGTCGGGTTGGTGCTCTGGTTGAAGATGATCGTGTTGTGCTCGATGTCTCCGTTGTAGCTGAAGCCGAGATGGCCCACGCCGCCGCCGTCGCCGCTGGTCAGGTTGCCGCACACCCAGTTGTAGTTGAACTGGTAGTAGTCGGAACCGGTGCAGAAGCTGATGCCGCCCGCGCCCGCCGGTGTGGCCGAGAAGAGCTCGTCACCGGTGGAGGAGTTGAGGGCGATGAAGTTGTTGTGAACGTTTACGTTGACGTTCTGGCAGTACGGGAGAACTGTTCCTGCCGGCAGCGTCGGATCATTCAAGCAAGAGCCGGGAGCCGCATTGGTCGCGCTGCCCTGCACATATGCCGGAGGATATTCGCCTTGGCCGACGTTGATGCCGCCCGAGAGCGTGCCGGCGTTGTTGTAGATCCGGTTGTTGGCGATTTGCAAATTGCTGCCCCATCCGTGGACGAAGATCCCGCCGCCGCCCTGCGAGCTGTCCGTGAGACCCAGGCCGTCGATGCTCGCCGGGTTGCACGAGAAGTTGCTCGGGTAAGGATTGGGCACGAGTTCCACGGTTGTGCGGCCGCTCCTTCGAGTGCACTCGGCAGTGGATCCCTGCAGCAGGGTTGCGTTAGCAGGGAAACCCATCAGCAGCGTCGGATCGTACGGATCCGCGCAGTTCCTGCTGTTGACCGTCGTACTGCCACCGCACAAATCGACGCCCTTGGAGAGCACAGTGATCGCCGCGCCTTCCAGTGCGCCCATGAGGGACGGTTCCTGCAACATTTCAGCAAGGTTGCCGTTGAGTTCGGCGCTCCACCCAATTACGGCTTCGAGCGGCAGCCGATCGACTTGCGCGTTGTACGAGTAGCGGTTTGTCGAAGAGCCTGCGCCGGGCGTGGTGCCGACTTCGTTGAATGGGTGGAAGTTGGTCCAGGGATTTCCCGCCGGGGAAGTGGTGGAGCTGCAGGCCACCTGACCCATCGGGTCAAACACATTCGCGGTCGCGCCGGCCCCGGTCCCGTTGGGGCTACCTACGGCGACGCCGCTCAGCGTCAACCCAAACAAGCAGTTGACGTATTCCCGCCACGTGTTGATCTTGCCCGCGGGTTGTGTGTTGGCGTTGACAATGCTGGAAGCAGCGCCGACGCCTTGCAGCCGGACGGGCTTCCACATGATCACCATTTCGTTGTGCGCCGCTTTCGTTGACGTTTGAGTCGCGGCGCCCGCAGTCGGATGGAGCGCGGACGCGCTGCACGCAACCGCGGATCCGCCGGCGGCCGGAGCGCACGTCGGGTCGATGATCAGCATATCGCCCGGCGCGGCCTTGTCGATGGCGGCCTGGATCGAGTCCGAAGCGGCCACGTGAGTCGGAGCCTTGCCGCCAATCGTGACCGTCACGGCGTCGATGGATCGACGCCCGTTGCCTGCGGTGATCACGAGTTCACCGCAGAGCGCGGTGGACCCACCGTACTGCGCTTGCTGCTGAATGGCGCACTGAGGAATGCTGCTGCCAAAGCCTCCGGTAGACACGCTGACCTTGATCTGCGTGTCGGACCAGGACGTGATCGTCATGGAGCGGCCGGCGATGGTCACGGACGAGACGGCCTTGCAAGTCGAGCTGAGCGACGCGCACCGCGTGCCAAAGCCGTAGTGCCGTGTCACGGTTTTGGCGTTAAACGGCGCGTTCTTGGCGGAAGGCCCGGAGTAGCCGTAGTTGGGCACTTGCTGATCGCCGAGTGCAGTGATCGTGAGCGTGTGCGTGCCGCCGAGCTGAACCCAAGGTCCAACGCCGGCATCGCTGTCCACTTCCGCGATCGCCGGGGTTTGGTCAGGATACGAGCAGTCCACGTTGTTGTAGCCCGCGCCCGCGAAGCCGGCTGTCGGCACCACTGGCGTGTCCATGTACTGCGTCTGGCCCGGCATGAACGGAATTTCGTAGCAGAACTGGCTGTATTCCGGATTGAACAGCGGATCGGTAACCATCGTTCCGCCGGGACCCGGAATCGGGCCCGGATCGTTCATGCAAACCACCATCATCGTGGGCGCATATCCGGTCGGGTTGGGAGGATTGACTTCCCAAGTCGAATACTGCAGGCCGTCGTAGTTGCCCCAGTGATCGGCGTAGGTGCGGGAGATTTCGTTGCCGTTGAAGTCCTTGATGGAAATCGGCAGGTCCGGCGGCGAGAACTTTTCGCCGAACTGCGGAGAGAACGGATCGAATTCCGATGTGTAGTCGTCGGTGATCACACCCGTGAAGTGTGCGGCGGCGTGGGTCGAAGTGAAGACGTAGAACTTCGCCAGCGCCGACATTTGATTTTCGAGCGTGATTTCCTTGCGGTCGCAAAGATTGCGCGTTGCGCCGGCAAACGGAGCGACTTCGAACGACCCCGGGAATAGGCTGATGTAGTCGGGAACGATGCGCGCTTCGCCAACGCACGGCCAGTACTGCTCGATCGAACCGGTGTCGCCCTCACCTTGCGGCAGCGTCGGGCGGCCGAGATTCGTGGTCGAGTTCTGAGGATTGTTGGCGTTGAATGCGGAACCTACAGCGGCCTGGTCGGGCAGAATGAAGATGTTGCCCAGTCCGCCGAATTCCTGCGTGACCGGCGCGATGTAGTTGTCTCCGATAAGGATGTTCTTGTCTTCTTCCTTCACTAGTTCGTAGCCGGGCGGCACCACGACTTCCACGACGTACTTTGCGGCGGGAAGCATCGGTGTGCCGAAGCGATACGCATCGGTCGAGTCGGGGTCAGTCGTGCAAGCCGTGCAGTTCGTTGTGAGCGGCTTACCGGTCGTTGGGTCCATGCTGGTGACGCTCGGGAACTGGTAGTAGCCGTCGTACGGTGCAGGCTCCAACTGGTTCCAGTTGTGCATGCCGTCATAGCACTTGAACTGTGCATTGTTCGGCAGCAAGGTAGACGCGGGACCGCCGTGCTGCGAGTTGTACACGTCGAGGTAGTTGGGCTGATTGAACAGCGAGAAGAAAAAGAGATCGGCGTTCGCGCCCGTATCCCGTCCCTGGCCAGGGCAGTTCATGTTCGGCATATGGTCGGTACGGAAACCCTGCGCCCACGCGTCCCAGCTGGTGGTCGTGGTGTGGTCCACGAGAGTCAAGGTTGGCGTCACGTTGTCGGCAGCGAAGCCTTCCATGTACAGGTTGATAGTGACGTTCGGAACCAGCGGCTCCCAGCTCGTCTGTAGCAGGAGGTTCGGGTCGTCAAACGGCCGCGTGGAGGCATAGATCACGTGTCCCTTGATGCCGCCGTTTTCACCGGCTGCGTAGGGCGTTTTTCCGAACTCGAGGAACGAGTTCTGTCCCGAGAATCCCTGCCAGCCCTCCGTCAGGACCCAGGGGGGATCGATTCGGCCCGTGGAGTTGGGCGCGCTCGCCGTGTTGGGACCGTCCTTGATCGATTGGCCCGTGCAGTCCGCAGTCGTGCAATAGACCGCGCCGGGCACGTGGAGATTTCCAGGCACCGGAACGGCTTCGTACGTGTTCGCCAGGAATTGGCCAATATTCGAACTGCCGCACTGCGCTGTTGGCGGATTTGCGGACCCGCCGCAGGGTGTGCCGTCCGCCGGTCCGCCCGCGTCGTACACCACGTGGGTTCCTGTGTTCTTGTAGCGGGTCGTGTCCGTTTCGACGACGTACCAGCTGAACAGCGGGAAGACTTCGTTGAAGCCGGCGTTGCCGCTCAAGTCCGTGTTGTTGAAGTTGGAGAAGCTCCCGTCACGGAAGCGGATGTTCGTCGCCACCAGGCTGAGTCCCGGCTCAGTATCCTGGCGCACTCCGTCACCATTCTGGTCAAAGAACGTCGACGTATAGATGTTCGCCTGCCATTGATTCGCCGCGATGTCCCCAATACTTCCGGAGTTGGGGTTGGTGTGATCGAGGCGAACCGGAGTCGAGAGACCGTCCACCAGCTGATCGTTCCATTGATCGAACGTGGTGACTCGCCAGTCCCCATCGGGCATGTTGTCGAGCTCAAACGTTCCGTCGGCGTTGCACTTTGTGAAGGCGAAATCTTCGCCGTCCGGATCGCCGAAGCTCACATAGCATTGCGTGAAGGAGAAGCTGTCGCGCGAACCGCTGCTGTAAAGCCGCTCGTCCGGCGTGCGGCTCATGCGCTCAGTCGTGACCTTTCCAGTCACCTTGTTCGTGCAATTCAAGCCGATCAACCCGGTTGGGTCGGTGCCGTTGCAAACTCCATGGTACCGGGAATTAATGATCGCCGGATTGGCAAAGCCTATCGCGACGTGATATCCGGCCGGGCCGTATTCCTGGAAGAAGCCCGGCTCGCCGACGCGCAGGAACGAGTCGTGCGCCTTTTGGCCGTCCAGGGTGTTGGTCTGCAGCCATTCCTCGCCGCGGGCGATGCGATCGGCGCCCGGCGTCGCCACTACTCCATACCGTCCGGGCATCAAGTTGGCCACGACAGCCTGGCCAGCTAGTGGAGACGGAGTCTGGCCGTCCGATTCAAATTCGGGGCAAACGACGATCGTGCCGGTGATACCGGTCGAAGTCGAGTCGGAAGCCGACCGCGGATTCGCCGAAACCGGGCAGGCATCGTTTCCATTAGTAGGGTCGCTCGTGCCGGCAAGCGAGTTCACGAGCGGCTGGTTGAACATGTCGTACGTCATCTGGCCGGTCGCGTCGCCGGAGCCGCCCGCATCGTCAAACAGGGTGATATTGAAATGGCCGAGGCCGGGCTCGTTGTTGGTATTCACGTTGCCCGTGCCGCCGCCACCGTCCTGCTCGCCGTTCAGTGGGAAGTCATCTTCGAACACGAAGACGGAGAGCTTCGAAGGCGTCAGGGGAGTTGGCTCGACGAGAACGGCAACCGCAGTGTTCACCGCCGGGAACGCAACCGGCGCGCCGCCCATCGTGTGTCCGGGGACCGCGTTGGCTGTATTGAACGGATTGGCCGCATCGCCGGGGAGAACGGAGATGTAATAGCGCTTCGTCGGATCGAGAACGACGGATTTCGGATCAACCGGTGCCTCGCCGTTTCCGCTGGCATCCGGCCGACAAACGCCGTTGCCGATGTCGCAGACCACGGGCGCGCCCAGCGACTTTTGGCCGGACTCGCAAGAGAGCGGCCCCGTGCAACCGGTCGCCACCACCGGCATGTAGCTGGTGTGGAAGTTCACGCCAAACGTCGGAGGAACGACGCAGGTGGCGGGGTTATTGGTGCAATCCGTCGAGTTCGGCGAGCCTGAAGAAGTCGTCGTGGTGTTCTTGGGGTCGACGTAGAACGTGCGGTCTTCTTCGATGATCCAGCGGTAGTCCGTAACAGCCGCGCCGGTTACGCCGTCCTTGACCGACACCGTGAGATTGCTCGGCTGCGGGAAAATCAAAGTGACCGTCGCCGTGCCGCTGGTGACGCCTTGCGTGTTTTGCGCCTGGTAAGTGAACGAGTAAGTTCCCGGGCCCGGAACGTTGGCGCTGAAGCCGCCGTTCGCGTCGAGAATGTACGTTCCGCCACCCGCCAGATTTTGCGGCGTGGGCGGCGCGGCGTTCGTGACGGCGTGCAACGGAAAGCCGGCATTGTCCTTGTCCACGGACAGCACGCCGGGATTGTTGATCGCGATGTGGGTGGATGTGGTTGCGGTGTAAGAGATATTGCTGACAGCAATTCCGAGGGTGTCAGCTGCGGCCGCTCCCAATGTGACCAGTGCGCAGGCCGGTCCAGAAACTGTCCCGTTCCCGCAGTACGTGAAGGATGTGGGAACGCCGGCGGTGTACGTGAAAGTTCCGTCGGTGTTTAGGCTCAGCCCCGTGGGCGTGGTTCCGACCACCTTCACGCCGAAGACGTTGATGTCATTTCCAACTACGCCCTTGGCGGGATCCGAAACCGTGAGCGTCTGCCCGGCGACCACCGAATTGTAGGTGTCCGGGTTGGCTTTTGCGGTTGCAAACGCGCCCGCCGCGGGAAGACCAGCGCCGTTCACGCTGACGTACGCAAGCATTCCGGCATCGCGCGTCGTTCCGTTGGCGGACAGGCTCAATTCCCGGTCATAAATCGGGAGCGCCGTTCCGACGGCCGCCGGCGCGTTAATCATCACGTCGTAAGTCTTGCCGGCCGCCATGAATACTTCGCTCTGCACTCGAGGAACACCCGGCAGCGGATTGCCGTCTTCCGCAATCAGCGAAAAACCAGATGCCGACGTCGCGACCGGGCCGGTCGTCGAGCCAACGATGGATGGAACGTGCATGCGCAATCCCGCGTTCACCAGGCGCACGAGCACCGTACCGGCTACGCCGGTCGCCGGGAGCGCGCTGAAGAGCGACTTGGAGGGCGTCGTCTTGTCGAGCGCCGTACCGTTGATCAGGTAATAGAGCGGTGTGTAGTTGACGGCCGGCGGATAGCAGGTCTGGGTCGACGCACAGCCGCCCGGCAACCCGGACCAGACCGTTGTTTCGCTGAAGCCCACGGTGCCGACTGCCAATTGAACGGCGTTGTTCTGGACCGGATCGATTTCGCTGAACAGCAGCGGAATTTCGCCGTTGTAATTCACGCCGGGATACGCGACCCCTGCGGTGGTGCCAGCAGGCGCCGCTGTAACCACGAGGATACCGTACAAGCCCATCGGCCCTTGAATGGACGGATGGGTACCCGATTCGATCAGGTACGTGCCAGGTTGCGGCGCGGTCCAGGTGAGGGAGCCACTCCCCCCTCCGCC
>Ga0210401_10005060_pt1 | contig 13618 bp, 5 predicted proteins | sample IncBWH32MmetaG_FD_150866 | JGI IMG/M metagenome (GOLD analysis project Ga0210401, IMG submission 150866) | Forest soil microbial communities from Barre Woods Harvard Forest LTER site, Petersham, Massachusetts, United States - Inc-BW-H-32-M | ecosystem: Environmental > Terrestrial > Soil >... | reverse complement strand
CGCATAGAAAAAGTAATCGCGCGTCCAGCCGGCGGGAAGATTTGGCAAACCTGCTGGATCGAATTCCAGTTCCACGCCTTCGCCCGATCCAAACACCGCAAATTGATCGTCCGCCGCGCCAAGCAGATTCTTCACATCGCCATAGCGGGTGTAGTTTCCCGCGGCGCGCGCGTATGGGCCCGTCGGGCTGCGGTGCGAATACGAGTACACCGTGTCGCTCGCGGGACTTAGCCGTATCTCTTTCGGGTAACCCAGGAATACGAGTGAAGCCGTGGCCAACGGCACCTCTTCCACCTTGATGCCTTCGACCGGCGGGGTCTGGTCAATCCGCACCGCATCCCAGTAAATTTTCAAATTCGAAACGATACGGATCCGCCTCGTTCCTGCTGGAATTTTCCCCGTAAGATCCGTCACCATCGTCCGGGCCAGTCCCGCCGGAAATCCCATGTCCTCCACAACCCGCTTCCAATTCCCCCGTGGGTCTTGCGCCTCCACATACGGCGCAATCACCTTGATTCCTGCCTGGTCCGCCGCATACATCGAGGTCGCCGTGAAATAATCCGTGTATCCATCGAGCAGCAGCCGAAGCGGTTTCTGCGCGTCCCAAGCACCCAAATCCAGCTCAATCCAATGTAATTTCGCGAATCCTGCAAACGGCAGTGCTTCAAATTCCGTCACATACTTCCGATCGCGTTTCGCCAGCAGCGGCAAAACATTCTTTCCTTTGTCGTCCCACGCCCCCGCCGGCACGCGCGCTTTTTCCGTGGCAATCACGCGAAACTCCGGAAACGGCGGCGCACTTGCAAATCGCTCGTTCGGATTCACTTCTACATTCGACGGATGATCCACCGCCAGCAACCGCACCTGATCCAGGTAAACCGTCTCTTCCATCGGCTCCATAAACCGGAAACTCAGATGCCCATTTTTCTCGCGAACGCTGCGTGCCGCCACTTTCAAATACTCATCCGGGTCCGGCACATTCCGCTCGCCCGGCGCCACCCAGTGTCCCACCACTCCCGGTCCGATCATGTCCGCAATAAATTCGTACTCCCACCCGTTCCACGAAAACAGAACCGGGCACGAACTTCCTCTTCGGTCGAGTTCACCGATCGCCTGCGTTTTCCCCGCCGCCAAATTTATTTCGTCCTGCGGCACGCCCGTCGGCCACAGCAGCCTTACGACATCCGCAGCCTTTTCCTTGCCCAGTCCCACCAACAGTCCCGGCCCGTTCTGCCCCAGGTAGCCTGAAGCTCCCGCGATCTCCCATTTCTGATAAAGCCCGCCGGCAAAAATCTCCAGCTTCGTCCCGATGCCGCTCTTGTTGTCGTTCAGCGCCTTCAGGTCAATCCGCATCCAGTGGTTCTGGTTCGCGCCCACATTTTGGAGCGCCAGCGTCTCACCGCCCGCCTGCGTCACCACAAAATCCGGGCTGCCATCATTCTTCAAATCGGCCACCGCCAGAGTGCGTGGTTCCTTCAGCTTCACTCCATCGAGATGCACTTTCTTTGTCACGTCCGACCAACCCGCGTCGCCCAGATTCCGCAACACGCGAATTTCTCCACCGCTCGCGCCCTCTCCGACTGCCGCCAGATCCAGCCACCCGTCATTGTCGTAGTCGACCCACGCAATTCCCCATCCCTTCTGCCATTCAAAATCTGGCAGCGGTACGCGCTCCAGCCGCTTTCCTTCCACATTTCTCCACAACGAAATCCCCGGCGCGCCCGCGTGCGTAAACGCCAAATCCACCCACCCATCTTTGTTGAAATCAAACGCCACCACTCCGACCGCCGGAGGCAGTTTTTCCTTCGAAAAATCAATCGCCGGCAATTCCGTGAACTTTCCTTCGCGCGGATTCAGATATACAGTCGCGCCGCGCTCCCCACCTGCCATCACCAGGTCAATCGCCCGGTCATTGTTAAAATCCGTGCTGACCGCGCCTCCTCCTGTCGCCTCCACCCCCAGCCCTGTCCCCTCCGAAACATCTGTGAACGTCGAATTCCCGTTGTTCCGCCACAAAACATTGCGCGCTTTCTTTCCTTCCGCGCCTTGAGTAGCAAATGTCAAATACAGATCCAGATCGCCATCATGGTCATAATCCACAAACGTCGGTGAAACACATCCGGCTTGGCGGTGAATCCCAACTTTCTCCGTCACATCAACAAATTTTCCGTCGCCCTCGTTGTGGAACAGGCGCACACCGCCAACTTCGCAAACAGCCAGGTCCGTCTTCCCGTCGTTGTCAAAATCTCCCGCGGCGCATCCAAAACCTACGCCAATTCCGCCCAGCCCTGCCTTCGCCGTAACATCTTCAAATCGTCCGCCACCCAGGTTGCGCAGCAATTCGCTCTTCCCGTTCCCCGCCGCCACCAGAAATAAATCCGCTTTCCCATCTCCGTCAAAATCCAGAAAACAAGCTCCGTTCTTGGCCGCGGCCATCTCTGAATTTTTCCCCACAACATTTTTCCCCACAACGTTGATGAGCTTTTGCAGCGGCGCAACCTCGTAACGCACCGCAATCTCCGCCGGAACGCTGGTCTCCCCACCGGGCAAGAACTCCGCCAGCGAAAATTTCCCCTGATCTCCGTAACCCGCCCCAAATGGAATCCCCAGATGCTCCGAAGTAATTTTCTGGAATCGCTTCATTCCCTCGCGAGCCGCTTCGGTGTCGCCCTTCCTTTGGTAAGCCCGTGCCAGCCCGAACTGCGCCGAAGCGTGGTACGGCGCAAGTTTGAGCGCCTTCTCAAACGCCGGAATCGCCTGGCCATATTGCTGGAGTTGCGAATATAAGTAGCCTTCGAAATAAAATGCGTCTGGCTCCTCCGGTGCAATCTTCTCAACATGCTGGAATGCCGCGATCGCTTTCGCCGACTCACCCAAGTCCTTGTACACCAATCCCAGGTTGTACCAGGCATAAGGATTGTCGGGTAATTTTGAAGCGGCCCCTTCCAGCGCCGCGCGCGCTTGCTCCATCTTTTGTTGCGCCAACAGCGCAATCCCCAGATTCATCCTGGCGACCGCAAACTCCGGATCCGCCGCCAGCGCTTGCTCGAAATATTTCTGCGCTTCCGCCGACTTCTGCTGGTTCAGGTACGCCACGCCCAGGTTATTCAGCCGCAGCGCATCTCCTGCGAGCGCTTTTTTCTGGCTGCTTGCTGTCGTGGGCGCATTCAACTTCACCGCCTCATCAGGCCGGTGAGACGCGAATACTACCAATCCGGGCAGCAGCAACACCGCCACCCCCAAAATCCAGCACACCCGCCGTGCACCCCAGTGCCTGGCTTTCATTCGGGTATTCCTTCTGGACGCGCTAACCGCGAAGACCCCTGACATGCTTCTCGTGCCGTTCGATTGTCTTGGCTGCCACCCCTATCGTCAACCGATTTTATAGCGGCTTTCCGCGCGCTTCTCCGGCTCGCCTTGACCAATCACATTGGGCCCATTACCTTTTCTGCGTCAACCATGGCCCAACCCTTTTATTCCACCATCCCCGAAACTCTCGGGAAATTCCGCCGTAAGGAAATTTCTCCTGTCGAAATCGTCGCCGCCCACCTGGATCGCATCCAGCAAATTCAAGCCCGGCTCAATCCCTTCGTGCATATTGACGCCGAATCCGCCCGAGCCCGCGCCCGAGACTCCGAATCGCGCATCGCGCGCGGAGAAACTCCTCGCCCGCTCGAAGGAATTCCCCTAACTGTAAAATCCTGCTTAGACGTCGCCGGCTGGCCCTGCCCAGCAGGCTCTCTTCTCCGCAAGGATTACATTCCCGCCGCCAACGCCACTCTCGTCTCCCGCCTCGAAGACGCCGGCGCCATCCTCCTCGGCAACACCAACGCCCCCGAATTCCTGATGGCCTACGAAACCGACAACCGCCTGACTGGCAAAACCTCCAACCCGTGGAATCCTGCTTATTCCGCAGGCGGCTCCAGCGGGGGTGAAGCTGCCGCCATCGCCTCCGGCTGTTCCATGGGCGGAGTCGGCAGCGACGGTGGCGGCTCCATCCGCGCCCCCGCGCACTTCTGCGGCATATGCGGACTCAAGCCCACGCCCGGCCGTATTTCCGCTACGGGCCACTTCCCTCCTAGTGCTGGCGCCTTCGGTTGGCTCGGTGTTGCCGGACCAATTGCCCGCACCGTCGCTGACTTGCACGCGCTCTTCGCGATAATTTCCGGCCCCGATCCCGGCGACGCCCTCTCCGCGCCAGTTCCCCTGCGCGAAATTGCAGCGGCAGATCTCCGAGGCTTACGCATCGGCATTCTCGAAAATCCGGAACTCGGCCGCCCTACGCCTCAGACACTGTCCACGCTGCGCCGCGCCGCACAACTCTTGTGCGAACTCAATTACCGCCTCGAACCCGTTAAATTGGAGAAACTGGATCAGGCACTCGATCTCTGGTGGTTTTTTTTCGGCCCGGTAATCGCCGATCTATTCCGCCAATCCACGAGTGGTAAGGAATCGCAGCTCAGTCCGATGTTCCTGGAGTATCTCGAAGCAGCGCAAGCCGAACCGAAAGTCACTCTCGAATCATTCCAGAAAGCCTGCGTGGACCGCGACCTCGTCCGCGCCTCTCTCCTTCGGCAACTCCGCGATGTCCCGATTCTTCTCTCCGCGGTTTCCACGGCCCCAGCATTCAAACGCGGCGCCGGCAACTACCGGCCCGGCGACCCGCACAGCTACCGCGACACCATGCGTTTCTGCCAGTGGCTGAATCTCGCCGGCTTCCCCGGCCTCTCTCTTCCGATGGGACAATCCCCCGAAGGCCTCCCCATCAACATCCAATTAATCGCCCGCCCCCACGAAGAAGAACTCCTCCTCGCTGTCGCCACGCAACTCGAACACGCCCGCGGCCCCTGGCAACCCCCACCACTCTAATCTGCATCTTTTCTCCGTGTCCTCTGTGGCCCCCCTGTGACTCTGCGTTGAACTCTTCTCTTCCTCCTAATTCTTCCCCCCAGTCAACTCCGGACTCGAAATCGTCTTGTCGCTCCACTTCTCCCGGTCCTTATCCAAATCCGCATCCATCAATTTCCTCGCGCTGGCAAATTCCGCCGTCGCTTCTTCTTTCCGTCCCAATTTCAGCAGCAACTGCCCGCGCAAATAATGCGCCTTGTCGCTTCCCGGCACCACCTTTAGCGTCTCCTCAACCGCTTGCAACGCCTCCGCATACTTCCCCTGCTTTTGATAAATCTTCGCCAACCCAAACCACGCCCCCGGCCGCCGCGGATCGCGCTTCAACGCCTCCCTGTAGGCCTGCGCCGCATCCACGTCCCGCTGTCCCTGCGCATAAATTTTCGCCAACTGGTAATAATCGTCCGCCAAATCCGGATCGATTCGGCTGTCCTTCAGAAATTCCTGTTCCGCTTTTGCAGCGTCTCCGGTTTCCACATAAGCGATCCCCAAATTGAAATGCAAAAACGGCAATTCCGGATTCGCCTCCTCCGCCTTCCTCAATTCCACGAACGCCGCGTCATACTCCTGGTGCTGCAGATATGCCTTTCCCATAATCAGGTGAAACTCCGGCGTCCCCTCCCCCACTTCCAGCATCCGCTTCATCGCACGGTCATCCAGCTCTTTCTTCCCCGCCTTGTTCGCGGCGATTCCCAGCACATACAGATACATCACGTCGCCCGAGCGATCTTGCCACAAAGGTTCCAGCGTCTCCGCCGCCTCTTCAAACCGGTCGGTAAACACCTGGCACATCCCCAACAAGTATCGCGCCTGCGCCGATCGCGGCTCCTCGTTCAGCACCGACTGCAGCGGTGCGACTGCGTCCACGTAATTCCCGCGCCGGAACTCCACTAACCCAATATCCAGCCGTACGCCGGCCATCCTTGGCGACAACTTCTCCGCCTTCTTGAGGTTCTTCAGCGCCTCGTCCCAGTTCTTCCGGCGCATCTCGATTACTCCAAGATTTGCGTACGCGGCCCCCGCATTCGGATCTGCAGCCAGCACGTTTCGAAACGCTTTCTCAGCCGAATCCAGATCGCCGCCCTGCAGCGCCGCCTGTCCTTTCGCAAACCACGCTTTCGCATCCCTCGCCCGTGATTCCGTCTGCGCAGCAGTGTCCGCGAACAAAAATTCCCGCTGCGAGCCGCACAAGTAACAACCGCTAGCCATTGCAAGCAGCACCGCAACAATCGCCCTAATCGTCAGAAAATGCCTCATCGCATCACAGTTTCCGCTATTTTCTCTGGCGCATTCAAGGTTCGGCACGCCCGAAGTCCCAGAAACCGCCTTCCCGCCAGCCCCATTTTATCCTTGACACGCGCACCGACTTCCTTTATTAATCCGATTTAATAGCTTCTTTGCGGGTGCTTTGCGGTCGGGTCGAGGACCGGGGGACTTCTTGAAGAGTGGTCGCATTCTGCGCCGCGCGACGTCGTCCCGCGCCAGCGAACGCGCGTGTATCTTCCCCCTCTTTCCTGATTTTTTGAACTTTCAACTTTGTGGAGGTCTCATCGTGAAGAGCCGCCGTCTGATTTCAAAGTTGTCCGACTTCCCCTGTTTATTGGCTGGGCTCGCCCTTTTGGCGCTCCTGCTTCTTCCCGCCCTGGCCGGCGCACAAACCAACGGTCTCATCAGCGGCACGGTCACCGACAAGACCGGCGCCGCCGTCATAGGCGCGAAAGTCGTAATCGCCAACACTGGCGGCAACCTGACGCGCACCACGGAGACCAACGGAGACGGAGTCTACGTCGCCTCCGCTCTGCCTTCGGGAACCTACAATGTCACCGTAACCGCGAAAGGCTTCCAGAGATTCGAAGCCAAGGGCGTTGTCCTCGAGGTCGCCCAAAAAGCCCGCCTCGATGTCATGCTCACCGTCGGTGCCGTCACCGAAGAAGTCCTCGTCTCCGGTGAAAACGTCTCCCAGGTTGACACGCAATCCTCCGAGATCGGCAGCACCATCACGGGCAAACAAGTCCAGGAACTCGAACTCAACGGCCGCAACTTCACGCAACTCGTCACTCTTGTGCCCGGCGTCGTCAGCCAGACCGGACAGGACGAAGGCACCGTCGGCATCGCGGGAAACACGATGTACAGCATCAATGGCGGCCGTGGCCAGTACAACAACTGGGAAATCGACGGCGGGGACAACATGGACAACGGCTCCAACAACAGCATCAATGTCTATCCCAACCTCGAAGCCATCTCCGAGTTCAAAGTCCTCACATCCAATTATGGCGCCCAATACGGCAAGAACGGCTCCGGCACCGTCGAAGTCGAAACCAAATCCGGCACCAACCAATTCCACGGCAGCGCGTTCTACTATGGCCGCAATGACTTTTTCAACGCCAACAGTTGGTTCGACAACGGCAACAGTATCAAGCGTCCACCATACAAGAAACACGATTGGGGCTACACCGTAGGCGGTCCTGTCTACATTCCTCACTTCTACAATAACGATAAGAAGAAAACCTTTTTCTTCTGGTCCGAGGAGTGGCGACGCGAAAAAGTAGGAAACGCGAATCCTATCTCCCAAGCCGTCCCCTCAATGGCGGAGCGGCAAGGCAATTTCAACGACGTTTGTCCGGTGTATTCAAGCGGTTCGACGTTTGACCCAACCGTTTACACAGCTTGCCCTTATCAGTCTCTGAACGGCACCGCAGCAATGCCTTTCGCAAATAACACTCTTCCTACACCCTTTTCTTCCACTGCCAACGCACTCCTGACGCTCATTCCCGCCGCCAACAATTTCAATGGCGTCGTCGGTACGTACCCCACTCCGGGTGGAACGGCTGCGGGACAGCCAATCCCCGCTTACGTTGCCAACCCCAGTCTCCCCACTCATTGGCGCGAAGAATTGATCCGCGTCGATCACAACCTCACCGACACTCAGCGACTCACCTTCCGCTACATCCACGACACCTGGGGCACTGTCAACCAGGGTCCTCTTTGGGGCCAGTACCTCAACACTTTCGACAACACCAATACCAACTTCGCTGGACCAACCACCAGCTTCGTGGCCCGCCTTACTTCCAATTTTTCCCCTTCTCTCCTTAACGAATTCGTTGCCAGTTACACTGACGATCACATCTTCCTCTCGAACATCAGCAACAATGTAAACCTGCCGCAAGGTGGCATTGACCTCGCTCCGCTGTTTGCCAATAATCTCGGCAACAAGATTCCCGCCTTCTCGGTCGGGGGCACAGCTGACGGGTTGGTTTACGGATCCGGTGGCTTCAACGTGGATACCGGCTACTTCCCTTGGAAAAACGCCAACCCCACGTACACCTATCGAGACACGGTGACCAAGATCATTGGGACCCACACCCTCTTCTTCGGTGCGTATTTTGCCGCCGCGCAAAAAAACCAATCGTCGTCAGTCGATGTGCAGGGCCAACTCTCTTTCGCCAACGGCGTCACCGGGTTTTCCAACAACCCCTTCGCCGACCTCCTCCTTGGCAATATTTCCACCTACAAACAGAATCAGGCGGAACTTTACTACTATGACCGCTACAAGATTCTCGAGCCTTACTTCCAGGATGACTGGCGCGTAACCAGGAAACTCACCCTGAACCTCGGCTTGCGCTGGAGCATTTATGGCCGCTACCAGGAGAAGCACAATAAGGAATTTGGCTTTTCGACAGCAGCATACAATCCTAATGCTGCGCCGCCTTTCTTTCCTCTTGGCAGTTCCAATGGACAACTTTTAAACATTGGTACCGGTCAATCCCTCTTCAATGGCCTCATCCAATGCGGTGAATCCAAGCCGACCATCCCGGGTGTTTCTCCTGGGACTACCGGCTGCATGAAAAATAAGTGGACCAATCCCGGCCCGCGTCTCGGCTTTGCCTACGATCCCGTTGGCGACGGCAAATGGGCTATCCGCGGCGGCTACGGCATCTTCTTCGAACACATGAACGGCAACGAAGCCAATGCCGAGCTCTTGCAACAAAGCGCATCTCCTTTGGCTGCAAACGGGAGCGTCAGCAACGTAGTGGGTTATTCCAACGTTGCCGGGAACTTGGGCCCCGCAGGGCCGCCCAGCCCGCTTACACCATTCTCCATCCCTGACAAAATCCTCTGGCCCTACATGCAGCAATGGAACTTGGGCGTAGAACACGAACTTCCCGGCAATGTCCTTCTATCCGTGGCCTATGTCGGCAGCAAGGGCACTCACCTGACCCGTCAATTTGATTTGAACCAGCTCACTCCCGTGCCTGCGAGTCAAAATCCTTACATCTTGAACGGCCTTGGCGCCATGACCTCGAACGATTGCAATAGCATTCAAGTTGACACAAATCCCTCGAACAATCCCAACGATCCAACGTGGGGGCTACCCATCTCCGCAAGCCTCATGGGGTCCCAGGGCACTTCCGCAGTCGCGGTCACCAACGCCACACCAGCCGGCCAGCATATCCTTCAGAATCTCTTTGTAGCCTGCAACCAGCCTGGCGCCAATTATTTTCGGAAATACCAGGGCTTCGGCAGTATCACGCGTGTTGAACCTTCCGCAAACTCTATCTACAACTCCCTACAGGTTGCTGTTCGTCGCAACGTCGGCTCGCTCACTTTGAGTGCCAGCTATACCTTCAGCCACTCCATCGACAACTCCTCAGATCGCGGAGACTCTCTCTTCGTGGATCCCACCAATCCAAGCGTTAGCCGCGCGAGTTCCAACTTTGACATCCGCCATGCCTTCACGCTCAGCTATGTCTACGCCTTGCCCTTTTTCAAGGCGCCGGGCATGACCCACACGCTCCTCGGTGGCTGGCAGGTTTCCGGCATTACCACCGCGCTCTCGGGAGTTCCGTTCACGTTTACCAACGGAGGCAACGGCAGTTACACCGATCCCGCAGGTCTCGCGAACGGGATCTCCAGTGGAGTTCTCTCATTCCCCATGGTGGTTGGCAATCCCACCGCCATCACACAAGCACAGAAAGCCGCCTACACCGGCCCCAACGGCATCTTTGGCGTCCTGGCATTCAATCCCGACGCTTACGCCTTGCCAGTCGGACTGACTTACGGAGACGCAGGGCGGAACACACAACGTTTGCCCGGCCGCCTGAATTTCGATTTCGGGCTCTTCAAGAGCTTCCCCTTCAAAGAACGCTACGCTTTTGAATTCCGCTGGGAAAACTTCAACGTCTTCAATCACACCCAACTCGACGGCCTGAATGGCTCAACTTCCTCCTCTGGCACCGGACTGAACGACTCGCTGGGCTGCTACGCCTGCGTCAGCTCTGCCTATGTCCTGAACCAGGCCCACAACCCGCGCATCATGCAGTTCGGTCTGCGCTTCCAGTTCTAGTCGCGCGTCCGGACAGCTCTTTAGCTAGAAAAGCCCCACGTGACCGTGGGGCTTTCCATTAGCCCTAACAATTTTCACCTTCTTCCTTCCCCTCGCCTCGCCTATAATCCCCAGTCAACTACGGAAGCCACTCCCTTGCCCGAACCAGCCCCCAGCCCGGAACGCTACGCTCTCGCCGTCATCACCGACGACGATCAGCTCTTCCCTGAAATTCGCAAGTATCTCGGCGCGCAATTTCGCACCACCCTCGCATCCACCGAAGACGAAATCAAATCTGTCCTGGAACTCTCCGATCTCCACGCCGTCCTCTTCAACCTTGATTGCATTGGAGACGGCCCCGCCGACGGCCTCGACGTCCTCTCCGAGATGCGCAAGATCCGCGACGACGTCGTCATCATCGCCTTCACCCAGACCAACAGCCGCACCATCCCTCTCAAAGCCAGCCAGGCCGGCGCCGACGAGTTTTTCCTCCATCCCCTGAATTATGCCGAGCTGCAGATCGTTCTCTGCCGCGCCATCGAAAAACGCGCCCTGGAACTCGAAGGCCGCCGGCTCCTCCAGCAGTTCGAAAGCAAAGCCGCCTTCCACGGCCTGGTCGGCGGCAGCGCCGCCATGCAAAAGGTTTATCAAGCCGTGGAAGCCGTTGCCGGCACTGGCGCCTCCGTCGTGCTCCGCGGCGAAAGCGGTGTCGGCAAGGAACTCGTCGCGCAAGCCATCGTCCAATGCGGCGATCGCGCTGATCATCCCTTCGTCTGCCTCAACTGCTCCGCGCTCCCTGAAACCCTGATGGAGTCCGAACTCTTCGGCTACGAAAAGGGCGCCTTCACCGGCGCCGATTCCGCCAAACCCGGCATGGTCGAATCGGCCCACACTGGCACGCTTTTTCTCGACGAAATCACGACCCTCAATCCCAACCTGCAAAGCAAACTTTTGCGCGTTCTCCAGGAACGTTCCGTTCAGCGCCTCGGCAGCCGTGTCACCCGCAAAATCGATTTCCGCCTTATCACTGCCACCAACGAAGACCTCGAAGACTGCGTCCGCAAGGGCCGCTTCCGCGAAGACCTCTACTTCCGCATTAACGTCGTGCCCATCTTTATTCCCCCGCTCCGCGAGCGCGACGGCGACCTCCCGCTTCTTGTCGATCACTTCCTGCGCGTCTATTCCGCCGCCGCCAAAAAGCCCCTCAAAACCCTGCAACCTGAAGTTCTCGAAATCCTCGAAGACTACACTTGGCCCGGCAACGTCCGCGAACTCGAAAACGTCGTCCAGCGACTGGTAGTCATGGTCCCCGGCCACGTCATAACCCCGGAGCACCTGCCGCAGCACCTGCTCCATCACAGCGCCAGTGGCCAGGAAGCCATCCTCATCCCCGAGCAAGGCGTGGACTTCGATGCCGAAATGGAAAAGATCGAGATCGCTTATTTGAACGCCGCGTTGCGTCGCACCGGCGGCAAAAAGACTGCCGCTGCGCAACTACTCCAGGTGGATCCCCAGCGCATGAAGTACCTTTGCCGCAAGCACCATCTCGACTGAAGGGTTAATTTTTAACCTGCTAGTGGTTAATTTCTGACCGTTAGGGAATTTTCTCACCCGCCCGGCACCGCTCTGCCTTGGTACTTTCGTACTAAGTTCTTTCTTTTGTGACATCCTCTTCCGCGTCCGTCAGTCCGTAACTTTGGCCAGTCACCTGCAGTACTGACCAGTGTCTGCGGGACAAAATCAAAAAAAATTAAGGAGCTACCCAGTCATGTCTATCGAAAAGAAGAGCCTGATCAGCACCCTCAAGACCACCAAGAAAGCCAACGCCGTCAGTTCCGATCTGAGTGCGAAACCCTCCACCGTTACCACCAAGATGGCCGTCAGCTCGAAGAAGATGCGCCGAGCGGCCGAACTACATCGCGCCAATGTTGCGTCGCCCAAAGCGTACCTCACCAAGCGCAAAAAGTAATTGAACCTGTCAAAATCTCAAGAAAAAGGCCGCCTCTCGGCGGCCTTTTTTGTTCCTCCGCCTCCAACTACCAAAGCTTTCGGCCCCAGAAATTGCTGATCCATTCCCATCCGAGTCCGGCCAAGCTTCTCCTCCCGCCATACACCCTCGCCATTCCCGTCATTCCCGGGCGAAGCAGCGACTCCTGGTTGGGAACTTCGAGGTCCACCAGGTAGAAGTGCGCGGGGTTGATCCCGTTCAGGCCGTTGCCTCCGCTCAGTCCCTCCGGCATCTCCGCCGGCCGCGCTCCCACCAAAGCTGCCTTCGCCCTCCACATCCTCAGAAATCCTGCCACTTGCAGCCGCGCTGGCGCTCCTGCCCTCAGCTTGTACATCTCGTGTTCCGGCACATAAATACGGGCGCGCAAAACTGACAGATCAGCAACTTCCAAGAGCTCCTGCCCGGAATTTAAGTACATTCCCGTCAGGTCCTGGACTCGCGGAGTAACGACTGTTCCCCTGATCGGGCTGCTCAATTTCAAGGCCTCCGCCATCTCCGAATACTGCTGTACTTGTGCCGCCTGATGTTGTCTCTCCTTCATCGCCGGACCAAAGTCCTTATACTCTCGCTCCGCCTCTTTCGCCCGCCCCGAGGCCAACAGCAGTTGCGCCCGCGCCCCCTCATAACCTGAGGTCAAAGGAAGGTTTTGTAAAACCCCAAGCGCCTGTCCGGCTGACACCTGGTCTCCTTCCCGCACATTGATGGTCTTCAGAACTCCAGGCACATGGGCTCGTACGGTGGCCGCATGGAATGGCTCGAGGATAAACTTTCCGGCAATGGAGTCATGCCAGACCGGCAAGGCCACAAGCACCGCCAGGGTAATGGCCACCGCAAGCGAATGTGCAGGCGTGAACCACGCGACGACTCGATCTTTTTTGTCCAGGTATACGAATTTCATAAAGTTCCCCAATAACCGAATCCGAGAGCGAAAGATAATGGCCGCAACTCCCAGTTCAGGAATGAATCCCCACTCCGGACTGAAATTCCGGACAAAATTCCCCGCGAAGCGCGCCAGAATATAGAGCACTGAATAGCTGTAAACACCCGAAAGTAGCGCGTAAACAATGAATCCCAGCCGCCGGCTCTTCGGTACATAGGGAACTTCCACCGGCAGCCGCCAGATGTGAGATCTCGTCCAGGCGGAAACGTAGGCGGTCGAATCTTCCTTCAGATCACGGATGGCCACGATTTCACAGAGCATGTAATAGCCGTCGAGCTTCATCAACGGATTCCAGTTCAGCAGCAACGACATCAGGCCCGTCATCATCATGATGAAATGGGCGCTGTCATGAACCAGTGTCTGCGGCGGCGTCGCCCACCAGATTGGCGTCGCCACTGCGCAGAGAATCAGCTCCGACCAGATCCCAGCCATCGCGATGATG
>Ga0210401_10005057_pt1 | contig 13625 bp, 7 predicted proteins | sample IncBWH32MmetaG_FD_150866 | JGI IMG/M metagenome (GOLD analysis project Ga0210401, IMG submission 150866) | Forest soil microbial communities from Barre Woods Harvard Forest LTER site, Petersham, Massachusetts, United States - Inc-BW-H-32-M | ecosystem: Environmental > Terrestrial > Soil >... | reverse complement strand
CCGTTTACAACACGCAGGGCCAACCTCTTTTTCCCGGCGGCGACAGCTCCCAAGTAGCGCCCAACACACCCGTTGACCTGCAACGTTTTCAAAATGATCTGGCAGCGATGACGCCCGGGCATGAAGTCCAGTTGTTCAACACCGGAAGCATCTCTCGCGATTTCCGCAATGGATATATCGGCACGTGGACGGCAGGCATCGACCATGATTTTCACGGCGTAAAACTTAGCGCCGCTTACGTGGGCACGGCGGGCGTTCACCTCGCAGGCGTGTTTTCGCCAAATGGCTATGCCGGCGCCGCTCCAGAGTTCGCTCCGTTTACACAGTTCAATGCCGCGGGGCACGCGATCGGAGGCTTTGGGCCGGAGGCGATTATGACCACGGGTTCGCACTCCAGCTATCACGCGCTGCAAACGAGCCTCAATGAAACCTACTCTCGAATCGGCCTGAGCTTGCAGGCGAGTTATACATTTGGGAAATCGATCGACGACACCAGCGCAGTCCTCGGCGGTTTGCCAGCAAATGCCGGCGTCATCCTGCAAACGCTGCCGCAGAACCCGTTTAATCCCGAGGTCGACAAAGGTCCCTCCACGTTTGACGTGAGACACGCGTTCTCGCTGAGCCTGATCCAGTCTTTGCCGTTTGATCGGGTGAGCTTTCTACAGCCGCTGGGAAATCGAATCACCGCGGGATGGCAGTTTCTGAACATTACGTCGGTGACCAGCGGACCGCCTTTCACAGTGTATTCCGGCATCCAGCAGACCGGCGTTGGTGCCGGCGGAACGGACCGGCCCGACCTCGTCGCGATGCCCGATTTCTCGACGAGCCGCACGATACGCGAGGATTATTTCGGGCGAGGCGCGAACAACAGTTCGTTCTTCTCGATTCCCATCAATCTTGCCGGAGGCACGGGTCCAAACCAAGGCTACTTCGGAACGCTGGGCCGCAACACCTTTCGCGGGCCGGGCTTCCGCGATCTCGACATGGCGCTGATTAAAGACACTCCATTCGGCCATCGGGGAAAGGGCGAATTAGGCATGGTGGAATTTCGCGCGGAATTCTTCAACATATTCAATATCGTTGATTTCGGATTGCCTTCCAATACGGTGCTCGGCACAGGATTCGGCACGATCAGCCACACAGCAGGACCATCGCGACAGATTCAGTTTTCGCTGAAATTGATTTACTAAACACTGCGTCTGCCGGCGCTAGAAGCTCGCGCTCATATCGCTGGAGGTGCCGCCCGCAGCAGGAACGTAGCATTTCAGGGTGTAATCCATAACCATGCGATCGGCGTTGAAGCGCCAGCCAAGCGTGCGGATGGTGCGCTTCATGCGCTTGATCCAGTCGCGCGGCAGGCCGTCGCGGTCGCGATGGTAATACAGCGGAATCACTTCTTCGCGAAGTACGCGATATAAGTCGTCGCCATCGCGCGTGTCGTGAACGTTCATGTTGGAATGCGTTCTTCCGGTGCCGATCGCGAAGCCATTATGGCCGTCGTACGCTTCGGCCCACCAACCGTCGAGCACGGAAAGATTTAAGCCGCCGTTCAAAACCACTTTCTGCCCGCTGGTGCCCGAAGCTTCCAGCGGCCTTCGCGGATTGTTGAGCCAGACGTCGACGCCCTGCACGAAGTGGCGCCCCACGTTGATGTCGTAATCTTCCACGAATACGAACCTATCGGCGAACTGCGAGTCGCGCATCATCCGCGCAATTTGCTGCAAAACTTTCTTGCCCGGTTCGTCCAACGGGTGAGCTTTTCCGGCGAAGACAAACTGCACCGGGCGCTTGGGATCGTTGACCATGGATGCGAGCTTTTCGATGTCCGCCAAAATTAAATTAGCGCGTTTGTAGGTGGCAAAACGCCGCGCAAATCCGATGGTTAGCGCGTCGGGACTCAGGAGACCGCCGAGGCGAATGCGTGTTTCCGCTGATTCTCCGCGAATCTCGGCTTGTTTCATGGCGCGGTTGCGCACGAACTCGAGCAATTGCAACTTCAAGCTGAGGTGCGTCTCCCACAACTCGCCGTCGTCTACGTTTTCGATGCCTTCCCAGATGCGCGCCTCCGCGCCGTGCTGCTGCCAGCCGGCGCCCAGGTGACGGTCGTACAAACGAGACATTTGCGGCGCAAGCCACGACGGAACATGCACGCCGTTCGTGATATGTCCGATGGGGACGCGGTCTTCGGTCTTGCCGGGATTCAGTCCCTTCCACATCGCGCGCGACACTTCGCCGTGAAGCGCTGAGACTGCGTTCGCGCGGCGTGCAATTCGCAAGCCCAACACCGTCATGCAGAAATCTTCGTCCTTGTTTCCCGGATTCTCGCGGCCCATGTCCATCAGCCGCTCGCGAGACATACCGAGACTTTCCCGCAAAGGTCCGAGATGCTCTTCAATTAAATCGGAGTTGAAGCGGTCGTGACCCGCGGGCACCGGCGTGTGCGTGGTAAAAACCACCTCGCGCGAAACGCCCGGCACCGCCGCGTCGAAAGTCAGGCCCTCCTCCTGCATGCAGCTGTGAATGGCTTCGAGAACTACGAAGGCGCTGTGACCCTCGTTCAAATGCAAAACACCCGGCGTAATGCCCATGGCTCTCAACGCGCGAAATCCTCCAACGCCAAGCAGTAACTCCTGCCGAATTCGTATCCGGCGGTCTCCACCGTAGAGTCGCGAGGTCAGCTCGCGATCCTCCGGCGCGTTTCCCTCCACGTTGGAATCAAGAAGCAGCAGATCGCAGCGACCCACTTTTACACGCCACACCCTGGCGCGAATGCATCCCGTGCGCGTTTCGATTTGCACCGTGACCGGTTCGCCGTTTGTCCCGATGGCAGGTTCCATCGGTTGTTGATTCACATCGGTCTGAATGTATTCTTCCTGCTGCCAGCCCTCGAGATCCAGCCGCTGCCGAAAGTATCCCTGGCCGTAAAACAAACCGATGCCGACCAGCGGAATATCCAGATCCGACGCGCTTTTGATGTGATCGCCCGCCAAAATACCGAGGCCGCCGGAATAAATTGGGACCGACTCGTGAAGCCCGAACTCCGCCGAGAAATAGGCAACCGGGCGCGGCCGCAACACACCTGCATACCGCGCACCCCAAGTGCGATCGGCCTCGAGATATTCCAACTGCCGCCGATACGCGTAGTTGATCCGGCTGTGCAGCACCAGCTCTGCCGCGCGCCGCTCGATTCCCGCCAACGGAATTTCCGCCAGCAACGAAATCGGATTGTGATTACATTGTCTCCACGGCACTGGATCCAGATCGCGGAACAGCGCGACCGAATCGTGATCCCAGCTCCACCACAAATTCCGCGCCAGGGCCCACAAGCGCTCTTGCACCGGAGCAATGAAGCGATCCAGGCTCCGAGCCTCGCTCACGACGGGCGCCACCTGCGCCGCTGCCGCAACAAGCATGCGAACTTCGGCCTCACGAAATTTGCGCGCCTCGGTCGTCTGTACGATCAGAACGCCCTGCAAGACGCCTCGGTCGATCAGTGGCACGCCGAGAAATCCCTGGTACGCGTCCTCACCGGCCTCACGAAAATATTTAAATCGCGGATGCTTCTTTGCGTGCTCTAACGCGAGTGGACGTACTTGCTCCGCCACCAGACCCACCAAGCCCTCATGGAGTGCCATCCGCAAAGCCCCCACGCATTGCGGGCGCAGCCCCACCGTCGCCGCCAGCACCAGGTTCGCGCGGTCTGGCTCCAGCAGATATACGGAACACACATCGGTCTTAAAGCGCCCAGCGATCAACGCCACAAGATTCGTCAAGGTTTCGGCCGGCTTGCCCACGTCCTTGGCAAGATTGCGGATCTCGTCCACGGTCAGGACGTAGCTCTCATCGCGCACGTTCGTAGTTTGACTCAAGCTCATGTTCGCTTCACCGGTTCCCGCTCACGCATTGCTGATTGAACACACGAATCTGCACGTTACTTCTAACAGTTTAAGGTGGTGGGCCAGACGATCCAATTTGAAATTCTGATGGCGTTCATTCAAGACAATGCTGCGATGAATAACGAGCTGCGATTCCCGCGTTGACTCTGAGGCTCGAGCTATATTCACGCCGGCTTCAGCACCAGCACGTCATAGGGCCTAAGCGAGGCCTTTTCGGCATGTACAGTCCCTGTCAATAAGTCCGCGAATCGCCCGGGCAGGCTGACTTCCTGCGATTCCTGAGTGTGATTCAGCAAAAATATCCACCGGCGATCGCCTGACGTCCGCACCGTTATTTCCACGCCTCGCGGGACACCGAACGACGACTCAATCCCAGCGGTAACCAGCAAAGTTCCCAAAATTCTCGCCAGGCTCGCAGGATCCAGATCCGCTCCCAGATAGATTGCCTTGCCCTTGCCGAAGGAGTTGACTGTGATCGCAGCCTCCCCCGCGTAAGGTCCCGTATACGTCGCCAACACCGAGGCCGATTCAGGTTGCAAGAGATCCGCCCACAATTCACATTCCGCATCGGGACCCGCGAGCTGCGAAGAAAACTTCACGCCGATCTTCTCGCTGTATATTGGTACGTAGTCTTTCACCGTTACACCCATGACGTCGCGCAGCAAACCAGGCAACGGAGTTCGCACGATCTGACTGCTCGCATCCTTCACGCCCAACCGGAAACTCGTCACGAAAAGTCCGCCGCCATCGACAAAGCTTCGAATTCGTGCCCCCTGTTTTTCCGACAGAACATACTGTAGCGGCGCAAAAACCGCTTTGTAACGCGAAAGATCGGCATCGGCACGAACAATATCGATTCCCGTATGCGCGCTGGTGATAGACGCATACCACGAAATCAGATGCGATTGGTAGGTGAGCTTGTTGTTCCCCGGCTGTATCTGAAGCGCCCAATCCGAATCCAAATCGAAAACCAGCGCTAAGTCAGCCGAATACGACGACTCCAGCATTTCTCGCCCCAGCGTTTTCAATTCTTTGATGGTTTGCTGAATTTCGTCGAAGCCCATGCTCTTTGACCGGTCATGATTCAACAGCCCATGCCAGTATTCCTCGGCGCCAAAAGTGGCCGTATCCCAGCGAAAATAATTAACGCCCATCGCCCCGTGTGCGATCGCCTGATACGTCCACAGCCGCAACTGTCCCTTATGTGGTTGCGGAGCGAAAAATCTCTGTCCCGCCTTGCCGGATTGCTCTTCCATGATTAAGTAAGGCTTGCCATCTTTCACGCTGCGCATGGAGTCATGTCCGAGCGCCATCACGGCCGGCAGAGTCTCTGGAGGCATGCCCTGACTGAAGATTTGCGCGAAGCCCGGGTAGTTGTCGTGGCAGACAAAGTCCAGGTTCCGATATAGCTCGCGCAGATCGATGGTGTCCAGCGGCGCTCCCACATTGTTGGTGGTGACAAAGTGGCGCGGACACGTCTTGCGCAACATCACCAATTGCTCTTCAAGAAAGGACGCGTTCGCGAAAGACTGATAGCGATCGTAGTCCAGCGCAAGTCCCGGATTTGGGTCACCGTTCGAAGGCAGCGGCACAGGTATTTGGCCGAAGTCCGTATACACCTGGCTCCAGAACGCCGTGCCCCATTTCGAATTAATGGCGTCCAGCGACCCGTACTTGTTGCGGAGCCAATCCTGAAAGCCCGCGCGGCAATATTTGCAGTAGCACCGGCCCCACCGCTGCAGCGTGAATTCGTTGTCGATTTGCCAGCCGATCACGCCGGGAGTGTCTGTGAACGCGCGCGCCATTTCCGATGCGATGGCCAGCGACAATCGCCGGTAGACCTTGTTGGTGGGGCAGGTGAACCGGCGTCCTCCCGGAGAAATCGTCATGCCCTCGTCATTCACCATCAGCACTTCAGGATATTTAGCGGTGAGCCAAGGTGGGGGCGCGGCGGACGGCGTACCCAAAATGACGGCGATGCCGTGCTTCTGCAGAATGTCGATCGCGTGACGAAGCCATGCAAACTCAAACTTGCCCTCCGACGGCTCCATCAAAGACCACGCAAATTCCGCGACGCGCACGTTGGTAATACCAAACTCCGCCATCATCCGCGCGTCTTCTTCCCATAGCGACTCCGGCGTCTGATCCGGATAGTAGTCAACTCCCAAGAGCAGCGGAACGCCAGGAGTCGCAGGCGTCGCACTATCCCCGACTTCGCACGACAAAAGCGCCGGACTCGCGACAGCGGCAGCTACAAAGCCGCCTGCATTTGCCAAAAATATTCGCCTCGTGAACACGTTTACTTGCGACCTCTCATCTAGAAGCTCATTCGAAACTGCGGTCGGATCCAAAAGGCAGACAGGTGCCTCGTCATCTTCTATGCCACTCGTAAACTTGTCAAGAAAACCGGACGAAGCCGGGGTGGGCGATACACCCGGAGTGGCTTATGCTTAGCTTTCTCGGCGAGATTGGAGGCAGTCCATGAATAACGCGGTCGCTTCCAGACGTGCTTTTCTCAAATTAGCCAGCACAGTTGTCGCCGCTGAGTTTCTTCAACCCGCGTTCACAGCTGGCGCGCTGAAGGCGAACGCGGCAAACGCGCTTCCAGAAGGAACGCCCCCGGACTACACCCTGCGCATCGCCGCCGCTCCGATCGAGATCGCGCCAAACCACATCGTCTCGGCAATCACCTACAACGGTCAGTTCCCTGGCCCTCTCTTGCACTTCAAGGAAGGCCGCCAAGTCGTCGTGGACGTCCACAACGACACGGACACGCCGGAACAACTGCACTGGCATGGACAATTCGTCCCTGTCGATGTGGATGGGGCCGCTGAGGAAGGCACCCCTTTTATTCCGGCGCACGGCATGCGCCGCCTCGTGTTTACGCCGCGTCCCGCGGGCCTTCGTTTCTATCACACGCACAACCGCGCAGGCGCCGATCTTCACGCAGGCCAATACAGCGGCCAAGTAGGTCCGGTGTACATTCAGCCCGCGCGCGAGCCCGGAGACTATGACCGCGAAGTCTTTCTGGTCTTAAAAGAGTTCGAACCGTCGTTGAGTCGCGGGGGCGATATGGCCATGGATTTCCTCGCTCCGGCCACGGAAGACAAGACGCTGAAGGAGGCCGGCGAATCCGCCATGAAAGCGTCGCTAGCCAAGGGCACGCCGCATGGCTATGAGGTCGGCTATCGCTACTTCACCATAAACGGCCGCATGCTGGGTCATGGTGAACCGGTCCGCGTGAAAACCGGCGAGCGGGTGCTGTTTCACGTACTCAATGGCAGCGCAACGGAAATTCGCAGCATGGCTCTTCCGGGTCATACCTTCAAGGTCATCGCGTTGGATGGCAATCCAGTCCCGGTCCCCGTGGACGTTCCGGTGCTTTGGCTGGGCACCGCCGAACGCATTTCCGCAATCGTGGAGATGAAGCATCCCGGCGTGTGGGTGATGGGCGATCTGGCAGACGATGACCGTTCCCATGGCATGGGGATCGTGATTGAATATGCCGGCCAGCCTAGCAAGCCACAATGGATCAAGCCTAAGCCGTTTCACTGGAATTATGCGCGATTTGGCAAGACCGGCAACGCCAGCCCTGCGCCGGATGAAACAATCGACATGCTTCTTTTCAAACGCAATGCTGCTCTAGAAGGTTTTAACGAATGGACCATCAACGACGTGGCCTTCTCCATGGACAAGCCCGCGCCAATGTTCCACGTACGGCAAGGCCGCCGCTACCGTCTGCGCATGCGCAACGCCAGCGACGACATTCACCCCATTCATCTCCATCGCCACAGCTTTGAACTGATTAAGCTCGCGGGCCAATCAACGGCAGGCATAATGAAAGACGTCGTCATGGTCGGCGGCTATCAGGAGGTTGAAGTGGATTTCGTGGCCGACAACCCTGGCCTAACGCTGTTCCACTGCCATCAGCAACTCCACATGGACTACGGTTTCATGGCCTTGTTCGACTACGTCTAAACTCGTGGCCGCAAACAACAATCGGATGGCGTCTCAAACGACAGGCGAGGAAATGCGTTCTCGCGCGTCTCCCTCAGCCATTTTTTGGAACTTCCTCCGCCTCGGCTGCACTTCGTTTGGCGGTCCCATCGCGCACCTGGGATATTTCCGCAACGAATTCGTCTTTCGCCGCAAGTGGCTGGACGAATCGGCCTATGCCGACATCGTCGGCCTCTGCCAGTTTCTACCCGGCCCGGCAAGCAGCCAGGTCGGCTTCACTATCGGCCTTCTGGAAGCTGGTCTTCTCGGCGGTCTCGCGGCGTGGGCCGGATTCACACTGCCGTCAGCCCTACTGATGTTCGCGCTCGCCCGCGGCCACAATTTATTCTCGGGCCGCTTGGGTCTCGGCATTGTGCACGGGCTCGAATTGGTAGCTGTCGCGGTTGTCGCACAGGCTGCTTTTGGAATGATGCGCACGCTCGCGCCCGACCGCATCCGCGCAACCATCGTCGTCATCGCCGCGGCGATCGTGCTGCTCTCGACGCACGGACCGAGTCAACTCATCGCTATCGCTACGGGCGCACTGATCGGCCTCCTTCTCTGCCGCGACACAAACACACCTGCACCGCAACCCCTAAGGATCTCGATCACCCGTACGGCTGCGGTAATTTCGCTGGTCATCTTCACCCTGCTTCTGGTCATTCCTCCGGTTCTTTTGGTGTTCGCCCCGAATCAGCCCATTCGCTTGTTTCAAGCTTTCTATCGAACGGGCGCGCTGGTATTTGGCGGAGGCCACGTCGTATTGCCTCTGCTCCAATCCGCGACCGTCACCCCTGGTTGGGTCAACAATGATGTGTTCCTGGCCGGCTACGGTGCCGCCCAAGCTCTACCCGGGCCCCTCTTCACCTTCGCAGCGTACTTGGGCGCCGTTGTGCAACCAGAGCCGCATGGGACTCCGGGAGCAGCCATCGCTCTCCTGGCCATATTTCTGCCAGGACTATTGCTCATCCTGGGCGTCTTGCCTTTTTGGAATCGGTTGCGCTCAAGCGCCAGAACGCGCGATCTGTTCGCCGGCGTCAACGCAAGCGTAGTGGGGCTTCTCCTGGCCGCTTTGTACCAACCTGTTTGGACCAGCACGGTCCACAAATCGTCCGACTTCGCAATCGTGCTGGGCGCATATATCGCGCTCGCAGTAGGAAAGGCGCCGCCCTGGGCCGTGGTCTGCGCCACCGCCACAGTCGGCGGCCTATCAATTTTTTCCCACTGAACGGCGCTCGAGTCGCCTATGCCCCGAGGGACAGCGAGCTTCTCATCCACCAGCCATCGCGCTGAATTCCTCCATGCGCTCTCTTGGTAGTTACCCCGGGTTCGCTAGGACGGCAGATCGCTCGACACCGGCTGAAGATCGCCACCTCCACCAGTGCGAACCACCGCGTTCCCGCGAAAGCCTCCGGATCAATCGAGGGAATTAAAAGGAGTTGCGCGAGTTCGTTTTGTAATTTTATGTCCTTGCTTAGAACCGTCCCGACGCAAGACGTCTCGATCGGGCATGCTCGGCGGAAAGCCTACAGTCTGCTACTGAACTAGGACTCCCACGCCGAGCGGCGCGAGGATCTCATAGGGGCCCTACCTTTGCCCTCGCAACCAGCGTCATCGGTGGCCAGATTATAAATCCTTGGCCGGCGCGGACGTATACCGGGCAACTCGTGGATGGCCAAATCGGGATTCATCGATCAGGCCCGCCAGGTACTCGCGCGCATCGGCGGACAGCCGTACGGAAACGAAACTCTCAGAGAGATTCAAAACGCGTTAGCAATGGAACTACAAGCCAGCACGTCATGGCACGAAGTAGTTTCTCCGAGTGTCTTGAAAATTCTGGTCACTGGAGTAGTCCTGGCTGCGCTCCAGCAATGGAGCGGAATCAATATCATCTTCAACTACGCGGAAGAGATCTATCGCAGCGCTGGCTATGGGGTGAGCGGCACTCTGTTCAACATCGTGATCACCGGCACGATTAATCTTGTGTTTACGATAGGCGCCCTGGTTCTAGTGGATCGGTTTGGTCGTCGCGCTTTGATGCTGTTTGGCTGTGCGGGAATCGCTTTGTTCCACACGGTGCTCGGGCTGACCTATCGAGTCGGCACCAAAGGCCTTATGATCTTGCTGATCACCCTTTGTACCATTGCCTGCTACGCACTTTCGCTCGCGCCGGTAACCTGGGTGCTGATCTCAGAAATCTTTCCCAACCGCATCCGTGGGCTGGGCGTCTCGATCTCAGTGTCGGCTCTCTGGCTGGCCTCTTTTCTTTTGACTTTCACGTTTCCCATTCTGAACCAAGGGCTGGGCACGGCAGGGACTTTCTGGATCTACGGAGCTATTTGTATGGCAGGTTTTTTCTTTGTGCTGGCGCGGGTACCGGGAACTAAAGGGAAGACTCTGGAGGAGATTAAGAGTCGCCTGGTAGGTACGTAGCTGTAGCCCTGTGCCAGCCGTCGAAAGAAGTGGCGGGAAATGATGGATCTTGAGCCCGCGCTAATGCCATTGCAAGGCAGCTTAAGCATCGAACGCATGTGTCAGTTGGCCGGGGGTGAGCCGTGCCGGTTTTTACCGTTCTCTGCAGGAACGCGCACCAGGCGAGGAAGATACATTAAGATAATATAGAATTAATATTATTCCTTAGATGCAAGAAACCGAGTGTAGTTACCAGCCGTTACGATTGAAGGTTCGTCGCTAATTGTTGTGATCTCGAAGCCGCGCTCAGCGAAAAATCTTTTTAGGTCTTCCTTGTGGAAGAACCAAGCGTGTTTGTTGATTCCTGCGGTGAAACATGTGTACTCTATATGGTGTTTAGCACGATATAATCTTCCTTGATGTTCGATATTCTTCCACTCTTCGAAAGGCAAATCATCAGTTGCGCAGAAGCCTCCCAGAAAAATGTGATCGGATAGACTAACCAGATTCTCCAGAAAAACAAAAGGCGCGACACTGTGGTAATAAACGCCGTGTGCGAAGGCCAGATCGAAGCGGCCATATTTGTTTGCGTGCGCATTGTGAAAATCGTCCATAAAAATAGGGGCGTCGAAACCAACTGCGTTTAGAGCAGCGCGTGTTTTGATTACGTTGTCGCCGCGCGCGTCCAAACAGGTCAACTTTGCGTTCAGGTGACATAGGCCTAAGCTTTGATAGCCATCGAAACACCCAAACTCGATCACATTTTTACCTGCTAAAGGGAAAATTGCGTCTAATTCTTTGAGAGGGCCGAGAAAACTTTTTCCGAGATAAAATGCAATAACTTCATCTATGGATTTGACATAGTAATCGAGACACTTCGTCAGTACCACGACTTGCAAAAACGGAGCAATCAATTCGCCAATGGTCGTGACACGTACGGCATGCGCGGCGGCCTTGTTGGCCTTCCAGATTATGTCCCAATGCTCTGGAGAATATGGAGCGCGGCAAATAACAATCGAACCAGAGTAATCAGTGTCCAAACCATCTGTCCAAGTCCAGTTCTGTATGCTAATATTCTTGTCAGTTAGGATTTTGTCAATCCGCCAAGACTCGATAGTGCGAGCATCTCCTAGAAGCAAGATGTCTGTCACAGGTAGCTTGGCCAAGCACCATCCCGCTATGAGTGGAAATGAAATTAATGCCATCAGCGGATCCAGCATGTCATTGCGCGACTCTGCTATGTCTGCCATGTCATCGCGCGGCATCAGCCTAGCCTGAACAATCGCCAAGTTTTCGGCTGGAGAGCGCTTCCATAGGCCTTGAATTATTGATTTAATGTTCATGTACTGCGCTCTTTACTAAAGCTGTCCTATGAAATTCCAAAAAGCATCGTACATCTTGTGACGGGCAACAGCATAGTTTAACGCGCATGTGGGGGAAATCCTACATGGCTCGCAGCAGATTCGACGCTTTCAAAAAAGGTGTTTGACCCTGGACCAGCAATATTCGCATCAGTACGACGCCCAGTTCATCCCGGGCATTAGGACGCGGAATCACCCGTCCTAAAACTAGGACGATGCACCTCGCGGTGGGAACGAAATTGAAAGTATCTTTTGTCGCAGTCTTCACATCGGAATGGATTCACAGAAAACAATCTACAAAACAGCTTTTCAAACACATTTTTCCTGCGTGATTTGTGCACGCCCTGCCTCTGGCATCGAGGGCAACGGTTGCGTTTGCTCATGTGAATCTCATAGCGAGCTTCGTAGAGAAGGACCGACCAGGCCACAGCTCTCCAGTGGTCGCTTCCATCCAAGCGGGTCTGCTATTAAAGCACATTGTCAGAGCCAACTGTGGATTTTAGCAAGAGGCAACATGATCCAGACCATCTAGGACGCGAAAATCACTCGTAATCAGGGCTTCCATTACTGGCCAGGTTTTTCCTAAGCAATATGGGTGTGGCGGCGAACTCTACACACCTCGACAGGGAGGACTTCGACTTTTACTTGAGCGCGTTCCTCTCAGCGGGGTGGAGCACTACTTTGTTTCTTCAGAAGGAGCAGAAAACATTTGAATGCCCCTCGCGAGGACGAAAAGAAATTGTTTAGTTTCATGAACGGTAGCGCGCAGGGACGGAGAAAGGTTTGACTGTGCAACCTGGTTGCACAAGGCCAAGGAAATGCCGAAGGAGGGATTCAAGAGCGAGGTTGAGCGGCACCTCACGGGAAAGGAGAGCGAGCCTTGGGAGATTATCTACTTCAAGCTTTACAGGAGTCAGCTGCCTATCGTCGAGAAGGCCCTCGAAATAGCTGCTCTGATGCTGGGGACAGACAAATCTCGAGGCTATTGCCTGGAGATGATCTGCGCAGATTTTCTCGCTGGCGCGAGTCAACATGAACTTCAACCAAAGACCAAACCGACTGGGCCAAATTCATGATGGCTTTACGTCAGAGGGAGCCTCGACTAAAACTTGATCCAGAAGAGTATTGTGCGCTCCGGAACCAGGTGCTCGAACGCGATGGATGGCGTTGTCAGAACTGTGGTTCTTCAAGAGACTTACAGATCCATCATTTGAAACCCAGAAGTCAACTCGGTAACGATCTCTTGCAAAACCTGATTACACTTTGTGCGGGTTGTCACGGAAAACTCCACGGAGGCCGTTTCTAGCCAAAAAATCTCTCGATGCTCATCCCTCGGCGACTATCTACGCGTTCTCAGACGTCACTCGGCTACTAGGCCCAAACTAACTCGAACGGCCGATCGGTAATCCATTGTTAGTTACCAAGGTACAGCAGATGCGCGAAGAACAGCCGCCCAATCAAGCTCACTCATAAGACTTCACAGCATCCAGCAGCGGACTCCCATTCCGAATAAACGCCAGCTCGCAGACCCACAAAACATTGTGCTTCGGACTGCGATTCAAGCTGGTGACATCCAGCACCCGGTAACCCTCCCCGCACATAAACTGCACGACGCGCGCAACTGAATTCTCGTAATCGGAGCAAACCGCGGCTTCCACCAGAAACACTTCGGTCTTCCCGAAAAGTTCCGAAGCCCCGGCCAGCACATTCAAATCAAATCCCTCGGCGTCGATCTTCACCATTTCCGGGCAAGGCAACCCGCTCGCCCCCACAATCTCATTCAAAGTTTTCACCTCGACGGGAACCTGCCGCAAACCGGCGACCCGCGCCTCTTGCTCGCTCAAGCTAAGCGTGCTGCTATCGTCCCGCGTCGCGATCGTGAACGGCATCACCCTCGCGCGATCCCCAGCCGCAGCGTTCACCCAAACAATCTTGGCCCCGCGCGCCACAAGATCCTGAA
>Ga0210401_10005056_pt1 | contig 13626 bp, 16 predicted proteins | sample IncBWH32MmetaG_FD_150866 | JGI IMG/M metagenome (GOLD analysis project Ga0210401, IMG submission 150866) | Forest soil microbial communities from Barre Woods Harvard Forest LTER site, Petersham, Massachusetts, United States - Inc-BW-H-32-M | ecosystem: Environmental > Terrestrial > Soil >... | reverse complement strand
CAGTAACTTCGGCGATCCTGAGATGCGAATCTTCCGCCGGACCAGCGCCCATACGAGATTGGCTTCTTTGCGCAGAAAGCGCAGCCAGGTCTGGCTATCGGCAATGAGCCGGAGATCGGGTTGTCCATTGTGGCCTTCGGAAACCTGCAACTTTTCGTCTCGAATCGTGACGGTTGCTTTCACTTCCTCCTGACCGGTGAACGTGAAGTGATAGACAGCATTAAGACCTTTCGACTGACCTTTCTGAAAAACGAAGTTCAAGCCTCGTAGGAAGGCGCGAATGGTTCCCTGGCCGGCTAGGCCGTTCGACACACGCTTGATCTTTTTGTGCGGAAAGCGGCGCGCTACGAACTCTTCGGCGTCGGAATTGGGAACAACGTAGACCGTCTCAGGTTTGTTCTGCAGGGGTCGAACGACATCGTCTAGAAACTGCTTGCGGTTCGTGAGGAAGGGCGCGATTACGTCTTCACCCGCAGGGCATACCGCCATGCAATAAGCAGCCTTGTAGTTGGCGCCGAACGACAAGCTCTGCCACATGGAGACCGTCTCAGCCCCTGAGACATTCTTGCGATAATCATGTGCGCTTTTGCTATCCGCGATTTTCTCCACCCAGTCGTTGAACCCGCCCATGAACTCGCGATAGTTGTGGGTGTAGCATGCGGAGAAATTGAACTGACCGTCTGGGCTGATCGCACCTGTCGGGCAGGCGGCAACGCATAGCTTGCATTCCAGGCAGGGGTTAAAAACGATCGGGTATGAATATTCGGAGACTTCTGCATCCACCAATACCGTTCCCAGCAGAATGAAATTCCCGAACTTGGGATGAATCACGTTGCGATGAATCCCCATCTGTCCGAGGCCGGCCGCTACGGCTACAGGCTTGTGAGAAATCACCCACATTTTTGATCCCCAACGATCAGCCTCCATAGGGAACCCAACAGCTCCGCCATTGATCGCGCCAATCCCAACTTCTTCCAGTGCCAACACGATGCGGCGGGCCACTTCGTTGGTTTCGTCCGTCGTGTGATGGAATTCGAGATTGGAGATTGAACGAGCTGGCGTCCGGATGTTCTCCCGGTTCATGCGGCAGACAACACTGATTAGCGTTCTTGTTCTGGGAAAGACGTTGTCAATGTCGGCCCTCTGATCGGCAATTGCTGGCCGGTCGCGTTCAACAAAACCCACATCGTCTGCACCCGCATCCAGGCACAACTGCCGGAGCCAAGCTGCATCAAGGACCCGATCCGTGGGCGCTTCAACCCTGTTTGCCCTCTCCTGATAAAAGCGTTTCACGCTTGGATGTTCAGACAATTGCGCCACGAATTGTTCTCCTTTGTCTCAACTGGGCAGCGGCGTCCAAAACGTCAGCTGCAACCGGGTCCTAGACCCCGACCGGAACCAGCTTCTTGGACGCCTTCCAGAGCTGCCTGTTGATGAAATCGGGGGCGAACCGGCGCATGAACGCGAGTTGTTTGGACTGCCCCGGCCGGATCTCGACGGCACCCGCCTTAAGGGCCGCAAACGACTGCTTTACTAACTCGTCCGTGGTGATCACAGTCACACTGCCGCCGTCGGCAAGCTCTGCCGCCAAATCGGTCTTGACCACCGGTGGCATGAGTTCGATAACTTCCACGCCAGTTTCCTCCAATTGGAACCGTAGTGACTGGGTGTAGGAGTGAATCGCGGCCTTGGTGGCGCTGTAGATCGGCGCAGACGGCAACGGCACGAACGCGAGCGCCGAGGATGTATTGATCACGGTTCCCTTGTTGGCCCTGAGAATGTCGATGAACGCAGACGTCGTGGTAATTACGCCGCCTACGTTGACGTTCATCTCCGCCATTAACCCAGCGAGGTCAGCCGCCGGCGCTTTGAGGTTTTTGTAGAGCATGATGCCCGCATTGTTCATCAGCACGTCGAGCTTGGGAAAATTCGGCTTCACGCGCGCCGCGAGGGCGGCGATCTGCGCCGGGTCCGCGACATCGCTCCGGATCGTGTGGAGCTTCGGGTGCTTCGCCTTCACCTGATCAAGCACAGCTTGACGCCGACCAGTGACGATGACTTCATTACCCAGTTCGAGGAACTTGAACGCGAAAGCCAGGCCGATACCGGCTGAGCCTCCCGTGATTAGGATTGTGCGACCAGTGAGTTTCATGAAAATCCTTTCGTACTCGTCCATAGATAGGATTATGTGCATAATCCCAATGATGCAAAAAAATCAAAAGCTGCGCAAAAGATGATCTCGCATATCGGCCAGCACCTTCCGCCTGTCGGCAGGCTCGGTGAGAACGCGAGCAACGGACACGGCACCTGCCATCGCACTAAAAATGACGGAAAAGTTTTGCTGCCGCTCCGTGGCAGTCCGTCCCGGCATGAACTCCACCCACCGCTCCGCGCGGTCTTTGATCAAGCCGGAAATCCGTTTTCTAACACCCAGTTTGGTGCGCGCCATCTCAGGCGCTAAAGCCGCCACCGGGCAGCCAGAATCGGGATGATCACAATGCTCCGGTGAGAGGTACAGCCGAACGAGCTCTTTCCACCTGTCCTCGCGCGGTACGTTTTGTAGAGAGGAATAGATCTTCTCGCTAGATTCCGAGAAGCCTTCCTCAATAGCGTCGGCGAGAAGCTCATCCTTGCTCCGAAAGTGTTTGTAAAAGCCGCCGACAGTGAGACCCGATGCTTTCATAACGCTTGCGACGCCGGGACCGCTCAATCCCTCAGCGCGGAGCTTGCGAGCAGCATTTCGCACAATACGATCGCGGGTCCGCGTCTTGTGGTCCGGTTCATAACGCATATCAGACTATTGGATTATATACATAATCCACGGACTCAAAATGTTGTAGTTCGCGGAAAGCAGCGCTTTCGAGCCGGTTCCCGGTGAATTGTCGGCAAACCTTACCTTGGGATTACTTCATGCTTGCCCGTCCTTCGACCTGAATCGCAGATGGCTCGTCGTTCTCGGTGGCAATTGACCGAACGCGCAACTCAGGTCTAAAGATCGAGCCCGATCCACGCTGGCGCATGGTCGCTAGCGTTCACCTGCCCACGCGCCCATCGGTCTACACCGCCGTCCACGAGCCGGACTGACAAATTCGGTGAGAGCAGAAAGTGATCAAGTCGCATGCCTTTGTCCTTCTGCCACCGTTCAAATTTGTAATCCCAGAATGTCCAGAGCGGCCCGTGCGGATGTAGCTTCCGCATGGCGTCGGTCCAGCCTTGAGCCAGCAAACGCGCAAAAGCCTGTCGGCTCTCGGGTTGGATTAACGCGTTGTTATCCAACGATCGAGTCGGATAGATGTCCTGCGGGGTCGGCACGACGTTGTAGTCACCGGCCAACACCACCGGAGCGCCGCTCGCCATGAGTTCGGCGGCATGGGCAATGAGGCGCTCAAACCAAGCCAACTTGTAGTTGAATTTCGGTCCGGGCTGCGGGTTCCCATTGGGGAGGTAGATGGAAGTGATAAGGACTCCCTGAACAGCCGCTTCGATGTAACGAGCTTGCCGATCTTCAGGATTTCCCGGCAAGCTTGCGCAGGTCAGCACGGGAGCGTGATTCCGCGCGAGAATGGCCACGCCGTTCCAGGAGCGTTCTCCTTGCCAGACTGCTTCGTACCCAAGATTTCGAAGGGCATTTACGGGAAAGGCTCCCTGCTCCGCCTTGAGTTCCTGGAGACTAACCACGTCCGGCTCAGCTTTGGCTAACCAAGCCAGGAGGTTGTCGAGCCGCTTATTGATGTTGTTAATGTTGAAGGTCGCGACTCTCACCAAGCCCCTCTTTGTCCCTGCACAGAACGGCCACGAGAACGCCCAACAAGAGCCAACACATCTCCTTTTGACCAGGCTCCGCCCAACATTTTCATGGAGGCATTTTAGCAGTGGAGAAAGAACCATCACGCTGTCATGGCTGCACTCGATCTTGCTCAAACACAGATGTTCAGAAGGGAGGAAAAACTATGTTCGGTCGCATGAAAGCTCAACCAATCATCAGAGTCACGCCCACCACGCCGATCGCGGAGGCGGTCAACTGTCTCCTCACAGCAACGGACAAGGCTCAAGCTGTCCGATGGATTGAGTTTCCCTCAGTGGTTCTCTTGTTTGTCGTGGTCCCCGGAGATCCGGAGTCCGGTGCCTTTTACGTTCTAGACCGCAGGAACGGAATCTGGCTCTGGATCGATTTTGAGGACGAACAATACGGTGGGTACAGCATGACTGACTTTGACCTCCTGGTGCACGAATACGACTTCCTCAGTCTGGTGGAACGCCCCGGTCTGCTGAGGGCCGAAGCGGGCTGGTTATTGGAACCGGGAAGGCAAGCCGAAATGGTTGCGTAGCACCTTGCAATCCAGAGGTCTGTGGTGGGCGTTTGACAGAAATGCAATCCCGACATATCTACCACACAGCACCAAGCCATAGGTGCCGGAAAGGAGGTGAATCGTGGCCCAAAGAATGGTCCCAACGCCCGAGTTGGTGAAGACGTATATCACGTTGTTCGTCAATCGACGCGCCTATACCCTCCAATCAAAGCGGCCGCATCTAAAAAGCGGGCGTCATTATTATTACCGTCCCAAGGACCGTGAATCCGGCGGCCCACTGCTGCTCACCGACAAAACCATCGCAGATCACCTGGATGGAAAGATAACGATAGGGCTGTACGCGATTAACCCGCAGAATCAGCGGTGCAAGTGGGTCGCCATCGATGCCGACTACTCGACGGCGATGGATGATTTGATCAAGCTTCAGTATCAGCTCACGCAGGACCGCGTCGAATCAGCCCTAGAAATGAGCAAGCGGGGAGGCCATCTCTGGATATTCCTGGCTCTCCCACTGCTTGCGAGAAAGTGCCGAATCTATATCTATGATTTGGCGCAAAAACTGGGAGTACCGGTAAAGGGATCCGGGCTGGCTGAGGGGATCGAGGTGTTTCCGAAACATGACGAGATTCAAGAAGGTGCATTTGGCAATGCCCTACGGGGACCGCTTGGAATTCATCGTGGGGCGAAACGTCGCTTCTGGTTCTATGGTGCGGATTACACGTTAGACGCGCAGCTTGAATTCCTGACGCGGCTGCGAAAACTGACCGAAGAAGAATTAGATCAGTTCACGGCTGGAAAGAGCCTTCCGCCGAGTATCGCAAAAGCGCGATCCGAAGCCGAACCCGTCAGCAAGAATGGGTTTGAAGGAGAACACCGCAGATTCTGCATTCTTAATTATGTCTCCGAGACGCGAGTTGTAGGCCGGAATTATGTGACGCGTTGCCCATCTTGCGCGCTCGCTGGATGCGACCGCGGACGGGACAACCTGGCGATTCTCGTTTCTGATCCGCGATTTTATCAGTGCTGGGCGGGCTGCACGAAGGAAATGATTCGGGCTGCGGTTGGAAGACCAATTCCTATCCGCAACACAGCATGAACAAAAAAAAGGAGGTGATGATCGCCATGAGGGGTCAGAAATTTACCGGCATCCTGGGACTGCCGTTGGCTAGGCGGGCAGTTCGGACACTCAGAGAGCGGGGCGTCTATGCTCACTCTTTGCTCAGTGTCGAACGTCAGCAACTGGCGGAGCGTTATGTGATCCGTGGCCTCGAGTCGGGCGGTTCGGCGGGGGATGTTGGCCGGTACGTCACGTTCGCAGGTGAAGACGGTGAACCACTGGCGTATCTGCACCCAGTTGAAACCATCGCTGTGAACGGACTGCACGCGGTTGTCATATCGAACGCCATGCTGCGTGCGGACATGCTCCGAAAAGGCAAAACCTATGAACTGCTGATCACGCGTCACCGGCTAGCCTCGGTGACGGACGGGCAGAAGCCAGGCCTGGGATGCGAAATCCTTTACCGGGGCATTCATGGGCGTTTGGAACTGGATCTCAACGGGAAGGAGAAGGCCCAGGCGGGCAGTGTCGTCCCAACGTTTTATTCGCTGGCCGGCGAGGCGAGCGCGATCCCCAACAAGTTTCTGGGGCTGGTTCGCGCAGCGACACGAGGGGTGAATTGCAGCGGGTGTTCCCACATGCACTATCTGCGCAAGCCACATCCGCTCGGCCCTTCGAAACTGAACGATTCAGTCAATCGCGATGTTGCTGGCAGTGAAATTCCCGAGACTCTAGCCGGCTAGGAAGACGAACGAGTTCGCTGCCATCAACAGCGGAGTGGATAGGAGGTGTCATCGTGCTCGCGAAAATAAAGCAGGCGGCATTGATCGGGTGCCTGTTTGTGTTTCTCTTCATCGTGATTGGGGGCGGACTGCACCTCAACGCTGGTGGAGCATTTCTCGCAGCTGCGACGGGTACACCACTCGTTATCCACTTCTTCACTCGGGAACGCTTGCCGAAGGTGGTCGACCACGATCCTTTTCCCGTCTCAAGAAGTCCTGGGTACACGCCGAATATTGCCGAAGGCGAAGCACGCCACCGTAGTGCATCGGAGATCGAGACCGTTCTCCGACAGTGAGCAATCCAGATGTGTGTCCCGCGGGCAAAAGAGGCGACGGCGCAAGCTCGCGAACTTCGGCTCAGCCGTTGGGTTACTCTCGTTCCATCCCTGTCCGATCTGGCTTTCTTGATCCCGATTCTTGTCTTGTTCTGGTGTACTACGGGCGTGGGCTGGCTGCTCACTGACTCGGATACTGGTTGGCATATTCGCGCCGGCGAGTGGATGCTGAACAACGGGCGAGTCCCCTCAGCAGACCTCTTCTCATTCACGAAGTTTGGCCAGCCCTGGTTTGCCTGGGAGTGGCTTTCGGACGTCTCGATGGCAGCGGTACACAGCCACTTCGGATTGGGCGGAATCGTCCTCGTGAGCTTGTTGGCCCTGGGAGCCACGTCGCTGTGTATTTACAGCAACACGGTCCAAGAGTGCGAGCATCGTCTAATCGCAATCTCGCTAGCTGGACTTGCAATGGCGGCGAGCACCATCCACTGGCTCGCCCGGCCACACCTCGTCACACCCTTGTTCGCCGCGGTGTTCTGCTGGGTGCTCAACAGAGTAGAGAAGAGAGCAAGTCACGACCGACTCCTCCTATTGCTGCCCGCATTGATGGTCCTGTGGGTGAATCTGCATGGCGGATTCTTCGTCGGAATTATTTTGCTAATTAGCTACGCGATGGGGGCAGCGGGCGAAGAGTTGGCTCATGGGACGAGACGCAGTGCTTGGATTCGAGCGCAAAAGTATTTATTGGCCGCTGGGGCCTGTGGTATTGCGAGTCTCGTGAATCCATACGGATATCGCCTGCATGAACACATTGCCCGATATCTGGGGTCATCTTTCTATTTCGAGCGCATCAGCGAGTTTCAATCTATCGACTTTCACACGTTTACAGCTGCCTATTTCGAGACATTGCTTGTCCTCGCGATCGCGGCGGCAGTTTGGCACTTAGGTACAGGAAGGCTGATTCCGGTGCTGCTGCTGCTGAGTTGGTCGCACTTGGCACTATTCTCCGTGCGGAACATTCCGATCTTTGCCGTTGTCTCGACGCCCGGAATCGGTCTGGCAATGCGCGATTGGTTGCGACTTGTGGACTCACGTTGGCCTCTCGATTGGCGAGGAAAACTCTCCGCAGGCCTGTCCGAAGTGGAGACGGGACTCGGGGTGATCGCCAGCGCTCGGAACCGAAGCCGCTGGCATCTGGCGCCCTGCGTGGCTGTGCTCGCACTAGGATGGTTTGTTTCTTATCCGGGTCGCATAAGAGCCTTGCGTGCCGACTTTGACCGGACTCGTTTCCCCACGGACGCGGCGACTTTTCTATCTCTCAACGATTCTGCACCCAATCTTCGCCTATACGCGAGTTGGCAATGGGGTGGGTATCTGATCTACCGCCTTTGGCCGTCGGTTCCAGTTTTTGACGATGGTCGGACGGATTTTTACGGTCCCCCATTTGTTCTAGAAGGACTGCGTGTCTGGGAGGTCCGGCCAGATTGGGCCGAGATCCTGACACGATACCGAGTGAACGCTGCGCTCGTTCCGGTTGATTCCGCCCTGGGTACGGTGTTGCGCGAAAGAGCGGACTGGAAGCTCGTTTATGCGGATCGCGTTGCTCTGGTGTTTGTGAAAATCGAAAACCAGAGATGAGGTCTGTGCGATCCGGCGAGGTGATCCTGCACAAAGCTGGTTGACGAGGTCCTTATGCCAGAAACGAAGGAAATTGTGAGTGTTGATGGACGCCCAGACGGTTCTTCGAGTCCAAGCGGCGAACACAGTACCGACGGGTCGCAAGAGCCAAAGGCCACCCAAGCAGTCAGGCGACGACTGCCGGACGAGCGCCGCAGCCTGACGCACCACTTTTCGATCGGTGGTCAGGAGGGATACGTGACCGTTGGTCTCTACGAAGACGGGCTGCCGGGTGAGGTCTTCATCAGAATGGCCAAAGAGGGCTCGACCGTTTCCGGCCTCATGGACTCGTTCGCAACTGCGGTGTCGCTTGCTCTTCAATACGGAGTGCCGATGCAAATCCTATGCGACAAGTTCAGCCACACACGGTTTGAGCCAAGCGGCTGGTCGGGAAACCCGAATATCGGTTATGCCAAGTCTTTGATGGATTATCTATTCCGCTGGCTCGAATTGCGTTTCCTTAAGGGCGAGCAAGGAATCCTGTTCGAGCGACAGAGTTCAGGCGAGCTGGAGCATGAGCGAAGCAGCATTAAGGCACTTGGCCAGGTCGTCGAGTTGGGAGATGCACCGACCTGCCAGTTCTGCGGCTCGTTGATGGTGAGAAACGGTTCCTGTTATCGCTGCCTGGAATGTGGCAGCACGAGCGGATGCTCGTAGAGCAAGCAGTTGGAGGACGACATGGCGAAAAGCGTGAATAAGGTTATTTTGGTCGGCAATGTGGGCCAGGACCCTGAAGTGAAGTACACGCCGAGCGGCGTTCCTGTCGCGAAGGTCAGTCTGGCCACGAACGAACGCTTCAAGGACGGGAACGATCAATGGCAAGACAGAACAGAATGGCACAGCATTCTGGCTTGGCAACGGTTGGCGGAGATTGTAGGCGAGTACGTCCGGAAAGGAACGAAGCTCTACATTGAAGGCAAGCTGCAGACCACGAGTTGGCAAGACCGGCAGAGCGGAGAAAAGAAATATCGCACGGAGATTGTCGCTCGCGATCTTGTCTTGCTCGGTTCCCGCGAGAACGGGCAGAACGCCGCAGCGCAGGCTGCCCGCGACGGATCGAACACGGAGCATGCTCCCGCTGTGGTTGACGACGACATTCCTTTCTAGAACTCAAGACATCTGTGGAAACCTCTCCACTATTGGCAGAGCCACGGATAGGGACGGGCGCACTCCGCGTCCTACTCACCCCATCCCCACGCGGTGTGCGCCTGTCCCGGCGCTCGGAATCTTCAATTCGCGATTGCATTGCGCCTGGAATACCAAGGAGGAAAACGTGTTCGTTGAACTCATACCTTTGCTCAAAGACCGCACGCTCTTGCTTACCATCGCCCGAGTTGGCGAGAAAGTGAAGGTGAACGTCATTCCTGCGAAAGCAAAAGAAGGTGAAGACCAAGCCCTAACGACTCCGCTGAGCTACACGGCCTCACCGGAGGAATTGGACACGGAACTTGGCAAACACCTCGCCAGCTATGTTGACACTCATGTCGCGCTCGGCAGTACCCTGGCCGAAGCAAAGGCTGAGATGGACGCGGCAGCGAAGGCCTCACGTCAAAAAGCCAAAGCGACGCAGGCTCCCAAAGCCGAACCTGCTGTTGCTAAGAAGCAGGAAGTAACAACGTTACCGAGCACGACAGAGGCCATGCCTAGTCTATTTTCGGCGGAACCGCAATCGACAGAATCTCCCGCATCTTCGTCCGGAGAAGAAAGGAAAGAATCATGATCGATGCAAAAGTATTGGCTCGCAGTTTCAGCTACAACGGGCTGAAGCTTCCGGATCCTGATCCCAAGATGGCGCCCGAAGATGTCAAAGCCGTCTACAGCCATCAATATCCCGAGCTTGCGACAGCCGCCATTACGGGGCCAGAAGCGAGTGGAGAACAGTTGGTTTACAGCTTCGTCAGAGCGATTGGGACGAAAGGCTAGCCAACATGGGGGCCGAACTCAGATCCGCGAATACAAACTGATCGCGCACGACCTTCTCGCCAACGACTACCGGAATCTCAAGATCGAACATCGGGCCGGCATAGACGAAGGAGTGAAACTCGCCTTTCTCGCCGCACCGATCGACGCCGGTAGGCAGGGCGGCGAGGAAGTCCTCATCAAACTCCCGTCCGACGAACGCGGCATCGAGTTGCTTGGTGTCAACACAGGTCAGCTTTGCGCGCAGGCCGGATCGAATCATACCGCGTGCCAGTTCATCGGTGGGTTGGCCCCACAGGGGGAATATCGGCTCCAGGCCAGTGCCTTTCAATTGTTTCTCACGGTAGGCGCGCACATCTTCGAGGAAGAGATCGCCGAAAGCAATTCCCTCGATTCTGTTGTTAATTGCTTTCCTGCAGGCTTCGGTCATTAAGCCTTCATATTGCTCGTTCGAACACGGCCAGGGCAGATGCACTGGCCAGAGGGGCAACCCAGCGGCGGCTGCCTGGCACTCGACTAGTTCACGACGGACAGCGTGCATGGCGACCCGATTTGCGACTTCGTTGAACGTGGTAAGAAGACCGACGATCTCATATTGGCGCTTGTTGCGAAGGACATGCAGGCACCAGGCACTGTCTTTGCCGCTACTCCATGAAAGAAGGATTCTCTTCATATGAGGGCTTTCATCGACCGAGGGATTCCGCCCCGATGCGAGATATGAAACCAAAGCGTATCAGAGAAGGAGTTTGTGCTGCCGCAGCTAGAAAGGAAATCCTGCGTGCTCTTGAAAAGCAGAAACTGGAGCAGCACGCGCGCCGCCAGTCGGTACTCGGGAGGTTCTTGGAATGTCAGGAACTTCAAATGTCCTCCGCTCTTGTGGCACAAGCGGTAGAGCAATGCTCGCGCTGGAGAGCGGGGAGGCGACTGTTGCCACCAGGAGGCTCTCTGCCGCCGACAAGTTGATGGCGGCGCCCTGCGGAATTGGGTTGCCTTCTTTGGCGGGCGTTCAGACTGAACAGCGCTTCTCGGCCGATGATCGGGAAGTAATCGCGCTAGCGGAGATTCTCGTGAAATCCGATATCGCGGCAGCGGAAGATTGGTCGAAGAGCGAACGCGACGCGACCAAATACTTGCTGCTGACACTCAGGCGATGGATTCGCACGCATGGCGGTTCAGCAATTGACCGTCGCTTCGATCTGGATCTCACATTGAGCGACCGCCTGGTTGATTATTCGGATGAACGAGGCCCGGAAGGCAAGCTCTACCTTGTCCTCGATCCCGACAGTGCAGCCTTCGTGCTGCTGACTCCGACCATTGAACTTCTGGAGAACGCACATCCGCGTCTCCCGGCAACGTTCTACAACCATTTTGCTGGGGCACTCAGCCGATGGGTACGGGTGTACGACTACCACGATGCCGAAGAGCGAGTCGAGATGTTGCGTGAGTGGTACGAGGGTGAGGAGAATGCGGACCAGTACGAGGTCCCGGATGTAGAGGGGTGTACTCCGAAGTCCCTGAAAGAAGTACCCCTGAGTCTGCGCGAGCTGAAGGGACTTAACGAAGAGGTTCGTGACGCGCGTGTGAAGGCGCTGATCAGAGGTTTGCTCGAATTGTGTCGGATCTCGAAACAGGCCAAACGGCCAGAGTTCACCGAGGACATGGGTGAACAACTCATGGACTCGAACCCATCGTTGCCCTGCTTGCTTGCAGCATTTTCATCGGGCGACGCAGTGGTTGGGTGCTTTGACGATGAGGCGCAGACGGCGATGGAGGTGACGCCTCAACCGAACCTCATTATCCCTCTGAAAATTGGCGATCCGCTCAGCATATGGCAGGGCTTCCGGACCGTTGCGGTTCTGTGCGAAACGCTGGCCGCGGCGAGCCGATTGATTGATCTGATGCCGGGGAACGACGAGGGCGTGATTTCTCGCGAGGGATAGGTATGGATGTTCACGTGCGAATTGGAGACAACCGAATCTTCGCTCTAAAACAAGCCGTGCTCGTCTATCAGGAGGGCAATCGAACATTCGCCACGTTGCACGAGGTGAAGAGCCGGCCCGACGGACCACCGTATTTGTGCGCCGGCCAGTCGGTCACGACAGGCTTCCTCGAAACGCTGGCCAAGGGCCTGGGCGCAAGTATGGCGGCCGAGGTTCTAGCGGAGAATGTACTGGCAAGAACGCCGGAATTGATCGCCTGGTGGAGCCCGGCACAACGCCGCTTGATGTTTTTCGGTGAGGGCGATCCGCAGACCAGAAACCTGAATGGAAAGATGTATCCCCATCCTGCGTTGGTTTTCATGATCCACGGGCGAGAGTTGTTTGTCCGCGCATTAGCAGAGAATCGTCGACCTAAATCTGATACCCACCTAAGAAATGCTCCGTATTGGAACACGGACGCGTCTGGCCGAGTCTGTCTCGGCAGCATGCGCGTGCCGGCCGAGGTGAGCGCCACGTCTCCTCGTGGCTGGGACGAGGCTTATTTCGCCAGCGAGTTCACGCACCCAAGTGGCGCCGTGCGATTGACGACTCATCCGAAAGGCTTTGTCGGTCTTTGGACATCTCTGGTCGGGCGAAAGCGTATGTTTCCTGCGAAATTTCTCGCCGACAGTAAGCAAACGCTTCAGGAATTCATCGTGAGAAGAGGTGAGGGATGAAGCGATGGAAACACACCAGATTCATCCCGAACTACTGAAGCATCGAGTGCGGGTGCTGGTGGTCGGATGCGGCGGAAATGGAAGCGCGATCGCTGCCGGATTGCCGTATCTCCATCAGGCGCTCCTGGCATACGGACATCCGGAAGGCATCCAAGTCACTCTCCTCGACCCGGACGTAATCTCTCCAACGAACTGCGTACGCCAGCCGTTCAGTCAATCTGAGATCGGCCTCTATAAATCTGTGGTTCTCGCCCACCGGTTAAATCTGTTCTGGGGCCTCGACTGGGAGGGAATTCCGGAGCGGCTCGACCCCAAACGAAGACTGGACGGGGTGGACATTGTCATCGGCTGTGTCGACACGCGGAAAGCGCGCGCCGCGATCGTGAAGTGCGCGGAGGATTGGAGTGAAGTCGATTACTGGTTGGACCTGGGAAACAACTCCGATACCGGACAATTTGTGCTCGGAGAGCCGCTGAATCGAAGAAACCGGCGGCACAGACTTCGGTTACGAACGGTCTCAGAGTTGTTCCCCGAAGTCATTCAAGGCGAACCGGACGGAGATGGTCTGCCAAGCTGTAGCGCGGCAGAAGCCCTCGACCGGCAGGAACCGTTCGTCAATCCAACATTGGCGAATCACGCCCTGGCCCTGCTGGCGCGTCTATTTCGCTACGGGACAATCTCCTATCACGGGGCATTCGTCGGACTCTCGTCTTTGCCTGGCGCGCAGGCGTTGCGGATTGATCCGAAATACTGGCGAAGATTACGAAAGGCATCCCGCGATCGTCAAGAGCTGGAATACGCTTCCCACTCTAGACGACCTTCCGCGGGCGCCAGTGGCTTACTTGCAGAAGAACGAAAGAACCTGCAGCGCAGCCTGCAACAGCATTAAAGCGAGAACTACTTTTTCAAAACGGGTCATAAATAGACCTCCTGACCCTGAATCAGGTAG
>Ga0210401_10005055_pt1 | contig 13629 bp, 8 predicted proteins | sample IncBWH32MmetaG_FD_150866 | JGI IMG/M metagenome (GOLD analysis project Ga0210401, IMG submission 150866) | Forest soil microbial communities from Barre Woods Harvard Forest LTER site, Petersham, Massachusetts, United States - Inc-BW-H-32-M | ecosystem: Environmental > Terrestrial > Soil >... | reverse complement strand
CTGGAGATCATTTTCACGGTTCGTTGTGGTTCGAAACCGCTTATTCGTGGCGGAGTGCCAAGAGCGGGTCGACGCGAGAGGCGCGCCAAGCCGGCAACCAACAAGCGATCGTCACAAGCGCGACAAGGAAGAGTGCTGCTCCCGCAATTGTGAGCGGATCCAGCGGCGAAATTTCGAACAGAAGCCCGCGCATCAATCGCTCGACGGCGCAGACGCCCACCAGGCCAATAGAAGCGCCGATGAGAGCCGTGCGAAGGCCTTCGCGCAAGACGAGCCAAAGGATATCGGCCACGCTCGCGCCCACAGCAACACGGATCGCCATTTCATGCCGCCTCTGCGAAGTGAGGAACGAAACGACGCCGAAGATCCCGACTGCGGCGAGCAGCAGGCCGGCAACCGCGAACAATCCGAGCAACAGGGAGATGAAGCGCTGGCTGCCCGTGTTCTGTTCGATGATTTCGTCGACCGTGCGCGTTTCGGCGAACGGCATATCCGAGTCGAGCGCGTGCAGCTGGCGCGTTACTTCGGGAATGACCAGGTGCGGATCGGCGGCGGTGCGGATGACGATGTCTTTGAACCCGTAGTTCACAAGCGGATGCTGCGAGTACAGAGTGATGATCTGCGGCCCGGGCGGGGAAGCCAGACCGCTATTCCGGAAGTCGCCGATTATGCCGACGATCGTTACATCGGTCGCATCGAAAATAATGTCGCCGCCCGCCGGAATCCGGAGAATTTGTGGCGGGCCGATGTGAATGCGCACTCCGATCGGATCTTCGGTCGGAAAGTAGCGGCGCACAAATTCCTGGCTGATGAGAGCCACGGGCGTCGACGTGGCGGTGTCGGATTCGGCGAAATCGCGTCCGCGGATGAGCGGAATGCCCAGAGTACCGACGAAATGCGAATCGACGACGCCGAATCTTGCGGTGGCAACGTCCTGAATCTGCGTGGCCGGATGGCCCGGGATATCGAGCATCTGCACCCATGAATCGTTGGGCGGGTAGATCGTGGTGACGGTCGCATTAAGAACCCCGGGCAAAGCGCGCACTCGATCCGCGAACTGATCGCAAAAGCGCGTGATTGCGTCCGGGTTCGGATAGCGGGCGCCGGGTACGTAGAAGTGTCCGGCGAGGAGATGATCCTGGCGAATGCCGAGGGCCTGGCGCTCGAGACGCATCACGCTTTGCACGAGCAGGCTTGCTCCGACCAGGAGCATCAACGACATCGCCATTTCCGACGTGATAAGAATCGTGCGCATGCGCCGGCCGTGCGACCCCGTGTTGCCGGAGCGCGAGCCGAGCTTGAGAGACTCGATTGGGTCCGAGCGCGAGGCCGCCAGCGCCGGGCCAAGACCAAAAATTAAACTCGTGCCTACGGAAGCGAAAATTGTGAACGCCAGCACGCGCCCATCGACGCCGACCGACAAGACCTGCGGCAGGTCCGCGGGGTGGAATTTGATCAGCGCGGCAACGCCGATTCGTGCGAGAAAAAGGCCGAGTCCGCCGCCGACCAACGAAAGCAACCGGGTTTCGACAAGCAACTGAAGTACGAGTCTTTTTCTTCCGGCGCCGAGAGCGGCGCGGACGGCAAGTTCGCGCTTGCGGACCGAATTTCGCGCGAGCAGCAGATTGGCCAAGTTAGCGCAGGCGATGAGAAGGATGAGGCTGACGGCTCCCATCAGCAGGAAAAGCATCGGGCGCAAATTGCGCGCGCGCGAGTCTGAAAGCTTTTCGAGCGAGACGCCGACCCCCTGGTCCAGGGCATGCGAGGCGGACAGATCGGCGGCGATTACGGCAAGGTCCGCCTGGGCTTGCTCGAACGAAACGCCCTGTTTGATGCGCGCAAGCGACCCATAACCACGAGAGCCGCGCGCGCTGTCTGACCAGAGATCCGAAAATGCGAAGGGCGTCCAAATCTGAATTTGCGTGGCTTCCATCCATGCGGGGATCAGGTTGGGGATGACGGCAACGATTGTGTAAGGCTCGTCGTTGATGCGAATCTGGCGCCCGAGGATCGCCTTGTCGGCACCGAATCGCTGGCTCCACAATTGTTCGCTGATTGCCGCGACGTAATTGCGGCCGACTTGGTTTTCCTGCTGGGTGAAGAGCCGGCCCATGACTGGATTTATGCCCAGAATCTCGAAGTACGAGCCGGGCATCAAGCCGACGTTCATTTGCTCGGGCTCCGATCCGCTGTCGACGAAACTGACATTTTTCCGCCACGTGTCATAGACCGCCATGCCGTCAAACGTGTGATTGCGCTGAGCGAAGTCGCGCATATCCATGGGGGATGGTCCGCCCAGACGGCCACTGCCGTTCGGCGTGAGTAGCGCGCCGTTCTTTGTAGAGTAAATGCGCACGATCCGGTCCGCATCACGGAACAAGAGCGGGCGGAGCAGCGTGCTTTCGATGAGGCTGAAGATGGCCGTGTTCGCGCCGATGCCCAGGGCGACAGTGAGCACCGCGACCATGGTGAAGCCGGGATTTTTGCCGAGCATGCGCACGCCGAAGCGGACGTCCCGGCCGAGCGATTCAAGGCACGGGAGCGTGCGCTGGTCGTGATGGGATTCGCGAAGCTCGGCAATGCCGCCAAGTTTCAGATGTGCAGCGCGGGCGGCTTCGGCCGGCGGCATGCCGCGGCGGATGTTTTCGTCGATGAGCAGCTCGAGGTGCGATTCGAGTTCCTGCGCAAAGTCCGAATCAAGATCGCGCGCGGCGAACAGACCGCGGACGCGAGAGAGCAGCGCTCGGGCACCGGACGCGATGGCGTTATTCATGGCGGAGCGCAACCATTGGGTCTACACACGCGGCGCGCCAAGCCGGAGCCGCGGCGGCCAGCAAGATGATCGGCAAGATGACGGCGGCGACGATCGCGTAGGTGGCCGCATCGAGGCTCTTGACCCCAAACAGCATGGACTCCAAGAGCCGCGAGGCGAAGACTGAGAGCAGAAGGCCGAGGATCACGCCGGTTGCCGCTACTTTTACGGCGCTGCTTAGGACGAGAGCTACGATGTTGCCGCGTTGCGCGCCGAGAGCGGAACGCAGGCCGAATTCCGACGTGCGCTGGGTGGTGACATAGCTCATTACGGCGTACATGCCGGAGAGCGCGAGCAGGAGCGCCAGCACAGCGAAAATCGACGCGAGCGCTGTGCGGAAACTCTGCGCACCGATTGAGTCACTCAAGAGGTCGCGCATGGTGGTGAACTTCACGGCGATTTCGGGACTCGTTTCGTGAATGGTTCGTTGCACGGCGGGAATCAAGTCCTCCGGGTTTGCTCCGGTTCGCACGACAACTTCCAGGTCAGTCGATGGAAAGGGATGCTGCTCGAGCGGCATGTAGATTTCCGAGCCGGGTTGAGCGGCGGGTGAGCTCTGGCGCACATCACCGACGATGCCAACGACGGTCATCCACTTTGGCGAATCCATGCCGGTCATGATGCGGTGACCGATGGGGTCTTCGTTTGGAAAATTCTGGCGCGCAAGTGATTCGCTGATGATGGCCACAAATGGACGATCGTAAAGATCGCCGTCATCGAAATCGCGGCCGCGAAGCAGCGGAATGCCCATCGTCTCGAAGTATCGAGGGCTGGCGACACGTTGGCCGGCGTAGGGAAGCTTTCGAAAATCGCCGCCGAAAGTTTGTTTGCCTTCAATCGCGAACGATCCATCCGAATTGTATTGGCCCGCCGGCAGACCCATGGCTCCCGCTACCGAGATCGCTCCGGGAAGCCTGCGCAGGCGGCTGAACACGTCGCTGAAAGTGCGTGTGTCCTGAAGCGCTTCCGGCAACGTACGCGCCGGCGCGGAGGCGTACGTGACGAGAATGCCTTCGGTGCGGAATCCCATCGGAGCGTTGTGCAAAGCCACGAGCGTCCGGAAGAGCAAACCGGCGCCGACGGCCAACAGGAGCGAAAGAGCAATCTGAGCAACGACCAGCGAATCGCGAAGGCGCGACGGGCCTCCGCCGAGCGCGCCGCGGCTGTCGGCTCGTTTCATGGCGCTTTGCAGGTCGATACGCGACGCTTGCCACGCCGGTGCAATGCCGAAAAGGACGCTCGTGAGAAGCGATGCAACGCATGCAAAAGCCAGCACGCGCCAATCGAATTGAATGTCCTCGAACAACGGCGCCGGAAGGAAGCGGCCGCCGACGACCAGCAGCGCTTGGGTTCCCCATGCGGCGAAGATGATTCCGAGAAGACCGGCAGCGACCGCGAGAACGAGGCTTTCCGACAACAACTGGACGACAAGCCGAGCACGGCCCGCTCCGAGGACGGCGCGGACGGCGAGTTCGCGCACACGCGAAGTGGCGCGCGCGAGCATCAGATTTGCCACGTTGGCGCAGGCGATCAGCAGCACCAAGCCGACAGCGGCCAGCAGGAGAAGCAGCGTGGTGCGCACGGGTGCTGCTAACTGCGATTGTAACGGCACGACCGTAAAAGTCTTGCGTCCATTGGTATCTGGAAAGCTGGCGGCTAAGCGATTGGCAATCGAGAGAAGTTGTGAATCGACGACCTGAGGTGAAAGGCCGGGACGCATTCGAGCAACAGAATGGTAATTGTAGCCGGAGCGATTTTTATTTGAGGGCGTTGGCGAAACCGCTGCCCATATCTGCGCCTGCCGGGGAAATTGAAACATCGGCGGCATCACACCGACGATCTCGTAGACGGTGCCTTCGATTCCGATGGTCTGGCCGAGAGCTGAGGATACCGATCCAAAATTGCGCTCTGCGAAGGCTTCGCTGATCACGGCGGAACGACCGGCGTCCTGCGCTGAGAACGTGCGGCCGATGCTGGGAAGCACGGCAAAGACGTGGAAGAAATCGGGATCGACCAGATAGACGCCACCGAAGTCGGCTCCGTGGCTAAGCTGCACACCAAACTCGCCGCCGTGGTAGTAGCTGAAGGCTGCGAAGGAATCCGTTGCACCGCGCAAATCCATCAGGTCGCCGCCGGTTGTGCTTTGATTCTCTTTGCCTGAATCGGTCCAGAGTGTGTTCACCGAGACGATGCGATCCGCGTCGGGATATTGGAGCGACTTGAGCACGACGCCGTCGACAATCGTAAAAATGGCCGTTGTTGCGCCAATGCCGAGGGCTAAAGTCAAGACGGCGACCGCGGTGAAGCCTCGGTTTTTGCGCAGCATGCGGAGCGCGAAGCGAATGTCCCGTGCAAGCGATTCGAGCCAGGGCAGCGTGCGCCGGTCGTGATGCGATTCGCGAAGCTCGGCTGCGCTGCCAAGTTTCAAGCGTGCCGCGCGTTCGGCTTCTTGGGGCGAGAGACCGCGGAGGATGTTGTCTTCGGTAAGAAGCTCGAGGTGAGATTCGAGCTCCCGAGCGAAGTCGGAATCGGTGGCGCGCGAATTGATCAGGCCACGGACGCGGGAGGCGAAAGCACGGAGACGGGCCGCAATATTTTCATTCATGGCGCGATACCACCGTTTCTTATTCGCAGCGCATGGCGCTCGCCGGATCGACACGAGAAGCGCGAATCGCCGGAACGCAGCTGGCCAACGCGGCGCTGCCAACCAGCGCCGCACAGGCGAAAACAACCGTAGCCTTGCTGGTGGCAGAGAGGCCGAAAAGCAGCCCGGAAATCTCGCTCGCGACCAGACGCGCCGTGACCAGCGCGATGGGAACTCCGATCACAACTCCCAGAGCGGCCAGAGCCAGGGATTCGCGAAGAATCATCCAGACGACGTTTGCGCGTTCGGCCCCAAGCGCCATGCGAATTCCGATTTCACTGACGCGCGTTCCGACGCTGTAGGACATCAGTCCATAAAGACCGATGCAGGCAAGCAGCAGCGCGAGAGCTCCGAAGGAGCCGGAAAGAGCAGCCACGAGCCGCTCCTGCGTGATGGAGCGATCGACTTGTTCGTCAAGAGTGCCAAAGCTTGAGACCGGGACTGTGCTGGAGATTTCGGCAACCGCGCTGCGAACAGCGGGCGCCAGAGCCAACGGGCTTGCCTCTGTCCTGATTTCAAGGTCCAGGGAGCCCGGCATTTTCGGCGCCTGGAAACAATTGGTAAAGATCGTGCGGTGAATTTCCTCGCGCAGGTTTATGTATTTGGAGTCTTTGACGACGCCCACGATTTCCAGTTCGACGGGAGTATTGCCTGCAAGGGTAACATGACGGCCGATGGGGCTTGCGCCGTGAAAATAGTATTGCGCCATCGTTTCGTTGATGATCGCGACCTGCGGAGATGCTGGCGAATCTTGCGCCCTGAAGTCACCGCCCAGCAACAATGGCGTACGGACGGTAGCGAAATAGCCGGGCGAAACGCGATTGACGTAGACCGAATTGTCTTCGTCCGGGTGCGGAACATAGCCTTCGACAGAAACGGATAGCTCGACGCCTCCGCCAGCGACAGGAGAAACCATCGAAAGGCTCGCCGAACGCGCGCCTGGCTGCTGATTGAGGCGGTCGAGCAGCTGATGGTAAAACCCGGAGAGTTGAGCATCCTTGTAGCCGGCTCTGCCCGGGTCAACGCTTGCAAGAAGAACATTGTCGGAATCAAAGCCCGGGTCAAACGTCTTGAGATTGCGAAGGGTGCCGACGAACAGTCCGGCGCTCACCAGGATCAGCAGAGAAAGTGCAATCTGCGAAACGATCAGCGCCTTGCCGAGACGTGCGCCGGGCCGGCCCGACGTGAGAGACGGCGCACGTTCTTTGAGATTGGGACCGGCGTCAAGTTGGGTTGCGCGGAAGGCGGGCGCAATTCCAAACAGTGTGCCGCTCAAAAGAGAAACCACGACCGTGAAGAGCAGAACGCGAATGTCGGGGCGCAAATCAATCACCAGCGGCACGGGCGTGGCCGACATGAACCGGACCAGAAAATTGCTCGCAAAAAACGCGAGGATGAGCCCGGCCGCGCCTCCAACAGATGAGAGAACCAGCGATTCGGTGAGGAATTGACGCATCAACCGCCGACGGCTGGCGCCGAGTGCCAGTCGCACGGCAAGTTCGCGCCGGCGCGAAGTGGCTCGCGCCAGAAGCAAACTTGCGACGTTCGCGCAGGCAATGATCAGCACCAGACCGACCAAAACCATCAGGATCACCAGAGGCTTCGAGAACTGGCGGCGCAGCCGGGAGAGGCCATTGGCTGCGGGCGCAACGTCGATTTTCTGCGCGAGGAATATCTGCTTGCTGCGGCCTTCGCGCATCTGCGCCGCTTGTTCGGCCACCATTTGACCGTAGACGACCCCGAGATTCGTGCGCGCTGCGGCGGAAGTAACGCCGGGTTTGAGACGGCCCACGATGCCAATCCAGTGGGAACCCGGTTGCGGGAGCCAACTCTGCGCATGCACCAGCGGCTCGGCAGACATGGGGACCCAGAAATCCTGCGATATGCCGACTTGAAGGCCGGAAAACTTCGGGGCCGCGACGCCGACGATCGTGAACGGCAGCGTTTCGATTTCGATTTGCCTCCCAATGATCGAAGGATCGCCGCCAAAACTCCGCTGCCACAGACCGTAACTGATCACAGCGACGGAAGGATTTTCGCCTGATGAATCGTCCGAGGGGAGGATCGTACGGCCGATGAACGGCGACACGCCAAGGACGGAAAAGAAATTTCCCGAGACGAACTGTCCGCTGGTGGCCTCGGTTTGTGTTCCGGACGTGAAGTGAAGCGATGTGTTCGAAGCGGTGATCAGCCCCGAGAACACCTGATTCTGGTCGCGCAGACGCTGATACTCCACATAGGAAAAACTGGTGACGATGGGATAGGCGTCCTGACGGTGTATTTGCATTTCGACCAGTTGCCCGGGATCCTCGACAGGGAGCGACCGCAGAATCACGGCGTTGATGAGACTGAAAATGGCGGTGTTTGCGCCGATGCCGAGAGCGAGGGTGAGAACGGCGACGGCCGTGAATCCCGGATTCTTGCGCAGCATGCGCAGTGCGAAGCGGGCGTCCTGTTGCATCGATTCGAGCAACGGCAATGTGCGCTGGTCGTGGTGGGACTCGCGCAGTTCGGACGGCCCGCCGAGTTTTAAACGCGCCGCGCGCCGCGCTTGGTCCAGAGACATTCCGCGAAGAATATTTTCTTCGGTCAGAAGCTGGAGGTGAGATTCGAGCTCCTGGGCGAAGTCAGTGTCAAGGGAGCGCGAAACGAACAGGCCCTTCACGCGAGAGGCGAATGCTCGAAAATTGGCTCGCATGGCTAACTCCGTTCTGAGAGTTCGAGAACGCGGGCGACAACTCCGGCAAAGCGCTGCCAGTCTTCGGTTTGTGAAGCGAGCTGTTTCTTGCCGGATTTGGTGATGGAGTAAAACTTTGCCTTGCGATTGTTTTCCGAAGCGCCCCATTCCGAGGCGATCCAGCCGCGCTGCAGCAGGCGGACAAGGGAGGCATAAATGGTTCCCTGGTTGATCTGCAGTACTTCTTCGCTGATCTGCTCGATACGACGCGCGACGCCATAGCCGTGGAGCGGGCCCATGGCTTCGAGGGTCTTGAGCACCATGAGGTCGAGCGTTCCCTGCAGAATGTCGGATTTAGGATCAGTCACGGTGGCTCCTGTTGCGTGCGCACAGGAGCATAGATTCTAGACGTGTGGCATGTCAACAGGAAAAACAGGGATGTCGCCGCAAAATGAGAATGCCCGGTTTGTGCAAAGTAGAAATGTCCGCTTTCACCGATGGCCGGGGGCGCCCTGGCGATCGCAACCTGCTGACCTTTGTCTTTTGCAAGGGCTGCGCGCTGATTGGGCTGGGTAAAAAGAAAACGCCCGGGCTTTCGGCTCCGGGCGTTTTCGCATTTCTTTCAAGCGGCGCTGGCGCCGCTTGAAATTGATTACTGCTGTTGAGATTGCGTGGGCGGCTGTTCCTGCTTGGCGACGGCGGCCCTCGATGGATCGGCGGCGATGTCAGCTCCGGGCTTCTGGTAGCGCGTGAGGAACGGCTCAAACGGCGTCACCTGGAACGGCATCTTTTCGCGAGCCGACAGCAGCGTGACGGGCTTGGCCTTCACCAGTTCGATCTGATCGGTCCATGGATCGAGTTTGACGCGCGAGCCGATGGGAAGAGCTGCGATCTGGTCGAGGTTGTCGGGAGCAAGCGCCGGACCGCCGGAGATCAGTGATGAGAAGGCAGCGACGCGGTTGCCGAGGCGCGGGTCGATCAACGCGGGAAGATCTTTCGACTCCGCGTCGAGCTGTTTGAGGAACAGGCCCGCGTTTCCGAGCTTGTCCTTGTATGGCGAGTTCTTCAGCAGCTCGACGGCCTTCTCGGTCGCCCGCTGCTGGTCTTCCGGAGTGTCGCGGAAGGAGAAGTGGCTGAGAGCCTCGACCGTCGAGACGTTGGTCGTGTCGTTAAAGCCCCATTGGTCGGTCGAGGGCTTGGTGACCATGATGCCCGCGAGTTCCTGCGCCATCACCGTCGCGAGGCTGGCTTCGTCCGGTAGGGCATCGAGCAAGCCGCGGCTGATGACGACGGTGTGGCCAATCGAGAAGGACTCGAGCGTGCCGGTCAGAAGAATGCGGCAGTGAACCTCGGGCTCGATATCCAGATTGTTGGTGACTTCCAGGTTGTTGACGACGGTCTCGAGAACCTTGTCGACCGGTCCCGGGGGTGAGAGCAACCCAATGCGCTGCAAGCGGTCAAGGACGTTGATTTCCGCCTGATGCTGCCACTCGCGCTCGGCTTCGATTGGCGAACGATCCTGTTGCGAATCGCCCTGGCCCTGGATCGTGCCCGGTGATTCAACCGTGAGCTCGGTCAATTCTTGTTCGTGAGCGGCGTTCTTCAGGTCATAGCCCCAGAGACGCGTCTGCGACTTGAAGCGAATGTGGTTGCCGAGCAGATCCTTCAGGTCGGACTCCTGGCTGTAGATGAATGACGGCAGCCAAAGGCCAGGCTGAAGGTTCATGCGCCAGGTGTCAAAGTGGAGGTTATAGCCGTTGATTCCAGCAACGGGCGTGTAGATGCCGTTGAAGCGAACGATCGTGTAGTTCTGATCCTCGACCCAGATGCGGCCCTTGAAGCGGCCCTTGCCGGACTTGGGAAGCGGGTTCACGTCAAACACCAGGCAGCGAATATCGCCCAGGAACTCGCTGTGCACGTAGTCGAATTGGTAGTGCGTGCGGTCGAAGCCGTTGGTGTCGAGGTAAATCATCTGCAAAAAGCCCTCGGGAACGTAGTCCGACGTGAAGTAACCGCTCAAATGTCCCAGCGGATTGAGCTGGCTCAACTTGCCGACCGTTTTCTTGTCGCCCAGCATCGAGTTATCGACGACCCCGCTCGCAAGGTTTGCCTGTCCGAGGAAGTAATGATCCTTAACCGGAATCGCGCCCATGTCCTTATCGGGTTTCATGTCTTGAATATAAGTCTCGATGATCGGCGTGTAGTGGCGGATGGTCGCCACTTCGTCGTGCTCGCGGGCGATGATGCGATCAACGGCCGCGTTAACCGTCGTGACCGGTCCGGACGCCGGAGCCGAGGCCGACGACTGCGCTGGATCAGCAGCAGGGGTCTGCGCCGCAGCTGACGCTGCCAGAGCACCGACGAGAAGCAGAGATGACCAGAGGTTCTTGCAATTGCGCATACCCAATCCCCTTTCAGTACGCCAACGCGCACTTCATACGAACATTTGCAGTTGTGTCCACAGGCTGCCCGTCCTGTGTGGCCGGATGAAAACGAATCTGCCGGGCGGCAGATTCAGCGGCCTCATCCAGACCATAACCCAATCCCTGAACGACGCGAATGACCTTCACTTCACCCGATGCCGTGAACATCACCTGTATCACTACGTCACCTTCAACCTTTTTTTCACGCGCTTCCTGCGTGTACTCGGGCTTCGGAACAAAGACCAACTCCATCGGCTTGAAGCTATCAACCTTGGCGGCGGTCTGCTTTACCTGACCCGTTGCGGCCTTTTCGTCACCGAAAAGACCTTGCTGAACAGAACCCTTCGGACCACCCGTGCTGCCCGCTGCCACCTGATCACCAAAACCGGTGCTGGCAACTACGCCCTTGGCGCCCTTCGCACCCCCCGTGCCGTTGCCTGAGCCAGGGCCGGCCGGCATATCAAAGCCGCCCATCGCTGACATGTTCGGGGCGCGGTTGGGATTGTGGTTATCCGGAACGCTATTGGGGTCGCCGAATCCGCCGGTTTGGACTTCTTCGCGCGGCTTCTTGATCGTGGGAATTGCCGAACTTCCCATAATCGGCGGCAGTACTTTTGCCATTTCGACGTCGGGCGCAGCCGTCTTCTTTACGACCTGGGTTTTGGGAACGATCGGATTGGTAATGACCGGGTTGTAGATTTTGGGCTTCGGAATTTCGACTTTTGCGACCTCAATCGGCTTTGGGAGCTCGACCTTCTTTACGATCTTAACGACGGGCTTCGGAGGAGGCTGCGGCTTCCAGGCTTCGATATGAGGAGCGGAGATGGGGGTGATCAGTTCTCTGGCCGCAACGACGAGCTTGTGGGGCATGAAAATCGGAATGATGACGACGGCCGCCAGAGCCAGGCACTCGAGACCAAATCCAGCACCGAGTGCTCCTGCCCGGGAAGGTCCATCGGGAAGGATGGCATCGGCGAAGACAGGTTTATTGTTCGCTTTCGGCGGCATATTTCACCCCAGTGTCGATTTAAATGTGCGCAGCGGCACAGATAGCGCACAGTAACTTAGTACTAGACATTCGGGATGGGCTGAATAGGACTGAAGTACCATTCTACACCCGCGTGTTGAAGTCGGTACTTGGACTAACCTGTCCTAAGTTGACCGCGCCAAAATAAGGTACGCGCTCGGCGATCTTCCGGAAATACAGGAAACGCTGCAATCACTAAGAGAAGAAGAAGCACTCAGGCCGAGGGTCGACTGTGGTTCGCCTAATCTCCCCTAACGAGAACGGCGATCAGGACTGGATGAGCGCCAGTCCTGATCACTCGATAAACTTTCCCGTCTTGCAAGTTTTGGGATGCGGCCGTGGCTGGTTGGCTGCACTCCGAGTTTCGGTCTCGGTTCCTCTTATTCCGGCTGGACAACAATATACGCCGGGCCACCCCGGTCTGGGAAGTATACCAGCAAAAGGACCGGCTGGTTACCTGCCGCAGTGATTGCCTGACGGTAGGATTCGATGCTGGTGACCGGCTTATGGTTGACTTCCTGGATGACGCATCCGCGGTCAAGGTTCGCGGCCGCTGCTGCGCTGTCCGGGTCAACGGAAGTCACAAGCACCCCCGACGTACCGGCGGGGAGCTTCATGCGGCTGGAGAGGTCGCTCGTAAGTGCCTGAACCTGAACGCCCTTGAGGCCGCCACTGCTGCTCTCTGTCTGCGGAGCGGCCGTCGAGTTGTCGGCCGTTTCGTCAGCAGGGTACTCCTTCAGCATGACCTCAACATCCTGAATCTTGCCATCCCGCTGGATGGTGAGCTTTGCGGTTGAACCGGGCGCGCTCTGCGAAATGCGGAGGCGCAGGTCGTTGGCCGAATTGATCGTCTGCCCATTGACCTTCAGGATGACATCGCCCGCACGGATTCCCGCTTTGGCCGCCGGATCGTTGGGCTGCACCTGCGTGACAACCGCGCCGCCGGCTTGATTCAGTCCGAATTGCTTTGCAAGCGAAGCGTCGACATCCTGGGGAACCAAGCCAAGATAGCCGCGGAGAACTTTGCCGTGGCCAACCAGCTGATCCATCACCGAGCGCGCCATGTTGATCGGGATGGCGAAGCCGATACCCTGATTGCCACCTTCTCCGCCGATCCCGCTTTCGTTGCCCGAAAGAATCGCAGTGTTGATGCCGATCAGATCGCCGTGCAAATCGACAAGCGCGCCGCCCGAGTTGCCGGGATTGATCGGAGCATCGGTCTGAATGAAATCCTCGTAGCCTTCGATATCGAGTCCGGAACGGCCCGTCGCGCTGACAATGCCCATGGTCGCGGTTTCACCAATACCGTACGGATCGCCGACGGCGAGAACGATGTCACCGACTTGCAGCGACGCCGAATCGCCGAGTTTCAGAGTCGGCAGATTGTCCGCGTTGATTTTGAGAACAGCGACGTCTGTCTTCGCGTCGGTGCCGACGACCTTTGCGGTGAACTCGCGCTTGTCGGCGAGATCCACCTTGATGTCGGTGGCGCCGTCAACAACGTGATTGTTGGTCAGGATCGTGCCGTCTTGCGTGATGATTACGCCCGAGCCGAGACTCGTCTCACGCTGTGAACGCGGTTGCGAGCGGCGGCTTTGTCCGTCCTGATCGTCACCGCCTCCGAAGAACTGCTGAAAGAAGGGATCGTTGAAGAACGGCATGGTTTCCTGCCGCTGCTTCACCACTTTTGACGAGTGGATGTTCACCACGGCCGGCAAAACCGGTTTCAGCACCGACGCAAAGCCGTTCGAAAACGTGCTGAGTGGAACGGGAACCGCGTTGCGCTCCATGGTGACCGGCAAGGTTTCTGCGCCTACGGTTTCACGGCCGCTCCAGTGGCGCAATCCGGAGGCAAGAAATCCGCCTCCGATCAAAGCCGCGAGAACCACAACCGTGGCGACCCAGCGGCGAACTTGTATGTGACTGCCATTCATGGCTGCCTCTCCTTTTGAATCATTGCGTTGTTATCAATCTCAATTATTCCGCCTGCGCGACCGCAGCCCGGATTTATAAGTATTGGACGCGGCACACAGAAAATTGTCTCGC
>Ga0210401_10005054_pt1 | contig 13629 bp, 12 predicted proteins | sample IncBWH32MmetaG_FD_150866 | JGI IMG/M metagenome (GOLD analysis project Ga0210401, IMG submission 150866) | Forest soil microbial communities from Barre Woods Harvard Forest LTER site, Petersham, Massachusetts, United States - Inc-BW-H-32-M | ecosystem: Environmental > Terrestrial > Soil >... | reverse complement strand
TGGAAGCGGTAGCTGCCGATCTGCTTATGCAGCTTCACGAAGATGTCCTGGGTGACGTCCTCGGCCGCGTGCTGGGAACGCAGCATGGCCACCAGGTAGGCATAGAGCTGGCGGTGGTATTTTGTGTACAGGGACTCCAACCCGGCCAAGTCGCCGGCCTGGCAGGCCTTGATCCAGGCCTTTTCCTCGGCCTGCTCGGCCGGGCTGCTTTCGCGGCGGGCCGTCATGCCGCGTTCACGGTGTTCATCAGGCGGGCCAGATCGGGTTCCTTCAGAAAAGCCTCGCAGGCCGTCTCGGCCTTGGCCACGGCCTGCTCGAGCAAGGCGCGCTCGGCCGGGGGGATGCCGCGCAGCACGAAGTCCGCCCATTCGGCCGGGTCCGCGGGGCGGCCGATCCCCAGGCGCAGGCGGGGGATGGCCGGCGTGCCCAGGCGCTCCACCACGTCCTTCATGCCGTTGTGTGAGCCGCCGCTGCCCGAGGGCCGCAGCCGCACCCGGCCCGGGGCCAGGTCCATGTCATCATACAGGACGCACAGCTCGCGCGAGGGTTCCACGCCTTCGCGGCGTTTCCACTCGGCCAGGCTGGTCCCGCTCAGGTTCATGAAGGTCTGCGGCCAGATCAGGGTCACTTTCACGCCTTCCACCACGCCGCGCTGGAATTTCGAATCATGCTTTTCGCCGTGCTCAGCCAATTTCCAGCGCTGCGCCAACGCATCGAGCACCCACCAGCCCACATTGTGGCGGGTGCGCGCGTACTCTTTGCCGGGGTTGCCCAGGCCGCAGAAATAACGTCGTTCCATAGTGAGCATCCTAACAAAAAACCCCCGCCTTGAAAGGCGGGGGTTTTGCGAAGCAACCCTGAGGGGCTGCTGCGCCTTGCAGCAGCCTTCGAAGGGCCCTTTACTTCTTGCCCGGAGCCTTGGGCGCGGGAGCGCCCTTGGCGGCCGGGGCCGCAGGGGCGGCCTTGGCGCCGGCGGCGGGCTTGGCGCCCGCGGCAGGGGCTGCGGCGTCGCCTTCGGCCTTCTTCTCGGTGATGACTTCGGGGCCGGCGGCGGCTCCGGCGGCGGGCTCCGGCGCCTTCTCCTCCTCGATCATGGTCACCTGGGCCAGCACGGTGTGCGGGTCGCCCTGGAAGACCACGCCCTTGGGCGGCGTCACGTCCTTCAGCAGCACGCTCTCGTCCAGGCCCAGCTCGGTGATGTCCACCTTGATCTCGGCCGGGATGTCCGCGGGCAGGCAACGCACGCGCAGGTTTCGGGTCGGATGGTTGAGCAAGCCGCCCTGTTCCCGCACGCCCTTCGGGACGCCTTCCAGCACCACGGGGATGCGCAGGTTGATCGGGAACTTGGGGTCCACCTGGTAGAAGTCCACGTGCTGGAACTTGTTCTTGACCGGCTCGCGCTGCACTTCCTTGAACATGACCACGGACTCGCTCTTGGCGCCCTTCTCGTCCGTCAGGCTCATGGTCATCAGGGTGTTGCGGCCCAGAGTGCGCAGGTACAGGAGGGGGATCTCCTTGGCGCTGACCTCGATGGGGTAGGGCTTGGTCGTCGCGCCGTAGACCACGGCGGGAAGCTTGTCGGCGGAACGGAGCCCGCGGGCGCCCTTCTTGCCGTTGGGGCTGCGCAGGACTGCGTCAAACTTGTACTCGGCCATGGTGTTCTCCTTCTTGCAAGTGCCCGCGGGTTTAAGGCGGGCTGGATGTCCCTGTATCCGCCGCCGCCGGCCATGGCGGTCCGGGGGGTCGGGCAGGGACGGAAAAAACCTATTCGAAGAGGCTCGAAACCGAGGTCTCTTTATGGATGCGCAGGATGGCCTCGCCGAAGAGCTTGGCGATGCTCAGCTGCTTGTAGTTGGCCTGCTTGGTCTCGGCCGAAAGGGGGATCGTGTTGGTCATGATCACCTCCTTGAAATTGACGGCCTTGAGCTTCTCCACCGCGTTGCCGCTCAGCACGCCGTGGGTGCAGGCGGCGTAAAGGTCCTTGGCGCCGTTGTCGCGCAGGAACTTGGCCGCGTTCACCAGGGTGCCGCCCGTGGCGATCATGTCGTCCGGGATGATGATGTTCTTGCCTTTCACGTCGCCGATCAAGGCCAGGGCCTCCACCTTGTCGTCCCCGCTGCGCTTCTTGTCCACGATGGCCAGGGGCACGCTCAGGCGCTCGGCGAACTTCCAGGCCCCCTTGATGCCGCCCACGTCCGCGGTGCAGATGGACAGGTTGTCTATCTTCAGGGCCTTGAAGTGCTCGATCAGCACCGGCAGGGCCATCAGGTGGTCCAGGGGTATGTCGAAGAAGCCCTGGATCTGCTGGGCGTGCAGGTCCATGGTCAGGACCCGGTCCGCGCCGGCTTCGGTGATGAGGTTGGCCACCAGCTTGGCGGTGATGGGCACGCGGGGCTGGTCCTTGCGGTCCTGGCGGGCGTAGCCGAAGTAGGGGATCACCGCCGTGATCCGGCGGGCCGACGCCCGGCGGCAGGCGTCGATCATCACCAGCAGCTCCACCAGGTTGTCGTTCACCGGCGGGCAGGTGCTCTGGATGATGAAGACGTCGGCGCCGCGGATGTTGTCGTGGATCTTGACCTTGCACTCGCCCTCGGGGAACTTGCCCACCTCGGCGCGGCCCAGGCCCACGTTCATGGCCTCGGCGATCTCGCTGGCCAAGGCCGGGTTGGAGTTTCCGGCGAAGATCTTCATCTCGTTGTCCATGGCGGTCCGGAACTCCTTATTTGGACTTCTTGGGGATCTCTTTGGCGGGCACCCCGGCCACGACCGCGCCCTTGGGCACGTTGCGCCCCCGCAGCACCACGGCGCCGGCTCCGGTGCTGGCGCCGTCCCCGACCTCGACCGGCGCCACCAGAATGGACCCCGAACCGAGGAAAACGCGCTTGCCGATCTTGGTCACGTGCTTGGACTTGCCGTCGAAGTTGGCCGTGATGGTGCCGGCCCCCACGTTGCTGCCCTCGCCCACCTCGGCGTCGCCCAGGTAGCTGAGGTGCCCGGCCTTGGAGGCCCGCCCCATGCGGCTGTTCTTCACTTCCACGAAGTTGCCCACGTGGGCGTCCTCGCCGATGTCCGTGCCCGGCCGCAGGCGGCTGTAGGGCCCCACCTTGGCGCCGCCGCGCACCCGGGCCTTTTCCAGCACGCTCTGCTCCACGTGGGCCCCGTCGTCCAGGCGGCAGTCGCTCAGCCGGGCGAAGGGCCCCACCTGGCAGCGGGAGCCGATGGTGGTGGCGCCGCTGAGGAAGGTGAAGGGATGCACCACGGTGTCGCGGCCGATGCGCACCTGGGCGTCCACAAAGCAGGTGGCCGGGTCGGTGAAGGTGACGCCATTGAGCAGGTGCCCGTCGATGATGCGGCCACGCAGCCAGCTCTCGGCGTCGGCCAGGTCGCGCCGGTCCACCACCCGCAGGGTGCTTTCCCAGGCGTCGACCACCACCTCGCTCTGGTCGCCCTTGATGCCCGCGGGCAGCAGCTTGGGTCCGGGCGCGCCGCTGAGGGCCTTGCGGGCCGCGGCCGGCACAAAGGCGAAGGCGGGTTCGGCGTCCTCTTCCACCAGCCGGGGCAGGCGCACGCCGCCGGCGTCGGCGCCTTCGGCGGCCAGGTCGGCCAGATCCTGCGGGTGCAGCAGCACCGCGTCGGCGTAGGCCAGGAAATAGCCGCTGGCCTGGCCCACCGCGCGCAAGGCCTCCTCAAAGGTGGCGACCACGGGCAGGTGCTCGCGCAGGGCCTGGGCCCCGGGCGAATCACCCACCAGCACCACGCTCTGCGCGCCCGCGTTCAGCATGGCGTCGTGGGTCCAGCGCCAGAGCGGCTGGCCCGCGCATAGGTGCAGCAATTTGGGCGTGCCGGAGCGGAATTTATCATCGCGTTTGCGATCGATCAGGATGGCCGCCAAGCGTGCCATGCGGACTCCTTCTCAGGCTCCGGACATAAGGGGAGCGAATCTACCAAAGCGTGCCAGCAGTGTCAACGCAGGTACGAAAGATCCTGGCGTTAAACCAGGGCGCTCAAAAACTTATCCCCAAAACGGACGCTTCCACCGTATCCCTTGTTTCAAAAACGCGGCCTGTGCATAAGCCCTTAAAAAAGCTATGCCCCGTTTCACAACGGGGCATAGCTTTGATGACATCGACAATTTGTGTTTGTTTATTTACTTCTTCTTCTTCTTCGGAGCGGCCTTCTTCTTAGCAGCCTTTTTGGTAGCCATTGTAATGATCACCCCTTTCGTTTCTAGATTTTGTATGGCCGTTATTGACCACGCGACTGCTAGTATATTTCTAATTGCAAAACTGTCAATACAAAACAACGTTTTGGGATGTGACCATGCTCACTAGGCGAAACTTGACCCAGGACGCCCTTGACTTGTTTCATGCACAAGTTTTGAACCGGCCGAAATTGGCTTATCCACACCGGCTGTTTTAAGCCAAAAAAATGGTTTCAAGCCTTCCCGGTGTGGCCAAATCCCCCCTCGCCGCGGCTCGTCGCGGGCAGGGCCTCCACGGCCTGCCATCCCGCGCTGGCGTGGGCGGCCAGCACCAATTGGGCGATGCGCTCCCCGCGCTGGATGGTGAAGGCTTCGTTCCCCAGGTTCACCAGCAGCACCTTCACCTCGCCGCGGTAGTCCGCGTCGATGGTGCCCGGCGTATTCAGGCAGGTGAGGCCGTGCTTCAGGGCCAGCCCGCTGCGCGGGCGCACCTGCCCCTCGTAGCCCTCCGGGATGGCCATGGCCAGGCCCGTGGGCACCAGGGCCCGCTCCATCGGCTTCAGCACCATCGGTTCGGCCAGGGCGGCGCGCAGGTCCATGCCCGCGGCGTGGGGGGTGGCGTAGGCGGGCAGTTCCAGGCCCTGGCCGTGGGGAAGCACTTGGATGGGGATGGACAGCATGGGGGCCTTTGGGGTCAGTGGAAGACGGCCCGGAAACGGACCGGGACCGGGTTGGTGGAGGTGTCGCCGTGGGCGTCCTTCACCCACAGCACGGCGCTGTAGACGGTGTTGGAGATGAGCTCGTCGCCGCGGTCGCCGCGGCCGTCCCAGACCAGCAGGGGCGGCAGCTCCCCCTGGCCGCGCACGGTGCGGAAGGCCCCGCCCTGGGCGTCGAAGATGCGCAGCTCCCAGGCGCTGAGCCCGCGGCCGCCGCGCAGCGAGGCCCGGAAGCTGGTGGGCACGTAGGCCTCGTCCGGCGCCTTGGGGTTCAGGCTGTCCGGGTCCAGGGCCAGGCTGGCCTGGGGCGGGGTGTTGCTGATATGCAGCTTCAGGTAGGGGCTGGTGGCGGTCTGGCCGGTGTCGTAACGGGCGCTCAGCACGGCCCAGTACAGGCCTTCGGGCAGCGCCGCGCCGCCTTGGTCGCGGCCGTCCCAGGCCAAGGTGTCGGCGGGCCGGCCGCGCCCGGTGATGCTGCGCACCAGGCGGGAGGGGTGCCGGTCATCGTACACGTAAAGGCCCCAGGCCGCGACCCGGCCGGGCGCGCTGAAGCCCAGGCCCAGCTGGGCGGGCTGCCCGGCCCCGGCGTTGCTGGCGTAAGCCAGCGTGGCGCTGAGCGCGGCCGCGGGCACGCCGAAGCTGTAGTCCAGCGACGCCCGGTAGGTGACGCCCAGGCCGCCCATGGGCGCGGCGCTGAGGTCCAGGCCCCAGGTGTCGAAGCGCAGGCCAAAGCCCGCGGACCAGGGGCTGAACTCGTTGTCGATGCGCCAGCCCACCCGCGGGAAGAAGTAGTCGTTGATGTCGTATTCCAAGGCGATGGCCAGGGCGGGCACGTCGTCCAAGGGCAGGTCGCCCTCCACGCTCACCAGGCACTGCCCGTTCAAGATGCGCAGGGTGCCGCCCAGGCGGGCGATGAAGGGCAGGCTGGCCGTGCCCCCGCCCAGGGTGAGGGGCGGCCCCAGGTTGTCCACGGCCGCCCCCACCCGCAGGTCCTTGATGGGGCCGAGCCACAGCGCGCCCAGGCCCGCGGCGATGCCGGTGGCGCTGGCGCCGTCCAGGCTCTCGTTGAGCAGCTTCAGGTCCGCGCCCAGCAGCAGTCCCGCGCCGACGGGGCGGGCGTAGGCCAGTCCCGCGGCCAGGTCCATGGGGCTGAAGGAGCCGTCGGTGACGTAGTTGTTGTCGGGGTTGCTGGGGTCGTTGGCCACCTGGTCGGTGCGGGCGATGGAGCCCATGGTCAGGACGTTCAGCGTGGCGCCCAGCTTGCCTTCCCCGCCCAAGGCGAAGACCGCGTTCAGGTTCTCCATGTTCACGCCCTGGAACCAGGCCGCGTGGGTGGCCTGCAGCTCGCTGTCCAGGCTCTGGGCCATGCCGGCCGGGTTGTAGTAGAGGCCGCTGGCGTCGTCGGCCAGGCCCACGTAGGCGCCGCCCATGGCGTCGGGCCGGGCCCCCGAGCCCAGCTTCAGGAACTCGGCGCTGGTGGCGCCCACGGACTCGCTGCCCGCCATGGCCGAGGCGGCCCAAACCGCCAAGAGAAGCCCCCAGGCCCAGCGCATGAAAAGGTCCTAGGCCTTGCCGCGGGTCCGGCCGGCGGCCGCGGCCTCTTCCAGGGCCCAGGCGATGACGTCGCCCATGCCTTTTTCAAAGGCCATCTTGGGGGCCCACTTGAGCAGCTTCCGGGTCTTGCGGATGTCGGCCTGCATGTGGCGCTGGTCGCCGGGCCGCACGGTGAAGTATTGGATGGGGTAGGTCCTGGGGTTCTCGCCGAAGGCCTCGATGTCCGTGCGCACCAGCTTGTTGATGGAGATGCGGTTGCCCGTGCCCAGGTTGAAGACCTGGTTCTTGGCCGCCTTGGCCTGGAAGGCCTTGATCCAGGCCGCCACCACGTCGCTGATGTGGATGAAGTCCCGGCTCTGCTCGCCGTCGCCGAAGATCTTGATGGGCTCCAGGCGCAGCACGTTGCCGATGAAGATGCTGGCCACGCCCTGGTAGGGGTTGGTCAGGCTCTGCCTCCTGCCGTAGACGTTGAACATGCGGAAGGCCGTGACCCCGAAGTCGAAGCCGATGTCCTTGCGCAGGCCCGTGGCCAGGGCGTAACGCTCGGCCGCGTACTTGCTGATGCCGTAGTAGCTGACGGGCCTGGGGATGGCCTTGTCCACGTCCACGGGCAGCTTGTCCACGAAGCCGTAGGCGGTCATGGAGCTGGCGTAGAGGAAGCGCGGGGTCTTGTGCCTGAGGCAGCGCTGGATCACCCGGATGCTGCCCTGGGTGTTGGTGCGAAGGTCCAGCTCCGGGTCGTCAAAGGCCTTGATGGTGCTGGCGCAGCCCGCGATGTGGAAGACCCCGGCCAGGGGCTTGGCAAAGGCCTTGGCGAGGTCCCTGTCGTTGGTGACGTCGCCCTTGATGAAGGTGACGCCCTTGGGGATGTTGCGGCGCTCGCCCGTGACCATGTTGTCCAGGCCGACGACCTCGAAGCCCTTGGCCAGCAGCCCGTCCGCCATATGGCTGCCGATGAACCCGGCCACGCCCGTGACCAACACGCGTTTCTTGCTCACGCCCGCCTCCCCAACATCAGTAAGGATCCGCCCGGCTTGAACGGCCGGCCCTGGTAGCTGCCGAAGGCCTGGACCTTGCCCAGCCCGGCCCGTTTGAAGATCCCGGCCAAGGACGGCCGGGTGTAAGTGTGCATGACGCTTTCGCTGCGCCGCAGCTTCGGGCCATTGGCCCAGGTCACCCGCGTCTCCAGCCTTCCCTGGCTGAGCCAGCGCCGCTCCTCCCAGAGCTGGCCGCCGGGCACCGGCCGCTCTTCATAGGGCTCCACGGTCTTCAGCAGGGTCTCGCGCGGGATCAGCTCCAAGGCCAGCCAGCCGCCGGGCTTTAAAGCCGCCGCCATCTGCCTGAGGCAGGCCAGGTTGGCGGCAGCCGTGGGGTAGTAGCCGAAGCTGGTGTAGAGGTTCAGCACCAGGTCAAAGCCGCCCTTGTAGGCGCGCAGGTCCTTCAGCTCGGCCCGCTTGAATTTCACGGCCACGCCCGCGGCCTTGGCGCGGCGGCGGGCCTCGGCGAGATAGCCGGGCATGAGGTCCACGCCCGTGACGTCCCAGCCCCGTTTGGCCAGGGCCCGGCTGTGACGGCCATAGCCGCAGGCCGTGTCCAGGGCGCTACCGGCCTTCAGGCCAGTGAGCTTGAGCAGGCCCCTGATCTCCGGCTCGGCAGCCTCTTCGGCTCCGTCATCGAACAGCACCGCGCCCATGGCGGCGTCGAAAAATGATGCGGTCCAGGGCCTAACGACTTTGGACGACACGAACGCCTTTGGCCACTGCCCAGGCCACAATCTGGTCCGCATCCGCGGAATTGCCAAAGGCCTCCAGGGGAATCGGGCTGCATGAGGTCGGTCCAGTGGTCAGTAGAAACAGGTCGGGCGTCCGCCACAGTGCTGCCATCGCCGTCCAGTCCATATGCGCTACCCTGCCATCGGATTGGGTCGAAAGATTGTCGGCCCGGAAAGTTATCTGCCTGTACCCGAGAGCGCCCCGGGTGTCACGGAGCGTTTGGGCCACCCGGCGCATATATGACTCGTTCCACCACAGGACCAGGCCGAATCCAGCCGCCAAGGCCACGGCAAAACTGATCCAATTGATAGACCAAATCCGCAATGACACTGCTCCAAATAAATAGCAACCCAAGGACAGGGCAAAGAGCCAGCCAAAGGTTCGTTTCAGACTAGTCGACTGAAACTGCCGCCAAGCCTTAAGGTAAGTGACTTCGTCCAATTCGAATTGGATACGAATTTCCATTAGAACCCCAGGCGCAGGGCCCAGACGCGCCAGATGGTGCTGAAGACCGTGGTGCCGGCGGCCATCTTGCTGCTGCCGCTGGTGCGGTCATTGAAGATGATGGGCACCTCTGCCAGGCGGAAGCCCTTTTTCCAGGCGCGGTAGTTCATCTCGATCTGGAAGCTGTAGCCGCCCGAGGCCACCGTGCCCATGCCGATGGCCTCCAGGGCCGCGGCGTTCCAGGCCTTGAAGCCGCCGGTGCAGTCGCTCAGGGGCAGGCGGGTCACCAGGCGCACGTACCAGCTGGCGCCCATGCTCAGCACCAGGCGCCGCAAAGGCCAGTTCACCACGCTGATGTTGCCGTGCAGGTAACGGGTACCCACCACCAGGTCGGCCCGGCCCAGCGCCTTCAGGAAGGCCGGCAGGGCCGCCGGGTCGTGGCTGAAATCCGCGTCCATCTGCAGCAGCACGGGGTAGCCCCGCTTCAGGCCCCATTCAAAGCCGTGCACATAGGCCGTGCCCAGGCCCAGCTTGGATGCGCGCTCCAGCAGGTGCACCCGCCCCTTGAATTTTTTGGCGGCCGCGCGAACCGCCAACGCCGTGCCGTCCGGCGATCCATCGTCCACGACCAGCACATGCAGGCGCTGGTCCTTGCGCAGCACCTGCGGCAGCAAGGCCGTGATGTTGGCCTTTTCGTTGTAGGTTGGGATGACGACCAGGGCCGGCGCGGGCTTGGCCATAAATCAGGCTCCCATGGCTGGATGACGGACAAGGTCTTGCAGCTGTTTCATCAGGCGCTTGGCCACCGCGTCCCAGGTGAAATCCTTCAGCACCCTGGCCCGCAGGCGCGGGTCGCCCCCCCGGCGGGAAACCCGGTCCAGGCCGGCGATCAGGCCGGCTTCGTCCTGGGCCACGGCGAAGGCCGGGGACTTGAATTCCGCCTGGGCCGCGGCCAGGGGGAAGCTGGCGGCCGGCAGGCCCGCGGCGAAATACTCCAGCAGCTTGAGGGTGAAGACCAGGTCCAAGCCGCGGCTGGGCGGGTAGGGCACGAGCCCCGCGTCCGCGCAGGCGGCCCAGCGGCCCACATCCTCGGGCGGCTGGAAGGGCATCAGGGTCACATGGTCCATGTCCTGCACGGCCCGGCGCAGCGCATCCGTGCCCGGGCCGCCGGCGATGAGCAGGAAGCGCAGGCCCGGCGCCTGCGCGGCCGCCCGGCGCAGCAGGCCGGGCAGGATCTCGGCCCCGTGGTGGGCCTCGACGGTCCCGTGGAAGAGCACCAGCCGCTGGCCCGGCTTCAGGCCTAGGCCCCTGCGGCGGCGGGCCCGCTCGGCCCGGCCCACGGCGTTGGGCTTGAAGCAGGCGGGGTCCGCCCCATCCAAGCTGATGGACAGCCTGGCCTCGGGCAGGCCCGCGTCCACCAGCACCCGGCCCAGGGGCCGGGAGATGGCGCTGACCCCGGCGAAGCGCAGGGGCACCCGCGTCTCAAAGGCGCGCAGCAGCGCGATCAGGGGGCCGGGAAAACGGCGGTCCGCGGCCTGCAGCTCGCTGAGCAGGTCGGTGTAGCTGAGCAGGGCCGGGATGGAGTGGCGGCGGGAGGCCGAGGAGACCGGCCAGGCCAGCACGGCGTTGCGGACCAGCATCACGTCCGGCCGGCGGCGTCGGATCTCCCGGTCCAGGGCCCGGCCGTAGAGCGCCGCGTAGGCCAGGTACTTGGGGAAGCGCAGGCCGATGCCGCGCCCCATGGCCCAGGGTTGGAAAGGGGCCAGTTCCGCGCCCGGGACCTGGGCCTGGGCCTGGGCCACGGGCAGGTTCAGGGGGCTGAGCACCCGCACCTTGTGGCCAGCCGCGGCAAAGGCCTGGACCAGGCGAAGGTTGCCGATGGTGCAGCCGCCGGAGAGCGGCAGCAGGGGCTCATGGGTGCAAAAAAGAAGGTCCAGCGGCTTCAAGCCCGTTCCAGCAGGTAGCTGGTCTTCTCCCAAGCCAGGTCCCACAGGCCCTTCCAGCCGGCCAGGTTCTTGGTCATGCGCAGGTACCCGAAGAGCTGGGGCGGGTTGGCCAGCACCTTCCAGATGAGCTTTTTGCGGGCCCGGCGGACGGCCGCCAGCAGCTCGTCGCCGCCCAGGTCAGGGTAGGAGATCACGGCGCCATGGCAGCCGTCGTACTTCTCCCAGTCCAGGGTGGTGAGCCACCCGGCTTCCTTGGCCTGGTCAAAGAGCACCGTGCCCGGGATGGGGATGATGAGGGCGAACTGGGCCGTGGTGGTCCCCAGCCTGAAGGCGAAATCCGTGGTGGCCTTGATGGTGGCGCGGCTCTCGCCGGGCAGGCCGAAGATGTAGGTGGCATGGGTCTCGATGCCGATCTGGTTGCAGGCCGCCACCATGCGCTTGCACATGTCGAGATTGATGTGCTTCTTGATGTTGCGCAGGATCTTCGCGTCCGAGCTCTCCAGCCCGAACTTCAGGGCCACGCAGCCGGCCTCCTTCATGGCCACCAGCACCTCCGGCTTGAGGTGGGCGTCGGCCATGGCCGACCAGCTGATCGTGAGGCCGCGGCGCTTGATCTCGGCGCAGATGGCCAGCACCTGGTCCTGGTCCACGGAGAAGCTGGAGTCGTCGAAGTAGATCTCCTTGGCCCCGTACTCCCGCACGCAGAACTCCATCTCGTCCACCACGTTGCCGGCGCTGCGCTTGCGGTAGTTGGAGCCTTCGTAGAAGACCGTGGGCTCCACGCAAAAGGTGCAGGCGTAGGGGCAGCCGCGGCTGGCCATCATGGCCACGTTGGGGGCCTGCTTGCAGAAGGGGTCGTTGTAGCGGTGCATGGGCAGCCCCTCGCGCAGGGGCCAGGGGATGGCGTCCAGGTCCGGGATCTTGGGCTCGGAGGGGTTGACCTGCACCGAGCCGTCCTTGGCCCGCAGCGCCAGCCCGGGCAGGCCCGAGGGGTCCTCGCCCGCCTCCAGGGCCGCCAGCAGGTTCCTCAACGCGTAGTCGTACTCAAAGCGCACCACGTAGTCCACGGCGGGCTCGGCCAGGCACTCGCCGGGCAGGGCGGTGGCGTGGGTGCCGGCCATCACCACCACGGCCCCGGTGGCCTTCTTGACCGCCGCGGCCAGGATCAGGTCGTTCTTGATGCTGGGCGTGCTGGTCTCCAGCACCACCACCTGTGGCTTCAAGGCCACCAGCTCGTCCAGGAAGGCCGAGCTGCGGGTGCCCTCGGCGATGCAGTCGCGCAGGGTCACCTGGTGTCCGGCGGCCTTGGCCGCGGCGCCGGCGCCCGCCATGTAGAAGGGGAAGGGGTAGTACTGCAGCTGCTCTTTTTTCAAGCGCACGTGGGGCCAACGTGAACCGGCCCTGAGGCCGTATTGGTCGGATTCCTCCAGCCACGGTCCGTTCGCCAGGACAACGTTCATCGCGCCTCCCCTTGTCTGCGTTCCAAACGCCAGAGCCACCAAAGGCCCAGCAGGCCCAGCAGGGCCAAGCCGCCCGAAGCCTGCAACAGCCCGGCGCCGTCGTCCAGATCCACCTGGTGGGCCCCCGCGTCCAGCCGCACGGCCACCAGGGCCCCGCCGTCCGCCTTCAGCAACGGGGCCTCCACCGAATCCACCTTGGCATGCCAGGAAGGATACCATGTTTGCGACAGCACCAGCAGGGCCGGCCGCTCGGACTGGGCCCTCAGCGAAAGGTGGTTGCGGCCGCGCGCCAGCCAGGCCACCGCGCCCCGCGGGGCCCGTCCATCCAGGCCGGCGTCCCTGTCCAAGGTGACCTTGTGGAGCACGTCAAAGCCGGGTTGGGCCAGCGTTTGAAAAGCCTGGTCGTCGCCGGCCACGGCCTGGGCCGAGCCCGCCAAAAATGCGCGGGGCAGCGCGTTGGGGTTCTCGTAGAGGAAGGGCGCCGACGCGTTCAGGGTCCGGAAGCCCGGCAGCGCCAGCGGATTGGGGCTGATGATGTAGCGCCCGTTGAGCAGGTTCAGCCAATCCATCTGCCGGCCGGCCAGGGCCGTCTGCAGCTTCATCGGCGCCGCCATCTGCACGCCATGGTAGCCCTGGACGGTTTCGTAACCGAACAGGGCCGCCGTGTTCTGGGTCCACAGGCCCGGAAGGTCCAGCACGCGGTAGGGTTCGCCGGCCCAAGGATCCGGCAGCAGGCCCAGGACCGGCGGCGGCTGAATCACCGAGGATGGGGCCCGGAAATCCAGGTAGCGCGCGGCCACCTCGCTGACGTCCAGGCCGTGGAAGCACAGCGCCCCGGCGAGCAGGACCCAGCCCAGGGTCCTCAGGCGGGCCCAGGACAGGAGCGCGGCGCCCAGCAGGCCGCTCAAGGCCAGGGCCCGCAGCGCCGAACTGCGCGAAAGGTCCAGGGCCTGGGCCAGCCCGGCGCTGCCGAGCTTCTGCGCGATGGCGCCGGAGGACGCGGCCAGGCTGGGGCCGGCCTGGGCCAGGGCCGCCAGGGCGGCCACGAAGGCCAAGGCGGCGAAGGCCAGGGCGCCCTTCCAGGCGCCCGTCCAGGACCGCGCGTCGAGCAGGGCCTCCCAGCCGAAGGCCGCCAGCACGCACACGCTGAAGGTCATCAAGCACAGGAAGCGGGTCCAGGTACGGAAGCCGTTGTAGATGGGCAGGTGGAAGAACAGGTGGTGGAGCGGGAAATAACGCCCGATGCCCGCCAAAAAACTGAAGACCGCCAGGCCCACGAAAAACAGCTCGGGCCTGCGCAGGCGCTGCGCCCAGGGCGCGGAACGGTCGGCCCACCAGGCCGCCACCGCGGCAAAGGCCAGGGCCCAAGGCAGCAGGCCGAAGTACTCGGTGGTCAGGCAAAAGGGCCAGCTGCCGTGGTAGGTGGGTTCCCGCCAGCCGAAAAACCCCGGCACGATCCAGGCCAGGCTTTCCTTGGGGTCGAAGGACCAGCTGATGAAGCTGTCGTAGCTGAAGGCTTCACGCCAGCTGTAGCCC
>Ga0210401_10005052_pt1 | contig 13631 bp, 12 predicted proteins | sample IncBWH32MmetaG_FD_150866 | JGI IMG/M metagenome (GOLD analysis project Ga0210401, IMG submission 150866) | Forest soil microbial communities from Barre Woods Harvard Forest LTER site, Petersham, Massachusetts, United States - Inc-BW-H-32-M | ecosystem: Environmental > Terrestrial > Soil >... | reverse complement strand
ACCCTGTTCTCGTCGGGCAAGGGCGCGCGCGAGCTCTATGAGCGCTATTCCGCCTTCATGGACCGCTTCTATGTCGGCCGCTGGAAGCGCTGGGTCTTCATCGAGCCGCTGTCGGAAGCGGCCACCATCGGGCTTGGCGGATTGATCGTCCTGCTCGCGCTCGCCATCCCGGCGTTCCGCGAGACCGCGGACGAGGACTGGCTGAAGAAATCCGACCTTGCGGTGACCTTCCTCGATCGCTACGGCAATCCGATCGGCAGCCGCGGCATCAAGCATAACGACTCGATCCCGCTGGAAGACTTCCCGGACAATCTGATCAAGGCGACGCTCGCCACCGAAGACCGCCGCTTCTACGAGCATTTCGGCATCGACTTTCCGGGTCTTGCCCGCGCCCTCGTCACCAACGCCCAGGCCGGCGGCGTGCGCCAGGGCGGCTCGTCCATCACCCAGCAGCTCGCCAAGAACCTGTTTCTCTCCAACGAGCGCACCATCGAGCGCAAGGTCAACGAGGCGTTCCTGGCGATCTGGCTCGAGACTCGCCTGACCAAGAACGAGATCCTCAAGCTCTATCTCGACCGCGCCTATATGGGCGGCGGCACCTTCGGCGTCGACGGCGCGGCCCACTTCTACTTCAACAAGTCGGTGCGCGACATCAATCTCGCGGAAGCTGCGATGCTCGCAGGCCTGTTCAAGGCGCCGACCAAGTTTGCCCCGCATATCAACCTGCCCGCGGCCCGCGCCCGCGCCAACGTGGTGCTGGATAACCTCGTCGACGCCGGCTTCATGACCGAAGGTCAGGTGTTCGGCGCGCGGCGCAACCCGGCGTTCGCGGTCGACCGCCGCGACGAGGCTTCGCCGAATTATTACCTCGACTATGCCTTCGACGAGATGCGCAAGCTGGTCGACACGTTCCCGAAATCCTACACCGAGCGCGTGTTCGTGGTGCGCACCTCGATCGACATGAACGTGCAGCACGCAGCCGACGACGCGATCGAGAACCAGCTCCGGCAGTTCGGCCGGGATTATCACGCGACGCAAGCCGCGACCGTGGTCGCCGATCTCGACGGCGGCATCCGCGCCATGGTCGGCGGCCGTGACTACGGCGCCAGCCAGTTCAACCGCGCCGTCGACGCCTATCGCCAGCCCGGCTCATCGTTCAAGCCGTATGTTTACACGACGGCCCTTTTGAACGGCTTCACGCCGAACTCGGTCATCGTGGACGGCCCGATCTGCATCGGCAATTGGTGTCCGCAGAACTATGGCCACTCCTATTCCGGCGCGGTGACGCTGACGCAGGCGATCACCAACTCGATCAACGTGGTGCCGGTGAAGCTGTCGATCGCCATCGGTCAGAAGTATGCGCCGAAGTCGCCCAATCCGGCCAAGATCGGCCGCGAGAAGATCGTGGAAACGGCGCGCAAATTCGGCATCAAGGCGCCGTTGCCGGATACGCCGTCGCTGCCGATCGGCGCCGACGAAGTCACCATCATCGAGCACGCCGTCGCCTATGCGACCTTCCCGAACAAGGGCAAGGCGGTGACACCTCATGCGGTACTTGAAGTGCGCACCGGCGCCGGCGACCTGGTCTGGCGCTGGGACCGCGACGGGCCGAAGCCGCGGCAGGTGATCCCGCCGAACATTGCCGCCGACATGGCGGGCATGATGAGCCACGTGGTGGCCGAAGGCACCGCACGGCGCGCGCAGCTGGACGGCATTCCGACTGCCGGCAAGACCGGCACCACCAACTCCTACCGCGACGCCTGGTTCAACGGCTACACCGGCAACTTCGTCTGCGCGGTGTGGTTCGGCAATGACGACTACTCGCCGACCAACCGCCTGACCGGCGGTGCGCTGCCGGCCCAGACCTGGCACGACATCATGGTGGTCGCGCACCAGGGTATCGAGATCAAGGAGCTGGCCGGCGTTGGCATGGGCAAGAAACTGCCGCAGCCTGCAGTCCAGCAGACCGTGGCTGCCAACGGCACTGCCGCCCCGAAGATCATCGATATCAAGCCGGGACCGCCGCCGGTGCTGACCAGGCGCGGCGCCGACATCCTGGTGCAGGTCGAGAAGATGCTCGACGATGCGGCCAGGACCGCCGACAAGACGACGTCGGCGACCGAGCCGGCAAAGCAGGGCAAGTCGACGTCGTCCAGCGCCCTCGCCTTCCCCGAAAACTACGCCGCGGCGACGGCGAGCGACGCGGCCACGCCGCGCAAGAACTGACCGTGAGACTTGTTTTCGTAGCCCTGGTGGCATTGGCGCTGGCCGCGGCCGTCGGCCTCGGCTCGACCTGGATGACGACCACGCGCGGCACCGAGCTCGGCACGCTGACGATCGGCGCCTGGACCGCGCGGCCGCGCATCGGCACCACCGACATCGACCCCTATTCGCGCGCCACCATCACCCGCAACGGCGAGCTGCCGATCGGCACTGGCGACGGCATCGCGTTCACGGCGAGGGCCGACGACAAGAAGAAGCTGCTCGACGGGCGCTGCGATGTGGTCGTCAGCGGCGTCACGCCGGCGGCGCGATTCTGGACGCTGACGCTCTACGACGACAAGGGCCGTCTCGTCGCCAATTCGCTGCAGCGCTATGGTTTTACGAGCGAGGAAATCGTGCGCGGCGCCGACGGCGGCTTCGAAATCCACATTGCCTCGCGTGCGCGCGCCGGCAACTGGCTGCCGACCGGCGGCATCGAGCGCTACTCGCTGATGTTCCGCCTCTACGACACGCCGGTGGGAGTTGCGACGCGGACCAAGCGTGACGCGCCAATGCCCCAGATTGCCACGGTGGGGTGCCCGTGATCCGCATCCTGTTCACGATCATCGCAGGCGTGCTGCTCGGCGGCGTGGTGCACCTCGTCAGCGTGCTGGCGCTGCCCAGGATCGCGACCCAGGACGCCTATTCCCGCCTGACGCCCATCACCAAGCTCAATGCGGTGACGCAGATTCCACCCGCCGATCCCGGCAACACATTGATGCCCTATCTCGATCCCGCGCTTGCGGTCGCGGTCTGCCGCTACGATCTCTCGACCGGGCCGATCAAGCTCAGCGTGCCGGTGAGCCAGGCCTATACGTCGGTGTCGTTCTATACCCGCAACGAGCTCGCCTATTACGCCATCAATGACCGCTCGGCCGGCAAGAAGGTGATCGAGCTCGACCTGATGACCGAGGCGCAGCACAACGCGTTGCCCGAGGACGAGGACATTACGGCGGCCGACCGGCTGATCATCGACTCGCCCTCCACCACCGGCCTGATCGTGCTCAAGGCGCTGGCGCCGGAGCCGGGCCTGATGGCGCAGGCGCAGACCTCGCTCGCCAATTCGAGCTGCCAGGTCCAGGTCGAGCAGCCGACCGCCAAGCAGGCCGAAGCGCCGGCGCCGCTGCCGGCGCCACCGCCGGTTCCGCGCGGCAGGCGGTAGACTTCGGCTCGTTATCCCGGAACGCTCGACGCAAACTCGTCGAGGATATGGCTGAACGCCTCCGGCTTCTCCCACTGGGTCGCATGGCCCGCGCCGTCGATCACCTGGACCTTGCCGCGCCACAGTGTCGGCGCCGACAGCCGCTGCAGATAGCCGAGATCGACGATCTGTTCCTCGCCGCCCTGCACGATCGCGAGCGGGATATTGAGACCGCGCACGATCTCGACCTCATCCGCAAAGCGGCCAGCTTGCACGCTCGCGCCGAGATAGCCGCGCGCATTGCCGTCGGTGTTGCGGAAGTCCGCGGCCGCAAACGCCGGAATCGTATAGCCCGGCGCAAAGGCCGATCTGAGCCACTCCTCGATCTCCGCATCGGTCGGCGCTGGCGTGAACGCGGTCGCCGACAGCCCCTTGAAACCGGAAAAACCATCCGCGCCCTTGCCGATCGGAGGCGTGCCGAAGATCATCAGCCCGGCCGCGGTCGGTATCGCCGCGGCGGCATTGAGCACGGCGTGTCCGCCGAGGCTCCAGCCGACGATCACCGCATTTTTCAGATCAAGCTCGCGAGCAGTCGCCGCGATAACGGCCGAATAGCCCGGTCCAGAATAGCCCTGCTCCGGATCGGGAGCGGGCGACGAGGCGCCATGACCGGGCAAGTCGATCGCTACCAGGCGGTATTTGGCGCCGAGCGGTCCCTGCAATTGCTTCTGCCAAATCCGGGAAGAAGACGAGTTGCCATGCACGAGCAGGATCGGACGTCCGGTACCCGGGCTCTCGAAGCCCGCAATCGTCTGCGCGCCGATTTGAAGATGGATTGGTCGTAGAGAGGGATGCGGGAATGATTCTGCAGTCATTGCTGTCTCCGGCAGGTTCGTTCGAGCCCGGGGACATCTTTGCACACGGCTCGTGGCGAGACCATCTGGCGCGAGCCCCCATCGCGCAGAGGCTAGTGGCCGCCGCAGCGGCAGGTCTCATAATGCACGGGATCATGGCTGTTGAAGATCGTCACCTCGTGACCATGGCTCGCCTGCAACGCTCGCAGCCGCTCCTGATTTTCCTGGCGAGCGGCGCGGTCCATATCGGCCCGCCGCTGAAACATGCCAAGCACGAGAGGCATCTGCGGCTTCTGCTGAATCTGACCGCGAAAGAAATAGCTGTCGCCGGCGTGCAGCAGCCAGCCCTCCTTGCCGCGCACCGCGACGCCGCAATGCCCCAGCGTGTGGCCAGGTAGCGGGATCATCAGGATGTCGCTCTCCCGATCACCGAGCGCGCGCACGCCCTTGAAGCCGAACCAGTCATCACCGCCCTCGCCATACAGCGTCCACTCGGGCCCATGCTTCCATTGGCTGGTCACGTAGCGCCCCTTTGGCGCGGCTGGCCGACCGAGCACCGCCATCTCGTATTCCCGGCGATGGACGTGGACCTTAGCGTTCGGAAAGTCCGCAATTCCACCGGCATGATCGCGGTCGAGATGCGTGAGCAGGACATGGCGCACATCATCCGGCGAGTAGCCGAGCGCCCTGATCTGACGTACGGCGGTCTCCGCGGGATCAAGACGCGGCGCCGTCTGCCGCACCCATCGGCGTCCGAGCCGCGCCGGCTCGGCGATGTCATCGAGCCCGATACCGGTATCGACCAGCGCGAGCCCGTCATTCATTTCGAGCAGCAGGCAATGGCACACCAGACGCGCGCGGCTGAACAGGCTGCCCGTTCCGTTCACCAAACGCTGCCCCATCGGGCACATGGTTCCGGTGTTGAGATGATGAACGCGCATGACGAGGTCTCCGCAGTGTCAGCGGCGGCAAACTTGTCATCGGACGATCAATAGGTAAAATATCAAAATACGATAATTTCGATAGGACGTACCTATGGATATCCGCGAACTCAGGTACTTTGCAGCGGTGTTCCGCGAACGAAATCTGACGGCGGCGGCGCGACGCTGTTTCATCTCGCAGCCCTCGATCTCTGCCGCGATCACCAATCTGGAGATGGAACTGGGCACTACGCTGTTCATCCGGCACAAGAAGGGCATGGCGCCGACGGAAGCGGCCGAGCAATTCCACACCGTCGCGCGGCGTATTATCGACGAAGCGGATGCGGCGCGTAATCTGTTTCGAAGGCCGGCGGTGCAGAACCACCTGACGCTCGGCCTGATGCGTACGCTCGACGTGGCACGGACCGTAGCGCTGCTGCGGCCACTGACCGGTGTATCCGACGTCGCGCTTCGTCTCGTCGGCGCGGACGACGCCGCCGACGCACGAATCGTTGCGAAGAACATGGTCAGGCGGGACGAGCATTTCATACCGCTCTGGTCCGAGCGCTACGTCGCGGCGCTACCGCCATCGCACCCGCTGACCTTGAAGAAGACGCTCCGGGCCGCCGACCTTGCCGATGTCCCCATGATCGACCGTTGTCATTGTGAGCGAAGCGAGTTCTTCAAGCGAAGCCGGGCGCCGCGCAAACCCGCCGCGATCGCCGAATCCGAGGATTGGGCGATCGCGCTGGTCGCAGCCGGCGTCGGTGTCGCGATTGTTCCCGAAGGCGTGGCGCGGGCCAATCCGGACGTCGTCGTGCGCGAGATCGAGGTCGTGGTGAGACGCGAGGTCGGGCTCGCCTATGGAGCGGAGCGGCCGCCGTCCGAGGTGCTGCGGAGCTTCATGGCGAAACTTCAGCGACAGCGCCTACCGGCCGGTCGCCGTAAGGAAGCGGGACGACGCCGCACAAAAGCTTCTTCCGGAGCGTGATTTCTACCCCTTCGTCACGGCGGGAGCGCCGATGATCGGCGTCGCCTGCACCGGCGGGTTTGCGGTCTGCGCGGCGAGTTCGCCGATCAGGCGATCGGCGTCGGCCGCCATGGGATCGGGCGCCTGCAGTACCAGCCGTTCCAGGCCCCAGCGATAGGATGACACGCGCCGCTCCAGGCATGCATGCACCCATTGCACGATCAGCGAGTTCTCCTGCATGCGCGCGACCGCGTCCGCGCGCTCGCGCGGCGACAATTCGCTGATGTGGGAGAGCGACGCATTGCGCCGGCGGTCGAGGTCGAGGACCTTGACGGCGCTGGCATAGAACAGCTCGAAGCGGGAAATGTCGTCGCGCACGTCCTCGATCAGTTGCGCGTAGCGCGAGGCATGCGAACGGTGCGGCTCGTCAATCAGCGCACGGCCATAAGCGGTGCGGTCGAACACCGGCGTCTGCCGCCAGGGTGAAGCGATCGGCGTGTAGTCGCCGAACACACTCTTCCACGCCGGCCGCGAATGCGGCGGCTCGATCAGGGGAAAAGCGAGATCTCGGAGCTGCCGCTCGTCGTCGGAGAGCTGATATTGCGACGGGCGCAGGCCGACGCTGGAGGTCGCCTCGAGCCCGATCCAGCGATGCATGTCATCGCTGCGCATGTCTTCACGGGTGCGGCCGAAATCGCCGCCGCTGCAAGCCCCAAGCATGCTGCCCAACAGCAGCAACGCGACCGGCGAAAAATACCGGATCGGAAATGTCGTCTCCGGCATGACGTTGTCTGTCAGCGACGGCGACGACGACGGCCAGGAGCCGCGCCCTCTTCCGGTCCGCCACCGCCGCTCGTTCCATCGGAATCGCGCTCGATTCGAATGACAGGCAGGATCAGAACGGTCCCCGTGCCGCCAGCCGAAGCGCCATCCGCGGTCGAGCCCAGCCGCCGCGAAGCCGCATCCGCCGGAAATTCAATGATGGTGCCCATGCCCATTCTTTCTGGTCGTCGTGCAGACGTATTTGTCCCTCGACACCTCAATTAAGATCAGGACGTGGTTAACGAGGCCTTAATCCCGGCACTTCTGCATCGTCGCGGCGCTGCAATTCGCCTCTCACGTTGCAACTCGGTATCACCGGATTTTTGCTGGGCCATCTTCACAAATTGTTTTCCTTAACGAGCTCTTAAAGAAAGCCGGCGTAAGGTGACGCGAACAATCGAAGACGTCGCGTATTCTGACATGACCACACATCCGCTGTTCCCGGGCTTCGATGGATTGATGACGCTCTCGCGCCGCGAGGGTGTCGATATCAGACCCACATTGCTCCGCGTGCTGACCGACCTGTATGTGCAGGCGAGCAGCCACTCTGCCGACGAAGCGCGGCAGTTCGTCGAGCTCACGTCGCGGCTGATCGACCAGGTCGATGACGCGACGCGCGCGGCCGTTCGCGCTCGTCTTGCGATCTATCCGCACACGCCTGCCGAGATCATGCGCCAACTCGCCATCAAGCCCGCGCATCCCGATCGAGCGGCTCCGGTCGCGGAGAAGATCGCCTCCCCGCCAGTCGAAACCGTTGAGCCGCAGCCGCTCACCGACGCCGAGAAACGGATGGCTTCAAATCTCGCGATGCAGCCAGCCGATGCCGCTGAGGTCTACGACATCTTTTTCCGCGCCAATGGCAGCGAGCGCGTCTCGATCCTGCACAACCTCGCCGAGACGCCGTTGAAAGCAGCTCCCCGCATTCCCGAGGCCCGCGCGGCGCGTGCGATCGAAACCCTGGAGATGGCGGCGTTCGCCGCTGACGTCGAGAATTTCACGCTCGAGCTCGGTGAGACGTTGATCCTGCCGGCGCGGGTGGCGACACAGATCGTGAATGATCCGGGCGGCGAGCCGCTTGCTTGCGCCATGCGGGCGCTCGGCATGCCGGGTCCGGTGTTCGAGCGCGTGCTGTTGTTCCTCAAGCCCGAGTTCGGCACCTCGGTGAACACCGTCTACCGGCTGTCGCGACTCTACGATCGCCTCAGCGAGCGCTCCGGACTCGTCATGCTCGCGGCCTGGCGCGGCTCGACCATGGCGGTCACGCGCGCGAAATATCGTCCGGCCCTTTATGATGATGAGCGGCAACGCGCGCGCACGGCGGCGGCGCAAACGCGCCCGACCGTACAGCCGGGTTCCGCGCCTGCGGTGCGCACCGGCACCGACCGCTCCGAACGTTAGCCGTTATTGCGAGGAACGAAGCGACGAAGCAATCCATGTCTCAGCGAGCGGTGACATGGATTGCTTCGCTTCGCTCGCAATGACGACGACGGCTATTTCGCGAGATCGAGAAAATGCCGGCCGGCCTTGTCTTCGGTCTCGACGATCCAGGCGTCGGGATCGAAACGGACCTCCTTGGCAAGGCGCTCTTCGACCGATGGCTCCGGGACCGGATCCGGCGAGACCGGCGTGAATAGCCGTTCGATCGGCCGGCTGTCGTCATAGACCGTTTGCGGCGCCGGCACATAGAGCATGGCGTTGCCGTCCATCGTCGCGACCTTGACGAAGACCGCGCCCGCCTCCTCCGCGCCGCGACGGCGCACCGCGCCGAAAACGCCCGCGGTCTGGCAGCGGCGCAAATAGGCCGCCACCCAAATACTGGATTTCAATCGCATGAAGGCGACGATATAGGCCAGCGTTCAGCTGAACGCCAGCGCTTGATCAGTCGATCGGATGGCCAATCATGGCATGGAGCTCGTGCACCAGGCGCTCCGACACCTGCCCTGTCACCGGCAGCTTGCGATCGCGCTCGAATTTCATGATCGCGGCCTGGGTGTCGGCGCCAATCGTGCCGGTCGCCTTCAACTGGCCGTAGCCATATTCGGTCAACGCGCGTTGCACCGCCGCGACCTTGCGCGAGCCGGTGATCTGCACCGGCGGGATCGGCGCCGGCGGCCGCAGCCCATTCGCAGCCGGCGGCGTTATGGTCGCAGGCGGCGCCACCGTCGCCTTCACGAGGCTGCCGAGCGGATCGTTGCTCTTGCTGTCGGGCAACCGAAGCTCGTTCGGCTTCTCGTTGGTCTTCTCATTCGCCTTGGACTCGGCGACATGCGGCTCGGTCGAATGCGTCTCAGCTGGCGCTGCATCAGCTTCGGCTGGACGCGGACGCGGCAGGGTCACGGTCGCAAGATTGGCCTGCTGCATGTGCACGACCGAGCCGAACATCGGCGCGGGATGCGGCCCGGTTTGCAGGAAGACGGCATTGGTGATGATCGCACTCACCGCGGCAAACGCGATCAGGCCCGCCACCATGTCCTTCGGGCTGTACAGCAGGATGCGCAGCGCGAGTCCACGCTGCGTTTCCACCTCGGGCTCGATCGCGACAGCGGCCGCGCCACGGCGGCGGCGCGGCGGCGGCGCCTCATCGTCGTCTGCTACGGCGGCTTTTCTAGGCACGTTTCTTCACCTGGATGGTCTGGTCCTGGACAGTCTGGTCTTGCAATGGTGGGCGCGACGCCGGCGTCAGCGTCGTGATCTTGTTTCCAGGCTCCGCGGCTTCCGGTCGGGTGAATGCCAGCGGCAGCGCCACGGTCACGGTGGTGCCCTCGTCGAGCTTGCTCTGCACCGTCATTTCGCCGGAATGGAGGCCGACCAGGCTTTTCACGATGGAAAGTCCGAGCCCGGTGCCTTCATGGCGGCGCTGATAGGTCTTGCCGGCCTGGAAGAAGGGATCGCCGATCCGCTTCAGGTCGTCGGCGGCGATGCCGACGCCGGTGTCGCTGATGCGCAGCACCAGGCGCGATCCTTCGACGCCGGCGCTAGCTGTGACCTTGCCGCCGCGCTCGGTGAACTTGATCGCATTCGAGACCAGGTTGATCACGATCTGCTTGAAGGCGCGCGGGTCGCCGGTGATCAGAGGCAGGTCCTGCGGCGCGTCGGTGACGAGGTCGATGCCGCCTTCCCGCGCCTTCAGCGCCAACAGGTTGCAGCAATTGACCAGCGCCGCGCGCGGCACGAACGGCTCCGGCGAAATCTCGAAATTGCCGGACTCCATCTTCGACATGTCGAGGATGCCGTTGACGACCGACAACAGGTGCTGGCCCGAATCATTGATGAGCTGCGCGTATTCCTTGCGGCGCGCGGCATCGAGCATCAGCGACTGCTCCTGCACGATCATCTCGGAGAAACCGATGATCGCATTCAGCGGCGTGCGCAATTCATGACTCATGGTGGCGAGGAAGCGTGTCTTGGCGGCGTCCGCGGCCTCGGCAGCACTTCGCGCCAGGTCGAGCGCCTGTTCCTGGACCTTCCGGTCGGTGACGTCGCGCATGACGGCGACGACCTCCGATTCCGATGCCGGCGCGTGATCAAGCGGCCGGCAGCGCATTTCAACCCAGATGAATTCGACAGCGCTGCCCGCGCCGCGCTTGACGCGGAACTCGACGCTGCGCCCCTCGCCGCCGCGGGCAGCGTCCGAAAGCGCGGTGAGATAGGCCGGCCGATCGGCGACATGGACGCGATCGAACAGGCCGTGGCCGAGCAGCAGCGCGACCGGCGTGCCCAGCATGGCTTCCGCCGCCGGCGAGATGAATTGCACGGCGCCGTTGCGCCGGTGACGCGAGATGACGTCGCTCATGTTGCGCGCTAGCAGCCGATAGCGGTTTTCTTCCTCCATCAGCAGCGAAACACTGGTGCGCGCCAGCGATTCCGCGCCGAACGCGATGCCGGCGGCATAGAGGGTCGCGGAAGTGACCCCGAACGCCATGCAGAGGCTGCGCAGGGCCGGATTGATTTCAGGCGGCGGCAGCAGACCGTAATGACCAGCTGCGATCAGGAATGCGGCGCAGCACAGCGCCAGCGCGGAGGCAAAGCCGACCACGCGGCGTGACGCAGACAGCGCCGCCTCGATCGGAATGACGATGAGCCAGACCGCCGCAAAGGATTCGATGCCGCCGGTTGTGATCGCAACCGCCATCACCAGGGAAGCCAGCGCAATCGATGACAGCACATGCGCGCCTTCATAACGACCGGTGCGCGACAGGAACCATGACAGCAGGATCGGGGCGATCAGCCAGGCCAGCGCCGAAACCTCGAGCGCGCCGGGCGCGCCGCGCAGTGCCAGATAGATCGGGAACACGGCAAATGCCGCCAGCGAGCCGATCAGCCGGGGCGCCATGAAGGCGCGATGCCGCGCCCGGGTCAACGCGTCGTAACGCGCCGATGGATGCAGCAGCGCATCGAAACAATCGCGGATGGTACTCAATACAGTCACGGCTCTCGCGCTTCGGCTTTTCCGTCGGAACGACGCCGGAACGCCCCCTTGTCGCATCGCACCGTGTCAGAGCGACATTAAACGAACGCTAAGGCGGCCCGGCCCGTGGCAAAACACCGTAGCCTCACAGGCCTTTTGCCGCCTTCGCGCGCGCAGATGGTGAATGGCGGGTTTCCGAACACGCTGCCGTTATGGTTTCGAATTCGTGGATGCGGAACATGCGAAGGATTGCGCCACAATTCGGCGTCAATCGAAAATTTACGGCGAATCAAATCGTCAGTATTTTCGACGATTTTTCGGCGAATTAAGCCCAAAGCAATGACTTGCGATTTATCGACAGACGTTAGGTGAGAAGCGTCGGCGGATCGACGCCTGACGCTTGAGGGACGCTCGCGGGATCGCAAAGATGTTTTTTCTGCTGCGCATGGCATTCTGGCTCGGGCTGGTGCTCGTGCTGTTGCCGAGGGACAAGACGCCTCAATCGGACAAGCTGCCGCAAGTCAGCGTCGGCGATGCCGTGCAGGCTGCGACCGCTGCCGTCTCCGACATGAGCCAGTTCTGCAAGCGCCAGCCGCAGGCCTGCGAGGTCGGCGGCCAGGCCGCGGCCGTGATCGGCGGCCGCGCCGAGGAAGGCGCGCGCAAGATCTACCGCTCGATCACCGACAAGAAGGCCGACGACGACAAGAAGCCGGAAGCAGACAAGAAGCCCGAGGACAAAAGGAGTGACGGCAAGAAGTCGCCTGACCACACCGGCTCGATCGGCATTGCAGACAATAACGATCCCGCGCTTTCGGACTTGGCGCCGCGCGACACACTCAACGCCGACGATCTGTCCGCCGACTGGCACCTGCCGCCGACGCCGTGATCGAACACACGCAGGCAAATCTAGGGTTTGTAGCATTTCTTCAGGGCGGAACGGACTTTAGGATCCGCGCCGTCGAGCTTGAAGCGATCCGCATTGGGAGAGTTGTAGTCCTTGATGCTGACCGAAGCGGATTTGGCGTTCACCAGATCGTGCACAAAGCCGGTCTCCACGGGCGACAACGCCAGGTCGGCGTAGGGGCGAAAAGCCAATGCGGCCGGCTTCCCGTCGATATCGAAGGTAGCCGCGATAGGTTGCCCATTGGCGAGCCGGTCCGCGCCGATGCCATAGATGTAGAGGACGATGCGGCCCGGATATAATTTCCTGGATCCGCAAAACAGTCCTGCCGCAACGACGTTCCACTGGTTGCTCGGCGTCGCCGGCGCGATGTCGGTTTCGAATATGGCGGCTTGGCCAAATTCGAGGTGGCTGTCCGGGGGCGCGTCGCACTTGTTCTGCACAACCTTGAATGTTTTGCGGAACTGCACCTCGAGAGCGGCACGCGTTTGCTCGAGCCTTTGTGCTTCCGTATTGCGGACGTTGTATTTCACCGCGCAGTTAGACCAGCCGAATATCGTGAGATAGAGCCGCGCCCGCTCCATTCCGTCGGCCTTGCCGAGCTCGGCGAATCCTCGCTGCGCACATTCGCCGGGCGAGATGCTACTGCTGCAATTCTCAGCGAGTGTTTCCCGAAAGCTCGCCAGCAGGTCCTTCTTGCCCTCCAGTGCATCGACAAATCCGGAACAGGCGGCCGCCGGCTGATATTCGCGAAGGGAGGAGGCATTCCTGACGCCGCGGATGAGTGCGGCCTCATATGCGCAGGTATCTTCAAGCTCCGCGATCTTTGCCTGCCGGAACTCCTCGATCCCCTTCAGTGGCAGGAATTGCAGGCGCCTGGCGAAATCAAGCGCAGCGTTGCATTGCCGCGTTGTCCCGTCGATATCCAGTTTGGAAAGGGCTTGCGGAGCAAGTAACGGCGGGACCATGGGAGCCTCGAAATCCGCAGGCCCAAACAACAAATGCACCGTATTGTTCAGCTGTTGCTCGTCGAGCTTACCGGGATCGAAGGCCATACGGTTGGCGCACACCCCATCGGACCATGATATGGTTTTCGTGGCCGTAACCGCCACGCCGCCAAGCGCTGACCAAACCAGCGCCGAAGCGGCAACAAACCCCGATATTTGTTGAACGCGACCCGGCATGACCCTGCTTTGCGTTGCGCCGTACCAAGCTACGAACGGCCCAGCGGACCGTCTATCGGGAAATGTGTCTTGACGCCGACAATCGCCTTACCAGTAGCCCGGATTAGCCGCCTGCGAGGAACCAATTCGGCATTTTGGTAGCGATGTTATCGCTTTCAGCCGCCCGCGG
>Ga0210401_10005049_pt1 | contig 13636 bp, 16 predicted proteins | sample IncBWH32MmetaG_FD_150866 | JGI IMG/M metagenome (GOLD analysis project Ga0210401, IMG submission 150866) | Forest soil microbial communities from Barre Woods Harvard Forest LTER site, Petersham, Massachusetts, United States - Inc-BW-H-32-M | ecosystem: Environmental > Terrestrial > Soil >... | reverse complement strand
TCTCACCCCTAAAGTGGCGCCCCTTGAAGTCCGACACGGCCCGGCCCCCCTTCGCTCGAGGCTTCCATCGCAGAGCGCCGACGACTTTGCAACAGAGCCGCTTGACGTGAATGCCCTCATGCGAAGCCACTACAGCTACATCGCCCTGGCGCGCGAAGCGACGGCGAACGGCGATCGCATTGCCGCTGAGAATTTCTACCAGCATGCAGAGCACTATTTTCGCATCAATGCGCGCCTCGAGGGCGATCGGCAGGGGGCGCTGCGACCGAGGACGCCGGCCGACGAGATGGACTCAACCGGGGCGGCAGATTCTAGAAAAGTCGAGATGGACCGCTTCCAATGGGACGGCGATGATTCCGGTTCCTGGGATCCTTAAAGGCCGATGCCGATGATCTCGTCCAAGAGACGTTGCTGCGGGCGCTCGCCAATGCGCGGCTTTGGCAACCGGGATCGAACCTTCGAGGCTGGCTCCTGGCCATCATGCGCAACCAGTTCCTCGCATCGGTTGCGAAGTCAAAGCGCGCGGCGGCGGCACTTGAGGTGCTGGGCGTCGCGAACCTCGGACCGGCGGCGGACAAGTGCGAGACGCGATTGGCGCTGCGCGATGCCGGGGAGGCGCTCCGCCGTCTGCCGAGTAAGCAGCGCTCGGCAATCCTTCTTGTCGGCATCGAGGACAAATCCTACGCCGAGGTGGCCGAAAGGATGGGAACTTCGGTCGGAGCCGTCCGCCTCCCATCTGGCGCGCGGCCGAGACCGCCTGAGAATAGCGACGCACGCCGTCGACGACCGATCTCCCCGTCCCGCCGTCCTGCCCGAGTGCCGTTGCGCATCACGCTCTTCAGCGTGGTGAGGGTAAGTTGAGAATACGCGTAAAAAGTGAAGCTGGTGCCTTCCAGCAAGGTGAAAAGTCGGGCGGGGGCAACAGTAGCAAGCCGCCCCTGATTATTAACCGTTGCGGCCGACTTCAATTGGCCGCCCCGAGGTGTCGGAGTTCTTTACACCTATTCGCACGAGGTGATCACATGCCGGGGGAACCTGCGGGATGCTAATACCCTGATATTGAATCGCAGGCCGCAGAATAGCGTCGGATGTTTGCCAGGCAACGCCCTCGTCGTGTCCGATGATTAGGTAAACTAACATTGGTCCGCATCAAAAATTCACCGCACTCACAAAACATATTTTCAAGGTATGAATCACACTTCTTCGTTGACGTAAATAATATTCAGACAATTCAGCAGACGGTATGGATGTCTTCTGTGTTTTGAGGTTATGGCGTGGGGTCGAGGATCATTAGGCAGCCTGTCGGAATAATTGGCAATTGCCGCTCCCGACGAGCTATGTTAACCATTTACATGCCCGTAAGGGAAGGCTTGGCACGCAACTTGCCTCGTGAATGGCATCATCTTGTTCGCTCTTTGAAGCGAGGCCAGGAGGTTTGATGCGGAAGTTTCTGTCATTCGCCGCCGGCGCCGTCACCGCGAGTGTCTTGCTCGCTGCGGGAGGAGTAGCGAACGCAACCCCGTTCTTTTTCAACGTCACCGGCGGTTGCAGCGAGGCATGTGCCGCCAACGCTGAGATCACCCCGGGGGCGGGCACGCTGACCGTGGTGCTAAACGACACGCAGGCCAATCCCAGATCGGCAGGCGATCTGCTCAGCAGCATCGAGATCACCCCAAGCGGAGCTCTGGGCTCGCCAAGCCTGACGACCCAGGCTGGCGCTTTGATCGATGTCACCAGCACGGGACCCGGTACCCCGGTCGCCGGCGGTCCGACGCACTGGGGAGTGGGAACCTCTGGTGGCCAAATTATCTTAGAAACGGCTGGCACTTTCGCGGGTATGATGCAGCCAATAAACATGATTATTGGCCCGCCGGATGGCAGCGGAAACTATAGCGACTCCAATTCATCGATCAATGATGGTCATTTTTCTCCATATATTAACGGGACTGGAACCTTTACTATCTCGGATGCGGCCATTACGGCCACGACGAGTATAACGGCTGTCTCATTTGACTTTGGCACAGGGCCAGACACCACCCTACCGGGAAGTGTCTGCACCCCGGGTACTCCCAACTGCGCTTCAGGTCCGCCTGGCATCCCTGAGCCGAGCGCTCTAGCGCTGTTCGGCGGCGCACTGGTGATCTTCGGTATGATATCGCGGCGGAAGTCGGTCTGATCGGGCCGCCTCTCATCAAGCGCGAGGCGTGGCCTTAAGGGTCGCGCTTCTACTTTTTGGACCGCCATTTAATCTTACTGAGTCACAAATTCCACATCTCCGGCGGGCCGCCGCCATGACCAAATCCGCTTGGTCCGATGGAAGCAAATTCGGATATCGGCGGGTCTCCGTATTTTTGGGTATAAACGTTATATTAAGTAATATGGGTGATACAACATTTTCCATCATGAAAATACTATTGATGTTTGATGAAGACGGCCCAAACTTATGTTTTTTTGTTTTGGGGAAGAGGCCTATGATGCGGGCCGCTGCTGCCGAGATTGCGGTCCATGAAGCCTCTGAAGTCGGGCTGGTGCAGCTCGATGGCTCGATGAGGAGAGCGGCGGTCTTTACCGGCTGATTTTTATCGATCCGCACGATGTCGGTGCGGCTGCTCGATGAAGTGTTCGGGATCGGCATCAGCGAAGGGGCGATCGCCAAACTGATTGCCCGCGCCCAAGCCCCGCTGGCCGCCAGGGCGGCGACGATCGCAGCGGAAGTTCGCAGACCTCGGCTCGGGTCCAGGGCAAGAACCGGTGGCAATGGGTGGTGCTGTCGCCGTCCACCATCTGATCGCCGATAGCCGCGGCGCCGCGGTGCTCAGCGATTTCCTTGGTGAGACCAAGCTCGAGGTCTGGGTCGCCGATCGCTATGCGGCACAGGCCGGGCATGCACATGAACGGCAACTTTGCCTGGCCCATCTGGCCCATCTGCTGCGTGACGCGCAATACGCAAATCGACACCGGCTTTGCCGCGGAGTTCTACAAGCTGCTGCAACGCGCTGTCGGCATCGGTCGCCGCCGCGCCGAACTCAAGGACACCACCCTCGTCCAGTACCGCGCCGATCTCGACCGCCGGCTCGACCGGCTGCTCGCGGCTACACCCAACACCGAAGCCGGACGAAAGCTCGCCCAGGCCGTCCGCAAATGCCGTGGAGATCTCTTTCTTTTCGTCACCCGTTGCGTGATGTGCCCGCCACCAACAACGACTGCGAGCGGGCGCTGCGGCCCAGCGTCATCTTCCGCAAAGTCACCGGCGGCTTTCGTTCCGAGTGGGGCGCTCACACTTATGCCGCCGCCGCCTCGGTCATCGCCACCGGCAGGCTGCACGGTCATTCAGCTCTCTAGGCCCTCCAAGCTGCCATCGCCGCCTCCTCGCAGCGCTAATGATGATTGCCAGACGGAGCTGCGCGCAACGCCTCGATCGCCCGCCCGATCCGTGCCCATCTCGATTGCCAGGCGTCGCCGCAGGCCACGAGGTTGGCTAGGCGGGTAGCTTCACCTTCCGCGTGGTCGCCGTATCGGCGGATCAGCAATTTTGCGACGCGCCATTCATCGCGTTCAGCTATCTGATGATCAACCGGGGGCTCTGGCTTGATCATTCGCAAGCCGTCCGGTCCATGCGTGTCGTAGGCTCTTATCCACTTCGCGAGCTCCTCGGCAGTGATGCCGTGCCGCACCTCAAGCTCTGTCGCTGTCACGGTTCCGGCCCGTAACGCAGCAACGATCTCGGCCTTCCGTCTGAATGTCCAGCGCATTACGTCAAGGAGTCATTGTGGGTAGCGTGACCGTGTCGCACGGATGGAGCGTGGAAAGGTAGTGACCCCAACCCGGTCTGGGTTTATCCGATCCGGACATAGTTCAGGCGTCCGAATTCAAGCATCCGTATCGACCGATCGCTGCCTCGACTTTGGCCCTCCGATTATAGCCGCTCGACTTTTGCGAGCCCATCCGACCGAACGCGACGATCTCCTGGATGTGTCGGTCCCGTTGTGTCGGAGCGGTCGCGGCGGACGGCCGCCGCTTGTTGCTAGGCGCCGGCTGGAATTCGTTGACGATTAATCCGCCTCATTTCAGAGTGAGAGCGTTCCACTCGGCCCTAGGCACTCACGTGAGCAGCAGAGACAGAGATTTTCGCCCGACCCGTCGCCGCGGCTTCGACGACGACAACTTCGAAGCACCCCGGCGCAATTTCGCATCTGCACCGGAATTTGAAGCGCCCTCCGGTCCCCCGATCCAAGCCATCGTCAAATGGTACAATCCAGACAAAGGTTTCGGCTTCGTACAGCTTGCCAATGGGTCCGGTGATGCCTTCCTGCATGTGAGTGTGGTCCAGCGCATCGGCCACGGTAGCTTTCCGCCGGGTGCGACGCTCGAGGTCCGCGCCGGTCCGGGGCCCAAGGGGCCACAAGTGACCGAAATCCTGAGTGTCGACAGCAGCACCGCGCAGCAAGAGATGCCCAGACGCGCACGACCGGAGCGGCCTATGTATCCGTCGGCCAACCAAGCCGCCGTCGAGGAGGTCGGCACGGTCAAGTGGTACAACGCCGTGAGGGGATTTGGCTTCATCCGATCAGATCGAGGCGGCACGGATATCTTCGTGCACGCTTCGGCGCTCAACCGTGCGGGCATCGCTGACCTGGCCGAGGGCCAGCGCGTCGCGGTCGACGTGGTCGACGGCAGGAAGGGTCCGGAGGCGGCCGGTTTACGCCTGATCTAAAAACCGCAAATTCTCCTCTGCGCGGCAACGCCCCCATGATTCTTTTGTCTCTCATATCACGCATGGTAACGTCCTCTCTCAATCAGGAACTATCGTTCAGCTAGCGCAACAGTTGCCCTACGGTGCGGTCACTTTCTGGATCGGCGGCGGCTTCCAGGTGCCGTCGAGGATCGAGGGCGGTGTCTCCTTCGGCCAATAGAGCCGCAGCATCGGGATGAACTTGCCGCTCTGCGTCGTCGGCAGCCAGTTGGCCTCCTTCGCTGCGCCAGGGTCGCTTGCCTGTAGGTAAAGATCAACCGACCCGTCGGCGTTGTGCTTGAGCGCGTTGCGGGCGCTCAGCGTGTAGCGGTTCAGCTTGTTCGGCACGAAAAAATACTGGCCGTCGTACATCGTCAACGACCAGAAGCCGTCCACCGGCGGAAGTTGTCCCACCGGGAAGTGCATGGCGTACCGGTTGGCGCCATCGAAGGGTTTCCCGTCCGCATCCATCTGGGCGACCGGGTAGATCGCATCCTGCGGCCGGTTGGCGCCGAGGCCGATCGCGGTTATCAGAGCACGCAAGCGATACTCAGTGCCGTAGACGCCTAGTTTAGTGAAGACGCTCCACCCATTGGTCAAGGCGACCTCTTTCAACAGCCCCATGATCGACCCCTGGGCGGGCTGGGGAGCGGCTTGAACCGCGGCAGATTGCGCTTGGTTCAACTTTGCAGGGTCGAGATCCCGGCCTGGAACGATCCCGATCTTCGCCATCGTGGCAACCATGGGGGCATCCGCTGCCGCCGGCGGATTGGTTTTCATCAGCTCGGCGAGCAGTTGGAAGTAGGTTGCGCCGTTCATTGAGTCGACCTGATCGCGCACCGGGTCCTTCGTGTCCCAGGCGGGATTCACCACGCCGGGTGGCGGCACGTAGGGTTTGCCCCACGCACTGAGCGGGGTCAGCTTGTATTGCGCTTGGATGGCGTTGACGGCGGCATAGTCGGCCGGTGTACCGGTCGAATAAGTGCGGCCGAGCACCCAGACGATATTCGTGGGCGACTTGTATTCGGCCTTGATGCCCGGCGGCAACGTCCCCTTCCAACCCGGCCCGGTGATGGCGAAATCGGCGGCCCCGGTGCCGGTGGTACGTTTGCCCGGGTCGGCGAACACGTTGGTCCAGCCGTCCAGCATCGGCATCAGATAGTAGCGCCCGTGTTCGTCCGGCACGTGCAGGATGTACGGCTCCTTACCGACATCGATCCATGCCGTCGAGTAGAGCGTGTCGGCGTTCGGCGCGGTTACACGCTTGTCGGATGCTGGGGGGTATTTTGGGACGTTGACGAAGTAGCCTATCGGCGCGCTCTTGCCGTCGGGCTGAGCCACGTTGGTGAAGCTGCGCCGGGTTAGTTCCATCGTGACCAGTGGGTAGCCGTAGATGTAAGCGTCGACGGCCGCGCTCTGGCTCTCGGTGGGGCCGGTCTGGGCTAGGGCGGCAGAGACGCTCATGCAAAGCAGGAGCCCACCCGCGAGAAGGGTGGAGATCGATCTACGGGTCGTCATTTGAAACGCGCTCCGTGCTGTGGTGGCCGGCTTCGAGTTCGGAAGGCTGTCGGATCGCACTAAATCACAATCCGCTCGACCTCATCGAGGCTGAGCTCGGCGGGCCGGCGATCAAAGAGTTTCGTCGTGCGCGTCGAGGCGTGGTTCGCCATCGCCACGGCCTTTTCCAGCGTCCCGCCGTTCTTGAGACAGGCCGTGATCCCCGTCGCCCGGAAATTGCGGTTGCCGAGTTTGGTAGCGATGCCGGTCGCGGCCCGCGCTGACCGATATACGCATCAAGATCAGACCGCTGATGGAATTGCTCGTTTCTGTCTATTGACGCACGAAATCCACGTCACAGGGCCGCACCTCCGTCCGCCTCCCACGCCCGTGCGTCCCCTCGAACTGCGCGGTGAATTGGTAGCCGTAAGGCACCCCTCTCTGGACCATGTGGACATTATAAGTAGCGTCCCCGGTGAGACCGTTCGCGCTGATGGTCACGCGGCCGTCGGGTTGGATCGTGCCCTCGTAGGTAAACGAGTTCGCCTGGTGCTGCGTGCCGTATTGGGCGTGCAGATGACCGTCGCTCACCGTCGCGACGGTGCGCGAGATCGCCCGCAGCTACAACGTCAGCCACAGCACGATTTCACGACTGATCGCATGACGAACAAAGCGCTGATAATGGAATAATCGAGCGGTTTCGAAGCACATCTCGTTCCACTTCTTCGAGCCGGACGCATTGTCATTCGCCGTGCGGCCGGCCGAATAGGCGGACCACTCGCGCTGCGTGAAAAAGCCGTGTCGAATTCCCTTTCTCAGAAAATGTTTGAGATGCAGAGTATCGGACGAGGAATTTTGGACGGCCCCCACCCCGTGAACGCGTTGCGTTTTGTGTTGTTAAACCACCTAATCAGCCGGTCGGCGGCGCGTGCCAGGTATGCTCCCCCGATCCACGGGGCCACAGAGTTGTTAGAGATCATAGGAAGGCGAAAAGTCCAAAACTGGACAATTGAATTTGAAGGCATGGAAGAACGTGACAGCGGAGTTGATGATGCTGCTCGCATCGCGGCTGGAAAGGGCCTTAACTGTTTACGATTGCGAGAGATAAAATGGGAAGGAACGCCGGACGAGGACAGAGTTGTTACGTTATTCTTTGAACATATTGATCAAAGTGTGCGTACTTTTCCGGTAGTCCACACCACGACTTATAGGGGCCGAGAGATCGCTGGCGAGGACGAAGAACGGGGAGCGACAGCGGCGCATGTTGTTATTTTATTGCCACCGGAAAGCGCGCTAAACATAGGGAGATACAGATGCGCGATTGAAACGGTATCGCCAATTACTCGTACAGCTATAGAGAATTTTCTGTGTCGCCAAATACGTCGACATGTAGCGCAAGCAGGAGGCTGGACATTTCCTGTTGTTGAGGTAAGGCGGCGTAATAGGCCTGTAACTAAAGAATACCAATACACGCCTAGATTGGAATTGGTTGCTGACGCGGGCCGGGCGCTAACTGGGGATGGCCGAGTTCTGACGGCCATGACGTTTACAAAGCGCAAAGAGAGATTGGCTATCGGTCAACCTGCGGAGCTTATACGCGAGGACGTCATCGGCGACGTTCAACACAAAATCAACGCGCAGCAGCAGGGGCCGAGCGATCCTGAAGAACGACAAACCTGGGCGCTTGCCCTGCGGAAGCTCTACGAGGAGCGAGGCTTCAAAACACGCCTCTACTTTCGGCACGCGGTTAGCGGAGCGATCGTGTCCGGCGAGGTTCACCCCGCTGTCGCCAGTGCGACCGACCTGATAATGTGCCCGACGGAGATCATCTCCTTCACCAAGCCGTTAAGGCCGTGGCGACCGGATATAGACCCAGAGACCGTCGAGAAGATGAAGGACATCCTCAACACGGATTCACTATGGCAACGCACGGACTAGGACTGAGAGATGTTAGCCACGGGCTGCCGCCGCCGCGGGCGCGGCTTCTGGCACCCTTGCGCTATCTCCTTATCGCCGGACCTGAAAAGGCTTCCTACGATTTTGTAGTGCCCGGCACGGCCGGGATTTGCGTGTGGGGTCGCTACATGTTTATCGACCCCAAGCCCCATATGTTCGGTGACGCAGGTTTGCTGAGGATCACCCGAGATCTTTTGATGATGGGGGTTCCGTTCATGGTAGGCGCGCTTGCGGCGGTAGCCATGGGTGGGCCTGGCGCGTATTTGGATAGGCGGCCTATTGGCACGGAGTTATATCTAAATGGCGAATCGCTAACTCTAAGGCGGTTCGTTTGTTATTTATTAGGATACCTGTCCTTTCTTGGCCTAGTTACTTTAATAATTACCATAGTCGCAGAATTACTACGGGTTCCCATAATGGAATGGACACAACATGCGACGTTTTTGCGCAATTGGCTTCAAGGAATTGGGACGTTTTTCTTCTTTATTCTGTTGTCGGCGCTTTCCGTAACGGTTCTCTGGTCTCTTTATTTCCTGACAGATGTTGTCAATCGTACAACTGAACGCTGAGTATGAGATGTGGCTGAATTTGGCATAATCGATCGTTATGCGGTTTTTGGATGACAGTGGGGCTCCGTCTTCGAGCTTGCGGCTCGGGTCATGGCTTCCCATGTCCTTGCCTAAATTAGGGAATATGTTCTGGACATCGCGAATTGGATCACCATTCGGAGCAAATCTTGCGTGGCCGACAGCAACAAATAACGCCTCGCGGCGATGATCGCGAGCAGATCACCAGGGCGCCTTGTTCACCTTGAAACCACCGCCGATCAGCACGCGAGCAGTTCCGGAATCGCTGACGCTGACCGACCGGTCGACCCGCAAACCGCGGGTGGTGCTGATGCTCTCGCCGGCAGCACCGGTCCGTCACGAGGAGCGCGACATGTCAGCCGCCCCCGAGCCGCAAACGATGCGCGAGATTCCGCGCTCGCAATTTCCCCGCATCCGGACGTGGATAAAGTACGGCATGTCGGTTGCCCAAGTGGCGCAAGTCTGCGGAGTTTCCGCCAGCGAGATCGAGCGGATTCTCGGCAAAGCCTGACGCTGTTACGGCCGCTCGCCGCGGTTGTCCCTTCGGCTGGCATTGCCGACAAAGGGAAAGCGCCACGGGGGAACATGGCGCTTTCGGGTTCGTCCCTTTGCGAGAGCAGCGTGGTGGGGGGACCACATTCCGCGGGGCGGGTGCTGCACCCAGCGATGCAAACGTCGGACGCATTGCAAAGTTCCCCGCGCCAGCGCCGGCGCCTTCTCCACGTGATAATCGGGTGTGTCGCGTAGATGAAGACTGTGCCAACCGAGGCCCGCTCCGCGGTGCTCAACATGCGGCCGGCTTGCCGCGTTCAGTATCGAGCGCGGCGTACGCTGTCTTGATTCACGGCCGCGGTCTCGTCCTCGGCGGTGGCGAAAGCGACAACGATCTCGAGCGCGTTTTCGGCCGCGCTGCAATCGAGCAGCACGCGCGGAGCAGGGTCAGCGAGCACATGGGGGGTGGGCTTCGACGATGGCGCGGACCTTTTCGATTGCCGGCTCGAGCTTGGTCCCCTCCGCGGTCCGGAAGCGCACCTCGCCGGCATGGGGAGGCGCCGGATAGATGCTGAAGTTGCGCAACGGCTGGCCCCAGACGCCGCCATTCGGCACGATGATCTGGACCTTGTCGTCGGTCACCAGCTCGGTCCAGAACAGCGACAGCTGCTTGACCGTGCCGAGGCTGCCGCCGACCTGCACCTTGTGGCCGACCCTGAAGGGCCGGAAGATCAGCAGCATGATGCCCGCCGCCAGGTTGGAGAGCGTGCCCTGCAAGGCGAGCCCGACCGCCAGGCTGGCGGCGCCGAGGACGGCGACGGGGCTCGTCGTCTGGATCCCGAATTGCGACAGCACGGCGAGCAGGGTGATGGTCAGGATCAGGTAGCGCGCGAGGCTGCCGAAGAAGCTCTTCAGCGTCGGGTCAAAATGCGGCGTCCGGCTGAGCATCCCGACCACGAGCTGGTCGGCTTTGCCCGAGAGCCACGACCCGATCAGCAAGATGACGATCGCGCCGAACGCGCTCAGCGCGTTGGTGACGATCAGCGGCAGCACCGCTTGCATGTTGACCATCAGTTCCTGGGTTTTTCTTCCAACATCCCGACCTCGTCGCTCGCCCACCGGCCGCAACGATAAGCGCGACTAGGAACCGGATCGAACCCGCTGCGTAATGGCCCGATGATTGTCACATGCCAGCGAGGCGGCCACCGCGGCCATGCACGTGGGCGGAGCCGGTATCGGCCGCACTCACGGGCTGTTGGCAGCGAGCGCCAACGCCGGTGATGCAGCGTGAGAAACGTCGCGCCCGCAGTACCGCGATTAATGTCCCTGACTAGGGTGTTGCCAGCGCCGATGCTCTTGCTCGGCCACAGCTTGAGCCCGTCCGTCGGCTCGCTGCCATAGAGACCCGTGGCTCGAAGCGCCGCTACGTAGCGGCGCTATTCTTGATAATCGTGAGGTTTCTGTGAGGGTCGTGCCGACGGGCGGCGGATGTGGCGCGAGAATGCGATGGCGCGATCTCATTGAAACCCGGTTGAACTGAGCCGGGACGCGGTTGTGTCAGGGTGGGAATAGGGCAGTGGCCGAGCAAGAAGATTACGCAGCTGGGCGGAGGTGCGTGCCGGTCCCGCCCCGGCAGCCCGCGGCCCGCCGACCCATACCGCACCGCGGTTCACGGCTTAAGGCTGACTTCAGCTTGGAAAGCTAGCATCGCCGGCATGTGGAAAGGGGGAAAATGCGAAGCCATGCGCCGAAGCGCCCGCGAATTTGGCCGATGATGGCCGATGCCTCATGGAAGAGTCCTCGCCCTCAAGCAAGGCGCCGCTAGCATCAGTAAGCAGCGCCCGCACGGAATGGTCGTCGCGTGACGTTGCCTGGGCGAAGCGGCGACGTTCGCTCGCACCGCACCGCACAGCGCCGACGCCCGCAGAGCAAGCGCGCTCGATTTGCAGCTCCCAGCGATCTGCGATTTTTCCGTCACCAACGTCTGCAATGCGGCCTGCGATTTTTGCGAGTTCTCGCGCGACCAAATGCCAATCGGCCCGCGGCGCCACGTCGATGCCGATATGTTTGCGCGGGCGGTGCCGATCCTCTACCGCCGCGGGATCCGATATATGACGCTGCAGGGCGGCGAGCCGCTGGTGCACCCCGAAATCGTCGGTCTTGTCTCGGCAATCGCCGGCGGCGGCATCCGCTGTGCCGTGATCACCAATGGCTGGTTTCTCGCCCGCGACATCGAACAAATGGCGACCGCGGGCCTCGACCGGCTGATTGTTTCCCTCGACAGCGCCGATCTCGCCGAGCACGAGCGCAACCGGGGTTTGCCGGGTCTCGGCGCCCGCATGGCCGAGGGTATTTATTGCCCGCGCCCACGCCTGCGGCCTGCGGGTTTCCGCCTCCGTCACGGTCAGCCGCCTCGTCCGTTACGACGAACTACCGGCGACGTTGCGCCGCCTCGGCTTCGACGCGGTCGGCTTTTCGTATCCGCGGCGCGAGCCGTTTGGCTCGACCTCGCTTGTCTATGGCGCGAAATCACACCTGGTCGATCTCGAGCGGGACGAACTGCTCGAGGCGCTCGCAGCGATCCGCCGGCTCAAAAAGCGCATCCCGGTGTTCAACCCGACGGCGTCGCTCGCCGAAGTCGCGCGTTATGTCCGCGGCGAGCGGCAATCGATCCCCTGCATCGGCGGCCATAAATACTTCTATCTCGACTGGAACCTCGATATCTGGCGCTGCGAGGCGTGGCACGAGCCGTTGGGCTCGGTCTTCGACCTCGACCATATCCCCGACCAGCGCGAGCCCTGCCATGCCTGTATGATGGCCTGCTATCGCAACGCCAGCATGCTGATGCACGCCGGCGTCGCCGCGGCCGACGCCCTCCGAGCGCTCGCAGCGACCGATATCGGGGCTGCGGTCGCATCGCTGTTTCACAGCAGCGTCACGCTTTCGCTCTGGTCCTTGATCTGCGAGGCGCCCCAACTGCGCCGCCTGCGGCGTGTTCGGCCGGCCTGAGGCCGACCGCAGGCACATGGCGCCGTTATTGCCTGATCCCGGGGTCTGAGTAGCAGCGGAACAGAAAACCAACACAAGGCGCGCGGGGCCTATCTGTCTTGGCAACAAACCCCGATTATCAAGAATAAAACCTGGGGCAGGGCAGGGCCCACCGACGGAATTACTCTCGTACCCGTCGGGCGATTGTAAAAGCTTACCTCGTCACCTCAGCGCCGTAAACGGCCGCTCGGATTGGCAAAACCCGCGTTAAAATCGACCGGGCATGCCATTGTCGAGGCGGCGGGAGGGAGCGACACATGACCAGGAAGATCGCGCTCGAGGAGCATTTCCTCGGCGAGGGGTTCGCCAATATGGGGCGCACCGAGGGTAGCGGGCCGGCGGCGGTGTTCCGCCGCCAGGCAGCCGAGCGGCTGCCAGAGATCGACGCCCTGCGTCTCGACGCCATGGACAAGGCCGGTATCGACCTCGCTGTGCTGTCGCTGTTCCAGCCGGGGATCCAGGGCGAGCGCGACACCGCGACGGCGATCCGCAAGGCGAAGGCGGTCAACGACACGCTGGCCGAGCGGATCGCCAAGCATCCCGCGCGCTTCCGCGGTTTCGCCGCGGTACCGATGCAGGATCCGCGCGAAGCCGCCGACGAGCTCGAGCGCGCGGTGAAGGAGCTCGGGTTCAAGGGCGCGCTAATCAACGGCCACACCCAGGGCGTCTATCTCGACGACGCGCGCTGCCTGCCGTTCTGGGAGCGCGTCGCGTCGCTCGACGTGCCGATCTACCTCCACCCGGCGAACCCGATGACGATCCCGGCGGCGTTCGTGGGCTATCCCGGCCTCGCGCAGGCGATCTTCGGTTGGGCGGCCGAGACCGGCGGTCATGCGTTGCGGCTGGTGCTCTGCGGGCTCTTCGACCGCTTTCCATCGCTCACGCTCATCCTCGGCCATATGGGCGAGGCGCTCCCCTTTTACCTCTGGCGCATCGACAGCCGCTTCAAGATCAGCGAGCCCAAGGTTCCGCTCCGCCAGATGCCGTCCGCATACATCCGCCGGAACATCGCCGTCACCACCGCCGGCGCCTTCTCACCCGAGCCGCTGCGCTGCACGATCGACGCGATGGGCCTCGACCGCGTGCTGTTCTCGGTCGACTACCCGCTCGAGGACAGCGACGACGCTGCCCGGTTCATCGAGACGGCACCGTTGAGCGACGTCGAGCGCGAGGCGGTATGCTTCCGCAATGCGGAGCGCGTGCTCAGGCTGTGAGGACCGGCCCCTCGACCGGTGGGATCGCGAATTGCTACGCTGCGTTGCCGCCCATCATGGGGGCGATCTGCGGTTCCCGCTCGCGAGATGGCTACGCCCGGTATGCGCCG
>Ga0210401_10005048_pt1 | contig 13637 bp, 8 predicted proteins | sample IncBWH32MmetaG_FD_150866 | JGI IMG/M metagenome (GOLD analysis project Ga0210401, IMG submission 150866) | Forest soil microbial communities from Barre Woods Harvard Forest LTER site, Petersham, Massachusetts, United States - Inc-BW-H-32-M | ecosystem: Environmental > Terrestrial > Soil >... | reverse complement strand
CGGGTTGTCGGGATATTGCTCGGTGGCGCGCCCATTGGAATCCACGTAGCGCAGCGCGACGATCGCTCGCCGGCGCGACTCGTCGCTGTCGAAGCAGGCTCGCCCTTCTCCGTGGGCGTTGACGATCGGCATCCGGCTGCCGGCCATCCCGCCGAAAAATATCGACGGCGATTCGACCACCTCGACCATAACCAGCCGGGCTTCGAATTGTTCCGACGCGTTCGGCAGGAAACGAGGCCAGTCGCGCGCCCCCGGAATCATCGTGCGCAGCTGGCTCATCATCTGGCAGCCGTTGCACACGCCCAGCGCGAACGTATCGGTGCGGCCGAAGAAGGCCGCAAACTGGTCCGACAGCCTGGAGTGGAACAGGATCGTCTTGGCCCACCCGCCACCGCCGCCCAGCACGTCGCCATAGGAAAAGCCACCGCAGGCGGCGATCCCTTCGAAGTCCGCCAGCAAGATACGGCCCGCGAGCAGATCCGACATGTGGACGTCGACGGCGGTAAAGCCGGCGCGATCGAAAGCCGACGCCATCTCGTGCTGACTGTTGACGCCTTGCTCTCGCAGGATCGCAATCCGGGGGCGAGCGCCACGCGCGATCAAAGGCGCCGCCACGTCCTCATCCGGCGCGAAGCTGAGCGACATCGACAGTGGCCCCCGGCGGCCCAACCCTTGGTACTCCGAGTCGGCGCAGTCCGGATCGTCACGCAGCCGCGCCATCCGCCACGACACTTCACCCCAAGCCTGCAGCAGGGCCTGGCGAGTGTGGCGCACGATCGGCTTGGCGTCGTACCAGACCTCCATCACGTCCTGCTCGTTGGGCGATCCGACCACGTGGCTGCACGAGCCCAATCCGGCCGCGCGCAATGCGCCCATCATCGCCGACCGGTCATTGCGACGGACCTGAATCAAGCACCCCGGCTCTTCGCTGAACAATGCCTTCAACACCGCGTCATTGCGCCGTGCACCGAGTTGCTCGGCACGGACCCGGTAATCGCCGGCGTCCTGGGCCAACGGGTCGACTGCCAGCACGTCGATGTTCAGCGTGACGCCGCAGCCGGCGGCGAAGCCCATTTCGCAGGCGCAAGCCCACAAGCCTCCGTCGGACCGATCGTGGTAGGCCAGGATGCGACCATCCGCCGCCTGCTGCCGCAGCACAGAAAGCAGCGCCAGCAGCCGCGCGGGATCGTCCAGGTCCGGAACGTCGCGGCCATACTGGCCGACGATCTGGGCCAGTATCGAGCCGGCCAGGCGCAGCCGACCCGCCGACAGGTCGATCAGGATCAGGTCGGTCGGGCCGACGTCCAGCTTGAGCTGCGCAGTCAGGCTGCGCCTGACGTCCTCGACCGCCCCCGCCGCGCTGACGATCAGCGACACCGGCGCCCTCACCCGCTTGTCTTCCCCATGGTCCCGCCATTGCGTCGACATCGACAACGAGTCTTTGCCGACCGGAATTCCGATTCCGAGCGAGCGGCAGAGGGTTGCCGCGGCTTGCACTGCGCTGTACAGCGCGGCGTCCTGTCCCGGTTGGCCGCACGCCGCCATCCAATTGGCCGACAACTTGACGTGCCTGAAATCGACATCGGCACAGGCCAAGTTCAGCAGCGCCTCGCTGATGGCCACGCGCGACGCCGCCGCTGCGTTTTCGATCGCCAGCGGCGTGCGCTCTCCCATCGCCATCGCTTCGCCGGCGTAGCCTTGGTGGTCAGCCAATGTGACCGCGCAATCGGCGACCGGAACCTGCCACGGGCCGACCATCTGGTCGCGGCAGGAAAGGCCGCCGACGGAACGATCGCCGATCGTGATCAGAAAGGATTTGCTGGCGACGGTCGGGTGCCGCAGCACCTCGATCGCCGCCTCTAAGGGATCCACCGCCGTCTGCAACGCCGGCAGCGCTACCGGGACTGTCTGCGCTTCACGCCGCAGGCGCGGCAGCGAGCCCAGCAACGTGCTCATCGGCAGGTCGACCGCAGCGCGCTCGCCGTCGCGCGCAACCAGCAGGCGATCTTCGGCGGTCGAGACTCCGAGCACCGCGTACGGGCAGCGCTCGCGATCGCACACACGGGCGAACTGGTCCAGGCGCCCGGCCTCGATCGCCAGCACGTATCGCTCCTGCGACTCGTTGCACCAGACTTCCAGCGGGTTCATCGCGCTGTCCTGCACCGGTATCGCGGCCAGGTTGATCCGCGCGCCTTGATGCGACGCGTGCACCATCTCGGGCAGCGCATTGGAAAGCCCACCGGCCCCGACATCGTGTATCGCGAGGATCGGATTGTCGGCACCGAGCGCGGCACAGGCGTCGATCACCTCTTGCGCGCGGCGCTGTATCTCGGCATTGCCACGCTGCACCGAATCGAAGTCCAGCTGCTCGGCGTTGGCGCCGCCTTCAATGCTGGAAGCGGCGCCACCGCCCAGCCCGATCCGCATTCCCGGGCCACCCAGCTGCACCAGCAGCGCGCCCGCGTTCAGGGATCGCTTCTCGACCTGCTCGGAGCCAATGCTGCCGACGCCTCCGGCGATCATGATCGGCTTGTGGTAGCCGACCCGCTCGCCTGCCACGTTTTGCTGGAACACGCGGAAGTAACCCAGCAGATTGGGGCGGCCAAACTCGTTGTTGAAGGAAGCCGCGCCGATCGGGCCCTCCAGCATGATGCGATAGGCGTCGGCGATGCGCCCGGGGAAGGCGTAATCGCCACCCTCGCCGGCCTGCGGTTGCGCGACGTCGCGGTCTGCCTCCCACGGGGCGCTCATCCCCGGCAGGCGCAGGTTCGAGACGCTGAATCCGCACAGCCCGGCTTTCGGGCGAGCCCCGCGCCCGGTCGCCGCCTCGTCACGGATTTCGCCGCCGGACCCGGTTGCCGCACCCGGAAACGGCGAGATCGCCGTCGGGTGATTGTGGGTCTCGACCTTGAATACGATGTGCTCGGTCTGCTCCGAGACGTGATACGCAGCGACCGGATCGTCGCTGCTCCAATGGGGCACCAGGCGGCGCGTCGGCCGCCCGACCAGGACCGCGGCGTTGTCGCGATAGGCAAGCAGCGTGCCCTCGGGCGCAGTCGCATGGGTGGAGCGGATCAGATCGAACAGGGAATCGGGCTGCACCGCGCCGTCGATGGTCCACTGCGCATTGAAGAGCTTGTGGCGGCAATGTTCGGAGTTGACCTGGGCGAACATCATCAGCTCGGCGTCGGTCGGATCGCGTCCGGCCTCAGCGAACGCGCGCGCCAGGTAGTCGATCTCGTCAGCCGACAGGGCAAGACCCAGCTGTGCATTGGCACGGCGCAGGGCGGCGACCGCATCGTTGCCCAGCGCCACGCTGGCGAGCGGCCGGCGCTGCGCCGGCGCGAAAAGCCGCCCCGCAGCGTCTTCCGGATCGATGACCGTCTCGGTCATCCGGTCGTGCAGATGGGGCACCAGGGTTTCGATCGATCGCGCTGAATTGGACGCGGCCGAGCCGCTATAGCGCAGCAGGATCAGTACCCCGCGCTCGATGCGTGCCACCCAGTCGAACCCGCAGTTGGCCGCGATATCGGTGGCCTTGCTGGACCACGGCGACACGGTTCCCGGCCTGGGCACCACGAGCGCCTGGCGCGACCCCGCCCAGCTCGCCGCATCGAACGCTTCGCCGTAGTCGAGCAGTCGCGCAAGGCGATCGACTTCGAGTGCAGCCGGCACCCGATGGCACAGGATGAAATGCCGGTAGCGGCCGGCGACCGCGATCAGCGCAGGTTCGGCCGAACGGAGCGTCGTCGTCAGCCGCGTGCTGCGCGACTTGGTCAGCGCGGCCGGACCGTCAAGGAAAAAACCGTGGGGTTGATTGGACATGAGCCCGAGCTGCACGCGCATTATAAAGCGCGCGCCGCCCGGGTTGCGCCCGGATGTTCCGTCTCAGAGCACTAGATATCGGCGTCGAGCAGCTCGGCCGAGGCCATCGATTTGAGCAGCGTTTCGTTGCAAGTACCGATCGGAAGCGCGAGGGCGTCGGCCTGCTTGCGGATCATGATCGGATCGCTGCGCTCGATCGCCTCGATCAGCGTCAGATAAGGAGCATACGGTCCGGTGCGGCGAACGATCGCGTCCACGATCGTTTCGGACAGCGAAATGAGCTCGAACAGATGCTCGAATGGGGCTCCGGTGATCCGATCCAGCAGCGAAAAGGCACCGGTGATGAACAGTTCGTCGCGCACCTCGACCTGGCTTTCGTCGGCGCCGATGCTCTCCAGGAACATGCCGCGACGGATCGATGCGTGCATCAGCGGGAACGTGTTGGTGTCCTTGGAAGCCGTCGCCATCAGCAGCGACAGCCAGCGCATCAGTTTCTTGTAGCCCAGCATCATCACCGCGTGCTGGAACGAGGTGATCTGCACCGGCAGACCGAACGCTGCCGAATTGACCAGGCGAAGCAGCTTGAACGCCAGCGCCGGATCGCGCTTGAGCGTGGCGTCGATCTTCGAAATCTCGGCGTCGTCGCGCACCAGGCGCAGCAACTCCAGTACCACGGCCTGGCCCGGCTGCAACGGGCGCGCCGACTTCTGCGTCACGTCGTCCAGGGGCCAGCCCACGCTGGCGGCGGCTCCGCGCTCGAAGGCCCCGTCCACGTCGGCCACCGTCTGCACGCCGGTGATGATGAATGGAATGCGACGCGTGATACTCGAGGGGATTCGCGCATCCCCCTCGCGACGGCGATCGTCGCTGATGTGGACCAGCGAGTACTCGAAGCATGACAGCAGCGCCGGCGGCAGGGCAACGTCGGGGCGGTTTCTCAGCGCGAGGCGCTTGCCGTCGCGAAACAGCGACTGCGCCACGGTTTGCGTGAGCGGATCGCGCAGCGCCGCCGTCGAGATCTCGAGGATCGCATTGCTCGGAGGATCCCAGTCCAGCGCCGATTCATCGAATTCGGCGTCGAGCGGGGCCACCAGCACGGGCGCGCTCGATTCGGGCCAGACCGAATTCAAGGATTCGAGAACCTGCCCGATCGGCAGCCGCTCGCTTGGATTCGTGGCCAGCATCGTCAGGCGGGTGCCGATCGCCTTGCGCTTCTTGTCGATCAAGGGCGCATAGCAGATCGACTGCGTACCAAGCACGTCGAGCGCGACGTTTGCAACGGGTTCTGGGGCGTTCATTGCCTGCCGCCGTAGGGAGCTGACACAGATTATTGAGAACGGGGCGCCCGACGGTCGGGGGAAATGGCGCCGCACCTTAGGCGAATTTCCTGTTTAAGCTGCCACCTTTGGGACGAGAAGCCGCCCTTCGAAGCCGGAGTTCATCGTTTGGAGCATGTCGATTGCATTGTTGTCGGGGCCGGGGTGATCGGCCTGGCCTGCGCCCGCGCCCTTGCCTTGGCCGGGTTGCACACGATCGTGCTCGAAGCCGAGTCACAGTTCGGATCGGGCATCAGCTCGCGCAGCAGCGAAGTCATTCACGCCGGCATCTACTACACGACCGGCAGCTGGAAGGCACGGTTTTGCGTGCAAGGGCGCGAGCCGCTGTACCGGTATCTGAGCGAGCGAGGCCTGCCGCACCGCCGACTCGGCAAGCTGATCGTGGCAACGGAAGAATCGCACCTCGCGTCGCTCGCCAAACTGCAAAGCCTGGGGCGGGGCAACGGCGTTGAACGTCTGGAGATGCTGGAAGCCAGGCAGGCGGCTGCGCTCGAGCCCGCGCTGCGCTGCTTGGGCGCCCTGCACTCGCCCGACACCGGAATCGTCGATTCGCACGCATTGATGGTCTCGCTGTCCGGCGACCTCGAGTCCTGCGGCGGGTCCATTGCGCTGCGCTCGCCGATGCAGCAGGCGTCGCGACATCACGATACGTGGCTCCTCGGTACCGGAATCGGCGAGGGCTATCCAATCCTGTGCGACGTCCTCGTCAACGCCGCCGGACTTTCAGCCCAGCGCGTCGCGGCCAGCATCGAGGGGTATCCGCGCGAGCGCATCCCGGCGCTGCGGATGGCGCGGGGCAACTATTTCTCGCTGCCCCAGAAGGCTCCGTTCAGCCGGCTGATTTATCCGTTGCCGACCGACGGCGGAATCGGCATCCACCTGACGCTGGACATGGGTGGCATGGCAAGGTTCGGGCCGGACGTCGAGTGGATCGATCAGGTCGATTTCAATGTCGACCCGGACCGCGCACGGCTGTTCTACGAAAACATCCGCGCCTTTTGGCCGCAGCTTCCGGATGGAACTCTGCAGCCGGCCTATGCAGGAATCCGCCCCAAACTTTCCGGCCCGGGGGAGCCGCCACGCGATTTCCTCATCGATGGGCCGCGCGAGCATGGGTTGCCCGGCCTGATTCAGCTGTTCGGTTTCGAGTCGCCCGGTTTGACCAGCGCCCTTGCGATCGGACAGCACGTGGCCGAGCTGGCGCTGAACCGCTGAGACACATCGTCCGAAGATGGGCGTCTTATATACAACCGAGGAGCTGCGCCGCATCGAGCAGGAGTATGCGCGCCAATTGCCGGCCGGCACGCTGATGGCGCACGCCGGTCGCGCAGCGGCGCAATGGCTCGATCGCCGCGCACAGGTTCGGCCGGCATCGTTCATCGTGTTGTGCGGTCCGGGTAACAACGGCGGCGACGGCTATGTGTGCGCCCGCTGGTTGGCCGAGATGGGGCACGCGTGCCTGTGCTGGTCGCCAACCGCCTCGACCACCGACGACGCGCGAGCCGCTCGGGCCGCCTGGTTGGATCGGGGTGGCGAGATCACGGCAGAACTGCCCAAGGACCTTCGCTTCGACGTGATCATCGACGCGATGTTCGGCATCGGTCTGAGCCGTCCGCTGTCAGGCCCGTACCTGGAGGCGTCCCATTGGGCCAATGAGAACCAGATCGAGGTGGTCGCACTCGATGTGCCCAGCGGCCTGGATGCCGATTCGGGCACCTGGGTCGGGAATGTGCCCGGCGTTCATGCCCGGGCGACGCTGACGTTCCTAGGGGACAAGCCGGGGCTGCGGATGAGCGACGGCTGTGACGCGGCCGGCCTCGTCCTCGTCGACGATCTTGGAGTCGATGCCGCCATGGCGGCCGGCCGCCTGAATGGACCGGATGAATTCCCGTCCGTGCTCAAACTCCGCCAATACAATTCACACAAGGGTCGCTACGGCGACGTGGCGGTGATCGGCGGGGGGGCTGGCATGGTCGGGGCAGCGCTGCTGGCTGGCCGATCAGCCCTCAGGCTCGGCGCCGGGCGCGTTTATGTCTGTTGCATCGGCGCGCCCGATCTTCATGTGGACCTGGCTTGCCCTGAGCTGATGATCCGGTCGCTGGATGCTCTGCCGTCCGTTCAGGCCACTGTGGTTGGTTGCGGGCTGGGGAGCTCCGGGCGGGCCCGGCAGGCACTGCGGACGGCGCTCGGACACGACAATCCCGTCGTGGTGGATGCCGACGCATTGAATCTGATCGCAAGCGACGAGGCGCTCAGGCAGGCCTTGGTTGCGCGCGCCGCGCCCAGCGTGCTGACGCCTCACCCGGCCGAAGCAGCCAGGCTGCTGGGCGGCGTGCCGACCGCCCAGGTCAACAGCGACCGGATCGCAGCCGCCATGCAGCTCGCGCGCCAGCTGCGCTCGGCCGTCGTCCTGAAAGGCGCCGGCACCGTCATCGTCGACCGGCTGGCGAGTCTCGATCGGTATTGGGTCAATCCAACCGGAGGGCCCGCACTGGCATCCGCGGGCACTGGCGATGTGCTATCGGGGATGATGGGTGCCTTGATCGGGCAAGGATTCGAGCCCTTGACCAGCACACTGGCTGCGGTATGGCTGCACGGCAGCGCTGCGCAAGCGCATGGCGCCGACATCGGGCTGCTCGCTTCCGAGGTGGCGGCGTTGGCCGTGCGCGAACTGGCTCGCCTGCGGGGGGTTGAATCCGGCCGCTAGAGTCTGCGCGGCCGACAGCGGCCCGTCAGGCCGCCGTTTGAGCAGCCTCGCTGTCCTGGGCTGCGATCCGCCCCGCTCGCAGCTCGATCAACCTTGCGCAGCGTGCTGCGACTTCGGAATCGTGCGTAACCACCACCAGTGTCGATCCGAAGGAGCGATCGAGCTCGAACATCAGGTCGATCACGGCAGCCCCGGTCGCAGAATCCAGGCTGCCGGTCGGCTCATCGGCGAACAGGATGGCTGGTCTCGTGACGAACGCGCGCGCCAGCGCCACGCGTTGCTGTTCGCCACCCGACAGCGTGCGCGCCTGGTGGCCTGTGCGGTCGACCAGGCCAACGCGTTTGAGCAGGTCGAGCGCATGCGCGCGCGCCGCGCGGTCCACCGGCGCGGGGCCAATCTCGAGGGGCAGCATCACGTTTTCCAGCGCCGTCAGATGGTCCAGCAGCTGAAACGATTGGAAGACGAAGCCGACCTGCCCCGCGCGCAGGCGCGCGCGGCCGTCTTCATCCAATGACGTCAAATCCTGACCGAACAGCCGCACGGTGCCGCTGGTGGGCACATCGAGGCCGGCCAGCAGACCCAGCAACGTGGATTTGCCCGACCCCGATGCGCCTCGAATCGCCAGGCTCTGTCCGACCGGAACCGCCAGGTTGATATGATCAAGTATCGTAAGGCTGCCGGTCGGGTCTGTGACCACTTTGCACAGATCCGTTGCCTCTACGGCGAAGGCAGACGGAAACTGCGCTTGCTTGCCGCTCTTCGATCCTGGATTCACCTTGCCCTGGTCTGGCGGCTTGTGCCGCTGGTTGCGCTGGTCGCGTTGGCTTCAGCGAGCGCGCAGGCAGCACTGTCAACCCATACGATCCTCGTGGTTGGCGACAGCCTTTCGGCCGAATACGGGCTGCCACGCGACACCGGCTGGGTCAACCGCCTGTCGGAACGCATCTCGAGTCAGGACCCGCAGTATAGCGTCGTGAACGCGAGCATCAGCGGAGACACCACCAGCGGAGGGCGAACCCGCCTGCCGCCTCTGCTGAAAAAAGTCCAACCCGACATCGTCGTACTGGAACTGGGAGCCAATGACGGCTTGCGCGGGCTCGACCTGGAGCAGATGCGCAGCAATCTGCAAGCGATGATCGATGCCTGTCGCGCAGCGCACGCCCAGGTGCTGCTGGTTGGCGTCCGGATCCCGCCCAACTATGGACGCGATTACTCCGAGCGCTTTTTCGAGAACTACGCCCTGCTCGCCCGCCGCAATCGAATCGAGCAGGTTCCATTTCTGCTCGACGGATTCGCCGACCGCCTCGACCTGTTTCAGCCCGATCGCCTTCACCCGAGCCAGCAGGCACAGGCGCTGATCCTCGATAACGTCTGGCCGCGCCTGCAACCGATGCTGCGGCGACGGTCGCCCTGATGCAATCTTCCCTGACTCAATCTCTTGGATGAGCGTGCACTCGAGGGGCATCGCCTGTCAGGAGGCATTGGCGCAGCTGTCGCAGTTCGACACGGTGATCGACGTGCGCAGCGAGTCGGAATTCGCGATCGACCGGCTGCCGGGCGCGATCAACTGCCCGGTGCTGAGTGACTCCGAGCGCGAGCAGATCGGGACGCTGTACAAGCAGGCGTCGCCATTCGAGGCGCGCCGGGCCGGTGCCGCTCTGGTAGCCGACAGCATCGCAAGGCATCTGCGCTCCTGCTTCGCCGATCGACCGCGCGGCTGGTCTCCGCTCGTGTACTGCTGGCGAGGCGGCGAGCGCAGCGCGTCGGTCGCGCACGTGATGGAGCGAATCGGCTGGCGCGTGCAGCGGCTGGAGGGTGGCTACCGGGCGTTTCGTCGCCTCGTGGTCGACGCCCTCGCCTCGGCGCCGACCCGCTTTCACTATCGCGTTCTGTGCGGCGCAACCGGCTCCGGCAAAAGCCGCCTGCTCACTCACCTCGAGCGGGTGGGCGCGCAGATCCTGGATCTGGAGTCCCTGGCGGCCCATCGAGGATCGGTGCTGGGGGATCTTCCCGACCGCCCGCAACCCAGTCAGAAGCAGTTCGAGACCCGGTTGTGGTGGGCGCTGAGCCACCTGGATCCCGACCGCCCGGTCTTCGTGGAGTCCGAAAGCCGCAAGATCGGGGATTGCCAGGTGCCCGCTGCGCTGCTCGATGCGATGCGTCAGTCCGACTGCATCGCGCTGGATCTCCCGGTCCCGCACCGCATCGAGCTGCTGCGAGACGAGTACCGCCACTACGAGCAGCGTCCCGACCGGCTATCCGCACAACTCGATTGCCTCGCTGTGCTGCACGGGGCGGCGACCGTCGAGCGCTGGAAGGCCCTGGTGCAAAGCGCCGAGTGGGACGCGCTGGTCGGCTGCCTGCTGGCGGAGCACTACGACCCGGTGTATCGCCGTTCGATTCAGACCAACTATCGGCGCGCGGGGGACGCGCGCTGCATCCGTCTGGACCGCGGCGACGCCACTGCTTTCGAACAAGCGGCGCGCGCGCTGGCGCACGAAGAATAGCTCCTTGAACCGTTACTGCTGGTCGTCCTTGGCGGGCGTGGTCACCGCAGCGCGCAGGACCTTCGCCCCAAAGCGCTCCCGCAGCCCCCGGACATAGCTCATCTCATCGCTCGAGGAGATCTGCTTCAACCACTCCTCTGAGGCGCCCGCCGCAGCGTCGGCGGCGGGTTGATCGGCCGGCTTGGTCGACAGTACGTGCAGCACGAGGTAACCGCCGTCGGTCGAGTCGGCGCCGACGTAGGCAGGCAAACGCGCCGGCGGCAACTGCATGATCGACGTCAGCGCGGTCGGCGCAAGCTGTTGTGGATCATCGCGCCCCACCCATCGGGGTGGATCGAAGCCGTCGTCGCCGGGCGTCTTCTGAAGCTCCGCCAGCCGGGCCTTGCCGGCTTTGCGGGCCATCTCGGCCGCCGCCGTTCGCTGCAGCGTGCTCTTGATGTTGGCCTTGATGGCCTCCAGCGGAATCGGTGCTGCCGCGTGGTGATCGAGCACGCGCGCCGAGACCAATGCGTTGCCTCCGATCTCGACCGCCTTGGTGTTGCGTCGCTTGTCCAGCGAGTCCGGCGCGAACACCGCTTCGATCACCGCCGGCGCGAACACGGCGTTGGCCTCCTGCGAGGCAGCGCCCTGCCGCGTCAAGCCGTCGACTTCGCGCAACTGCAGCTTGAATTTGTCGGCCGCCGCTTTCAACCCATCCGACTGCTCGTAGACAAAGTTGCTGAACTGCTCGGCGGTCTCGGAAAAGCGCTTTTCCGCGGCCTGTTGCCGCAACTCGCTCTCGATCTGCCCTTTGACCTCCTCGAACGGCTTGGTCGTGGCCGCCTCGACCCCGGTCACCCGGATGATGTGGAACCCGAAATCGGACTCGACCACCCCGCTCGTTTCGCCCTGCTTCATCGAGAACGCGGCGTCCTCGAACGGCTTGACCATCATCCCGCGGCCGAACCAGCCGAGATCGCCGCCCTTCTGGGCCGACCCTGGATCCTTGGAATTCTCCTTGGCCAGACGCGCGAAGTCCGCCGGATTCGCCCGCACCTTGGCCAGCACCGACTCGGCCAGCTTGCGGGCGGCCGCCTTGTCGGGCGCGGAGCCGGTCGGCCCCGCGGTGATCAGGATGTGGCTGGCCTGCCTGCGCTCGGGCTGCCCCCACCGCTTCATGTTCTGGTCGTAGAAGGCCCGCACTTCGGCGTCCGACACGCTGACCGAGCTCGCGAGGTCGGCCGCGCGCAGCACCACGTACTCCGCCTTCACGGTTTCGGGCGTCATGTAGCGTGACTTGTTCTTCTCGTAATCGGCCTTGATCGCGTCGTCGGTGACTTCGACCTTGTCGAGGTAGGCGTCGGGCTTGAATACCTGCTGGCGCACCTCGCGCTTCTCGTGCTGCAGCTGCCAAAGGCGGTCCGACACGGTCTTGGGCAGAACGGCCGAATCGCTGACCGCCTCGACCAGCGTCTGTCGGGCGAGGTCGCCGCGCAAGTCCGCTTCGAACGAGCGCTCGCTCATCCCGCGCGAAGCGAGCAGCGCCTTGTACGTGTCGTAGTCGAAATGCCCGCTCTGCTGGAACGCCGGGGTCGAGCCGATCACGTCCTGCAGCTTGTCGTCGCTCACCAGCAGGTGCGAGCGCTGAATCGCCAGCTTCAGGGCCCGCTCGGACAGAAGCGAATCGAGGGTGGCGGCGCGCGCCTGCGGCGTGTCGAACACGCGCGCGTCGAAGTTGGCGCCGAGCATCTGGCTCATCCGGTCCATCCGCTCGCGGAAGGCCACGTCCAGGTCCTGCTGGCTGATGCGCTCGGGGCCGACCTGGGCGATCGACGTGTCCGTTCCCAGGAACTGGTTGTAGCTGTAGACGCCGGTGGCGATGAACGTCGGAATGATGAACAGCATCATCACCGCGATCGTGAAGAAGCGGTGTCTGGACCGGATCGAATCGAACATATTTGAGCGCGATCGCTTTTAAGAAGAAAAAAGGCGAACAAACGGTTCGCCTTCGTACGATGCTTGGCGGAGTGGACGGGACTCGAACCCGCGACCCCCGGCGTGACAGGCCGGTATTCTAACCAGCTGAACTACCACTCCGCGCCACACGATTTGAAAAGCGGCTTGAAACTCGCCCCTGCTCGCCGTGCTTTTGGACAGCCGTGAACCGACGCGTCGCCCGCCGTTGCTCTCATGGTGGGTGCTGAGAGGTTCGAACTCCCGACCTACGCCTTGTAAGGGCGCCGCTCTACCAACTGAGCTAAGCACCCCGCGCGAAGGGGCACCGGAGCCCGCTAGTTTACTGCATCCTTCAGCGCCTTGCCAGCCCGGAACTTCGGAACCTTCGCAGCCTTGATCTTGATCGGCTGATTGGTGCGGGGATTGCGACCCACGCGCGCTGCCCGCTTGCCCACCATGAAGGTGCCGAAGCCGACCAGCGTGACTGAGTTGCCCTTTTTCAGGGACGTACGAATTCCGCCGACAATCGCCTCGAGCGCACGTCCGGCTGCCGCTTTCGAGATATCGGCTTGGCGCGCGATATGCTCGATCAGTTCGGTCTTGTTCACTGCCACCCCCTCCTCGTCGTCTTGACGACCTTTTCGTTGGAATCCGATAGGCGCCGCGCGCTATAGCCGCGATCGTCAGCGCAAGGGCTCCAAGACATTTGGAATGCGGCTATTCAACCGCGCCGCTTTCGCAGTGTCAAGCGGCGCGGGGTGCGCAGGGCTACTGCGCAGCCGCTGATCAGCGTCTGCGCAACGCCCGGCTCAATGCTTGACGAATTCGCCCTGTCCGCCTTCCGGCTTGACCGCTTCGGCCGTGGCGGGCCGTGCGGCCGCGGCAGCCGCAAGCTCTTCTTCGGTCAGCGCGATCGGCTGCCGCGTCAGTGCCACCTCCAACACCTGATCGATCCATTTGACCGGCACGATCTCGAGGCGGTTCTTCACGTTATCCGGAATCTCCGCGAGGTCCTTCACGTTTTCCTCGGGGATCAGCACGATCTTGATTCCACCCCGCAATGCAGCCAGCAGCTTTTCCTTCAGGCCCCCGATTGCCAGCACCTCGCCACGCAGCGTGATCTCGCCGGTCATCGCCACGTTGGGGCGCACCGGAATGCCGCTCAGGGTCGAAATCACCGCCGTCGTGATCGCGATGCCGGCGCTCGGGCCATCCTTGGGCGTTGCGCCTTCCGGCAGGTGCACATGGATGTCGCTTTTCTCGAACGCTTCATCCTTAATGCCGAGACGCCGCGCCCTCGCCCGTACGACCGTACGCGCCGCTTCG
>Ga0210401_10005047_pt1 | contig 13638 bp, 13 predicted proteins | sample IncBWH32MmetaG_FD_150866 | JGI IMG/M metagenome (GOLD analysis project Ga0210401, IMG submission 150866) | Forest soil microbial communities from Barre Woods Harvard Forest LTER site, Petersham, Massachusetts, United States - Inc-BW-H-32-M | ecosystem: Environmental > Terrestrial > Soil >... | reverse complement strand
CTGAACCTAAGGTTCGGACCAGACAATAAGTTTTCATCACGGCAACGCATGGGAGGAGGCCGACGCGTTCTTGACGTTCGTTCACATGCTACGGATTGGCATGATGTGGATCGAGCGGGCTGGACGGTGACGGCACCGTGGGTCGGGTCTCGCGTGTGCCCAGCCCGATGACCATAGACATGTCTTTGGGATAGACCACGTCGCGCCCTCGAGCGAGGAAGTGTGAGTACACTGACATCGCGGCGCCGTAGAAACCGAAGCCTGAGGCTACGACTCGCGAATGGGCGAGCGCTCCAACGATCGTGCCCAGGAAACGAAATCCGGAAGCGCCATTGGCGGCTCCCGCACCGGCGTCACCGCCACCATCTCCACCGTGGAAGCGAGCGTCGTGATCCGAAGACATGGAAGAAGCGGCCAGGGCCACGGCAATGCCCGTGGTCAAGTATCGCGTCCTGGGAGTCGTAACCTGCGCGCCACCCTCGGCATCGAGAGCGAGATGTTCGCCTTTGGCAACCTCAACCCCTTCCAGGCTTGCCTCTACTCTCTGTTCAATTCCATCGGGAGGCACGACTTGGTGGAACACGACCCGAAGCTGTCCGTTGCGATTCAGCCTGCGGGCTGGGCGCACTTCCAGCACTGAGCCTTTAATGTGGCTGCCCTGGGGAAGCAATAACTGATTAGAAACGACGAGGGGCTGGCTGATAACGGCCTCGACTGACTCACCCTTTTTAGCGGTCGCGGAATCCAGCGGCGTCACCAGCAGGGCATGAACCAGGCTGCCCGACGGAGGAGGATTTCCAATCGAGGAGAGCGACTCCGTTCTTAGCGGTTCCACTCCGAAATCGAGCGGCGTCTGCAGATCCGCGTTGAAGCTTGTCCCCGCGTCCATGTACTGGGGATGATATGGAAGCTGGGCCACGCCGAGTCTTTCCAGACGGTGCATCTTTCCCGGCTCATGCAATTGCTGCATGGCGTTATTCCATTCTCGCTTGGCTTCCTGCCGCGCCTCGCTGATCTTGCGCGAGGCCGCATGCTTGGCTTCAGCGGCTGCGCCCGTATTCTCCTTGGCAGTCGCCGGGACGAACTGCAGAACTCCCTGGGACGCGGGAGAGACAACCGTGTGCAAGGGGACGTGGCGGCCATCCGCCATCACCAGTTCGTCAAACTCAATGTGCACTTGCCGGTCAGGAGAGAAGTTCGCATTCATGGCCGCGACGGTGCGCTTCATCTTCGGGACCCCGTCGATGCTGGAGATCTTGCCGGTAACCTCACTACCCGCGGGGACTACGATTTTGTCGAAGGAGTAAACCGGCTCAACCACCTTTCCATGAACTACCTGCCCAACCTGCTGAATGCGGATTTCTTGATCCAGCACCACTTTCAGCGGCGTACCCGCGAGCACCGTCAAGGGAATGGAACTGGCCAGTTCGGGCAAGGCCGGCGCTGGTAACGGAACGAAAGACGGCGGAACAGGTTCTGCCGGTCTGGTAGCAAGGGTTTGAGCCCAGACCCAGCCGCTGCAGACGGACGTCAACACGAAAACCCGCAAAATATCACGCATACGGTTTTCGATCTTCAACTGGCACCCCGGGTTGTCTGGCTAGCGGCTTGACAGATTGCTGAAAAACTCCGCGTTGGGTGGCGCAGCGCTTCCAGCGCTGCGGTAAATGCTCTCGAATCCGCGAAGGCTTTAGTCGCGGAGGTAACCGAATCGAGTTTTTCAGCAAACTGTTGAGCAAATGATACAGCAAAAGCAGGCCTCGGAAACCTGCAATTGCAACCCGTGAGGCATGCCCAATTGGGAACTGAGCCCCCGCCCGCCGGCTTTCTTCCTTGACCTCACACTCCTACGTATGATAATACGAAAATATATTGGTTATCTATAAGATAATTAAAATCTTTGACAACCCAACAACCATGGTGAAGGCGCAAAACTTTGCCCTCGGTCCAGGTTCCAGGCCGTAGTTCCAAAACGGAACGAAAGGCGGGCGAACATCGCAACTTCCATGTTTTCAATATTTTGCCTGGAAGTGCTCTAGGACCATAGATCCAGGAGGCAAGAAAAATTCCGACCCCTTTGTTTTCTGGATTTTGCGCGGAAGAGAGCGTTTTTTTCTGTAAGTACAAAAGCAACGACCGACAAGCTCAGGGATGTCTCTCCCGCTCTAGGACCCGGCCCACCGCGGTGACGTCGACCTCCACCTGGTCGCCGACGTGAAGCAGGAACGTGCTTGCGTTCTTCAGCCCCCCATTCGACGTATGGAATGGCGATGTGGGTCCGCACGCTAAGACTGTTTCCTTTCGTTTGCACGGGAAAAGTCAGAGTCATTACCGTGGTCGCCTCCATGCAATCTGACAATGCCATCAACCTGCACCTTCGAGTCTCCCTCAGGTTCGACCTTGCCGGACATTCTGGTGGGCGTGAAAGTAATCTCGGGGTAGCGCTGGCTTTCCAGGATTTCCTGGTGCATTTTGTGGTCGCGACCCGTATTTCCGGTGTCTCCGCGGGTAGCATCCACGACTACCAGGCCGCCGGCCGCTCCATTGGATGGATTGAAATGAATTGTCCCACTCTTAAGCCCGAAAGTTCCGTGCACGGTATGGAGAGTGGCTGCCAATGTGCACTCGATCCGGGTATTCGCTGGATCGAGTTCGAGGGTCATTTCTTGCGCGCGAAGCGTTTCCGCGTGCAGGCCAACAGCAGAAATTAAAAGTACGACCGGTCAGCGCGGGAAATGATAGTAGACGTCCTGCTTGGATGGAATCGGCACGCCGTTCTTAGACGCGGGAGTGAACCGCCAGTTCTCTAGCGCCGCGAGCACCTTCTGGTCGACGGCAGGGCCAAGGCTTTGAAGCACGATCTTCTGCACAATAGCGCCCGCCTCGTCGATCGTGATTTCGACGATAACATCTCCTTCGATCCCGGCCGCGTCCGATCCAAATGCCGGATCAGGAGAAACGATCGGCAGCGCGGGTCGAATTTCAGGGCCGGTGAAGGTTCCGTACGAGAGCGATCCGTAGAGAGAACCCGCTGCGGGTCCTCCCGGCCGGGCGGTAGCAATCTCATTACCCGCTTCTCGTTTGGCCGCAGGCGGCTCCAGACGGTGCGGGCTTGCGATCTTCGGAGGTCGCTGCAAGGTAAGCGGCTTCGGCTGCTCCTGCGTAACTCCGGAGTCGCCCCCGAAATAAATGCGAGTCAACGAACTGCCGGATTCGCCTTTCGCCACCGACAACGGAGCCACGAAGATCGGCGCTGGGCTGTGCAGAAGCCAACCGAGGAAAAGCAAATGGATCGCCAATGAAATGCTTAGCAAGGCGGCTTGGCGTTTCGGAGCGGCGGGATGGAGTTGCGAGAACATTGGGCTAGGTTCCCTCTATTCTACTCACTCTTTCGCTAAAATGAAGAAGCAATCGCACCATTGCGATGCCACGCAATTACAATGGTTTGCATCTATACTGCGGCAGCTTGAATCAACATAACATTATTGTTGGGCTGCTCATGCCGCTGCTTATCATCTATGAACGACCTGAGCCCGAGGAAGCAATTGCGGCACGAGAGGATAAGTTTTGCTTGTGCGGGGGTTCTCTCGGTTGTCGCTAACTTTGTTTTTCTTTGCCAGCCGGCGTCGGCCCAGGCTCCGACGCTCGCACCACCTGCACCGGCCACCTCGTCTTCGTACAGCAGTAGCTCACCCAGCAGTTCCGACCAGTCCAACAACCCTGCTGGTGCCCTAGGCCAAACGCCGTTTTCCGGCAGCGTTCCTGAAGGCAAAGCGACTCCCGGAGTTTTATCCCTTACGTTCAAGGATGCGCTCGACCGCGGATTGAGGAACAATCTCGGCCTCCTGCTTCAGAGTGACACCACTCTGACCGCTCGGGGAGAGAAGTGGAAGGAACTCAGCGAACTGCTTCCCCACGTGAACGCCAGCGTCAGCGAAAGTGCCGAACAGCTCGATCTGGCAGCGCTAGGATTCCGCTTCAATATCCCGGGGATACCTACCGTTATCGGCCCTGTCGGAGTTTTTCAAGCTGGCGCCTACCTGACGCAGTCGCTGTTCGACTATCATGCCATCGAGCGCAATCGCGGCGCTTCGTACAATGTGAAGGCCGCGCAATACTCTTTGAAAAACGCCCGCGACGTAGTGGTGCTGGCGGTGGGGAACGCATATCTTATAGCGATAGCCGGAGCAGCTCGAGTGGAGACGGCGCGGGCCGACCTGCAAACGGCGCAGGCGCTGTACGACAAAGCGGTGGACCAGCAGAAGGCCGGGGTGAATCCGGCAATCGATACGCTGCGCGCGCACGTCGAACTGCAGAGCCGGCAACAGCAGTTGATCTCTACCCGCAATGACTATGCGAAACAGAAACTGACGCTGGGGCGCGTAATTGGTTTACCGCCGGGACAGGAGTTTAGTCTGGCGACCGCAGCCCCTTATGAGCCGTTAGCGACTGCGCCCCTAGAGGAGGATCTGCAGCGCGCATACGCATCGCGACCGGACTACCTGGCTGCGGCACAGCAAGTGCGGTCCGCGGAAGAATTTCGCCGGGCGGCGACAGCGCAACACTATCCGTCGCTTGATATGGCTGGGAATTACGGCGTGGCGGGGATTCGCCCGGGCAGCTCGCACGGCGTGTTTGAAGTTGGAGCCACATTGAACATCCCAATCTTTGCAGGCGGAAGAATTCATTCAGATGTTTTGGAGGCGGAAGCCTCGCTGCGACAAAGCCGCCAGCAATTAGAGAACCTGCGCGGCCAGATCGATTATGAGGTCCGCAGCGCTCGTCTGGATCTCACCTCCGCGGCGGAGCAGGTGGAGGTGGCTCGCAGTTCGGTGGATCTTGCCGGCCAGACGTTGCAGCAGGCGCAAGACCGCTTTGCCGCCGGGGTCACGGACAACCTGGAAGTAGTTCAGGCGCAAGAGTCTCTGGTGTCAGCGAACGAAAGCTACATCTCCAGCCTCTACGCCCATAACTTAGCCAAGATATCCCTCGCGAAGGCCATCGGCGTTGCCGAAGAGGGTGTCAAGCAATACCTCCAGAATCAGAGTAAGGACAAGTAAAAAATCATGGCGGAAAATACAGACACGGCGGTGCGAGAAAATCAGCCTCAAGCCCAGCGGCCTGCAAATCAGCCAGCTCCACTGCCCGCGTCGGACAGAGATCTCCGCTGGAAGAGCTTTCGAGCAGGGAATCCCCGATTCCGCGTGTTTCTTATCGTAGGAATCATCGTACTGCTCGTGGCGGGCTTCTTTTTGTGGCGTTACTTCGATAGCTATGAAGATACGGACGACGCGCAGATCGACGGCCATCTGAACTCGATCAGCGCCCGCGTCTCCGGCCACGTCTTAAAGCTTCTGGTCGATGATAACCAGTACGTGCCCATCGGAACACCTCTGATCGAGATTGATCCCAAGGACTATCAGGTGGCGGTGGACCGAGCCAAGGCAGATTACGCCGACGCCGTGGCCCTGGCGGAGGCTGCGCGGGTCAATGTGCCCATCACTTCAGTCAACACGAATAGCCAGACCTCGAGCGCACAAGCGGATGTGGAGAATGCAAACGCCGGAATCGCTGCCGCCCGCCAACAGTTTTCGGCAGCCAAAGCGCAATTGGCCGAGGCCGAAGCCAACAATGTGAAGGCGCAGAACGATCTGGTGCGCTACAAGCAATTAGTCGATAAGCAGGAAATTTCAGAGCAGCAATATGACCAGGCCGTGGCCGCGGCCCATGCGGGCACCGCCTCAGTGGATGCAGCTCGAGCGTCAGCGTCGGCTGCCGACAACCAGGTGCGGCAGGCGCAAAGTAGGTTGCTGCAGGCGCAAGCGAATCTGCGCGCAGCGGCCACCGGTCCGCAGCAAGTCGAAACCTACCGATCGCGTGCGCAATCCGCCCAAGCGCAGGCTGACCAAAAACGAGCCGCCCTAGAGCAGGCCGAATTGAATCTGCAATACACGGTTATTGCTGCTCCGGTGAACGGAGTTGTAACCAACCGCACCGTGGAAGTCGGACAGAACGTCTCCATCGGCCAAGAGTTGATGAAGGTGATCAACCTCGACGATATCTGGGTGACAGCGAACTTCAAGGAGACCCAGCTCAAGAGCATGCAGGTCGGCCAAAGGGCGACAATCCGCGTGGACACGAATGGCAAGGATTACAAAGGGCACGTGCAGAGTATTGCCGGAGCGAGCGGCGCCATCACCAGCTTGCTGCCGCCCGAGAATGCGACTGGCAATTACGTCAAGGTGGTGCAGCGCATCCCGGTGAAGATCACCTTTGATCCCGGCGAGACCCGAGAACACGTTCTTCGTCCGGGAATGTCGGTTGAGCCTAAAGTCTGGGTAAAATGAAAATTTAGCAGGGAGAGTGGATGTACCGCATCATCACGGTCGAACGCGAATACGGAAGTGGAGGTGGCGAGATTGCCTGCGAGCTCGCCAAGCGGCTCAGCTGGAAGGTCTGGGACCATGCGTTGACTGAAGAGATCGCCAAGGTCGCCAATGTGGAGTGTTCGACCGTCGAGCGTTGTGAGGAACGGGTGGACAGCACGTTTCAGCGGCTGGTCAAAGTCTTTTTGCGCGGCAGTCAGGAGCGCAGCATGCCGTTACCCGGCACAGAGCCATTTGACGCCGACCGCTTTGTGGCCGTGGGGGAACAGGTCATGGAGAAAGTCGCTGAGGCCGGCGATTGCGTCATCGTAGGCCGGGGTGCGCCATACTTTCTGCGCCAGCGTGCAGACGCCTTTCACGTTTTTCTTTATGCGCCGTACGCGCAGAAGCTCAGCCGGTTGCTGAAGCTGGGTAAGAGCGAGAGAGAAGCAAGAGAATTGCTGGACACGATCGACCGCGATCGAATCACATTTGTGAAGCGCTACTTCGATGCCGACTGGCCGACGCGTTGTCTCTATCACATGATGATCAATACAGCTGTCGGCAATGAGAGTGTGATCTCCACCATTCTGACAACCATGCACGCATTGGGACGAGCGCCGGTAAACGTTTAACGACGCTGGCGATCTCGATTCTGACAATTATGGACAAATCTCTTCAAGGCAAGATTGCGCTGGTCACCGGAGCGGATGGGGGTCTTGGAACTCACGTCACCCAGGCTCTGCTGGATAGCGGAGCAACCGTAATCGGCGTCTCCAGAACTGCTCAGCCGTCGAGCTCTGATACGCCTTCCTTCGCCGCTCTTTCCGCGGATCTTTCCAGTGCGGAGACGGCGAAGAGCACGGTGGATGGAATCGTCGCCCGATTCGGCCGGATCGATATTCTGGCTCATCTGGTGGGCGGATTTGCCGGCGGCAAAACGATTGCCGAAACCGATGCCATGACTTTTCAACGCATGCTCGACCTCAACCTCAACAGCGCGTTTTACGTTTTGCGCGCAGTGATCCCGCTCATGCGACGAGCTGGCACCGGCCGCATTGTTGCGATTGGCAGTCGGGCGGCCGAAGATCCTGGGCCGGGAGTCGGCGCCTACAGCGCTTCCAAAGCGGCTCTGGTTTCGCTCCTCCGAACTGTCGCCGCGGAAAATAAGGACCTCGCAATCACCGCCAACCTAATTCTCCCCGGGACCATGGACACTCCTGCCAACCGCCAAGCCATGCCGGGCGCGGACACCTCGAAATGGGTGCAGCCCGCCTCGGTCGCATCCCTGATTGTGTGGCTGGCCAACGACGCCGGCAAAGACGTGAATGGAGCGGTCATCCCGGTCTATGGCCGCGGGCTCTGAAGCCGACCCCGTTCCTTTATGGGTACTTCAGTAACCCTTACCGGTGCACCTTTTTTGATGCAATTTAACATTCCTGCAATATTCTCCAACTATCATGGGAAAAGCCGGACATTCGATTGAGGAGTGGCAGGTGGCATCGCCCCGACTTTCACGATTCGCTCTTCCGCTGCAGGTAGCCGCCGTGTGCTACCGGTGGCAGGGGGATTTGATCGAGTTTCTGCTGGTAAATACCAACGGCGGCGGCAAGTGGACGTTTCCGAAAGGCGCTCCTGAGCCAGCGATGTCGCACAGCCAGGCGGCCGAGCGCGAAGCGTGGGAAGAAGCTGGAGTTCGCGGCCACATCGAGCCCCGGCATTTTCATCTCTATTTACATTCCAAGGGCGTCTTCTGGAAACCTCCGGGAGTGCGCGAATTTGTGATCAAGGCTTTCCTGATGGAAGTGGACTTGATCAATGGCTCCCACGAGCCCGATCGGAACCCAACCTGGTTCAGTCCCGACGACGCCAGAAAGATTCTGGCTAAAGGCCGCGAAGTAAAGTACGCGAGAGAGATGCAGGCGGTGATCGACCGGGCCATCGAGCACCTCGGCACCGCGAAAGCCGCGACTGCTCAATAGGGAATCGAACTTCGTAATTTAACCGATCCTCTTTGGCCTTTCCGCCCCTTTGTGTAGCTTTGTGTTCTTTGTGGTTCATGAAGTGCAAATGCTAGAACCACAAAGGACACGAAGGTACACGAGGGATGTGCAGTAACTTCCATCAGAATTCCCCCCGTATTACCAAACAAGGTCTTCTCTTCTTTTTCAAACCACCCTTCTCATGAGACCATTGAATTGACACCATGATTCAGTTGTCCTCTGCCGGAAAACGTTACGGGCACAAACTCCTCTTCGAGGGAGCCGACTGGATGATTACGCCCCGGGACCGCATCGGCCTGGTGGGCGCGAACGGCACCGGAAAATCCACGCTGATGAAGATTTTCGCCGGGATGGAAACGCTCGATTACGGTTCCTTCAGCACAGCGAAAGGCATCAGCGCCGGCTACCTGCCGCAGGACGGGCTCACGCTCTCTGGACGCACCGTGTTCGCCGAATGCATGGCGGTTTTTTCTGAGCTGCGAGAAATGGAACAGGAGATGGAAGACCTAACCGCTCGCATGCCGGAACTCGACCAATCTTCTCCCGAGTATGCGCAAGTCGCGGAGCGGTATCAGCGCATCGAGCACGAATTCCGCACTCGCGATGGGTACGCTATCGAGGCCCAAGTCGGAAGCGTGCTCATGGGCCTTGGTTTCCGCAAGGAAGATTGGCATCGACGGACCGAAGAATTTTCCGGCGGCTGGCAGATGCGCATTGCATTAGCGAAGCTGCTGCTGCAGGAGCCCAACCTGTTGCTGCTGGACGAACCCACCAACCATCTTGATCTCGAAGCTCGTAACTGGCTGGAAGAGTACCTGACCCACTATCCCAACGCGTTTGTGCTGATTTCGCACGACCGCTATTTTCTCGACGTCACCGTCAACAAAATTGCCGAGATTTGGAACAAGCGCATCCATCTTTATCCGGGCAACTACGAGAAATATCTGGCGTCGAAGACGCAGCGCATGGAACAACTCGAGGCGGCGTATCGCAATCAGCGGGATCGCATCGAGCAGTTGGAAGTATTCATCAATCGCTTCCGCTACCAGGCAACGAAAGCCAAGCAGGTGCAGAGCCGCATCAAGGAACTGGAAAAGATCGAGCGTATCGAACTGCCCGAAGAAGAAAAGGTAATCCATTTTTCTTTTCAGCAGCCGAAACCGAGCGGCCGGATCGTGGCCGAGTTCATCGGAGTGGCGAAATCGTATGGTGAAAAGGAAGTATTTCGCAATGTCAGCTTCATGATCGAGCGCGGCGACCGCATCGCGCTGGTGGGAGTAAACGGCGCAGGAAAATCCACACTGATCAAGCTGCTGGCAGAAACAGAACCTCTAACCAGCGGCCAATTCCGCCTGGGTCACAACGTGCTGCCAGACTACTTCGCCCAGGACCAATACAAGGAACTCAATCCGGACGCGCGCATCTTGGACGATATTGGCGAGCTCTCGCCGCGTTCCACCCAGACCGAACTGCGAAGTCTGCTGGGCTGTTTTCTGTTCTCAGCGGACGACGTCTTCAAACGCATCGGCGTGCTCTCGGGCGGCGAACGCAACCGCTATGCCCTGCTGCGTATGCTTCTGCATCCCGCAAATTTTCTCTTGCTCGATGAACCTACCAACCATCTCGATATGCGCGCCAAGGACGTTCTGCTCAAGGCGCTGATGGATTACACCGGCACGGTGGTCTTCGTTTCGCACGATCGTTATTTCATCGACAAACTGGCGACACGAGTTTTTGAGGTAGGCGATGGAAAAGTCGAAGTCTATCCCGGAAATTACGAAGACTATCGCTGGAGGAAAGAAGGCGGCGCGGAAAAGCTGCAGGAAACCGTCAGCCGCTCGGCGATCATTGTGCAACCGGTAAACGGCAATAAGACCGAGGCCATCTCTGACGACGGCAAATCCAAGCGCCTGAATCCGATCAAGCGCAAGCAGATGGAAGAACGAGTCAAAGCACTCGAAGCCGAGATTTCCTGCGCGGAGGCCGCGATCGACGAGTGCGAAGCTGCGCTACAAACCTTCGTCAGCGCCGAGGAAACTGCCCGACGTACGCAAGAATTAGCCGGCCATCGCGCGGAATTGCAAAACCACATGATGGAGTGGGAAGAGTTGGCCCAGTCACTGGAAGCCTAGCGGCAGACCCGCTTGTGACACCGTCGTAGCGGCGCCGTCCCGGCGGCTGTCGTGGGTCGTCCCGCCCCCCACCGGCGAGGGCAGGATGCCGGCGCTACTTAAGATGCTCTGCCCTGGCTGACCGGGTCTGGCCTTTGCTTGACCCCTCGTTTACGATCCAGTCGCTGAAGTTCTCCATGGAAGGACGAATGCTATCTGGGGTTTGGAGGAGGGGCTACCAGGTCGGCTCAACTTGAACAAAGCACTGATTGTTGTTGCAGCCCAGGAGGATGGACCTGGGATCGGCCGGATTCGTATGCGCCAGATTCCAGATGCTTCGGCGAAAAGCCTGGTGCCTTTTGTGCGGGACTCAGTCGCCCCGGGTAGCGTCATCCACACCGACGGGTGGCTGGGCTATGTACCCTTGGAGAAGGCAGGCTACGAGCACGAGGTGACTTTCCTGCGCGACAAAAAGAAGACTCCGTCGGAATTAATGCCGCGAGTCCATCTGGTGATCGCGCTCCTCAAACGGTGGCTGATGGGAACCCACCAGGGGGCGGTCAGTCATAAGCATCTCGATTACTACCTGGACGAGTTTACGTTCCGATTTAATCGGCGGAGATCAAAAAGCCGCGGCGAGCGCTTCTTGCGCCTCGTGCAGCAAACCTTGGCAGTTGAGCCCGTGCCCTTGGATCGGATCCTTCACCCCGGAGCAAGACGTAACTTTAGTTAGGTATCGGCCCTGACGGCCTCCCTCGGCTTTGCGGCTGCTGTCAAAGAGTCACCAAGGCTATCGGCGAAGTCGAGGGAGAGCAGTGGTACTTCATTCCCGTTGAACAACGAATTACGGCACTGGCTTGATCGCGTATCCCATGTAAAGAATTTTCAAGTTATTGCTTTCTACGAGCTTAAATCTTTGGCCCAGTTCCTTATAGCCGATCTCCGCGTTGGCTCTTTTTCGCAGCAGGCTGATCATTTTCGCGATGCTCACATCTGGCGACGTGCCACGAAACTCTTTGAACTCAAATCCCGCCTGCACAAGCAATCCTTTCAACTCTTCCGGCCGAATAAACATTCTCCACTCGTGAAGCCGAGGCGGCATGAACGCCGTGCTCTTCCATTCCTGCCAGATCTTGATCGCTACCAACTTACTGATGAAGGTGCGATTCAGCGTGTCGAAAAGGAATATGCCGCCCGGCTTCGTCACTCGATAGATTTCGCCGATCAGTTTCGGCAAGTCGCGGACGTGCTCCAAAACGTCGCAACAGTACACAACTGGGAAAGTGTTGTCGGCAAACGGGATGGATTCTCCGGTTCCCTGCTGGTATTGAATGGACAAGCCCATGAATTGCGCATGTTGTTCGGCGGTGGCCAGCGATCGTTCTGAGGGATCAATGCCGGTCACGCGAAAACCTATGCTGGCAAACTCTTCCGCAAGGATGCCGCCGCCACAACCTACATCCAGTGCTTGCATGCCGCGGTAATTGAACTTGAGTACTTCATCGAGAAGTCTTCGAAAATAACCGACGCGCGGGATTAACCGACGACTTGAGCAGATGCAGAAACTGGTTTTCATCCCACCACGTATCGCCCTGCTCGTTGTACACCGTATTGTCAATCCGTTTATAAACGTCACTCGAAGTAGCGCGCAGTTTGTGTCGCTCCGTTTTTGAGAGGGGGTTTTATCAGGATTGTGTTCGCAGGCAACGCTTCACAAGGAGCAGTTTGCATGATCTTTTCGTGCGATTTTACCTGAGGGAACCAGTTGGCGAAAAATCCCCTCTCACTCATAGACCTTTGCTCACCCGACGGAAGGTGATGGCGCAGGGATGAGGCCGAGCTGCTCGAGCATCGAGAGCCGGTCGAACATCAAGTTGAACGAGACATGCTTGCCGTCCCGGAAGCGGAGCACCTGGATGTAAGCGATTCTGACCGGGCGACCGGTCGGCGGAACGTCGCCCATCGGGCCTTTGAGCACACCGCTGTGCGTGCCCGTGAACGTGCCCTCCTCGATGGCAACGTCGTCAACGATGTGAAGACAACGCACGTCGACGCGCGCGTCGGCGAAGGCGCCGAACCAGCTGCTGGAGAACTCGATGGAGGCTGCCTTCCCATCTCCGCGCAATCCACCTGGCGCCTCAAAGACGACGTCATCCGCGAGCACTTCCGCAAACCCGTCGATACCGTGGGCGTATGAGTAATACATCGCAAACCGACTCTTGCGAAGCGCAATCCGTCGTCGCGTTTCCGCGTCGCGACAAGGGGCACGATATTTCAGAACACAGGAAAGCGTCTTGAGAAGGGCCTACAAGATATCTAAAAAATCTAGGAATTCTATATCTGTCTGGAGAACAAGATTTGCACGGTTGTTTTTCGGGGGCTGTTCACGCGCTCAGAGACGAAGGTGCTCTGTTGTAGGTAGTTTTCAACATTCCAACTGAACCTCGCCTTGCCGTAAAATGAGCGTCGCCAGTTCAGATCGGGATTTCGCCCGGCGAAGCGCCGAAGTTACAACTGCCGGGCACAGCTTGCTCCCACGTTCTCCCCATAGAATCAATCCGAATTTCTTGGGGTTGTCGTCGCTCCCAGGTCGCTTATGCCCGGCGATCACGGCGCGTGGCTGGCGAATCATGACGCCACATGGACCCAGCCGGCTTCGACCTTCGTCTCATGAAAGCGAGCTCCAGTCCATTCTCAGAGAGGTCGGCTAAATGGCCGATGGGTATCCGCACGAGTTCAACTGCCTTCAGCTTCGCCGCCTCGCCGCGTTTGTCGAATACAACCGCTCGCGCACTAGCGCGCGTATAGATGTTCCGCTATAAATCGTCCTGCCGGCGCGACACTGAAAGAGCGCTAAGCTGACGCAAGCCCAGGGAGTAACTACAGATAGCACCACCAGTCGCCAGACTTCTATCGCTGGCCGCGCCGGTATGATCCTTTTTACCTGAGCACGCTGGAATCTCGCTCGCATCGTCCCCATCGCCAACGCCAGCCGACTTGGACTTTTCCTGCCAATAGGGGGAGTTGCTTACCGCTTCGACCATGGGCCGCGTTTTCAAGAAGCCAACTAATTCCTCAGAGATACCGCCGGAACATATACTCCCTTCAACTCCCGGCTCCACCAAGCTCCCGTGCTTCGCCTCTCCTCCGGACTGGTAA
>Ga0210401_10005041_pt1 | contig 13646 bp, 12 predicted proteins | sample IncBWH32MmetaG_FD_150866 | JGI IMG/M metagenome (GOLD analysis project Ga0210401, IMG submission 150866) | Forest soil microbial communities from Barre Woods Harvard Forest LTER site, Petersham, Massachusetts, United States - Inc-BW-H-32-M | ecosystem: Environmental > Terrestrial > Soil >... | reverse complement strand
CTAGCCGAAGCAATTGATAGACCCCCCCGGGACGAAAAAGCGCACCTTTAGGGTCAAACTCGAACACAGCGATTCCGGCCAGCCTTAAGACTTCCAGTAGGGGGCCGCGCGCGGACAGACAGCCTACTGTAACATCGTACCCCTCTGCCTTTTGGCGTGAGGCAACTTCCGCCATCTGATGTTCGCTGCCTCCCATCTCGAGAGAGCTGACCATGTGGAAGACGCGTAGAGTCGCTTCTCTCGGCGTCGTTGATCTCGAAGGAGTGGGCTGAGCGTTGTCTGCCGGAGAAGACTTTGGCCAGCCGGTATATTCACGTACATTGATATTTTCTCGGGTAATCCGCGCAGGAACTCCGGCGGCGATACACCTCGGTGGAATCGACCGAATCACTACGGCATTGGCGCCAATGACGGAGCCCTGCCCAATAGTAATGTCCCCCAGCACTTTGGCACCGGTAGCGATGAATACGTCATCCTCAATCCTGGGTACATTCGGCAACTCATTTCGTCCCCCGATGGTGACGCCATTCGAAACGAACACGTTTCTTCCCATTTTTACTCTCGGATGAATGACCACACCCACGCCCCAGTACCCGACTTCAAATCCCTCCCCGATCTCTGCCTGGTATGGGATATAGCAGTGAAAGACAAGAAAATTGAGCTTCTCGATGATCCGCGGCAGCAGCGGAATCTTTCGAAGATAAAGCCAACGCGCCAAGCGGTAGTACGACACAGGATTAAACATAGTCGATGCTTCCGGACCGACTGCTATCCAGAGTGTGTCCCAGCCTCTTCATCTTGGATCTTTCGCGGTGGCCATAGCCACTGACGAAAATTCCAGCGGCGCGGCCACATCGCGACGCATGGACGCGTGCACGACGGGAATGCACTCCCGCCGCGGTTCCGTTCCTAGTGCCGGAGCCAAGAAATTGCGATGCCATAACTCAAACATCAGGAGCATCCAGATTTGAGCAGAATGGTCCCGTCGGCCCCGCGAATGTTCTTCCAATAAACCTTGTACCGCCTTGGGATTGAAATAGCCCCGTCCCAGAGTTCTCGGCTCGAGCAAGATCGGCAGAAGATCGTCCTTGAGTTCTCCGCGCATCCAGTGGACCAGAGGCAGCGCAAAACCTTGCTTCGGCCGATTAAGAAGTTCCTGAGGAACGCCCACCCGGGCGGCCACCTTCTTCAGCAAACGCTTGCCCTGTCCGTCTCGGAATTTTAATCCTTCCGGCAAGCGCGCGGCCCACTCGACCACATGATGATCGAGGATGGGAGCGCGCACCTCGAGCGATGCGGCCATGCTCATGCGATCTACTTTGGTCAGGATATCGCCCGGGAGATAAGTCTTGGTGTCCAGATAAAGCAAGCGGCTCAACAGCGTGTTTGCTGGCGCGTTGTCGAAATAATTCTGAAAAGGGTACAGCGCGGCTCCCGTGCCACAAAACGAGTCTAGAAATTCGTCCGAGAACAAACGACGCTCGCGGTGACAGGCGGGCAAAAAAGAAAGGCCATCGAGATATCGGTCGCGGGCCGGCAATGAAATGTTGAACAGGAATCTCCTGCCGGCAACAGTGGATGGCAGACGGGGATAAACGTAGTCGCGGTAACATCGCCCTGCCCATCGCGGAATACCATCGAAAACCCCACGTCCCAATTCGATCGCATAGCGTTGGTAGCCAGCAAATAGTTCGTCCCCGCCGTCTCCGGCAAGCGCGACCGTTACGTGTTGCCGAGTCAACTGCGATACGTAGAAAGTGGGGAGTATCGAAGAGTCTGCAAATGGTTCTTCGAGCGACCTGCTCAGTAGCTGCAGGGTATCGCCTATTTTTGGCTCCACTACGAGTTCGTGATGCTCTGTGCCAAAGCGCTCGGACACGGCGCGAGCCGCTTTCGCCTCGTTGAAATCCTCGCGGGAAAACCCAATCGTGAAAGTTTTCACTGGCCTGGAGGTCGCACGCGCCATGAGTGCCACGATCGTCGACGAGTCCACGCCGCCGCTGAGCAACGCGCCAAGCGGAACGTCGCTGATCAAGCGAAGCCGAACAGCCTCGTCTAGTTGGTTCTCCAACTCCTCCAGATATTCTTCTTCGGACTTCGGTTCAGCCGTCCCATAGCTTGGCAAGTCCCAATAGCGCCGAAGGATGGTCTTCCCATTCGCGAACTCGAGCAAGAAACCTGGGGGGAGTTTGCGGATAGAGCGAAATGCGGTTGCCGGGTCGAGAATATATCCAAAGTAAAAATACTGTAGCAGAGCTTCTTGATCGACTTCGGCCAACTCTGGTGCAGCGGCTAACAGCGACTTGATCTCAGAGCCGAACAGAAATTGTCCCGCAGTAAACGAATAGTGCAGCGGCTTCTTGCCTAACCGGTCCCGGGCCAACACCAAGCACCTGCGGCGTTCGTCATACAGGGCGATCGCAAACATGCCGCGCAGCTTTAGAACAAAATTCGATCCGAGGTCTTCGTAGAGGTGGACGATGACCTCGGTGTCAGTGTTGGTATAGAACCGATGCCCGCCGCGCTCCAGTTCTGCGCGAAGCTCACGGAAATTGTAAATCTCTCCGTTAAAAACAACCCAAACTGTCTTGTCCTCATTGTGGATAGGCTGTTGGCCGCCCGATAGGTCGATAATGCTAAGCCTCCTCATTCCGAGGCCCACTCCACCTTTGACGTAGATGCCCTCGTCGTCAGGACCGCGATGGATGATTGTTTGACACATTCGGTGGATTGTCGGGACGTCGACTACTGCCTCGACAGCTATATTGAATATGCCTGCGATTCCGCACATCGCTTCAAGTCCTCAGGCGGCAAAGGCTGCGCAGCACCCCAGCCGATTCTTCTACGGCACTCTCGCCGAACTAAAAACGAGTCACTAGACCTTAGTAGGCAAGCCCGGATAATTCTGACTCCGTCGCCGCGACATGTACGCCCCCAGGAATGGTTTGCTCAGGGGGTTCGACCCTTGCAGATCGTGCGGCCTGTTCTTTGGCGATGCGAAGAAGCACTGTCGTATAGCACACTAAGAAGTAAGGAAAAAATTGATAGGCGCAGCTCGCAAACAAGGAGCCGACGACGAACCCGGCCAAGCTGGCATGCAACGCACCGGCAAATAGCTTGGCTTCTTTATTAGTACCCGACAGCTTCATAGTTCTCTTGAGATTTTTAAAACCAGCCCACAGAACCATTACATATAGGACCAGAGCAGGTATTCCTCCCTCTGAACTCATCTGGGTATAGGAGTTGTGAGTCACGCGCCAACTGTCAGAGATAATCGGAAAGTTACCAGGTCCAACACCGAACAGGGGATGCTCTACTGTCACCTCGAGACTCCGCCAGAACAAGTGTTGGCGCTCCTCGGCAGAGCCATACGCCGAAGCCGCATCGTTCTCCGAATCAAAAGTGCCCTTTAGACGATCACTCAACATTCTGCTGGAAGAAAGGAATAGCGCTACGCTTACTAATGCTACGATCACTAAAAGATAGGTTCGTCGTCCTCGAATGGCAAATTCCCAAAGACAAACTGCAGTGGTAACTGCGAGAGCGAGGAAGCCCCCTCTCGATCCTGTCAGAAACACAGCGTAGGCCATCACCAACGTCGCGACCGCCCAAGCAATCTTCGAAGGAACGCTCCTGCTGAGGAACAATAAGGCAAGACACAGCGGCAGTGAAATAACAATCGCAAGTGCCAGGTCATTGGGATTGGAGTAATTGCCGTTGAGAACCCCGGCTAGCCGGCCGCTCAACATATGCCCTTTCCACACGGCGACTGCGCTGATGGTTGCGACGGAGGCAGCCTGAATGAAGAGCATCCGCCGCAACCGCGTCGCCGTGTTCACCGCCATAGCCATCACCGGAACAATGATCACGATCTTCGCAAAATCGATTGTTGTGTTGAGGGCCCCCCCCCGCCACACAGGAGACATGGGAACTGTGACGAATAGCTGTACGGTCAGGAGGATTACGAAGATGACCTCACTCGGAAGCCGCTGGCGAATCTGGCCGAGTGAGAATGCAAAGGCGACCAGGGCCAGGATGCCAGCGATCTTAGCTAACGGGGCGTTAGACAAACCGGGAATCCAATCCTCCGGACGGGCGCAATAGACCACCATAAACAACATGAGCGACAGGTATGCTTCAACAAGCAGTTTGTGTCGTGACAATTTGGGTTTCTTCCACGGCATTGAGGCCACGGCATTGGAACCTGCCAGCTCCGCGCCGCCACCATAGCTGACGCTTAGGTCCGGGACCATATTGCCTTCCTCCCGGTTATGAAATAGAGGAACGCCACCGCGGCCGCGCTGTTCAAAACGAGAAAGGCGAGCGATACGTCCGACAATCGCGACACAATGCCAAACTTCAACGGGAATAGCCGCAAGCTAGCTAACGCATAAAATGCAAGCTGAAGTACAAGTGCTAGCTCGTAGACGTCCTTCCGAAGCCAAAGCGTCGATGCCAGCATGCCTACGAGCGCAAAAGGCACTAAGAGTCGCAATAACTTATGGCAAACAAACTGCAAACGAAGGGGGTTGGGCCGCGTCAGCACCCAGGGCGCCAGCTGCAATAACTGGTAGTTCCCGATCAGTGTTCTCAGTTTTCGCCGGAATTCCTGTTTCGGATGGGGGGTGAGGGGGTCGAAAGCTAAGGCGCGTGGCTCGAAAACAACTCGGTATCCTTGCCGGACAACCTGCAGAGGAATGTATACATCATCCAGAATTGTCCCCGGCGGGAGCGGTGATAACAGATTTTTTCGCACCGCATACAAAGCCCCCGTGGCCCCGACGGTCGATCCAGCGAGCCCTTCCCAATAGCGAACCTTCTTTTCCATTCGCCAATACAGACCCACGCCATGAGCGCCGGAGGCCTCACCCTGACCGATCATGAGCTCGCCGCTCACGCAGCCCACATTTGGGTCGGCGAAATTCGCGACTAGAATTCTTAAGGCCCCGGAAGCGATCGTTTGCCTGGCATCGGTAAAAGCGATGACCTCTCCGCGTGCGGCGGCAAGGCCGTGGTTTAAGGCGGTCGCCTTACCTCCCTGCTCGGGCAAGATCACAGTACTGAGCACAGGGTTCTGCCAAGCAGCAAGGATTTTATTGGTGGCGTCGGACGATCCATCGGAAACGACGACGATTTGCAGCCGATCCCCGGGATAGTCGAGTTGCGTTAGATTTTGCAGTTTCGCCGGCAGGTATATTTCTTCATCGTGGACGGCCATGAGAATCGTGACGGAAGGTAAAGCACTTCCCCGTCGAACGGGCCGAGCCCAGAGTCGCGCCCGCAAGTAAAGGCAGATTGGATATCCAGCATAAGCGAACAGAATCAGGGATAAGGATGACCAAAATAGCAGCTTCACTTTGCGCCCCGACCGAGAAGAATAATTTTGATGGTATAGAACAAGATCAATAAATCAAATCCGGGAGATATGTTCTTCACATAAAACAGGTCATAGCGGAGTTTTTCTTTGGCGTCTTCAATTGAACTCCCGTATCGGTAGCGAACCTGCGCCCATCCGGTGATCCCGGGTCGAATAATATGCCGCACGTTATAGTGAGGGATTTCTCGACTAAGCCATTCCACAAATTCGGGTCGTTCCGGTCGCGGACCAACCACACTCATCTCACCCACTAAGACGTTCCAAAGCTGTGGAATCTCGTCCAGCCGCGAAGTGCGAAGGAAAGACCCCACCCTGGTAATCCTCGGATCGTCGTCGGCCGCCCACGTGGCTCCGGTGTCCGCCTCGGCGTCCGCGCGCATGGTCCGGAATTTATAGCAATTGAAAACGGTGCCTTCTCGACCCACGCGCTTCTGCCGATAGAGAATCGATCCTCGTGAGCTCAGCTTGATAGCGAGTGCAATAAAAGGAATCAGGGGAAGGCTTAGCAGCAATCCGATAACGGAAACCAACACAGAAGCGAGCCGATTGTAAATCAGGACAAAGCGAAAATCTGAGAAACTTGGCGAGAAAAGAAGCCAGCCTAAGCGAATGGATTCGAGAGGAACTTTGCCGGTGATCGCTTCATACACTTCCGTCGCATCTTGTATAAGCACACCCCGGCTCTTGACGGCCAACAGTTGCTCAACCGGCAGCTTCGCCTTACGGTCACTCATCGCAACAATAATTCGGTCGACCCGATGAGACCGAACATACCGCGGCAGATCCGCAACTCGGTCGGCATCATCCAGCCCCCAAGCCTCGCCAAAGTCATTCGCTCGTTCAGGTATGTGCCCGATAACGCAAAGTGCGAGCTCGGGCCGTTGAGCGATTTCCTTTGACAGTGGCTCAGCAAGCAACCCGTCACCGAGAATCAGCACCCGATCAGCGAAACGCGACACACTGTTGATGACCAAGAACAGCCTGCGCCATAGGAACAGAACCACGGCCACGAACGCGGTACCAAGCAGGAATATCCCACGTCCCAGTTCGAGCGGCGGATAAACGTAATAAAGCACGGCCAGCACCAAGCATGCCGTGCCCAAAACCTGGACCAAACGGCTCAGCACCTCGCGCCGATTGCTCAAGATCGCTGAATCATAAAGATCGAAGTAGTACATGCAGACTACAAACGCTGCCGAAACTACAATAACTTTCAAAAATCCTTGCTCGTAACTAAGCATCACGCTTGCGTCGGTCGCTCCCAACCGCGCAATCGCGGCACCAATGAATGCGAGAGCGACCAAAAACGTTTCTGATATTCCGAGAAAAAACGTGCGCCGTGGGAAATACGCATTCAGGAGCCGGATCATGGGGCAGCCTCAATTAGTGCTTCTTGTTCGGACTCTTTTTTTCAGCTTTCGGGCTGCCGTAGTATTGACCAGCGTATCTTCTCTGATCGAACTCTGAAGTCTCGTTGAGGACAATCCCCACCAACTTCGGATTGTCGAGGCTCGCCAAGCCCTGCTCAAGAGCCTTGACCGGTGCCACACCCTCGCGAACCACAAGAACCATGCCGTCGACTAATCTAGACCATAGGTTTACGTCTACTGTCGGCAACATTGGCGTAGAGTCCACTAAGAGCCAATCGAAAGAGCCACTTAAGCCGGTAAAGGCTTCCGCAAATTCTGCCGATTGCAGAATTTGCGAAGGGCGGTCGCAAGACTCTCCGGCACCCAGGAACCACAGTGGCATTCCATTTATCTTGTAAACGTAATGTGCAATATTGTCTTTCCGCGTCGACCACCAATGACTTAATCCCTGCAACCGGGTCAAGCCCAACAGGGACTGAAGCGCCGGCCTGTGCAAGTCCCCCTCAACCACGAGAACTCTAAGGTCAAAATGCTTGGCAAGCGTAACGGCCAGGTTCCCTGTTACGAAAGTCTTACCTTCATTTGTGATACTACTGGTAACTAACAATGATTTTAGTTCTCGCTCATTTCGCATATGCTGTAAGCGTGTGACCAGGGCGCGGAATTTTTCTGCGGCCAAGCACCTTGGATCGGTCAGAGCGACCAGGCGCGACGTTGAGGACAACTCCATCGTCGCCGACAAGCTGCCTTCAAGTTCAAACGTCTCAGGGAGCAGACCACCTAGTTCCAGTGGATTATTGATTTCGTTATCTAACGTTCCGGATTGCCGACGTTCGCTTTCCGCACGCTTCAGTGATTCATAGAGCCGACCCATCTTCACTCCTAAGCAAGAATTGCTATCGTCAATCTGATTTGTTGTGACAGATCTTCTGCGCTACTCAGTATCGTAAGCTTCTACTGCCTCTTCCAATGCTCCGGCCTTTTACAAAGTCGCAATGGACGGCTCAGGAGCAAGATTAAGGCGAAGATCTATGGCTACTTCCTGGACAATATCTGGTGTTATATGCTTCGCCTGCTTGCCGTACCCGGAAATCAGCGAATTCTCGCACAGCGTGTTGGCTAGTCGAGGAATTCCGCCCGAAAATGCGAATACGGCCTCGATCGCTTCATTGGAAAATATATTCGCTCCGCGAGCCTTCGCCCCGGCAACCTCCAGTCTCCGGTGGATGTATCCCCTCAAGTCTTCCAATTCCAACGGCTCCAATCGGCAGCGCATCGCGATCCGCTGTTTCAGCTGACGCAATTCGTTGGAATCGATCATATGATCGAGTTCTGGTTGACCCACTAGAACGATTTGCAAGAGTTTGTGCTGCGTGGTCTCCAAATTTGTCAACAATCGGATTTCTTCGAGCAATTCCCAACTGAGCAATTGGGCTTCGTCCACGACGAGGGCCGTCGTCGAGCCACGCCGGGACCGAGCGAGTAAATACTCATTCAGATGTGACAACATCTCGCCCTTCGTGCGTCCAGCAGTCGGTAACCGCAAATCCGTGAGCACGTACGCCAGAAATTCGGATACCGAGAGCCTCGGGTTGTAAACGAATGCCGAGGCAATATGTCCGCGATTCAGTGCGTCCAAAAGATATCGCAACATCAGTGTTTTGCCGGTACCGACTTCGCCAGAAACAACCACGAAACCCTTTCGTCGGACCACGCAATAGTTCAACATGGCAAACGCTTCATTGTGATGTCGGGTCGGATAGAAAAAGTAAGGGTCGGGACTTAGTTCAAATGGGCTACGCGTCAACCCATAAAATCTCTTATACATTGCCTTAGCCCTTGTAAAACGCGTAGAAGTTTCCAGCGACGATTAAAACAACGATCCCAACCACAGCGAAGATCTCCACTCCTTGGCGCAAGGCGCGAAGATGCCCATGTGCGCGCTCGCTGAGAGAAGGAATGCCGACCAGCACGGGAGCACGGATGAGCCCTTCGAGGTCCTCCCTCCGCCGAATACACACGTTCGTTAGCTCTACAAATGCTACTAGCCCGCACCCGACGACGAGTCCAAATCCCAGACCGCCGAGGCTTATCATCAAATGATTTGGTGAGAATGGTTTTAGCGGCGAACTCGGTGGATCGATGATACTGAAATGTTCACCTTGCTGCCGTTGTTCGAGGCTTGTGGCAAGCTGCGATTGGTTCTGCTTCTGCAAAAGGGAGTCGTAGTTGGCCTTAGCTCCTTCATACCCGCGAGAGACATCGGTCAATTCTTGTTCGATTGCTGGAGTAAGATTCAAGCGGATCTGATAAGCGGAAATCTGCGACTCGAAATCCTTTCGTCGCCGCTCGTAGTTTTGGATCTCAAGCTGATTCGACTTGATCTGGCTTTGAATTTGCATCATGGATGTCGACGGGACGAGTTGGACTGATTCCGCTGAACCGGGCTTCAATGAATCACTAGCCGCCCCTGCTTTTTGCCTGGAGACGATTTCGCCTTCGATTTGCTTCTTCAGGGTTTCCGTCTTTGCGATTTTGTCTTTGAGAGCAACGATGTCTGGATAATCGTCGGTGTACCTCGAACGCGCATCCGCAAGGCGGCGGCGCATTTCCATTAATTCCTTGTCTAACGCTTCCGGCGGTGCCACGGCGGACTCGCCAGTAACCAGGGCCGTCTGGACTGATTGATACTGTTGCAGTAGCGATTCCAGATAAAGCTTCTGCTGCGTTGCGCCGTCAATCGCCCGCTGGACGCCTTCTAACTGGCTCTGTAAGCCAGACAGGATTTGGACATTGCTACTCAATTGGCTGGGTAGATCTCCTAAGTGCCCAGCTTTGAACTCGCGAACCTTGGCCTCCTGCTGCTCCAATTTCGCACGGGCATCTGCAAGCTGGCTATTGAGGAAAGCCGTGGTGTTCTCCGAAAGCTGCTGCTGAGATTTTAGGTTCTCCTCGATGAAAAGGGATGTCAGCTCGCTGTTAACCTGTTGGGCAATCTCGGGCGAGCTGGCAAAGTAGCGGATCTTGAAAGCCGTCAGCTCCCCAGGACGGCCTCCTGTTTTGGCGTCCGACTGCACCAATTCTATCTGAATGTCCTTTCGCATTTGATCGACCGGATCCGTTGTTTCCAGAAGGCTGCTCAAACCGCGGCTCCGCGGATAAAGATGGAAGCGCTCGATTGTTGCCTGTAGACGCGTTCGACTTAGGATTTGCTGCGTCATACCGCGAACGCGGTCCTGCAGATCCAGGGTGACGTTGGGCGTGACATAATGTTCGGGGACCTTTTGTTGTTCCACCAGAATAAGTGCTTCGGACTCATAGCGATCGGGCCATAGCCATCCCCCAGTCCATATGGCCGCCCAACAGAGAAACGTCGGGAGCAATATCCACCAACGACGTCGAAACAAAATCGACCAGTAGTCTCCCAAGCCTTTAAATACTTGATCTTCTAATTCTTCAGGCATTTAATCCTCGCTGGCACGCGAAGAGCCATTCAAAAAGATACGCCGCCAGCCACGAAGAAGTGAAATATCCCTAATTCGTATGTGTTCAAGACGTACTCGTTGCGAGGTGTTCTCGCGACATCTGGATATCCCTGCAGCCGGCTGGGGATGCCACTTCAGGACATATCAGTTTCTTTTTTTGCGCCAGATAAGCCAATCAAATCTCTCGTTCCGTGTCGTTCCTGTCAACGGGATTTGTGACAAGGGTTGCTATAGTGGTCTCGTGCCATCGTCGCCTGCCAAAGGCTACGCAGATGGAGGTGTTGAGGTCCCCGCGGATTTCGTGGTGATCTCATATAGCTCCGCCCTGTGACTCACAGGACATCGACCCCCGTAGGCCGATGCCGCTATAAGACAACCCGCTGCCGACTAGAGATACACTAACCACTGACCGCGCTCGCAGGAGCACTTGCAACGAATATCGTTCTACTGAATTCCCAGTGATAGTACGGTTTTCCGATCTCGGAATAGGTTCAAAGAACTTCGTTTACGAACCACCGCAAATCCCCATTTCGATTTGTGGTCTAGAGGCAATTCCAGCCGCACAACCTCTCCAGTCATTTCCATTCTGAGGATCCGCCCATTAAGGGCCGTGCTCGCAAACTGAATAGACAAGCTTATGAAGGCTCCGATGGGAGGCAGCTTTCGAGTAAAAACAAAAGCTCCTCCCTCACTGACGTTTCGGCTTCTTCCCGTTCCTTGATGCTGCGTACCATTTCTGGCCAACCAGTTGAACGTCACCGGAGCCACTATCGGAAATCGCATCTGGGTCCTCACGCCGACATCGGGATGCTCCTGTTTGGTTGCTTGGGGCTCCCCGCATGCATACTCGAGTTCAACCATTTTCGTGCTCACGCGTCGCTCCGTAGAACACCTACCACAAATGCTAGGCGCGAGCCGAGGAGCGCGCAAGGAAGAGAATGACACTTCAAAAGAGTTCTTTTGTTCCTATTCACCGCAAGAACCAAAATCACTACATTTGGAGGAAGGAACCTGTCCTGCAGTACAGGTACAAAAGTCTCTAACCCGATACATCGGCGAGGGCATCGCTAGAGAGATTTGATGATGACAAGCGATTCCTCTTTGGAACGCGTTATGCAACCGGTGAGCAGTGGTACCGAGTAGGAGAATCTACTACTTTGAGACTGATAGCTGGATCAGTCTCGAAAAGCGCGTTGCCGAGTGGCTTCTGGCCTTGATTTCGACCTTGGTTCAGAAGGACATCCCATGTAATACGGTGACGCACGTGGGGCGTATTTATTTTGTCGAGAACTTCTTACATCGTACTATGAAAAATTCGCCGGGCTCCATCGCGGTGCCCTCTCTGCGGAGTCGCAGGCGAGCTTCTACGCTACCTGTACCGAAGGTCTAGGGGGAGTGCTGTAGCGAAATGGCTATCTAATACTCAGAAGGAAACCAGATGCGAAGGTTGGGCGAGAACGATTCTGTAATCACGATTTTGGTGGCAGAATCATCTGAAATCAATTGCGAGTTGATGGCGACGGCTCTACAACGCCACAGACTGTCTGTGGTGGCCTCAGCGCTAGATTCTGCCGAGATTTTGGCTGCATACGGGGAGAAAAATCCCGATGTGTGCGTCATAAGCTCTACCCTTAAGCGTGAGTCACTAGCAGGATTACTGGTGACGCGACAACTACGCGTCGCGAATCCACGTGCGCGCGTGATCATGTTGCTGGACTCCTCAGATCGCAACACCGTCGTTGAGGCCTTCCGTTCGGGTGCTTTGGGAGTCTTTTCTCGCGAAGAACAATTTGAGACGCTATGCAAGTGCATCCGAAGAGTCTATCAGGGCCAAATATGGGCCAGTAATCTGCAGCTTCGTTACCTAGTTGAATCATTGGCGTCCAGTGTCCCTCCCCGACCCATCACCGACGCTCGAGGCGCAAATCTGCTTACAAAACGTGAGCACGATCTGGTGCAACTCATTGCAGGAGGCCGAACCAACCGCGAGATCTCGCGAGAGCTCGGCCTGAGTGAACATACGGTCCGGAATTACCTCTTTCGGATTTTTAACAAGCTGGGTACGTCAAACCGGCTTGAACTTGCGCTATACGTGATTCATCAAAGCGAGCACATGCGCAAACAACCTGCTAGTCAAGACCGGGCACTTTCTGATAAAGCTGACTAACGGAGATGAAGCGCACCGAACATCCAGCACACTAGTCGCGCCCCTGAAGTCTGAAGTGAATGCGAGGCCGAGAGATTGCGATGCGGGTTCCCTTCACAACCCACAGAGCCTGGTGGACCGTGGCCCATCGCGCATCAGCGCGGCCTATGTCTGGTAAAACTGAAAGCAACGCGTGTGTCGTCGCGACCGTGAGCTTATCCAATTCGTTGCGCGACATTCCGTAATGCGCCTTTACAACTTACTTCGCAGCACATTTTCCCGGCTCTTTCACTCGCGTTTGTTTCCCAGGCAGCGCGGCAAGTTGCCCGGCAATTTTTTTTTGATTAGCCGAGCAAATCCGGCTGTTCGCGCGTGATCATCTCCCACAGCGGCTGGAACTGGAACCAGCCTGTTTCGTGGATCCCGACTTGTTGCCGGGTCGCCAGCGCACACTCGATAGATGCAGCTGAGGGGAGGTTGGTCCTGCGATTCGCCGATTTTTCAAGTTGAGTCGCCCCAACGATAATCGAGGACCCGTTGGCATCTTCCAAGGCAAAACTTGGTCCGAACTCTTTGAATGTAATTTTCGCGCCGCCGTTCCCATCGACGCCAATCATGGAGATGTCCGGAGTGGCCGACTCTGGCCCCAGGTTCATTCCGCTTTTGCGGCTACCGAACAAGTGCAAGTCGCTCGAGTCTGTACTAACGATCAGCCGGATCATGGTCTGCGCGTTGACGTTTCCCAGAATTAATTCTGACCCTTTGCCGATTGTCCCCATCCAGCCGCGTACATTTCCTTCCGCGTCCTTCAGGACGAACTTCTGAGCCTCAACGACGCGTGGGGGAAGCATGGCCTGTCCCATCAGAAAAACAACAGAAAGCAATGCGAGGGCAATGAGATAGCCCCGTCTAGTCTCCGGTTTTGGACTTCCAATCTGTGAATGCGTTCCAGAATGCCCTGCAGCTCACGGGCTTCGAAGTTCATGGATCATACCTCTCGGGTGTAGAACTTTCCTGTGTGTTGGCGAGTGTGGATCGGCGGTTTTCCGTAGAACGTTAGCGCGCCGGACCGAAGCCGAGGAAACGGATACTTATTGCGGTAGTTGTTTTTGTAGTTAACGGGTGCCAAAGAAAAGAGAAAACAAAATGCACTATCTATTTAAACGTCGCCATCTGCATGACCCACGGCCCGGACGAATTCAGCGTCGCCGTGGCGCTGTTGCTGCCTGCCGTCGTAACAAACTTGTCCTCGGCAATGTCACCGTCCG
>Ga0210401_10005040_pt1 | contig 13650 bp, 11 predicted proteins | sample IncBWH32MmetaG_FD_150866 | JGI IMG/M metagenome (GOLD analysis project Ga0210401, IMG submission 150866) | Forest soil microbial communities from Barre Woods Harvard Forest LTER site, Petersham, Massachusetts, United States - Inc-BW-H-32-M | ecosystem: Environmental > Terrestrial > Soil >... | reverse complement strand
AACCACCGTCCTTGCTCCTCGCAAGGACGGCTTGGTGACCATCACCACGACGCCGTCCCCTTCATGGTCGGCTCGCCCTTGGCATTGGCGGTCCACAGCTCGAGCCCGGTCGAAATGTCGGACGCGTTGACGGAGAATTCGCTGCCGTCGAACAGCGGCTGCAGACCGCGATACACGAACGTCGTGGGCGCTCTTCCGCCGTTGAGCCTCGCTGCTAGTTCAATCAAAAGCGCTGCCTGCAGCGGGCCGTGGACGATCAGGCCGGGATAACCCTCGACCCTGGTGACGTAGTCGCGGTCGTAGTGGATGCGGTGGCCGTTGAAGGTCAGCGCCGAATAGCGAAACAGCAGCACCGGATCGGCGAGATGCCGTTCGGAATGTTGGGCCGCTGCCGGCGCCGCCGGCGGCTTCGCGGGCGTGGCGTTTTGTCCGCTCGCGGGCATCTCGCGATAGACGATGTCATGGAACTCGCGGACCGCGACGCCACGCGGCGTCTTGATGAGGTGGTCGACCGAGACGAAGCACAACAAGCCGGTAGAGCCCTCCTTCAGCGTCAAGTCCTTGATCGTCGAGGTACGGGTGACGACGTCGCCGACGCGCAAGGGTTCTACGAAGTTGATCGCGCCGCCGGCCCACATCCGGCGCGGCAGCGGCACCGGCGGCAGGAATCCGCCGCGGTTGGGATGCCCATCGGGACCGACCTCCGACAATGGAACCACCGGAAGCGTCAGGCACCAATGCGCGGTGAACGGTGCGGCGTCGCCGTCTTTCGGTTTGCCGACATCAAGGAACAATGCCGAGCGCAATCCCGCCACCAGATGCGCGGTCACGATGTCGGTCTTTTCCTCGGTGCGGCCGATCCATTGCCGCAGATGGTCCAGGTCGAGCTTTTCGGCGATTTTCCCGGTCATGACGATTTCCGCAACCCCGTTTTGGGCCTGTCGGTGCGCTCGCCGATGGCCGGCACGGCGCCGTAATGGCGCGGCTCACCGACGACGATGGGGGCGGGCGCGGGATAGCTCACCACGCCGTTCGGCGTCGCCACCTCGATGCGGCGCAAATGCGGATGAGCTGAAAGGTCGGCCATGGTGTTGACCTCGGCGAACGCGATATCGGCATCCGCCAATCGCTTCAGGAGGTCGTCGCGGCCAAGCGTTGCAAAGATATCGCCGACCGCCTTGTCGGTGAGTTTGCGGTTGCGCACGCGCTCGACCATGTTGGCAAATCTGGGATTATCAGGAAGACCAGGCTGCCCCAGCACCTCGGCGCACAGTTTCTTCCACTCGCGCTCGCTCTGGATCGAGATCAGGATTCCCTTGCCGTCCTTTGAGTGGAACACGCCATAGGGCGCGATCGAGGGATGGGCCAGCGCCATCCGCTGCGGAGGATTGCCGGCTTCCGAATTGATCAGCGGCACCGCCAGCCAGTCGGCCATCACGTCGAACATCGAGATGCGGATGTCGGCGCCTTGGCCTGAGCGCGAGCGCGCGATCAGCGCTTCGAGGATCGAGGCATGCGCGGTGGCGCCGGTGGCGATGTCGACGATCGACACGCCGACCCGTGACGGGCCCTCCGGTCCGCCGGTGATCGAGGCGAGCCCGCTCTCGGCCTGAATCAAGAGGTCATAGGCCTTGCGATCGGCGTAGGGGCCGTCATCGCCATAGCCGGAAATCGTGCAGCAGATCAGTGCCGGATAATCGTTTCGCAGGCGCGCCATCGAAAAACCGAGCTTGTCCATCGAGCCGGGCTTGAGGTTTTGCAGCAGCACATCCGCGCCAGCGATCAATTCCTCAAGGCTGGCGCGTCCCTCTCGGGTGGCGAGGTCGATCACCGCGGAATGCTTGCCGCGGTTGAGCCAGACGAAATAGCTGCTCTGTCCCTTTGCCGCGGCGTCGTAGCCCCTGGCGAAATCGCCTTCCGGCCGTTCCACCTTGATGATTTCGGCGCCGGCATCCGCCAGGCGCGAAGAGCAGAACGGTGCTGCGACCGCCTGTTCGACCGCGATGACTTTTATTCCTTCGAGCGGCAGCATCTTCTTGTTCTCAGTAGGAGCGGGGCATGCCCAGCACGTGCTCGGCCACGAATGACAAAATGAGATTGGTCGAGATCGGCGCGACCTGATAGAGCCGGGTCTCGCGGAATTTTCGTTCGACGTCATACTCTTCTGCGAAACCAAAGCCGCCATGGGTCTGCACGCAGGCATTGGCCGCTTCCCAGGAGGCGTCGGCCGCCAGCATCTTGGCCATATTGGCTTCGGCGCCGCAATCGAGCCCGGCTTCGTATTTGCGGGTGGCTTCCCGCACCATCAGCTCGGCCGCGCACATCGCCGCATAGGCTTTGGCGATCGGAAACTGGATGCCCTGGTTCTGGCCGATCGGCCGGCCGAACACCACGCGCTCCCTGGCGTAGGCGGTGGCTTTGGCGATGAACCATTTGGCGTCGCCGATGCATTCGGCTGAAATCAAGATGCGCTCGGCGTTCATGCCGGACAGGATGTAGCGAAAACCCTTGCCTTCCTCGCCGATCAGGTTCTCCGCCGGCACCCTCATGTCGGTGAAGAACACTTCGGTCGTCGAGTGATTCATCATGGTGCGGATCGGGCTGATGGTGAGCCCGTTGCCCTTGGCCGCCTTCATATCGACGATAAATACCGACAGCCCGTCGGTGCGCTTCTTCGCCTGCTCCTTCGGCGTGGTGCGCGCCAAGAGGATCATCAGGTCGGAATATTCGGCGCGGCTGGTCCAGATCTTTTGGCCGTTGACGATATAGCCGTTGTTGCCGTCGCGCCTTGCAAAGGTCTTTAGCGAGGAGGTGTCGGTGCCGCTGGAAGGTTCGGTGACGCCGAACGCCTGGAGGCGCAATTCGCCGCTGGCGATCTTCGGCAGCCACGTCGCCTTCTGCTCCTCGCTACCGTGTCGGAGCAGCGTGCCCATGGTGTACATCTGGGCGTGGCAGCCGCCGCCATTGCAGCCCGCGCGCTGGATCTCTTCCAGGATCGCAGCCGCCGCCGATAGCTTTAAGCCCGCCCCGCCATATTCCTCGGGGATCAGCACCGAAAGATATCCGGCCTCTGTCAGCGCGTCGACGAAGGCGGAAGGATAGGCCATTTCGCGGTCGAGCTTGCGCCAGTATTCGCCCGGGAATTGCGCGCACAGCTTGGCAACCGCATCGCGGATGTCGGAATGCTCGTCGTGTTGGTCTTGCTGGGTCATCGAAACTCGGCTGGCAGATCGAGGGCGCGCATGGTGGCCGTGCAAAATGCGCAAAGGCGTTCGGACTTGTCGTCCTTGCTGAAGATTTCGACGATGGCGACACCGATCGAGCCCGACATTTGCAAAATTTTGGCGCGCGCCACAAGCTCGCTGCCGTCGGCGGGGCTGAGAAAATTCACCTTCAGCTCGACGGTGACCCCGATCCGCCCCTTGGGCAGGCTCGAGGTGACGGCGATGCCGGCGGCCTGATCGGCCAGCGCGGTGATGACCCCGCCGTGGAAATGGCCGAAGAACTGCACCAGATCGTCGCGGCGCGCCAGCGCTACTTCCGCCCGGCCAGGCTCGACCGCGAGGATGCGAAAGCCGGCCGCGCCGGAAAAACCCTTTGCGTTAACGGCTTCGGCAAGGCTCGGTGGGTTCAGCTCGGCGCTCAAGGTGCTGGTCCGCTCCTGTCGGTGTATCTTGATCCGGCAAAAGGTGGGCATGGCGCGAGAAGCGCCTTTGTCCACCCTACGATCTCAGCAAGACGGGCGAGCAAAGCGACCCGTCCGCCGTAGCTCAAAGAGCGAAGGCGGAAAGCGTGCCCACCGTCACGCAGGAATGCGTACCGGTAAGGATTCAATGCCTCTGACAAAACTGGAATAGACCCGCTTCGGCGGGCCTACCACCTCGATGCGATCAAACCGCTTCAGCATCTCCTGCCAGACGATTTTCAGTTGCAGCTCGGCAAGCCGCATGCCGACGCAGCGATGGATGCCGAAGCCGAACGACAAGTGCGTGCGCGGGCGGGGACGATCGATGATGAACTCGTTCGGGTTTTCGATCGCCTCCTCGTCGCGGTTGCCCGACACGTACCACATCACGACGCGGTCGCCCTTCTTGATCTTCTTGTCCCCGATCTCGGTATCGATCAGCGCGGTGCGCCGCATATGCGCGAGCGGCGTTTGCCAGCGAATGACTTCCGGGACCATGGAATCGATCAGCGCCGGGTTGTCGCGCAGCTTCCGATACTGGTCGGGGTGCTCGTTCAGCGCCAGGACCGAACCGCTCATGGTGTTGCGGGTGGTGTCGTTGCCGCCGACCAGGAGCAGAATGATGTTGCCCATCAGATTGTCGGGGTCCATGTGGCGCGTGGCTTCGCTGTGCGCCATCATCGAGATCAGGTCGTTGCGCGGTTCGGCGTTGACGCGCTCGTTCCAGAGATTGGCGAAATAGGCCCTGCATTCGTCCATCTCGCGCCGCCGCTGCTCCGGCGATTCGACGACCATGCCTTTGGGCAGCGCGGTCGTGACGTCGGACCAGCGCGTCAGCTTGCGCCGCTCTTCGAACGGGAAGTCGAACAGCGTCGCGAGCATCTGCGTCGTCAGTTCGATCGACACCCGGTCGACGAAATTGAAGGTCTCGCTGCGCGGCAAATTGTCCAGCACCTTGGCCGATCGCTGCCGGATCAGGACGGCGAGTTCATCCAGATGGGTCGGCGTGAACATCGGCGACACCGTCTTGCGCTGGGCCGAGTGCCTTGGCTGGTCCATCGCAATAAAGCTCGGCCAGTCGTAGCCCTCGGGCGCGTCGCGGATCGTGATGCCGCCGAGGCCGGCATCGGAGGAGAACACGCCGTGATCGGTGTTGACGCGCATGATGTCGTTGTATTTGACGACCGACCAATAGGGGTCGATCGGCGCATTGGTGCAGTAATGCACCGGCTCTTCCTTGCGCAGCCGCTCGAAGAAGGGCCACAGGGTGTCGTCCTGGAACAGTTTTGGCGCACCGGGGTGAAAATCCTTCAGCGGCGTCGAATAGGCTTCCTCGCGCGCCTGGCCGAGAAGCTCGTTCTGATCGGGCCGGATGGCGGTCTGAACGTTCATCGCTGATCAATCCTGGGTACCTTGACGCGGTAATCTACGGTTTTTGCGCGTATCCATTGTTCCATTCGCAAAGCCGGCGCTTACTTTGGCGCAATACGCGCTAGCCCGCAATGCGAACGGGCAGGGTCTCGTATCCTTTGACAAAGCTCGAATATACCCGCCTGGGCTCGCCGACCACCTCAATGTTGTCGAAGCGCTTCAGGATCTCTTCCCAGATGATCTTCAATTGCAGTTCGGCAAGCCTCAAGCCGACGCAACGATGAATGCCGAATCCGAAGGAGATGTGGGTTCGCGGCCGGGCGCGATCGATGATGAATTCGTAAGGATGCTCGATGACTTCGTCGTCGCGGTTCCCCGACACGTACCACATCACGACCTTGTCGCCCTTCTTGAACTTTTTGCCGCGGAACTCGATGTCGGCAAGCGCCGTGCGGCGCATATGGGCCAGCGGCGTCTGCCAGCGGATCACCTCCGGCACGAAACTGTCGATCAGGTCGGGATTTTCGCGGAGTTTGCTGTACTGATCCGGATTTTGGCTCAACGCATAAATGCTGCCCGACAGCGTGTTGCGGGTGGTGTCGTTGCCGCCCACGATCAAGAGCACCAGATTGCCGAGAAAATTCGCCGGGTCCATGTCGCGTGTGGCTTCGCTGTGGGCCATCATCGACAACAGGTCGCTCTTCGGCGGCTGATCGATCCGCTCCTTCCAGAGCCTTGAAAAATAGCTGGCGCATTCCAGAAGCTCGGCCTGGCGCGCCTCTTCGGTGGCGACGAGGCCATCCGGGCCGGGCAACGTCGTTGCGACGTCGGACCAGCGCGTCAGCTTGCGGCGATCCTCCCAGGGGAAGTCGAACAATACCGCAAGCATTTGCGTCGTCAGCTCGATCGAGACCCGATCGACCCAATCGAACACCTCGTTTTTCGGCAGGTTGTCGAGGCATTCCGCCGACCGCCGGCGGATGTTGATGGCGAGCTGGTCGAGATGCGTCGGCGTGAACATCGGCGCGACCGTCTTGCGCTGCGCGCCATGGCGCGGCTGGTCCATCGCGATGAAACTTTCGCGCCGAAAGTCCGGCGGGGCGTCGCGGATAGTGATGCCGCCAAGCGAAGCCGCTGAGGAGAACACCGCATGATTGGTCTCGATGTCCATGATGTCGTTATATTTGGTCACCGACCAATACGGCCCGAATACGCCGTCCTTGCAATAATGCACGGGTTCTTCCTGGCGCAGCCGGTCGAAATACGGCCAGAAGCTATCGATTCTGAACAATTCGGGATCGCCGGGATCGAAGGCTTCCAGCGGTATCGAATAAGCCCGTTCCCGCGCGGCCTTTTGGGTCTCGTCCTGGGTGAGATCGATGGTCCCGTGCATGGGCCGCTCCCTGAATGTTTCGACCCGCCAATGTTCGCCGGCCGGACGATATTTTGGGCGAATTACAGCCCGTTGCGCGCGCCGGAGCAAGGGAGAGTTTGCCGCACAGGGCTGCATAAAAGCGGTATTGCGGCGCGAACGCGCGCGTCTTCTCAGCCCATTCCTCCCGTGACAAGCTGATTGCCGGAGAATAAGGCTGTGACCTAACAGCATGATTTGCCCGGAGGCATGACGCCGATGATCCCCAACGCGCAACCGACGTTCAATTTCGATCTCGGCGAGACTGCCGACGCGATCCGCGAGACAGTGCAGGATTTCTCAAGCAACGAGATCGCGCCGCGCGCCGTCGAGATCGACAGGAGCAATCAGTTTCCGCGCGACCTCTGGCCGAAGATCGGCGCGCTCGGCCTGCACGGGATTACGGTCGAGGAGGAATATGGCGGCTCAGGGCTCGGCTACCTCGAGCACTGCATTGCGATGGAGGAAATCTCCCGCGCGTCCGCCGCGGTCGGCCTGTCCTATGGCGCCCATTCCAATCTCTGCATCAACCAGATCCGCCGCAACGGCAACGAAAAGCAGAAGCGGAAATACCTGCCGAAGCTGATGTCGGGCGACCATGTCGGCTCGCTGGCGATGTCGGAGCCCGGCGCCGGCTCCGACGTGGTGTCGATGAAGACGCGCGCCGAGAAGAAGGGCGATCGCTACGTGCTCAACGGCAGCAAGATGTGGATCACCAACGGCCCGGTCGCCGATACGCTCGTGGTCTATGCCAAGACTGACCCAGCCGGCGGGCCGCGCGGCATCACTGCGTTCATCATCGAGAAGGGCATGAAGGGATTTTCCACCGCGCAAAAGCTCGACAAGCTCGGCATGCGCGGCTCCGACACCTGCGAACTGGTGTTCGAGGATTGCGAAGTCCCGGAAGAAAACGTGCTCAGCGAAGTGGGCCGCGGCGTCAATGTGCTGATGTCCGGCCTCGATTATGAGCGCGCGGTGCTGGCGGCGGGGCCGCTCGGCATCATGCAGGCTTGCATGGACGTGGTGATGCCTTATGTGCACGAGCGCAAGCAGTTCGGCGAGCCGATCGGCACTTTCCAGCTGGTGCAGGGCAAGATCGCCGACATGTACACCACGATGAACGCGTCGCGCGCCTATGTCTATGCGGTGGCAAGAGCCTGCGACCGCGGCGAGACCACGCGCGAGGATGCCGCCGGCGCCATTCTCTATGCGTCGGAAAAGGCCACGCAATGCGCGCTCGACGCGATCCAACTGCTCGGCGGCAACGGCTATATCAACGATTATCCCACCGGCCGCCTGCTGCGCGACGCAAAGCTCTATGAGATCGGCGCCGGTACCAGCGAAATCCGGCGCATGCTGATCGGACGGGAGCTGTTTGAGAAAACGGCGTGAGGGGGAGCTAACCCCTCGTCATTGCGAGGAGCGAAGCGACGAAGCAATCCAGTTTTCCTTAGCGCGTCTGGATTGCTTCGTCGCTTCGCTCCTCGCAATGACGGATTCACTCCGCCAGGTCATTCACCTTCCTCACCCACACGCGGACGTCCGCCATCGCCTCGGGCAGCACGGCCTTGACCTCCGCAACCGTCATGCCGGCCTTGATGCGCGGGTCGTAGAGCAGATTGAGGATGTACTGGTCGTAGACGTCGAAGAAGCCCATCGACACGTTGTCGTTGAACATGGTCCAGGGCACCGAGCTCGTGTCATTGATCGGTCCGAGCGATTGCAGGAGTTCCTCATAGGCGCAGTCGAGGAAAATGAAATCGCCGTTGTCGACGGTGAGGATGACGTCGGAATGCTCGATCTCGTATTTCTCGTTCTTGCGAAAGCCGGACAGGCATTGCGGATCGAGCGAGGTTCTGATCTCGCCTGCGCGCTCGCCGCCGTAGAAGGTGGTGATGGTGCGGTAGAGATCGCGGTCGCGCACCAGCTTGACCACGACGTTGGCGCCCTCGGCGGCGTCGGCCATGGCGATATCGAGATGCTGGACCCGCGCGCCGATGTCGGCGACCACTTTTGCAAGCTGCGCCTTGCGGTCGGCGCGCGCGCCATCGGCGAACACGCGCACCGGAATATCGTATTTCCGGATGCGATCGACCCGGCCGGCCAGATGGTATTCGGCGCCGAAGGCGGTTTTCAGGAACCCGTCGATGATTTCACTGTCGGTGAACGTTTTCTTCTCAGCGCGCTGACGCGACGCGATCGCCGGGATTTCGGCCGAAACAGGTTGCGGCCAGACCACCGCATCGCATGCGATTGTCGCCAAAGCGCCCGCGGCTATCGTGAAAAATCGCTGCATGCACGTAACATGTACCGCGTTGTAGCCCGGATGGAGCGAAGCGAAATCCGGGGAACAGTTGTGGCGTCATCCCGGATTTCGCGGAGTTTATCATCGGGCGCGCATTCGCGCGACCCGTTGGCTCCATCCGGGCTACGATAACTAGTTCTTCACCACCACCGTAGCGCCGACGGAGACCCGGTTATAAAGATCGGTCACATCTTCATTGGTCATGCGGAAGCAACCGGACGACACCGCCTGTCCGATCGTCTCCGGCTCGTTGGAGCCGTGGATGCGATAGAGCGTCGAGCCCAGATAAAGCGCACGGGCGCCGAGCGGGTTTTCGATGCCGCCGGCCATGTGGCGCGGCAGGTCGCGCCGCCGCGCCAGCATCTCGGCAGGCGGCGTCCAGCCCGGCCATTCCTTTTTGGCGGAAATGCGGTGAACGCCGCCCCAGCGGAAGCCGTCGCGGCCGACACCGATGCCGTAGCGCAACGCCTGGCCGTTGGGCAGGATGAGATAGAGCCGCCGCTCGGCGGTGTTGATGAAGATCGTGCCCGGCGCGTAGTTGGTGGGATTGTAGACCGTCTCGCGCGGAATCGGGCTGGCGCCGCCGCGCTCAAAGAAGCCGGGGCCGCCGCCCATGATATCGCGCATGTCGAGGCCTTGCGCCCGCAACGGGCCGATGCCTGCCAAAAACGTTACCACTGCGGCCAGCAGAGCCAAAGCTCGGGTCATTTTGCTTCCTCTTGGAAAAATCGGATGGGTCAAGACTGGCCATATCAGGCGCAAGTTCGCAAGCCAAGCCGGCGTGAGCGAGGCGATTTCGAAGGCTGCGGTTAAAAAAGCTCTGCCTTGCCGCGTGGTGCAGCAATGTCCCGCGCCCCTTTGACTGATGCCGCGAACAATGGTTGATCTCCAGGTCGCAACAAAGGCCGCGAACGGGAGTGGAACAATGAACGGTGCGGAAAGTCTGGTGCGGACACTGGTCGCGGGTGGTGTGGACGTCTGCTTCTCTAATCCCGGCACCTCGGAGATGCATTTTGTCGCAGCGCTGGATCGGGTCGAGGGCATGCGCTGCGTGCTTGGGCTGTTCGAGGGCGTGGTGACGGGTGCCGCCGACGGCTATTTCCGCATGAAGACCACGCCGGCCTCGACGCTTTTGCATCTCGGCCCCGGGCTCGCCAACGGTCTTGCCAATCTGCACAACGCCAAGAAGGCGCATTCGGGTATCGTCAACATCGTCGGTCAGCATGCGGTCTATCACATCGGCTACAACGCGCCCTTGACCTCCGACATCGAGGGCCTGGCGCGGCCGATGTCGGAATGGGTGCGCACGTCACCGAACGCGAAATCCGTAGCCGCCGACGGCGCCGCCGCCATCGCCGCGGCGAAAAGTTCGCCGCCGCAGATCGCAACCCTGATCCTGCCGGCCGACACCGCGTGGAATGAGGCCGACGGCATCGCCCAGCTGCCGGCGCAAAGCCAGCGCCCCGGTTTTTCGCACGAGGCCGTCGAGGCGGCCGCCGAGGTGATGCACAGCGGCGGCAGCCAAAACCTGCTTCTGGTCTCCGGCGGCGCGCTGACCGAAAGGGGGCTCGCGCTAGCGCAGCAGATCGCCGGCAAGACCGGCTGCAAGGTCATGGGCCAGACCTATCACCCGCGCATGGCGCGCGGGCGCGGGCGTTTCTCGATCGACCGCATCCCCTATGTGATCGAGCAGGCGCTGCCGCTCTTGAAAGACATCAAGAACATCATTCTGGTCGAGGCCAACGATCCCGTGGCGTTCTTTGCCTATCCGAACAAGCCGAGCAAGCTCAAGCCCGAGGGCTGCGAGGTCAGGCGCCTGACGTCGTGGGGCGAAAATTCGGTCGCGGCACTTGAGGCCTTGGCGGATGCGCTCGGCGCCAGGCCAGCCGACGTCAAGCCGCAGAAGCTTGTTGAAATCGCAAAACCGACGGGGCCCTTGACCCATGCCTCGATCGCCCAGGCGCTTGCCATGGCGATCCCCGAAAACGCCATCGTCGTCGATGAATCCATCACCACCGGCCGCGGCTTCTTTCCGCCGACGGCCTCCGCCAGCCCGCATGACTGGCTGCAGAACATGGGCGGCTCGATCGGGTTCTCGACGCCGGTCGCAACGGGTGCCGCGGTCGCCTGCCCGGATCGCAAGGTGATCTGCATGGTCGGCGACGGCAGTGCGATGTACACGATCCAGTCGCTGTGGACCCAGGCGCGCGAAAGCCTCAATGTCGTGACCATTGTGTTCGCCAATCGTATCTATCAAATTTTGCGCGGCGAGTTCGACGGCGTCGGCGCCGGCGAGCCGGGACAGCGCGCGCTCGACATGTTGAAGATTGACCGGCCCACGATCGACTTCGTCGCGCTCGCCAGGGGCATGGGCGTGCCCGGCCGCGCGGTCGCCAATGTCGACGACTTCAACAAGGCGCTTGCGGAAGCGATCGCCGAGCCGGGGCCGCGGCTGATCGAAGTGCAGCTGTGAGGATGATGACGCGAAGCGTATAAGATCGTCATTGCGAGGAGCACTTGCGACGAAGCAATCCAGAACCACCGCAGCTGTTCAATGGATTGCTTCGTCGCAAGTGCTCCTCGCAATGACGAATGGCGGAGGCAACATGCAGACCGAGCTGAACAAGGTCGTCACCGCGCTCACCGAGTTTTACGCGCGCGAGACTTTCCTGTTTGAAAAGGATCTCGGCGAGCGCACGTTGACGCATCGGCTTGCGGTGCATGTCGAGAGCCAGTTTCCCGGCTGGGAGGTCGATTGCGACTACAACCGGCTTGGCGAGCGCACGCTGCGGCTTCCGCATGGAACGATCGTCTCGACCGACGACACGCTCGGAAAATCGATCTATCCCGATATCGTCGTGCACCAGCGCGCCATTCCCAACAACCTGCTCGCGATCGAAGTCAGGAAGCTGGCCAATCATCAGCCGCCGGAGCATGACCGGCACAAGTTGCGGGCACTGACCGATCCGCATCTGTGGTTCGCCTACTCGATCGGGCTTTTGGTGACGCTCGGAAGGAATGACGTCGCGTCATCGGAAGTATATGTCGGTGGCAGCCTCGACCGGGCGCTGTCGGTCTGGTTCGCGGGGCGGCTGAAGGATGTGGGCTTGGGCGTGGGCTTGGGCCAAGGCTGACAGTTGGTCTTACTGCGCGGCCGCGCGTTTCAGAAATCTGTCATGCCGCCGTGACAAACATTAAGCAAAAGGAAACCAACGGATTAAGCGGGCTTCTCGCCACTTCTAATTTGCAAGAGACGAACATGAAGCGCGGAATTATCGTTCTGTCGATTTGCTCTGTGATCACGATCGCTTATTTCACCGCAAGCAAATGGGCGATCTATCACAAAACCCTGACATTTGTTGACCCGTTGCGCAGCGACCGCCCGGTCACGGTCGATCTCGCGGTTCGCGGCGACCGGGAAATGGAGTCGATCGCCGAGATGATCGAGTTGCCGGTCGCGATCCTCAGCCATGGCAACACCGTCAAGTATACCGAGTACTCGTTTCTCGCCAACTTGTTTGCCGCCCGCGGCTATATGGTCATCAGCATCCAGCACGACCTCGAAACCGACGATCCGATGGTGACGAAGGCGGGCGAGGAATATGTCGGCCGCCGCATGCAGTACAACCGCGGCATTTTCAACATCATGTTCGCCGTCGACGAGCTCAAGAAGCTATACCCCAGCGCGGACTATCATCACCTGACCCTGATCGGGCATTCCAATGGCGGCGACATCTCGATGTATTTTGCCAAGCTGCATCCCGACATGGTCAAGAAAGTCGTGACGCTCGACAATCTGCGGGTTCCGTTTGTCACCGACGGCAAGATCAAGATCCTCTCCTTCCGGTCAAAGGATCCGGTGTTCAAGGCCGATCCCGGCGTCGTTCCCAGTGACGAGATTTGCGCCAAGGCCGGCATCGAAGTGGTCAGGACCGAATTTCAGCACAATCAACTCAGCGATCGCGGTCCCGACAACGTCAAGGTCGCCATTGAGGCCAAGGTTCAGGCGTTCCTTGATGAGGACGAAGGCGTGTCGCCGATACCGTTGCTGGCGGCGGCTGCGCCGGATAGGGTTGCGGCGACCGCGCCGGCCAAGAACTGATTGGCGAACATCGCGCGCGAAGTTGCTAACGGGCCGCAACGCTCGGAAAGGACAGCTCGCAAATCAGCCCTTCGGGCTTCCAATGTCGTTTGATCGTGCCGCTCAAGGTTCGAACCAGGCCATCGATCGCATCGACCCCGAATCCGCGCCGTTCCGGCTCCGCGATGGTCGGACCATCGGATTCGACCCAGTGCAGCAGGAGATTGTCTGCCGCATCGGTTTGCCAGCTGATCACGATCTTGCCGGATGGCTCGGACAGCGACCCGTATTTCGCGGCGTTGGTTGCGAGTTCGTGCACCGTGACGGCGATGGCTTGGGCAAGCGCCGCAGGCAGCCGGATGTCCCGGCCGACGATACTGATTCGTTTCGTATCGCTTGCCGCATAGGGCCTGAGTTCTTCCTCGATGAGCGTGTTGATGCAGGCGCCGGTCCAGCGCGACACCGAGAACAGCCGCTGCACGTTGGCGAGCGCGCTTAAGCGGCCCTGGAACGCCGCTTGAAACTCCTCAGCCGTATCGGCCCTCGTCAATCGCAGCATGGCCTGGATCACGGCGAGCAGGTTATTGGAGCGGTGATCGACCTCGCGGGTCAGCAACATCATGCGTTCTTCGGCCTGCTTGCGGCTCGTGATATCGACCAGCATGTTTACGGCACCGATCAGCCTGCCGGAGTTGTCGCGCAGCGGCGTCGGATAGGGCATGAAGCAGATGCGCGAGCCGTCGGGCCGCTCGGCGACCGCCTCGACGTTTCTGATCGGGCGGTTTTCCTTCAGCGCA
>Ga0210401_10005039_pt1 | contig 13650 bp, 11 predicted proteins | sample IncBWH32MmetaG_FD_150866 | JGI IMG/M metagenome (GOLD analysis project Ga0210401, IMG submission 150866) | Forest soil microbial communities from Barre Woods Harvard Forest LTER site, Petersham, Massachusetts, United States - Inc-BW-H-32-M | ecosystem: Environmental > Terrestrial > Soil >... | reverse complement strand
GTAGCCGAAAGCGTCGATGCCGCCGGCAGCGGCGGCATCGCCGATCCGCAATTCGATGCCGACCGCCGGCGCGCGCGTTTGCAGCACCGCGATCGTCTGCGGATGGCAACTGCTGGAAACGAAGAAGGTCGACGACGGGTTGTTGCTGCAGCGCCGGCTCATCATCATCGCCTCGGCGGCCGCCGAGGCCTCGTCCAGCAGCGACGCGTTGGCCACCGGCAGGCCGGTCAGGTCGCACACCAGCGTCTGGAAATTCAGCATGCCCTCCAGGCGACCTTGCGCGATCTCGGCCTGGTACGGCGTGTACGCGGTGTACCAGGCCGGGTTCTGCAGCACGTTGCGGGCGATCACCGCCGGCAGCCGGGCGGCGTGATAGCCCATGCCGATGTAGTTGCGAAAGATCCGGTTGCGCGATGCGAGCGCCTGCAGGCGCGCCAGCGCCTGCGCCTCGCTCACCGCCGGATCCAGCGCGAGCGGCTCCTTCAGCCGGATCGACGCCGGCACGATCGCATCGACCAGCGCGGCCAGGCTGGGCTGGTCCAGCACGGCGAGCATCGCGGCCACGTCCGCGTCCGAAGGTCCGATGTGGCGCTGGATGAATTCGCCGTCGCATTCGAGCTCGGCCAGCCGGGCCGCGACGGCCTGCGTCGTGCGGTCCATGTCACTTGTGCTGCGCGATGTTGTTCGAGTACTGAGTGGCATCGAGCAGCCGCGCCTGCAAGCCCGCCTCGAGCGGACGCAGCCGGAACAGCCATGCGGAAAAAGCGTCGGAGTTGATCAATTCGGGCTTGTCGGCCAGGGCCTGGTTGACCGCCACCACCTCCCCGGCGATCGGCGCGTACACATCGGAGGCCGCTTTGACCGACTCGACCACGGCGCTGGCCTCGCCGGCCTTGAGCGTGCGGCCGACCTGCGGCAGCTCGACGAACACCAGGTCGCCGAGCGACTCCTGCGCAAAGTCGGTGATGCCGACGGTCGCACTGCCGTCGCTTTCCCAGCGCACCCATTCGTGCGAATCCGTGTACTTCAGCTCCGGCGGCACTCTCATCGGATCAGGTCCTTCCTTGGTTGTTCTAAGTGAACGAGCGCGATCGAGGTTGTCTCATATCAGCGGCCGGCCGTGGCGCACGAAGCGCGGCTTCACGACCCGCGCGGACGCCGGCCCGGCGCGCAGCTGCGCGGTCACGGTGTCGCCCGGCCGCACCGGCGCCGGCAGGCGCGCCAGCGCGATCGACGCCTGCAGCGTCGGCGAAAAGCTTCCGCTGGTGATCTGCCCTTCGCCGTGCTCGGTGCTGACGGTCTGATGCGTCCGCAGCACGCCCTTGTCGAGCAGCTTCAGTCCCAGCAGCTGGCGCAGCGGTCCGGAGGCACGCTGCCGCTCCAGCGCGGTGCGACCGATGAAGGACCGATCCGAATCCAGATCGACGGTCCAGCCAAGGCCCGACTCCAGCGGCGTGACGGTCTCGTCGATGTCCTGGCCGTGCAGCAGCAGGCCGGCCTCCAGCCGCAGCGTGTCACGCGCGCCCAGGCCGCAGGCGCGCGCACCCGAAGCGGTCAGGCTGCGCCACAGTCCGGCCGCCTTTTCGCCGGGCACCACGATCTCGAAGCCATCCTCGCCCGTATAGCCGGTGCGCGCCACGAAGGCCGCATCGGTGTGGACCGAATGAAAACCCTCCAGCGGCACCGCGCGCGCGGCCAGCTGCGGCTGCGCACGCGACAGCACCGCGGCCGAGTTGGGGCCCTGCAGCGCCACAATCGCCAGGTCCGGGCGCGGCCGGCATTCGACCCGAAGGCCCCGGTTCGAGACCAGCGCGTCCATCCACTGCAGGTCGCGCTCTGCGGTGGCCGCATTCAGGATCGCCCGAAACCGGGTCGGATCATCGCCCCACCGGTACACGATCAGGTCGTCCAGCACGCCGCCGCGCTCGTTGAGCATGCACGAATACATGGCCCGGTCGGGTCCGCGCCGCTCGATGTCGGCGGTCAGCAGCTGGCGCAGGAAGGCGCGGGCGTCGGCCCACGCGATGTCGACCACGCGCATGTGAGACACGTCGAACACACCCGCGTCGCGCCGCACCGCGTGGTGCTCCTCGATCTGGGAGCCGTAGTGCAGCGGCATTTCCCAGCCACCGAAATCGACCATGCGCGCGCCCGCGGCCAGGTGAATCTGGTGCAGCGCCGTGCGTTTGAGCATGCGGGCGGTCCCCGGTCGGAAACCGCGAATTATCGACTATCCGAGAAATGGCCGGCGCGGCGGCGCGGCACGGACGCGGGTTTGGCTAGCCGACCATCTCGGCCAGGGCGCTTTCGATCTCGTGCCGGACCGCGCGCCACTCGCCTTCCAGCGACGCCACCGCCGCCTCGGCCCGGCCCAGATCGCCGGCGCGGGCCTCGCTCTCGAGCGCCGCACACATGGCCGCCAGCCTTAACGCGCCGGTGTGCGCGCTGGACGACTTCAGCGCGTGCGCCGCGGTTGCGATCACGTGCCCGTCGCGGCGCTGCCACGCCTGCTGGATCGCGGCCAGGTGCCTGGGCGCATCGTGCAGGAACAGTTGCAACACCTTGGAGAGCAGGTCGGGCTTGGCGGCGCCGCCGAGCTCGCGGATCCGCTCCAGCACGGCCCTGTCGAGGACCGGGGAATCGAAGCGCCGATGTTCGCCCGGAACGACGAAATTGCGCGAGCGGGCCGCACCCTGCGCGCCGGCGGCCGCGTCGCCGTCGGCGGCCGGCGGCTGCGCCTTGAGCCAGCGCGCCAGCACCTGGTGCAGCTGCGCCGACGAGAACGGCTTTGGAAGGAAGTCGTCCATGCCGGCGGCCAGGCACTGCTCGCGCTCCTGCGCCATCGCATTGGCGGTCAACGCCACGATCGGCGTGTGCCCGCCCTGGCCGGCCTCGTGGACCCGGATCGCGCGCGTGGCATCCAGCCCGTCCAGCACCGGCATCTGCACGTCCATCAGGACCAGGTCGAAGGCGTTTTCGCACGCCGCCTGGGCCGCGGCGCGGCCGTCCATCGCCAGCGCCACCGTCAGCCCGACCCGCTCCAGCATGCGCTCGGCCACCGCCTGGTTCACCGGGTTGTCCTCGACCAGCAGCACGCGCCCGCCGAAGCGCGGCAACGGCGCCGGCCTGGCCACGACCTTGCGCGCCCAGCTGCAGGTGCCCGTGATCAGCTCTTCGGCCACCCGCGCGAGCTGCGACATGCGCGGCGGCTTGTTCACCGAAACGATCCGGTCCGAATTGGAGATCCAGCCGTTTTCCAGGCGTGCGGTCACCGGCGCCATCAGGGCGACGTACAGCTCGCCCAGACTCGTGCTGGCGCGCAGCGCGCTCACCAGGCGCTGGCCCGCGCTGGAGGTGAATTCGAAATCGACCAGCAGCAGCCGGTAGGCGGCGCCGCGCTGCGCCGCCTCGCGCGCCTGGTCCAGCGCCGCCGCAACCTCGACCTGCCCGACGTCGTGCAGACCCAGGCGCGCGAGCTGCTGGCACACGATCGCGCGCAGCATCGGCTGGTCGCTCGCGATCAGCACCCTGAAATCGACCTCGCGCGGGATCACCGGTGTGGCCATCGTGCCCTGGCTGAGCGGCACCGTGCACCAGAACCTGGAACCGCGGCCCGGCTCGGACACGAAGCCCACGCGGCCGCCCATCGGCTCGGGGAGGTGGCGCGAGATCACCAGGCCCAGCCCGGTGCCGCCGAAGCGCCGGGTGGTCGAATCGTCGGCCTGGGTGAACGCGGCGAACAATCGCTCGCGCTGCTCGGCCTCGATTCCAATGCCGCTGTCCGAAACCGCCAGCGCCAGGCGGCACTGCGAGCCCGGGCCGCCTTCGTCGCGCACCCGGGCCGGCCGATCCAGCGCCAGCAGGGTGCCGATCGGGCGCAGGTGTTCGGCCGCGTCGGCCGGCGTCACCTCGAGCAGCACGCTGCCGTGCTCGGTGAATTTGATCGCGTTGGATACGAAGTTGGTCAGCACCTGGCGCAACCGCGTCGGATCGCCCACGAGCCGGGCGGGCAGCTCCGGTGCGGTCCAGGCCAGGATCTCCAGGCCCTTGCGCTGGGCGCGCTCGGCGAACGCAGCGGCCACGTCCTCGACCAGCTCGAGCAGGTCGAATTCGATTCGCTCCAGCTGCAGCTTGCCGGCCTCGATCTTGGAGAAGTCCAGGATGTCGTTCATCAGCGACAGCAACGACGTTGCCGAGCCGTGGATCGTCTGCGCGAAATGGCGCTGCTGCTCGCCCAGGTCCGAGTCCAGCAGCAACTCGGTCATGCCCAGCACGCCGTTCATCGGGGTGCGGATTTCGTGGCTCACGTTGGCCAGGAAGGCCGACTTGGCCTGCGCCGCCGACTCGGCGGCCTGCTTGGCTTCGACCAGCGCCTGGGTGCGGCGGCTCACCGTGTCTTCGAGCTCGGCCCGGTAGCGGGTCAGCGCCGCGATCGCGCTCTCCTGGCGGCGCCAGGCGCGCCGCAACAGCACCAGCGAGAACCACCCTGCGGCGCACATCGCGGCCAGGAACAGGCCATCGACCAGCGCCTCCTTGTACCAGGGCACCAGGTAATCGAGCGGCGACAGCCCCACGACGACGTACAGCGGATAGTTGCCGATCCGATGGAATGCGAACTTGCGCCACTGCCCGTCCACCGCGCTGATCGCCTCGTAGGTTCCCGAGGGCAAGCCCTGCCGCAGCAACGCCAGCAGCTGCGGGGAGCCGACCTTCAAACCGCCGGGCGGGGCGCTGTGCTGCGGGTAGCGCACCACCACGTTGCGCTCGGCGTCGAACAGCGCGACCGCACCGTGGTCGCCCACCTTCATCGAAGAAATCACGGTGTACAGCTGCTCGGTGCCGATCAGGGCCCGGATCACGCCGGCGAACGATCCGTCCGGCCATTGGAGGCGGCGCGCCATCGGCAGCTCCCACCGGCCCGTGGTGCGCGCCAGGATGGGCGGGGCGAACACCAGGCCCGTCTGGCTGCGCGCACGCAGGTAGTACAGGCGATCGGAGATGTCGACCGGCCGGGCCGGGTCGACGCCGGCCCCGAACTTGATCAGGCCGGCCGGGTCGGTCGCGCGCAGATTGGAGACCTGGCCCAGGCGTTCCTGCTGGCGGGACAGGTAAACGGTGAAGTTCCGCGCCGACCGGCGCATGTCGCCGGCCTGCAGCCGAAACTCATCGGCCGCCGCCGCCAACACCAGGTCCGTTTCATGCAGGGTCGCGAACAGATACTGCTCGAGCAGGCCCGCCAGGGCGTCGGCGTCTTCGCCGGCCTCGCGATGCAGTCGCTGGTGCGTCTGCCACAGCGAGTAGCCCAGGAACCCGGCCACCACCAGCAGTGCCAGCAGGAAGGCCGCAATCGTCGTGGTTTGTGGACGTCGAAGGTCCATGGACTGGCCCCTGCCTGGCGGCCCCAGGAAGCCGGGACCTTGGCCCTAGTAACGGCGCGCGCGCGCCGCAACTGAAGCCTCAACCGGGGGAAATCGGCCTTTTTTCGGCTGCCATATGGCCTGTTGCGGCGATCCAACGGCCCGGACGCAGCCGTGCCGGCCGCAGCGCAGGCGGGCATGAGGCCCGCCTCAGGTCCGGGGCAGGGTGACCCCGGTTTGGCCCTGGTATTTGCCGCCGCGGTCGCGATACGAGGTCTCGCAGACCTCGTCGGACTCGATAAAGATCACCTGGGCGCAGCCTTCGTTGGCGTAGATGCGCGCCGGCAGCGGTGTCGTGTTGGAAAACTCCAGCGTCACGTGACCTTCCCACTCGGGTTCCAGCGGCGTGACGTTCACGATGATGCCGCAGCGCGCGTACGTGCTCTTGCCCAGGCAGATCGTCAGCACGTTGCGCGGAATGCGGAAGTACTCGATGGTGCGCGCCAGCGCGAACGAGTTGGGTGGAATGATGCACACGTCGCCGCGCAGATCGACGAAGGAATTCGGATCGAAGGCTTTCGGATCGACGATGGTCGAGTTGATGTTGGTGAAGATCTTGAAATCCGGCGCGCAGCGGATGTCGTAGCCGTAGCTGGACGTTCCGTAGGAGACGACCCGGCGGCCGTCCACGCTGCGCACCTGGGACGGCTCGAACGGCTCGATCATGCCCTGGGCCGCCATACGGCGGATCCAGCGGTCACTTTTGATGCTCATGACGGCACGATACGCGATCGAAAAGGCTTGCACAGGAAGCCGGGCTGCGCTACATAATCGGGTCCACCCTCCTGTGCCGCGGTGGACCGCCCCCTCAGGACTGGAACATGCCGTTGGACCGCAGCCGTGCCCGCCGCCTCAGCACACCGCTGGATGCCACTGCACGTCGCACGGTTCCGAACGACTGGATACCGGCGCAGCCCGGTGACCCGATCCAGGAGATCGACACGCCGGCGCTGATCCTCGACCTGGACAAGTTCGAGGCCAATCTGAAACGGATGTCGGATTTTGCCGCGCGCGCGCGCGTGCGGATCCGCCCGCATGCGATGGGTCACAAGTGCGCGGAGATCGCGCGCCGCCAGATCAATGTGTTCGACAACGGCATCTGCTGCCAGAAGCTGGGCGAGGCCGAGGCGATGCTGGCCGGCGACGTCACCGACATCCTGATCACCAGCCAGGTGGTCGGCGAGCGCAAGATGCGGCGCCTGGCGCGGCTGGCGCGCGCCTATGCACCGGCGCGAGTGGGCGTGTGCATCGACAACGCCGACGTCGCGCGGCAGCTCGCGGCGGTGTGCGAAGCCGAGGAAGCCCGTCTCGAAGTGTATGTGGACGTCGATGTGGGCCAGAACCGCAGCGGCGTGCAGACGCCCGAGGCGGCGGTCGAGCTGGCCCGCATACTGGTCGGCAGCCCGCACCTGTCGCTGATGGGGATCCACGCCTTCTCCAGCCTGGCGCAGTACCGGCGCGGCGTTCCGGAGCGGCGCGACGCGACCGACCGGGCGGCCGTGCGCGCATCGGTGGTGCGCGATGGGCTGCTGTCGGCCAACCTGCCGTGCGAGGTCGTGTGCGGCGGCGGCACGGGATCGTTCCTGTACGAGGCCGCCAGCGGCGTGTTCAACGAAATCCACGCCGGCTCGTTCGCGCTGATGGACGTCAATTACGCCCGCAACGAGTACGATCCGGCCGGTCCCCGCTTCGAGTGCGCGCTGTTCGTGCTGAGCTGCGTGATCGGCGTGGGCGAAGAGCGCGCCACGCTGGATGCGGGCATGAAGGCGCTTTCGACCGACACCGGACCGCCGCAGCCGACCTTCGCGGGCTGGCGCGTGCGCTCCGTTTCGGACGAACACACGGTGCTGATACGCGCCTCCGAGGAGGGCCTGCCGGTCAAACTGGGCGACAAGGCGCTGCTGATTCCAAGCCGGTGCGATCCGACCGTGAACCTGCACGACTGGATCGTCGCGGTCCGCGCGAACGCGGTCGAAGCGGTGTGGCCGATCGACGCGCGCGGGGCGATGTACTGAGCTCAGAACCCGGCTCCAACCCGGGGCGGCCCGCCTGCGCGCAATGGACCGGCGGCGGTCTCAGGCTTGAACACCGGGCTCGGCCGCCTCGGGCGGCGCAAAGCGGGGTTGCACCGCGACCAGCTGCTCATCGGTCGTGGCCACCAGCCAGCGGCGCGCGCTGTCGACCTGGTGCCGGTTGTGATCGCGGAACGGGCCCATCGCCGGCGCCTCCTTCCACAGCGGCGGTGCGCTGCGGCTGGTGCGGGTCGAGGGCGTTCCCACCAGCAGGCTGTAGGGTCCCAGCGGCAGCGAAACCAGCGGCAGCGCCGGCTTGGCGCGCACGCGCCAGTCGATGAACGGCGCATCGCTGACCAGGAACGGCTGCGGAAAACCGTAAAAGATCGTGAAGTCGTAGCGCGCCAGCTGCTCGCGCACGCCCACCCAGAGGCGCCGCACGTCCTCGATCACCGCAGCGCGGATCTCGTGGTCGAACATCGGCTCCTGGGCGTAACGCGCCTGGGCCTGCTCGGCATCGCGCTGATAGGCGCTGACCAGGGCCAGCTCGACACAGTCCTGGACCGCACGCGCCACTTCCGGCGCCGAGCCCGCCTCGGCCGGGCGGCCCAACTGCGCGGCGTGCAACAGCCGCGCCAGTCCGCCCTCCTGCAGCGCCGGCCCCGCATGCGAGGCCGGATCCGCATCCTTCAGCAGCGAGACGTAAACATGCGTCTCGCTGGCGAAGTGCGCCTTCTTGCCTTCGTCAAAGCGCACCTCGCCGCTGGCACAATCGAGGTAGCGGGTCCCGACGCGTCCATGCTCCCAGATCCAGTTGCGCAGGAAGGGACGCAGCGCGTGCAGCGCTTCAAGCTTGGTCACGCGCCGATCATGGTTGGGCCGCGCTCGGCCGTCAAGCGCGGCGCCGAACTACGAAAGATCGGCCAGGGCCGAGGCCGAGCCCCAGAAAAAAGGCTCACCGACGATGCTTTCAGCCTTGTGGCCCGGGCCGGCGTCCGGGGTCGGCACGGCCGATGCTGAGACCATCAGGGCGCTCGGCCCCGGCGGCCGCTCATCGAGCAAGGAAAACAGGGTTTCGGGATCGAGGTTCATGGGGTGGTCCTCCTACCCGTACAGACGCAAAGCTCGAAGGGACAGCGACAGGCCCGTGTAATTCGTGTCGGCTATCTTGTCCTGGGCATCCGGCTTGATTCAGATCGAGGAAGCACACAGGATAGCGTCCTAAGAGTCGTGTCGCGGACGTGGCTGAACCGATGGGAAGCGGCGCGTCAATGGATGGCGGGACAGGCCAGACGCCAGAACAGGCTTTCAAAAACGTGCGAACCCTGCTGAAAGTCAAGATCCTTGGGCTGAACGACCACCTGCTTGATCAACTTTCCCTGTAAGTAGTAGTTCACCTCCTGCACGGCCGCTTCGTTCTCGGCACACTTGATCTGCATCACCATTTCGCTCGTGTCGAAGGCTCTGTCATTGACCCCCTTCTGGACCGACGAGAATCTCTCGCGGACCCGCGCACGCTTCAGATTGTCGAAAGGAGCGATCGGAGTAATGCTCGCCATGTCGATCTCAACGACCGAGGATTCGCGATCCTGAACAAGGTTCCAATCGGCGCCTTCAGCCGTCGACGCAACGACAGCCGCCGCCATCCAAAGCACGCGAACGATCGCAGACCGCCCGATCAAGTCTTCGACACCTTGATCGAGGGCATCTTGGACGCGAGATCCTTGGCGCGCTCCGAGATCCTGATCGCCACCTTGCGCGCGATCGCGCGGTATTGATCCGCGATCGCGCCATCGGGCTCGGCCACGACGGTCGGGCGGCCCGAGTCGGTCTGCTCGCGGATCCGGATGTCCAGCGGCAGCGAGCCGAGCACCTCGACCTCGTACTGCAGCGCCATCCGCTCGCCTCCGCCTGAGCCGAAGATGTGCTCGGCGTGGCCGCACTGGGAGCAGATGTGCACGGCCATGTTCTCGACGATGCCCAGGATCGGCACGCCGACCTTCTCGAACATCTTCAAGCCCTTCATCGCATCCAGCAGCGCGATGTCCTGCGGCGTGGTCACGATCACGGCGCCGGTGACCGGCACCTGCTGCGCCAGCGTCAGCTGGATGTCGCCGGTCCCGGGCGGCATGTCCACGACCAGGTAATCGAGGTCCTTCCAGTTGGTCTGCGTCAGCAGCTGCTGCAGCGCGTTGGTCACCATCGGTCCGCGCCAGACCATCGGCTGGTCCTGCTCGACCAGGAACCCGATCGAGCTGGTCTGCACGCCGTAGTTCTCCAGCGGCTCCAGCGTCTTTCCGTCCAGGCTTTCGGGGCGCCCCGAGATGCCCAGCATCGTGGGCTGGCTGGGCCCGTAGATGTCGGCGTCCAGCATCCCGACCCGCGCGCCCTCGGCCACCAGCGCCAGCGCCAGATTGGCAGCGACCGTGCTCTTGCCCACCCCGCCCTTGCCCGAAGCCACCGCGACGATGTTGCGCACGTTCGGCATCACCTTCAGGCCCCGCTGGACCGCGTGCGGCACGATCTTGGAGCTGACCGAAACCTCCACCGCCGCCGCGCCGGCCAGTTTCAGCGCCGCCGTGATCAGCTCCCGGACCCGTCCGAACTGGCTGGCAGCCGGGTAGCCGAGTTCCACATCGAGGCTGACGCGCTCGGCGCCGCCCTCGCCCTCGATCCGGACGTTGCGCACAGCGCGCGCGGAGACGAAATCCCGCCCGGTATTCGGATCGATCACGGACGAGAGCACCTGATTGACTGCAGCAAGGTCGAGCACCGTCATTCACCCGTAGAATGGCCAGCCGTACAGCATACTTCAGCGCTCGGCCGCCCGGCCGCCGGCTCCTCCATGCATCCGCGCAAATTGTTCGTCACGACCGCCCTGCCGTACGCGAACGGCGCGCTGCACATCGGCCACATCATGGAGTACATCCAGGCCGACATCTGGGTGCGGTTCCAGAGAATGGTCGGCCACACGGTCCATTTCGTCGGCGCCGACGATGTCCATGGCGCGCCGACCATGATCGCGGCCGAAAAGGCGGGGCTGTCGCCGCGCGAGTTCGTCGCCCAGATCGGGGCCGGCCGCCCGCGCATGCTGCAGGGCTTCGGCCTGGACTTCGACCACTGGCACAGCACCGAGTCGCCCGAAAACACCGAGCTGTCGCAGAAGATCTACGTGCGCCTGCGCGAAAACGAGCTGATCGCGATCCGCCCGGTCGAGCAGCTGTTCGATCCGGTCAAGGGCATGTTCCTGGCCGACCGCTACGTGAAAGGCCAGTGCCCGAACTGCGGCGCGCCCGACCAGTACGGCGACGCGTGCGAGGTGTGCGGGGCGGTTTACTCGGCCACCGAACTGAAAAATCCCTATTCGGTGCTCTCGGGCGCCGAGCCCGAGCTCAGAACCTCAGAGCACTACTTCTTCGTGCTGTCCGACCCGCGCTGCACCGGGTTCCTGCGCGAGTGGACCCAGGGTGGCCGCCTGCAGCCCGAGGTCGCCAACAAGGCCAGGGAGTGGCTGGACAGCGAACGGGGGCTGGCCGACTGGGACATCTCGCGCGATGCCCCGTACTTCGGCATCCCGATACCGGACGCCCCGGGCAAGTTCTTCTACGTCTGGCTCGACGCCCCGATCGGCTACCTGGCGAGCCTGAAAGCGTATTGCGCGCAGCGCGGGCTCGACTTCGAGGCGCTGCTGCGCGATCCGGCCACCGAGCAGATTCACTTCATCGGCAAGGACATCATCTACTTTCACACGCTGTTCTGGCCGGCGATGCTGAAGTTCGCCGGCGCCCCGTTCAAGGTACCCGACCGCGTCTACGTGCACGGGTTCATCACGGTGAGCGGGGAAAAGATGTCCAAGAGCCGCGGCACCGGCATCGATCCGGGGCGCTATCTGGACCTGGGGCTGAACCCGGAGTGGCTGCGCTACTACATCGCGGCCAAGCTCAATTCGCACGTGGAGGACATCGACTTCAACGCCGAAGACTTCGTCGCGCGCGTCAACAGCGACCTGATCGGCAAGTTCGTCAACATCGCCAGCCGCGCCTCGCATTTCATCCAGAAGAACTTCGGTGGAGCACTGGCCGAGGTGGCCGGCCACGACCCGATCCTGCAGGCGTTTCAGGCGCGCTCCGCCGAGCTGGCCCAGCTGTACGAGGCGCGCGAATTCAGCAAGGCGATGCGCGAAGTCATGGCGCTGGCCGACGCCGCCAACGAATGGTTCGACGCGCGCCGCCCGTGGGAGCTCGCCAAGGCGGGCGGACCCGATCCGAAGCAGCAACTGCACCAGGTCTGCAGCGTGGCGATCAACCTGTTCCGGCTGCTGATGGTTTATCTCGCCCCGGTGCTGCCGAAGCTCGCACGCGACGCCGAGGCGTTCCTGCGCGGCAAGCCGCTGCAATGGGCGCACGCGCAGCAGTTGCTGCCGGGCGGGCACCGGATCGCCGCCTACCATCACCTGATGGCGCGGGTCGATCCGAAACAGGTGGCCGCCCTGTTCGAGGCGCCCGAGGCGGCCGCGCCGCCCGCGGCGCGGGCCGCGGAGCCGGCCACGGTCGGCATCGAGGAGTTCTCCCGGATCGACCTGCGGGTGGCTCGCATCACCGCCGCCGAGGCCGTCGACGGCAGCGACAAGCTGCTGAAGCTCACGCTCGACGTGGGCGAGAAGCGGCCGCGGCAGGTCTTCGCCGGGATCAAGTCGGCCTACAACCCGGCGGACCTCGTGGGCCGATTGACGGTGATGGTTGCGAACCTGGCGCCCCGCAAGATGAAGTTCGGCGTGAGCGAGGGCATGGTGCTCGCGGCCAGCGACGAGCCGGGCGGCCGCCCGGGCCTGTTCCTGCTGGATCCGGACGCGGGCGCCCATCCGGGCATGCGAGTCAAATAAGGAAAATCAGATGGCCGAATACGAATCGGATGTGACGCGCTTTCTGCGCGAACTGAGGCAGCGACAGCCGGACCTGGAGCGCAAGCAGCGCGAGGCCCGCGCCATCTGGTGGGACAAGACGCTCGATCTCGAGGAGCAGGCGCGCTTCGAGCAGGCGCGTGTGAACCAGCCGGCGTACGTGTACCAGCCCAAGCCCAAGTTCCCGCTCTGAGGGTCAGCGCGCATGGCACTGCAACAATTGAGCGGGGAGCAGATCCGCACCTGGACGCGAGCGCAGAAGGACGACTGGTGGTTCAGCAATGTGTACCGCGGCGACGTCCCGCAGCTGACGATCCGCTCCGGCCTGACCGGATTCCTGCTGGGCGGCGTGCTGGCGGCCACGGCGATGTATATCGGCGGCAAGACCGGCATCTCCATCGGCGTGGGCCTGACGTCGGTGATCCTGTCGTTTGCGGTCTTCCGCCTGCTGCATAGCGCCGGACTGGGGCGCGACTTCACCATCCTGGAGAACAACTGCACGCAATCGATCGCCACCGCAGCGGGCTACATGATCTCGCCGCTGATCGCGAGCCTGGCGGCCTACATGCTCGTGACCGGGCGCATCATCCCCTGGTGGCAGATGGCGCTGTGGATGGTGGTGGTGGCGATCCTGGGCGTGCTGGTGGCGTTTCCGATGAAACGTCGTTTCATCAACGAGGACCAGCTGCCGTTTCCCGAGGGCCGCGCCAGCGGCGTGGTGCTCGACGCGCTGTACACCGGCGCGGCCGAGGCCGGCATGTTCAAGGCGCGCCTGCTCGCGCTGACCGCGCTCGGCGCCGGCCTTTACCAGTTGCTGATCAGCGATGGCTGGATGAAGCTGCTCCAGTTCAAGCTGCTGCGGGTGGACCGCTGGGCCGGCCTGAAGGAACCCTGGACGCTGCATGAGAGGCTGGATACCTACTACTACGACGCGGCCGCCCGATTGAATCTCTGGATCCCGAAGATTCTGGGCACCGATGTGCGCCAGCTCGGCCTGCGCCTGACACTGGATACCGCGATGCTCGGCGTGGGCGGACTGATGGGCATCCGGATCGCGACCAGCTGCCTGCTGGGAGCGTTCATCAACTTCGTGATCCTCGCCCCGATCATGATCCAGCACGGCGATATCGTGCAGCGCATCGGGCCGGGCGGCGCCGTCATGCCGATCTCGCGCGCCGAGATCGTCAACCAGTGGGCGCTGTGGTGGGGCGTGACGATGATGGTGGTCGGCTCGCTGGTGAGCCTGCTGGGGCGACCCGAGATCTTCACCGCAGCGTTCAAGTCGCTGCGCAGAACCGCCCGGACCGACCCGGCGGCCGCC
>Ga0210401_10005038_pt1 | contig 13651 bp, 8 predicted proteins | sample IncBWH32MmetaG_FD_150866 | JGI IMG/M metagenome (GOLD analysis project Ga0210401, IMG submission 150866) | Forest soil microbial communities from Barre Woods Harvard Forest LTER site, Petersham, Massachusetts, United States - Inc-BW-H-32-M | ecosystem: Environmental > Terrestrial > Soil >... | reverse complement strand
TCTCAATCTTTCCGAAGGTGCCTACGCCCATGCCGGGCAACAGGTCTTCACTCTAATTGACGCACGCACTTGGTGGGCGATTGGTAACTTCCGCGAAGGCGAACTCCAACACATCGTGCCTGGTATGCGGGCCGACGTCTACGTTCTGTCGAAACCGAGTTTGCGATTTACTGGTGTTGTGGACAGCGTGGGATTTGGCGTTACTCCTGATCCGGATGTCTTTGGCCGCCTGGAACCCGGCCTTCCGGACGCGCAGCGAACACTCAATTGGGTGCATTTGGCGTCGAGATATCCGGTTCGGGTCCGTGTGCAAAACCCTTCCCCCGAATTATTTCGAGTCGGCGAGTCCGCCATTGTCACGGTTCGCGGAGATTGAAAATGGCTACGGTTGAGCAAAACCTACACGAATCGACTCGCGCACTCGCTTGGTTTCTGGAATTTCTCAAAAGGGAGCTAGCTCCATATCCGGGCCGGACAGGAATAGTAGTGCGGATGCTAGTTGCCGCCACTCTGGTCATGATTATTTGCGAGACCTTTCGCATTCCCTATGCCTTCGAGGGGGTCATCTACACACTCATCATTTCGAGAAAGAGCCCACAGGCCACGTTGCAATCGGCTGGAACAACACTACTGTTTGTCGGAATTGGGGGAGCCTATGTTTTGATTTCAGCGGGCTTCGTTATCACCGTTCCGATCCTTCATTTTCTGTGGGTGATTGGTTCGTTTTTTCTGGCTTTTTACGCACTGAGCGCGATGGCAAGTTACAGCGCGGCTTCGACATTCGCCCTGGTGATCGCTGTCGGCATACCGATATGGGAACGGCATGTACCCGCCCAAACAAATGTGGCAGATACGCTGTGGCTCACATTGGCCGTATCGGTAGGAGCTTTAGTTACTGCGGCAATAGAGCTGGCTCCATCCCCTGCTCCGATATTAAGCGAAATGCAGAATACAGTTTCTCTCACCCCAAAAGCGTTCACGAATTCGGCGTCCACGAAAGTGCACCTAGCACTTTTGCGCGACGTGATGCAATCGAAACCCCTGGCTCCGGATGCCTTCGTCAACCCAGAGCACCTTAGGTTCGCGATACGTGGGTGTCTGGCGGCGAGCGGCTGCTACATCATATATAACTCCATCGCATGGCCGAGCATCGGTGCTCCCGCCATAGCTACGTGCCTCTTGACGGCGGTTTCCGCTGTCGGTGCCTCGCAACAACGCCAGATTCTGCGCTTCGCAGCCTTCGTCTTGGGCGGGCTGCTGATAGGGATAGGCTCGGAGATTTTCATTCTGCCGCATCTCGATTCGATTGGCGGATTCACACTCTTCTTCGTAGTTGTCATGACGCTGGTCTCGTGGCTCATGACCTCAAGCTCGCGATTCTCATACTTCGGATTCCAGATCGCTGTGGTCTTCTGCCTCATTAACCTCCAGGAATTCGCGAGGCAGACCTCGCTCGCTGCGGCAAGGGACCGAATCGTTGGGGTCGGCCTTGGACTATGCATGATGTGGCTTGTATTTGATCCCGATACCTGAGAAGGACAGACTATGCTGAGAAATATATCCGCAACTTCCGATCCACTCGTGTTACGCTCTCCAATTTTGCCCAGAAGCGCAATTCCCGCAATTGCAATTATGGCCGTGGCATTTTTCTCGTCCCTGATAATGACGGGAGAGCCGCGGAACCTGCTTCCGCTTCCTTTGTCACTTCGCGCCAAAGATCACACGCTTTCCCTCACTCTGCACGCAGCCATTGCCGCCGATGGCAAGAATTCGTTTTACTACAACGGCCAACCAAACGCTCCTACGCTGCGGCTATCGCCAGGGGACCAACTCAAGATCACCTACATCAATGACCTCGTGTGGTCAAAAAACTCGTCCTGGTCGTTGCCTTGAAATCATTGCTCAACGCACGTTCATGAAGTTAGGCCCACGAGGTCTTTTGCCGGTCGAGATTCGCCGCTGTCCCGTCGACTTTTATGCCGCTTCCCTCTCGTAGTACTTCAGCAGGCCGCCCAGTCGTTCTCGACACCGCACTGCTCCCATGTTCGTGCTTGCCTCCGGCCGCGAAGGAAACAAGATCCGATTGTCTTCGCCCTGATGGTTGCGCTCCTCGTGGTAATGTACGATGTATTGCTGCAACGCTCGCCGCAGGGACGATTCTCCAAACAGGATCAGCCTCGACAGACATTCTTCTTTGACCGACCTCACCCAGCGTTCCGCATACGAGTTCAGATTCGGGCTTCTTGCTGGCAATCGGAGCGGATTCACGCTTCCCGTCTTGATCAGTTCTCGAAATGATTGGCAGAACTTCGCATCTCTGTCATGCAGCAGATAGCGGCGGCCTCTCAGGCATCCCCACTCCTCCATAGTCATGTTTCGCGCCTGCTGCTCCATCCACTCCTCATCCGGGTACGGCGTGAATCCCGCCAGATTCACACGGCGAGTCTCCAAGTGGATGAAGAACAGCACATAGTAGGTCGTCAACCCCTTGAGCGTTAGGACTCCGTCGTGAAGAAGTCCATGCCCACCAAAACGTCCCGGTGAGAACGGATAAAGTCTTTCCAACTCGTTGCCTTCTTCCGCTGGGGAGCCGGTGGAATATCACGGCGGCAGAGGATGTTGCCCACCGTCTGATCGGATAGACGATGGCCTAGATTTGCCAGGGCACCTACGATCCGATCGTAGCCCCAGCTCGGATTTTCCCTCGCCATCTGAACCACCAAGCGTTCTGTTTCCCGATCTGCCTTGGGCCGCCCTACACTTCGACGGAATTTCGACCCATCAAATTTGTTCGCGATGAGCTTCCGATACCAACCCAGAATCGTATCGGGCTTGGCCGCCGCCACGTCCTCCAGTGCCTTTCGACCCAGGCGGTGAGCGATCTCGGCCAGTGTCCCCTTTTCTCCTTCTGAAAGCAGCAGCCGACCTTTGATCTGACCTCTCAGGATCCGGTTCTCCGCCGCCAGATATTCGTTTCGCAACAGGAGTTCTTGATTGACTGTTCCGGTGACATAGGCGAGCAGGCGCGCCCAAAGCATCTTAGATTCCCCTGTAATCTTGACTTCGTGACGCGAGATTGTAGGCACTGTTTCTAAGTCGGAAAAGCCCATTCGAAAAGGGAGCCTGTGCAAAATCCTAAGCTGCGCTATTTCAAGCCGTTCGAGTTTTTTGACCACACGGGGTGGCCCAGACGACCTTCTGCTCCTGCTCCGGAAGGTCGCCGGCGAAATCCTGAACGCCTTCCGGGAGCATCCAGACCCGTCCGTCGGCAACTGCGATGTGGCCGAAGATTGGTGTAGGGTACTTGTCGAGCTGGCTCTACACGGTTTCACCAGCATCGGGAGCCACTGCGGCGACGGGCAGCACATTCGCACCCCCGATCCCCCGGCAACCGGAACCTTCATTCAGTTGCTGCTGGATGTGCCAACGGGGGAAGTTCGCGCTCGTGCCGCCGTCCAAAGAAGTAGTGCCAAAGAAGGTATGGGCGTGGAGTCAGTTGCGAATTACTCGATGCTTTGCGTCGACTGAAAGCCAATCTGATTATTCATAGCGCAGCGCCACAATAGGGTCGACTCGCGACGCGCGCAGAGCGGGAATCGTACAGGCAGCGAGCGCGACACCGGCAAGGACGACGGCGACTCCAGTGAAGGTCAACGGATCGCGCACCGGCACACCGAACACGAGACTTGAGACCGCGCGGCCGAGCGCCAGGCCTCCCAGGAGCCCGGCTACAATCCCGATCAGCGCCAACTTCATCCCTTCGCCGACAACGAGGCGCAGCATATCGCTCGGCGTGGCGCCAAGGGCCATGCGAACTCCGATCTCCCCCGTGCGTTGGCTCACGGAATAGGCGATCACGCCATAGATCCCGATGGAAGCAATCAGCAACGCGACAGAAGCAAAGACCACGAGTAGCACGGTGTTGAGCCTGGGCTGCGCGGCACTGTTAGACAGCCATTGATCCATGGTGCGTACGTTGGCGAGCGCGAGCTCAGCATCGAGTTCGCGCACCTTCTGCCGAATGGCAGGCAGCAAAGTTTCCGGCGAAGCATCGGTGCGCACGACGACATCCATGAGCGGCCAAGCGCGCGTGGCCATCGGGTAATACAGGGCCGGCGATTCCTGAGTCAGAGCCGTGCTCCGGACGTCCCCGACCACGCCAACTACGGTGAACGCGGTCGTCGGGTTGGCGGAGCGACGAAGCGTATGGCCGATGGGGTTGGCGTCGGCCCAGAATTTCTTGGCGGTGGCCCGGCTAATAATCATCACCGGCGGCGCCGTGGGTCCATCGGCATCTGTGAAGTCGCGGCCCTGGAGCAGCGGTATACCCATGCTCTGGAAATAGCCTGGACTCACAATGCGCCAGTCGATGGGCACAGCCGCATCTGGCGGCAGGACGGATTGGTCCGTGGTGATCATGGGATGCGTGGTGTAATTGCCGGCCCCAAAAGGGATGCCACTGGAAACGGATGCGCCGCGAACACCAGGGATGGATTGCAGGGAGTCCAGCACAACGCGATAGAGCTGCGGCGCTTTGCTGTTCAGGGGGTACTTCGCGGTTGGTGGGGCAATCTGGAAGCTGATCACACCATGGGGATTAAAGCCGAGGCGCACGCGCTGCAAATTCGCCAAACTCTGAACAAATAAGCCAGCCCCGATCAAAAGAACGGTTGCCAGAGCAAGCTCAGCGGCTGCGAGGACATCGCGGAGGCGGGCAGACATTCGAGCGGCCGAGCCACGTCCACCACTCTTGAGGATGCTGTTGAGATCCGTCTTGGCCGTGCGCCATGCCGGCGCGATTCCGAAAAGCAAGCCAGTCGCGATGGTCGCGCCAAGCGCAAACAGAAAGACGGTGGAATCGAATTCCACGGTGGGAACGGGTAACGTGTTCGGGGGTAACGCGCGATTGATAGTGTGCACTGACCAGACTGCTCCGAGGACACCGGCCACGCCACCAAGAAAAGAGAGCACTACGCTCTCGACCAGGAGTTGGCGCACAAGCCGGCCGCGGCTTGCGCCGATGGCTGTGCGCACAGCCATTTCGTTCTGTCGCGTGGCCGCTCGGGCCAGCAAAAGATTGGCAATGTTTGCACAAGCAATCAGCAACACAAACCCCACGGCCCACAAGAGCACCAGGAGTCCGGTCTTCAGCTCAGGACTTACGAAGCTGTCGAAAATAGTGATCAGGCGAATGCCCCAGTCACGGATTTCTGGATATTGCTGGCCTAAGCGCAGCGAAATATTGTTCATCTCGGCCTGAGCTTGGGCCATCGAGATATCCGGTTTGAGGCGACCGACCGTGAAAATCACGTGATTGAGGCGGATTTCCTTTGCCCGGTCAATGGTCAGCGGAGTGTAAACGTCTCCTCCGGAAATCAGGTTCAGTGCGGCGGGCGCGATACCCACTACGGTCGTCGGCGAGTCGTTGAGAGTGATGGTGCGACCGATGAGCGTAGGGTCGGCGCCGAAACGACGCTTCCAGAGACCTTCGCCGACCATGGCGACGGAGGCAGCGCTGGGCTTTTCTTCCTCATCCGTGAAATCGCGACCGACTATAGGCGTGATCCCAAGCACGCGCGTCAGCGCTGGGCTAATACGATTACCGGAGAGTTGTTCGGGTTCACCCGTGCCGGTGAGGGTGTAGTTGTTGGTGGCAATGGCGGCCAATACTTCAAAGCTCTGTGTCTGCTCCCGCCACGACAGAAAATTCAACACCGACGAACCGAAACTCGGCAGATTCAACTTGTCATTCTTCTCCGCAACCTGAATGAGTCGATTCGGGTCTTTGAAGGGAAGGGGACGCAGCATTACCGCATTCACGACGCTGAAAATGGTGGTGTTGGCGGCGATGGCGAGAGTGACAGTCAGGACGACTGCAGCCGTGAACAGGGGTGTACGACGCATCATACGAAGAGCGTAGGCGATGTCGGTCCAAAGCACGGTCAATTCTCCATCAATCGGGTTCAGGCTTCTGCGCCTTGTTTTGGTCTCAAAGACACTTGGCGCCACATTGTGCCGCCGGTCCGCGCCGAAATCATAACTTAAACCGCGACGTCCCTTGTAAGGACGGAGCCTCTTACAGGCGACCCTTACACCGAAGTCCGTTTATTGAGACTTTGGGATTTTACTCCGGGCCGCCTCTCCCCGAAGGGTCGGCTGTCACGCCACGCTTTGCGCCAGTGGTATCTCAAAAAGCCTGAAGGGCGGAACGGCGCTGAATCTTTTCTATCTCAACCTGGCGCGCCGCCTTCTGCATCACTTGGTGACTGTGCCCATTCAGAACGGTGACGGAGCCTAAACGCTTTAGGTATGAGAGTGTCTGTTCACCCTCTTTTGTTCCCCAACCGCACTCGAGTTAATGTCCGATAAACAAATATGCGCAAACACAACAATTGAGTGCTCGCTGAGAACGCTCGCAAGTCGTCTTGCATTGTCAGTGGCTCGCCATCCGTCGGTTCTCGAACATGCCGTCTCGAGCGCGCACGACAAGTACGAAATTTTCTGAAAAGCGTCTCATGACGGAAGAGCCATACACCTTGTTGGAAGCTTCCCTTTGATAAAACGTCTCTCCTGCATGTCCTGTGACCGCCAGTCAGTGCTTTTTATTCCCTGCCGTCTTCTTGGATGAGGTTCGCCGGTGGATTGTCGGCCACACGGAAGTCGAGACGAGATCCTGGATTAGTAATGCGAAGTCGGCATGTCGGCTCTCATTCCGATTTCTAACTAGGAGCGCGTTTATCGGGATCAATCAGGCAAACCTTCCTTCAAGCGGACTGCTGGTAGCTGCATTACGTCCGGATTGCCGAAAATCTGTCCGGAACCCCGCTTCCAAGCGCGTTTCTCGTGCAAACCTGGCATCCTCGCAGACGTCTTGACAGGAGCCGCTAACGATTTGACGGTGGCGTAGTCTAACTATGTCAGGAGTGATGGTTTGCATCGAGACGAAATTCCTCCCGGAACGCTCTATCTGCTGATTTTGAGAACGTTGACGCGCTCTGGCGAAATGCATGGGTATGAGATCGCCGATTCCATTCAGCGGATATCGGATGACGTCCTCCAAGTCGAAGAAGGCTCCCTGTACCCCGCGTTGCAGCGGATGCTGATCAAAGGTTGGGTGACGGCAAAATGGGGCACGACAGCCGGAAACCGCCGCGCTCGGTACTACCAACTAACCGCGGCGGGACGCAAGCAATCAGACGTGGAAATGTCGCAGTTTGAACGCGTGATTGGCGCGATCACGCGTGTGATCGAGGCTGTGTGAAAGGAGTTCTGGCATGAACTGGCTGGCCAAATTTGCAAGACGAATGAGGATGCTGATTCATCGGCAGCAGTTTGACGCGGACCTCGAAGAGGAGATGCGCCTACATTTGGAATTGCGCCAAGAGGAACAGCTCGAGTCCGGCATGTCAGCATACGATGCTCAGACCGCTGCCCGGCGCCGGTTTGGCAACACAACATACCTGAAGGAAGAAAGTCACATCGCGTGGGGCTGGGAATGGTTCGAGAACCTGGCGCAGGACGCCCGCTACGGCCTGCGCATCCTGCGCAGATCTCCCGGCTTCACCGCCGTCGCGGTCCTCACCCTCGCCCTCGGCATCGGCGCGACGATTGCGATCTTCAGCGTACTCGACGGCGTTGTGTTAAGACCTCTCTCGTATCTTCACCCTGAACAATTAGTGAGCCTGGAAGTCGCCCCGCTCGCAATAGATCCATCACTACGCGGCATGGCGCCGGAGGACTACTTTGTATTTCGCGACCAGAGTCGCACGTTTCAGGACATCGGTATTTACGCGGAGACCGACACGGACCGAGACGTCAACGTCACCGGCTTCGCAGAACCCGAACGCGTGCACGCATTGGACGTGACTCATGGCGTTCTTTCGGTCTTAGGTATACCGCCCATGTTCGGCCGCATCTTCTCTCCTCCCGACGACTCTCCTGGTGCGCCGCCCACTGCGATCCTGACCTACGGCTACTGGCAGCGCAAATTCAGCGCCGATCCTTCCGCGGTCGGGAAAACGATCATCGTGGACGGAATGGCTCGCCAGATCATCGGTGTGCTTCCTCGGAACTTCCGTTTTCTCGATGTGGAGGACTTGGCCTTGATCCTGCCGCTCCAGTTGGACCGGAATAAAACATTCCTGGGAAATTTCAGCTACTTCGGCATCGCCCGCCTTCAGGCCGGAAGTACGCTCACCCAAGCGAGCGCCGACGTCGCGCGGATGCTTCCTATTACGCTGGACGCCTTTCCCCCTCCACCCGGTGTCAGCGTCGATTCACTCCGGAAGGCAGGCTTGGCCCCAAGCCTCCTGCCGCTGAAGCAGGAGGTTATCGGTAATGTCGTCCTGCTCCTTTGGGTGCTTATGGGCAGCATCGGAATGGTTCTGCTCATCGCTTGCGCCAACGTTGCCAATCTTTTACTCGTGCGCACGGAAGGCCGACAGCACGAACTGACTCTCCGGGCCGCACTTGGAGCGAGCCGCCCGCGCATCGCCGCACAGTTACTTTGCGAGAGCGCGATCATTGGCCTGCTGGGCAGCATCTTCGGTTTGGGAATGGCGTACGCGGCCCTGCGCTTTCTTGTCGCCCTAGCGCCCTCCGGACTGCCCCGGATCAGCGACGTTGGCGTCAATTTTCCGGTTCTTTATTTCACTCTCGCTATCACACTCTTCACCAGCCTACTTTTCGGACTGATTCCGGTCGTCAAACACGCTGGTATCCGCGCCAGCGTTCCTGAAGGCGGGCGTACCCTCGGACTGAGCCGCGAAAGCCATCGCGCACGAAATCTTCTTGTTACCATGCAAGTCGCGCTCGCTCTGGTTCTGTTGATTTGTTCAGGGCTGATGATTCGAACGTTTCTGGTTTTGACGCACATCCATCCCGGATTCGAGCGCCCCGCCGAGCTTCAGACATTTCGCATTTCGATTGCGGATTCCGATGTGCCTGAAGATACCGGCGTCCTTCGCGTCGAGCAGCAAATTCAGGATGAACTCGCTACTATTCCTGGCGTCTCCTCGGTCTCCTTTTCCAGCGCGGTGCCCTTAGATGGAGACAGCCGGTTCGATAATGTCTTCGCAGCAGACCACCCGTACGTCGAAGGAGCGCTTTCTCCACCTCGGCATCTCCTGTTCATCTCGCCTGGATATTTTCATACGTTGGGCATACCGCTCATCGCTGGTCGTGATCTCAGTTGGGCTGATACGTATAACAAAGTTCCCGTTGCGCTTATCTCCGAGAATTTCGCCCGCGAATATTGGAGCACGCCCAGCGAAGCGCTTGGCAAGCGCATCCGAGTCACCACGGTCGACGATTGGCGTCAAATCATCGGCGTCGTGGGTGATGTGCGTGATGACGGGATGGACAAGCCTCCCCGCACGGACGTCTATTGGCCCACGCTGATGGCAAAATTTCAGAGCCTGCCGCTCCGTGCGCAGCGCAACGTAACTTTCGTTGTCCGCAGTCCCCTCGCCGGCTCGGCAAGCTTTATGAACCAGATTCGGCAGGCGGTTTGGTCCGTCGATGCCAATCTGCCGCTCGCGAGCGTTTACACGCTGAACTATCTCTATACCAGATCTATGGCGCGCGCTTCGTTCACTCTTGCGATGCTTGGTATCGCCGCAGCCATGGCGCTGCTTTTGGGCACGGTGGGCCTCTACGGCGTTATTGCCTATTCAGTTTCGCAGCGCACTCGCGAAATCGGCATTCGTGTGGCCCTCGGCGCTCAGCAAAGCGACGTGATGAGACTGGTTCTAAGCGAGGGAGTATTGGTGATTCTGGTTGGTCTGGGGGTTGGTTTGGCAGGATCTCTGGCCTCTACCAGATTTCTGTCGAGCTTGCTCGTCGGCGTGACCGCAACCGACCCGCTCACCTTCGCTGGCGTCATCATCCTGCTCGCGCTCGTCGCGTTTACCGCCTGCTACATCCCTGCGCGCCGCGCCATGCGCGTCAATCCGATGGTAGCGCTGAGATATGAATAGCCGTTTGCGTGACCGTCGCAGCCAAGTGGTTTCTGCCTGTCTCGGCGTTCATCGTTGCTAAACGCCGTCCACTGTAGGCACTCGCAGGCTTACCGCCGATCGCGGGAGGATCACGGGCTATGCGGAAGTTATTCTAGTAAGGCCCAACGGCACCGTTACTTGGGATTGCCGACGATACGCCCAGAACCTCGCCTTTTGCTCCGCACAACCCCGATAGGACTGCTTCACTCAGACGGTGTCCGAGTCCGCAACAGCATGTAGGCGAACGAACACCCGTTAACCGTGGCCTTCACCCTAAATTCTTGGCATTCAGGAGATTAAAAGAAGGTGATCCTTGCAACCGTTCTTATTGTCCTTTCATCCCACCGGACAGGAGGCGTTGTGTGCTCACTCTCTGGCAAGACCTCAGATTTGGCGTGCGCATGCTGCGGAAATCTCCGGGCTTCACTGCTGTCGCCGTTCTCACGCTCGCGCTGGGTATCGGAGCAAGCACGGCGGTCTTCAGCCTCGTCAACGCGATTCTCCTGAAGCCGCTTCCCTACCCGCGCTCGGAGCAACTCGTCATCCCCTGGCGTCAGGTGCCGCCACAGCTCAATCTTGGTTACGACGAGATTCCCTGGGGCCTCATGGATTTTCGCCGCATGCTGGCCGATTCGAAAATGTTCCAGGACTTGGGCGCCTTCAAGAGCGACTCCTTCATACTCACCGGTGCGGGCGATCCCGCGAAACTTGACGGCCTGCGCGCCTCCGCCGAATTTTTCCCGGCGCTCGGCGTTCAGCCTGTGCTGGGCCGCGCCTTCACGCCCGAGGAAGATCAGCCCGGCCACGAACACGAAGTCCTGCTGAGTTACGGCCTGTGGCGCGAACATTTCGGCGCCGATCCCGGAATTCTCGGCCGCTCTTTGGAATTGAATGGCGCAGCCTACACCGTGATCGGCGTGACGCCCCCGGGCTTTGCGTTTCCCCGCAAGGAAGAAATGCCCGGCAGCTTCGAATTCCCACGCGAAGCGGCGCTCTGGGTTCCTCTGGCTCTTCCCGCCGCCAAACTTCACGCGGACGATCCCGACGAGCTCGCCGTCATCGGGCGCTTGCGGCCAGGCGCGACCATCGAGCAAGCGCAGGCGGAGATGAACGTCTTCGCGCGACGCATGGAAACCGAAATCCCCCGAGGGAAAGGCTGGTTCAATTCGCGCGTCACGCCCCTCACAAGGCAAGTCGCGGGCGATACACGCCGGCCCCTGCTGCTAGTACTCGCCGCGATCGGTGTGGTCTTGCTGATTGCCTGCGCGAACGTGGCCAATCTTCTCCTCAGCCGCTCGCTCGTGCGGCGAAAGGAATTCATGCTGCGCGCCGCTCTGGGCGCGGGGCACGGCCGCCTCGTGCGGCAACTCCTGACGGAAAGCGTCTTGCTCGCGCTCGTGGCCGGCATGGCCGGGCTCCTGCTGGCGGAAGCGGGCATCTATTTCGTGCAGGCATTTGGGCCGTCGAATATTCCGCGTCTCCGCGAAGTCAGCCTCGACTTCCGCGTCTTCGCATTTGCGATTGCCGGGACGCTCGCCTCCGGAATTCTTTTCGGCCTCGCGCCCGCCTTCGGCGCTGGACGCGAAAATTTGGTCGAAACACTGAAAGAAGGTGGCCAGCGGGCAGGCGGCAGCCTCGCGGGCGCGCGAATCCGCAGTGCGCTGCTTATCTCCGAAGTTGCGCTCGCGTTCGTTCTCGTGGTTGCTGCGGGGCTTTTAGTTCAGACGTTCTTCCATCTTCTGAGCGTCGATCCCGGCTTCAACCCCACGCGCGTACTCACGTTTGAGCTTTCGCTTCCGGGCACAAAATACACGGACACGGATCACATTGTCGCGCTCTATCGAAATGCTCTCGAGCGGCTGCGAGCGGTTCCGGGCGTGGAATCGGCAGGACTGGTCCGCACCGTTCCCATGGGCGGCGCTGCCGATAGTACAGGCATTCGCATCCCCGGAAAAGCGCGCGGCGACTACACCGCAGGCCCCTTCGCAGAGTACACAATCGTTTCGCCCGGCTATTTCTCCGCGGTGGGGACGCCTCTCCTGCGAGGCCGCGATTTCCTCGACTCGGACACTACCGATTCCGGGCAGGTCACCGTCATCAGCAGCGCCATGGCCAAAAAGTTCTGGCCGGGCGAAGACCCGATCGGCAAGCAGGTGGGCCCCGGGAGCGCGCGCTATCCAGTGGCAACAATTATTGGCATCGCTGCCGACGTGAAGCATCTTTCCGTGCGTGAAGAGCCCGGCCCAGAAATGTACGTCCTTTACAACCAGAAAATCTGGCCCTCGCTGCTCACGATGCAATTTGCCGTGCGCACGAAGGCCGATCCCGCCTCTGTCACCGCTGGCACCCGCGAAGCGATTCGCTCGGTGGATCCAGACTTGCCCATTGCCAAAGTGGCTCCGCTAACGGTCATCGTGAAAGATTCCTTGACGCAGTCGCGGTTCTCCATGCTTCTGCTCGGCGCGTTTGGCGCGCTGGCGCTGATTCTCGCTTCAATCGGAATTTACGGCGTGATTTCCTACTCCGTGGGACGGCGCACGCGCGAAATCGGTGTGCGCATGGCGCTTGGCGCGCAGCGCCGCAACGTGCTGGGATTGGTGCTGGGCCAGGGCGCGCGGCTGGCCGGCTTGGGCATCGCAATCGGGCTCGTCGCGGCTATTGGGGTCACGCGCTTGATGGCGTCGCTGCTCTTCGGCGTCGCTCCCCGGGACCCGCTCACGTTTTTCGCTGTGCCCGTGTTGCTGATGGCCATCGCGCTCCTGGCTTGTTACATCCCGGCGCGCCGCGCCATGCGCGTCGACCCCATGGTGGCCCTTCGATACGAATAATCCCAGATGCAGGTAAGCGCCAAACCATCCCCAGAACTACTTCGCATGAACGCCAAGTACTTGTATGTGTTCGTAGTTATTCTGCCCGAGCGACGCTAGTACTTTATCGGATGCGCGTCTTTTCTTCACTGAAACGTAAAATTGGGCGGGATGTTCCGCGCGCTTTCGATAGAGCCGTTGAAGGGAGCCGCTGGCGGTTGCGGCGGATGCGGGCTAAGGGCTGGACCCGGTCTGACGGCTATGGGAATTGAGGAGCACAGCACGCGAAGCGTCCGCCGCGCCAGCGGCTTCGTTGTGTGCTGGGCATGATCAGCAGCTTGGAGGTGCAAGTCCTCTACCCAACCTGATGGAGGTGAAGGGTTAGCGATGACGCAAGGGCTATCACTGCGAGGTGCGGTCTGAAGGAAAATCTGATGGAAGCATTGCGGCGAGTGAAGGCTAATAAAGGTAGCGCCGGGATCGACGGGATGACTGTCGGCAACTCCGTGGCTACCTGAAAGAGCACTGGCTTACCATCCGGGAACAACTACTGAACGGCACCTACAACCCGCAGCCGGTAAGGCGTGTGGAGATCGTGAAGCCAGACGTAGGAGGGATGCGAAAGCTTGGCATCGAATCCCGGACGGATCAAGGGCAACCCTTCCATAATCCGGATAAGGTAAGGTTAGCCGACAATCCGGGAGCTATCTTGCGCGTAGATCGAGGCGCTTAGGGCAGCCACTTCTACCTGTAGTGCGTTTAACGGGCACTGGACCAAGGCCGTTGGTCTCAAGGGGCGCGTCGCCGGAGACGAACCGGTAAATCCTTATTCCTCGCGGAGCGCCT
>Ga0210401_10005037_pt1 | contig 13651 bp, 10 predicted proteins | sample IncBWH32MmetaG_FD_150866 | JGI IMG/M metagenome (GOLD analysis project Ga0210401, IMG submission 150866) | Forest soil microbial communities from Barre Woods Harvard Forest LTER site, Petersham, Massachusetts, United States - Inc-BW-H-32-M | ecosystem: Environmental > Terrestrial > Soil >... | reverse complement strand
CTTTGCCGGCGGCGGCGCATACCCGCATCGCGGCGCCGTGAAACTTGGCCGGAGTTACGATCACAACAGCCTGGACATCAGGGTTCTGAACCAGGGCTTCGGCACTTTCGTAGAAATGATCAATCTCCAGGTCCGCGGCCGTCTGTTTTGCACGTTTGACGTCAGCGTCGGCTACCGCCACGAGCCTCGCCTCGGGAATCAGGCACCGGAGGTTTTGGGCATGTTGCCTGCCCATCGTACCCACACCCAAAACGCCTATCCCCAACTTCGCCATAAAGTCCCCCCGGGCTCTTATCGATATGCGATTTTGACGCGGCTGCGCTTTTTAGCTGCCTTGTAGATTGCGTCAATGATGATCAAGTCCCGCAGCCCCTGCACTCCGTCGGGTTCGGGTTTCCGGTTTTCGCGCACAGCCGTGGCAAAGGCGTCGAGTTCCAAAGCGAATTCATCGATTGGAGCGAAGTTGCTTTCGAACCATTGACCGCCGATCTTCCCGCTCAAGCGACGTTCCTCTTCAAACGCAAATGCGGGAGATAGCGCAGCCCAGCCTTTCTCGCCGTGGACGTGAACAAAAGAAGAGAAAACAGAGGTGTAGGCCGCCGTTCCCTGCAGGATGAGGCCACTCGGGAAATCGAGGCGAAAGGCCACTCCCTCCTCAACCTCTTTATAGCGCCTGCGATCACGAGTCCAGCTGGTGGCTTCCGCAGCAACTGGATCCTCGTCCACGAGCCATCGGCAGGTATTCACGCAGTAGACTCCGAGATCCATCAAGGGACCGCCGCCGCTCAACTTACGCGAGAAGAGCCAGCCAGGCGAATTGTCGCCAAAAGGACGAAACTCTCCGAAAAGGGTATGGATCACATCGATCCGTCCCAAGTCGCCCTGCGCAATCATTTTCTTGAGGGTTACGGTGCTGGGCTCAAAATACTTGCGATACGCGGTCATGAATTGCACTTTGTTGCGGCGGCACGCATCGACCATTTTGCGAGCTTGCTGAACCGTAGCAGCGAGGGGTTTTTCGCAAAGGACATGCTTACCGGCCTTTGCCGCCGACACAGCGTATTTCTCATGCTCGCCGGGCGGGGTAGCGATATAAACCGCCTCGACAGCCGGATACTTCAGGCAATCTGCGAACTCGCTATAAGAAAAAGCCCGCTGAGCTTTGAATTCGTTCGCGAGCTTTTCGGCCTTCGTTTTGTCGCCACTGACGACTGCAATCAGCTCAGCGTTTTCGCTGTGCGCGAAGGCGGGGAGAACCGCGACTTGCGCGATGCTTCCCAAGCCGACGACGGCGTATCCCACCTTCTTGATCGGTGGCATGCGAGGATCCCCTTCTTCACCGATGATCGAGTTCAGCTTTCGCGGTCGGCACGGCTGAGTCCCTGGTTTTTAATTGCGGTGTGCTCGAGGCCGCGCAGTTCCTCAATGTTTTCCATTACCTTGGAAATAGCATCCACGATGCTGTCGACATCTGCCTTGGTCCCAAGGAACAGGTGATGGGAGAACCAGATTGCCTCGTGGTACGCAGCTCGCTCCGCTGCGGGGCACTTGTACATGTTTCGGAGGTCAAGGGGCTTAGGCCGTCCCCAACTAAGCGCGGGAAAGTCGTTCGGATCGAGAGGGAATAACGAACTGCAATAGACCGGCTCATAGAAGAGACCGTCGCAGGGGATGCCTTCTAACTGCAATGCACCAACAAAAGCAGCGCGCGGAATGTCTTTCATTTGCTCAGCAAAGTACTTCAAGACGTACCCGTAGGGCGCGGGGCGTGTGATTCGCGGCTCGGGCTTAAGCAGACCGATACCGGGCGTGCCGCGCATGCGCGACTCGAAATAGTCCATGTTGGCCTGCCTGACTTTTCCCTGCTCTGGCAGGCGCTCGAGTTGAGGACCAAGGACCGCGGCCTGGAATTCGCCAAGCCGATAGTTAAACCCGATGAGGCGCTTTTTGTACTGATCCGTGACGCTTCGCCGGCCAGCGTTGATATAGGACTGTACCCGCTCAAAATACTCGAGGTTGTTGGTGATGACCGCTCCGCCCTCGCCCGAGGTCATCAGCTTGCTCGACTGAAAGCTGAACGCGCCCAGATCTCCGGTAGAGCCCGCTCCCTTGTCGCGCCACATTCCGCCGTGCACGTGTGCGCAATCTTCGATGACCTTCAGATTGTGCTTCTTCGCGATGGCCATGATTGCATCGAGGTCGGCGAACCGCATGCCCAGATGCACCGGCAAAATCGCGCGGGTCTTGGGAGTGAGCAGACTTTCGATCTGCCTGGCGTCCATACAATAGGATTCGGGATCGACGTCAACGAAAACGGGAACGGCGTTTACCAGCAGAACGGGGCCAACCGTGCCTTCCCAGGTGTAGGCAGGGACGAGAACTTCATCACCCGGGCGGATGTCGATCGCTTTGAGAGCAGCCTGGATGGCAACGGTGCCGGTGTTTACGGTCTGGCCGTACTTGGCGGTGTGATACTCGGCAAACTTCTTACTGAAGGCCTCGGTATGCTTCCCGGGAAATGGCTGGCCTCCCCAATTGCGGTTGGTGAGAACATCCTCGAGCGCGGCTCTCTCTTTTTCTGTAAACACTGGCCAAGGATCAAAGCGCTTTTTTCGGATGGCCTCGCCGCCGGTAATTGCCAGTTTTCCCATTGCATGCTCTCCTTCACACGGGCTGTTTGAAAGCTAATTCTTGGGAACCGAATTCTACGACCACGGAGCGATCGCGACCTTCATCGAGTCGGGTGCAATCGATTTGTGCACGGCAGTTTCAACGTCTCGCAGCGGATATCGATGAGATACAAACTCACGCAAGGGGTAGGTCCGCATGTAGCGAGCCATTTGACGCATGCTGGGTCCATAACTTGCGGGCTCTTCACCACCGACGCCCAGGATTCGGACACTCTTCGCGCACAATTGCCGGTGGGGACTGATGGGGACATCTCCGAGATCAGAAAAGTTGCCCGCCTCGACCAGCAACCCGCCCAACCGCAGCATGTCGAGCGCTTCCGGGACCGCTTGCGGCACGCCAGCAGTTTCGATCACCATGTCCGCGCCCCGGCCGTGGGTCAGGTCGCGGACAAACTCGAGGCGTTGTGCCAGCGTCGTTTTTCCGACATTCAGAACATGGTCGGCACCCAGGCGTTTCGCAAACTGCAGTCGATAGTCCGACAGGTCGACCGCGACGATAGTGCCTGCCCCGAGCATGCGGGCCTTCATAAGGAAGCACATTCCGAGAGCGCCCACACCGAGAACCACTACCGTATCGTCGAAAAGGAACGCCTCACTCGGGAAGACAGACATCTGTTTGGCGCGATCGAGACCAACGGTTACGGCCATGATCTCGGTCAGAACTGCGACTTCGGAAGGAAGGTCATCCGGAACGCGCACCAGGAAACTCCCGGGCACGATGTACATGTATTGCGACCATCCGCCAAACAGGTGAGGAGGATCCGCGGCACACATGTTGTTGCCGTAGTCGACCATATTCTGGCAAAAGTAATAGGGGAAGTCGTGGCGGCAGTAATAGCAATGGCCGCATGAGACGTTGGCTCCGACGACCACTCGGTCGCCAATTTTTAATGGGATCCCTTCAAAATCGAGATACTCCCCGTTGCCCCCGATTGCCGACACAGTTCCGACATTCTCGTGGCCCTGAATGATGGGGAAGCGGATCTGCTTGCCGTCGCCGGTCCCGGCGTATTGGGTGGTATAGCCCTGGAAGGTGTGCTTGTCGGTACCACAGATGCCGGACAATTCCATTTTTACAACGACGCAGCCGGGCTCCGGGTCAGGATAAGGGTACTCCCGGATTTCGTATCGGCCGGGTTCGACGAGCGTGGCCGCTAAAACATTGGTTCCGGACATTGCAGCACGGCACCTCTCAGAGCGGCATTAGGGAGCGGAAACTGAAAAATTAGGGCAACAAAATAAGCGCTTAGAGACAATAGCGACGAGGCTCGTGATTTGTCAAGCCCACGCGCGGTTCGCGTTATAATCCACTCGCACCGACGGCGAGGATCTCCCTAGCACGCGGGAAAGGAGAGGGCTTGGTCGAATCACGGCAATCCCGCGGACTTTGTACGACGGATCGGCGCAGCTTTTTGAAATCGCTGCTTGCGGGTTCGGCCTGGTTTTCTCGCATGTCAGGAATGCAAAGCGCTCTGCTGGGATTTCATGTTCCCGGCAGCTCTCTTCTCAACGAAGCGGTTGGGGAAAGGGCAGCGTCTGGACGTCTTACCGCGAATTCAGACTTCTTTGTTCGGAATCACTTTCGAACGCCACAGATCAGTTCCGAGTCGTGGACTCTCGAATTGACCGGTTTGATCGGGCAAGCGCATAAATTTTCGTATTCCGACCTGGTTCTCATGAACTCAGTGCGGCAGACGGTGACCATGGAGTGCGCCGGGAACATTTCAGGGGGACCCGGGGTCGGAAACGCGGCGTGGTCGGGTGTACCGCTCTCGGAACTGCTGACGCAGGCGGGCGTAAAGTCGGTTGCGACCGGCGTAATCTTTTATGGCGCCGACGCGAGTGACGGGGTGGATGCCCCTGCTGACACACATTTCGCGCGCTGCATTCCACTCGAAAAAGCCATGGCACCGGCCACGCTTCTAGCGTACGAAATGAACGGATCGCCCCTGCCGGCCGAGCATGGCTTCCCTCTCCGCGCGATTGTGCCGGGTTGGTATGGCATGGATTCGGTGAAATGGTTAACCCGGATCGAGGTCACGGACAAACCATTTGAGGGATACTTCCAGCAGAAGTACTACTCGGCGGTCGATGCGAAAGGAGCACAGCGGCCAATCACGCGAATGCTGGTGAACTCCAAGTTTCTTCGGCCCTCTGAAGGGGAAGAGATTCTTGCGAAGTCGTACCGAATCGAGGGCGTCGCCTGGGCGGGAGAAGGAAAGATTGTCAAAGTTGAACTGCGTACGGGCCCGGACGAGCCTTGGCAGGCGGCGGCCATTGCCGATGCAACCGAGCCTATGACGTGGGTTTCGTGGAGCTATGAGTGGCATGTACCGCGCCCCGGTCGATGCACGCTTGAGGTGCGTGCCACCGACGACAGCGGGCACAGACAGCCTGACGTTCGCGATCCCGAACGTCGCGACGCATACGAACTCAACACGCCTCACCGAATCGCGGTTACAGTCCGATCGTGAGTCGCAGCAACAATACACTTCTCGTTGAGGCCAGCAATGACCTGCAAAAGTGACCTTTTACGCGCCACTTCAGGATTGCGCCGACCCAGGTGCCAAACCTCCCTCCTGATGTGTCTGTTCTTCTTGAATGTGGTTGGAGTTGTGAGGGTCGCGGCCCAATCGGATCTCGCCACACTGTCTTCCCAGGGCCAAGCGGCGCTCCGGGACCAGCAATTCGCCCGCGCCGTTCAGCTGTATGAGCAAATCATCAAGCTGGACTCGCGTTCCGCCCAGGCCCATTCCAACCTGGGCTTGGCACTGTACATGAGCGCCAAATATCCGCGGGCGATTCAGGAATTCCAGAAAGCGTTGGCACTTGACTCACATCTGGAGCACACGAAGGTGCTCTTAGCCCTGGCCTACTTTGACAGTGGTGAAATTGCGCGAGCTACTCCGTTGCTTGAAAAGGCCTATCAAGCGAATAAAGACGATCCTGTGGTCACAGCGCATCTTGGGTTGGCGTACTTGAGGCAAGAGAAGGATGAGAAGGCGCTTTCCGTTCTGAGCCACTGGGTCGAACTGGAACCGAACAGCCCGGATGCCCTCTACTTCAAGGGGAAAGCTGCGATGTACCTGGCTTCAGATTCGTTCGTGCAGCTCACAAAAGCCGCCCCCGATTCCTATCGCATGTTTCAGCTGAGGGCAGAGATGCTTCGTCAGCAAGGACTGGCTCCGGCCGCCATCAATGAATATAAGAAAGCCATTTCACAGAAATCCGATGCGGCCGGACTGCACTATGCCCTTGGAACTCTGTATCGAGAAGGTGGGCGGCTGGAAGAAGCGCTTGCCGAATTCGATGAAGAACTCAAGATCTCGCCGAATGATGCGATGACGAATTTTTTCATTGGAGACATTTATCTACAGCAGAATAAAGTAGAACTTGCGCAGCAATACCTATCGCAGGCACTCGCCGTCCAGCCTGGACTCGCCGACGCGCAGCTCGATATGGCCAAAACGTATCGCCAGCAGGGGAAGGTGGAAGACGGAGTGAAACTACTGCAGGCTGTGGTAGCGTCCGATCCGGATCAGCAGGACGCCCACTACCTCCTTTTCAGCCTCTACAAAGACGAGGGAAAAATGGACCTGGCCCGGAAGGAGCTGGCTATTTTCGAGGAACTGAAGCGCAAGGCGAATGATCAGGAACAAAAGCGCATGCGGATGGAAAGCCTCAACTAAACCTGTTCTGGCGTTGCATTCGGCCTTCTTGAAAACGTTGAACGCACAAAGCCAGCCTGGTGAGCAGAGCAGAGCCCGATCGTGCAGTCACACCCTTTTGTGATGCAATTCACTGATAAAACCTTAAAAGGGAGCAACAATCCGTGTGTGCCGAACCCTGCACGCCGGTGACCTGTGACCTTGAGTGAAAGCCTGTGTAAGGTATTGTTGCTGCTGCGACTTCACCGTCCAGACTGCGTGTCCTGCAAGGTGAAGAATGGATGCCGTGGGAACGAGATGCGTAACCGTCTGGTAGAACTGACTCTACTACAAGCTGCAGGTTCCGATACCAGGAAGCCGGAGAAGCCTGCGAAATCGGCCAGCGACGCCGCATAGAGTCTGCCAGGGTAAGCATATCTCTGCGACTCGACATCTTCCGGATCATCCCCCCTGTCTGAGCGGCCCGCATGTTTCACGACGTGCGAAATGGCATCGTAAAATTTCGCCCCCCTGGAATCGTAAAGTTTTGTAAAAGCTCTGATTGTTTGACGGATCAGAATTTGCGTGGGCAACTATCGGGAACATCTCGCAATCTGAACAAACGTCATCCCCAAAACCTTACATGCAGACCTCCATCCAGGATTCGAGCCTCGTTCTGACTCGTTTTGTCCTCATCGCAATGCTTGGTCTTGCTTCCATTCTGTCCACCGGGGACGCACCGCTCAACGGCCAGGAAGCAACGATTGCGGTCGACGTTAGAGTCGTGAACGTGCTGGCGACTGTGCGTGACAAGCATGGTCAGATCGTGAACACCCTCAATAAGGACGACTTCATCCTGCAGGAGAACGGTCACCCAGAGGTCATTCGCTACTTCAGCCGTGAATCGGATATTCCTCTGACCCTCGGCCTGCTGGTTGACACTAGCTTGAGCCAGCGGCGCGTTCTTGAACAGGAGCGCAGCGCCAGCTACAGCTTCCTCGATAGGGTGCTGCGAGTGAAGGATGCCGCCTTCGTCGTCCATTTCGATCACGAGGCCGAACTTTTGCAGGACCTGACATCTTCCCGAGATAAGTTGCAGGCTGCCCTTGAAAAGTTGAAGACGCCGGAGGAGCCTACCCTCGCGCGGGCAGGCGGACACGGCGGATCGGGAGGCGGGTGGCCAGGACCGGGTGGCGGTGGAGGCGGAGGAGGAGGCGGCGGACGCGGTCACGGCCATGGTGCCGGCACGGTGCTCTATGATTCGGTTTATCTGGCTGCGGACGAACTGATGAAACCACAAAAGGGACGTAAGGCATTGATTGTGCTGACCGATGGTGTAGACCGGGGAAGCAAAGAGACGCTTGAAGCGGCGCTCGAGGCCGCTCAGCGCGCCGATACAGTCGTGTACTCAATTCTATTTAAGGATGACCAGGCGTACTCGAACTGGGGAAGCTTCGGGGGTCCCGGGGGCATGGGCGGGCATCGTGGAGGGCACCGCTATCCACAGGAATCACGGCCCGACGGAAAGAAGATTATGGAGCGCATCTGCCGTGAGACCGGCGGCCGCCTCTTTGAAGTATCCAAGAAAGAGCCGATCGACAAGATCTATAGCGAATTGCAGGACGAGTTGCGCAGCCAATACAGTCTTGGTTATACCCCTACGAAAAACGACGAAGGATTCGGCTATCGGAAAATTGCCTTGACCACAAAACAAAAAGACTTCGTGGTGCAAGCACGCGACGGATATTACCCAGACCGCTAAAGCAGAAATGGCGCGACCTGACTCGCCATTCTGTTGGAAATCAACAGACGTCCTCTCGACAGGTTGCTATACCTGCTTTCGAGCGTACCAGATCAGCACGGAAACCGTCAGCCAAGCTACAGTGGCGCCCATGAGCACTATCCATGTGCTGTAGCGGGGGCGCGAATTGCCAAACTATCGAAGCGAAAACTAACAGTCCTACGCTCCCCATCGCCGAACCTGCGGCATCGACGCTAGCTGCCTCTCTTCCACGCAGAGTTCCGCGTAGCCCTCCCTCTCTTTTTTCTCCTTCTCATGTTTCTCAATCAGCGTTGCGCTGGCTGGAAAGATCGCCGGAAACGCTAGGAACAGCAACCGATGCCAGGACCAAACTTCTTGGCGATGATACCTGCGACAGCCGCAATTAGTCCGCCGAAAAGGAATCGAATGGCGTACTCATACCATCTGGTTTGCCCGATAACCGAAGGATCGACCTTGATCTGCATCGCTAATTCAGCCAGATGTACTTGAGTCCGAACGCTATCCCAAACCACAGAGGAATTGAGCAGATCGTGACCAACAGAGCGCTCACTTTGTAACGCATCATGACCCAACTGACGCAAGAGGCGAAAGCCATGAATGCTATTGCCCCCGCTATCATGGAGCACGATTCAGTGGCGGCATAGGATGCGCCTTCGGTCGCTATCGTCAGCCCCAAAGTCGCAAGCGCGACTGACGGTGCAGCGCCAAATAACCCTGCGAAGCTCTTCGGTTTTAACAGATCGCCTATGATTGCGAACGCAGATACGAATGCGCCTCCAACGAGGAACCGGATGAGAATTTGGCTTATCTGTTTCGATCCCTCATCGCATGCCTGATTTCACGAGTTTTCGAGCTTGATCCGGGCCCTTTAGTCCCAGCACGCGGTATTGTTCCCCGGAAAGCTTGTGGTAGTTCACAAAGAACTCTTCCAGTTCTCGACAGAATTCCTTCCCCAGATCAGAAATCGTCTTTATGTCTGCCCAACTGTGCGCATCTTTCTCAACGGCAATGATTCGATCATTGCGTTCTTTGTCTTTTTTGTCCCCCTGCTCGCCCTCGATCACACCGATAGGACGGCACGATAGTACGCACCCTGCAAATGCAGGCTCGTCCATCAGAACCAAAACGTCTACTGGGTCGCCGTCGTCAGCTTTGGTTGAAGGAACGAATCCGAAGTCATAAGGAAAAGCCATGCCCGCTGGCAATACCTTCTTCAATTCGAAGATGCGCTCATCGAGATCAAAAGCGAACTTGTTTCGGCTTCCTTTGGGAGTTTCGATGACTACTCGGAGCAATTGCTTGTCATCGGAGTCGAAAGGCTTGAGGCGGGAGGGGTCTGCGAGACCATTCTTTTTGCTCATTTCGGGTTCCGATCTCTACTGCAACGTGGATGCTGTGTGGGAGAGGAAGGTTTGTTCACGGTGCTGTCAATGCTCCTACACTCAATTAACACGCACGAAGATCCCGGGGAAAAAAGATACAGGGTGGATAAGATGAGGGAGGGGAGACACAGTCCCCCCGCTTTGAAGATCGCCAGAGGAACCCGGGTGCGGTCTCCGCTGCAGCGGTCTTCAAGATGGGTAGATTGAGCTTCTTGTCAGTCGTATCAAGCGCTTAAAAGCGGGTGGGCTAGGGCGAAATTGGGTGCATCAGCTCTCATGCAACGAGGTTCACCGAAAGAGACCGCGCCGTTAGGGATGTTGAGGCTCGAAGGCTCGCGCGCTGCTGTTGGGGACCATCTCCGGCTCCATCAACAAAACTGGAATCATGCCCTCATTATTAAAGCGGTCGAGAAAATCGCGCAGCACAAACGGCTTGCCTGTGAGGTCCTGCTGGTGGCCGTATTCCATGATTACCCGGTCGACCAGCAGCTTGCCGGTGATGTAGCAGCTGCCATAGCCCGGCTGGCGCAAGTAAAGCAACTGCTCGAATGCAGTCAGCGTATCGCCGGCCTTGGCCCAGCCACGGGGCGTCCAATCGGCATGGAACCGTCCTGCCTCCTCCAGGGTGAACTGGTTGGCCTGCACGTAAAGCGAGGCGAGACCACGCGCAGCGCGATTTGCGAGCATGATCCAGACCAGCTCGCGAGCACGTGGATTGTCGTCATACAGGCCCACGTGCATCATTAACTCTTCGAAAGCGGTGGCAAAGCCTTCGGCGCGGTTGTCCCAGATATTGGAGAGCAGAGCCTCGCGGCGAATCGGACTTGGATTCGGTTCGTCCCGCATCCGCCCCAGGTCAATCCAGTGATAGTCGTGGGAAAGAAGCAGCATCGGCTCGCGGTGGGTGACACGGGTGAAGAAGACCCTTTGATCCTCCGGAACGAAACTCCCGAGTTCCTCCGCGAGCGCCGGCTTGATATAAGGCTTATCGGGGATGATCTCCTGCTGGATGAGGAAGGCGACGAACTTATCCAAGCGATCGTGCGTCATTTTGTCGAATGCAGCGGCATCGGCGGCAGGCTCCAGTGGAGGTAGATTGCGGTTGCGGTGCTCCTCCAGGCGCAAGGCGGAGTGCGCGCGCTCCAGTTCGCGGCGCAGCAAGACGACCTCTTCGTCCCATGTGTAGGGAATGAAGTGCACATTCTGCTGATACCAGGTGTAGTTCTCCTTCCCCACTCCAGAGGGTCCGGTTTTCGTGAGCGCCAGCTTCTCCAGCCATGCGACGAATTCGTCAGTAGCCTTGCGGGCGTTGGCCACGGCGGCGCGTAGCTCCGGGCTAGTTGCGGTCAAATCGGCGTGTTGGTGTTCGGCTAACGTGCGGACCGTGAGTGTGCCAGCTTCCAGCGACTGCAGGATCTGGGACTGATTGCGAAGCTCCTGCGCGCCATAGACCCAGAGATCGCGCGCATTGCTTGCCTTCAGATTGTCTTTCGCCTCCGAAAGAAAGGCGGGAATCATGCCGATCTTGCTGGTCAAGTCTCTCTGGCTATCGGCATCCAGCGGGAAGTGATACTTGTAAAGTTCGATTTCCGGGTACGAGACCGGACCTTCACGCCCAGGAATATCGCTGCGGGAGGAGAAGACGTTCACATAGAAAGCCGGGTCGCGAGCCCAGGGACGGAGCACCCTGAGATTGAAGTCGAGTCCGTTCATCTCGGCCTTCACGAGCTTGTAGTCGTTCTGCTGTTCAATCGGCCACGCCTTGGGGTCAATGGCATCCAGCCGCTTACGCCATTGCGGCAGGTCTGCAGCCCTGGCCGCCATCGCGCTCGCGCTGTAGTCGGGGACGTTGTTCTTCATTACCGGATGCTCGAATTCCCGCCATTGCTGAAAGAGCTTCACCAGGGCAAGATACCCATCTTGATCGCTTGCAGTTTGCGCGGAAGAACTGCTTGACGCTGCCAGGAAAGCGACAGCGACGGCCATCGCCACGCAAAGTTTGAACCGCATGCTTGTTACGCAATCCCTGCGACCGCCGTTGCTCGTCACTGAGATCTCCTCACAATCGAATTGAACGACCCTGATGGGGAGGCAAGCCTATAGCGCAGTTCGCGGTTTGCGCAAGGGTTGGGAGGCAAGGCCGAGGCAATCCGACAACGTCCATGGGTAGTAATCGTTGGGCGCCGGCATCTCGTACCCGCAAACCTATCCGGCTGGGACCAACCCTGCGGCGATCGCATTCGATGGAAGCAACCTCTGGGTCACAAATTACACTTCCAACGTGGACCTGTCCGAAACACGGCCAACTCCGCGCACGGAAAACCTCGTTGCGTCTGCGGTTCAGTTGGCGGAGCGGATCATGCGGAAGGTAGACAATCTTACGCCGTCGAAGAGTCTTCCGGTACAATCCCTTCTCGTCTCGCCGGTAACAGCCCACGTCGGGCCGGGATTCGCGAAGCTGTCAACGGAGGCTCGGAGAGAAACATCTACATCCGGACAGATGCGCACGCGACGTATGGCCGGGTTTCCGACATTCTTGATGCCGTGCACCTCGCGGGGGGGAAATAACTTTTTTGATGGACGACCGAAGATTCTCGTTATCCAAAAAGTGATGGCATCAATTGCCCCGCCACGCGCGCAGTTGTCCCGATTGTTGACGTAACTTCCCTATTTCACGCACTGATTGGATTGCCAAACCTCCAACCTCTAGCCTGGCCCCAAATACAGCACGTGCACATAGGTCCCCAATCGCGTGTTGTATGCTAGGTACCATCCATCGTGGTCCGGATCCGCATAGATCACGATGTCATCGCTATCCCACAGCCAGTCGCTGCAGGTGTCGTAGTCGTATGGCGCTGCCTGAAAAAAGAATCCGCCCACGTCGAAGCGCTCGCGATTACCTCCGCGCAGGCGCCAAATGTGCTGCGGTCCAATCGCTCCTGTGAAACGTCCATGCTCCCAGGGATGATCCAGATGGTAGTGAGGATCGTTCCTCCCTGTGTCGTGTCCCACCCAGCGATCGTCCTGTGCGTGAACGTGAGGCGCTTGCGGATGACCTTGCTGATCCTGATAAGTCCGACGCTCCTCGCCCTGCTGCTGCGGCTGCCGTTGCGGTTGTTTCGTGGGCGGAGTCCTCATCGGAGGCGGCCCGTGCTGCGGAATGTGCCCGCCGCCAACTCCCTGCTCGTGTCCGCCGCGCTGCTGTGATTGGTCGCCGTGCTGCTGTCCTTTCTGCTGTTCCTGTTGATTTCTCTGTTGCCCGACCCGTTCCTCGGCCAATGTTCCTCGCGTCAAACTCACTCCGCATACCACCAGCAACACGCTTAGGAATCTGATGAACTTCTCCATCCACCCTCCTCTCGCCCCTGGGCATATTACTCCTTTCTTGATGTGCGTTTAGACGATCTTGCGCTTCGCAAGCGTTGTCTGTTTGGGTCAATCAAGAAATCGCTTGGTTACGTCAAACAATCAATCGCCGTCCTTTCGCAATTGTGCCCATGGGCAAGCGAGTATGCTGCTGATATACAGTTCTTGAGGACTTGCAGGTGGGACGCGGCGTGATCGATGCAGATTGGGGGACATTCATGAAATTCTTAAACTACGTCTTCCTTCTCATTGTTGCAGCGATCTCTGCTATTGGTAGTTTTGCTAGTGACAAACCAGTTGAGATTACTGCAGAACAAGCTCAGCAAAACCTCATCAAGTATTCCGCCATCCAACCTGATCCTCAGCTCAAGGTCTCGGGAGTGGTGAAGCTTCACGTTGTCGTCGGAACAAACGGTAAGGTATCGAGCATAACCACCATCAGCGGCGATCCCAGGCTTGGCGACAGGGCAGCCGATGCGGTTAAGCATTGGGAATACAAGCCGTTCTTGCTGGATGGTAAGCCGGAGGCGGTCGCCTTCCTAATCGACATTCCAATGCTAGCTCCGCAGGTCGTGGACTCAGGGAAGAAGGAAAGATATCTGGCGCCCGCAGGTCGGAAGACTTACGAAGAGAGCGGCATACATGCCTGCATGCCGGGCTATGCAATGTCAGGGGCACTGGTCGATCAAGGCGTGTTCCTGTGCCGCAGGCTATCAACCGATGCCGGCGCAGAGGAGAGTAAGATCGACGATGATCCAGGTACACGGAGAAACGATATGCACG
>Ga0210401_10005036_pt1 | contig 13652 bp, 10 predicted proteins | sample IncBWH32MmetaG_FD_150866 | JGI IMG/M metagenome (GOLD analysis project Ga0210401, IMG submission 150866) | Forest soil microbial communities from Barre Woods Harvard Forest LTER site, Petersham, Massachusetts, United States - Inc-BW-H-32-M | ecosystem: Environmental > Terrestrial > Soil >... | reverse complement strand
ACGCTTTTGACCGAAACGGTGAAGCGGCGGCGGTTCACGCCTGCGGCTGCGGCTCCATCGGGCCTTCCGGCCGCGGCCGGCCGCGGCCGGTGCCGGCAGACGGCACGGTCGAGGCGCGCGGGCCCGGCGGCTCGATCGTGGTCTCGCGATTGGGCCGCTTGCCCATCAAGAGATCCTTGATCTCGTCGCCACTCAGGGTCTCGAATTCGAGCAAGCCTTTCGCCAGCGTTTCCAGATCGGCGCGCTTCTCGGTGAGGATCTCCTGCGCCTCCTGGTAGCCTTCCTCGACATAGCGCCTGATCTCGGCATCGATCTTCTGCACGGTCGCTTCCGAGATGTTCTGCTGGCGCGCGACCGAATAGCCGAGGAAGACCTCTTCCTGGTTCTCGCCGTAAGCCACTGTGCCGAGCGCATCCGACAGGCCCCAGCGGGTCACCATCATGCGCGCGAGCTTGGTCGCCTGCTCGATGTCGGAGGCCGCGCCCGACGTGACCTTCTCGTGCCCGAACACGAGTTCTTCCGCTACGCGGCCGCCCATCATGATGGCGAGCCGGGCGGTCATCTGTTCGAGGCTCATCGACAGCTTGTCCCGCTCCGGCAATTGCATGACCATGCCGAGCGCGCGGCCACGCGGGATGATGGTCGCCTTGTGCACCGGATCGGTCGCTTTCACGTTGAGCGCTACGATGGCGTGGCCGCCTTCGTGATAGGCGGTGAGGAGCTTTTCCTCCTCCGTCATCACCAGCGACTTGCGCTCGGCGCCCATCATCACCTTGTCCTTGGCGTCCTCGAACTCGACCTGCGTCACCATGCGCTTGTTGCGCCGCGCCGCCATCAGGGCCGCCTCGTTGACGAGGTTCATCAGATCGGCGCCGGAGAAGCCCGGCGTACCGCGAGCGATGGTCTTCAGATTCACGTCCGGCGCCAGCGGCACCTTGCGCACGTGAACTTTCAGGATCTGTTCGCGGCCGACCACGTCCGGATTCGGCACCACGACCTGACGGTCGAAGCGGCCCGGCCGCAGCAATGCCGGGTCGAGCACGTCCGGCCGGTTGGTGGCGGCGATCAGGATGATGCCTTCATTGGCTTCAAAGCCGTCCATCTCGACGAGCAGCTGGTTGAGCGTCTGCTCGCGCTCGTCGTTGCCGCCGCCGAGGCCGGCGCCGCGATGACGGCCGACTGCGTCGATTTCGTCGATGAAGATGATGCAGGGCGCATTCTTCTTCGCCTGCTCGAACATGTCGCGTACGCGGCTGGCGCCGACGCCGACGAACATCTCGACGAAGTCCGAGCCGGAGATGGTGAAGAACGGCACATTGGCCTCGCCGGCGATGGCGCGGGCAAGCAGCGTCTTGCCGGTGCCGGGCGGGCCGACCAGCAACAGGCCGCGCGGGATGCGCCCGCCGAGTCGCTGGAATTTGCCGGGATCGCGCAGGAATTCGACGATCTCCTGCAGGTCGAGCTTGGCCTCGTCGACGCCGGCCACGTCCTCAAAGGTGACGCGGCCATGCGCCTCGGTCAGAAGCTTGGCGCGGCTCTTGCCGAAGCCGAGCGCCTTGCCGCCGGCGCCTTGCATCTGGCGCGACAGGAAAATCCACACGCCGATCAGAGCGACAAACGGCAGCCACGAAATCAGGAGCGAAACGAACCAGGGGACATTCTCGGACTGCGGACGCGCGGTGATATTGACGTTCTTATTGTAGAGGCGCTGCACCAGCGTCGGATCGCTCGGCGCGTAGGTCTGGAAGGTTTGGCCGTCATTATAGGTGCCGTGGATTTCCGGCCCCTGAATGACCACCTCGCGCACACGGCCTTGATCGACCTCGTTGAGCAATCGCGAGAAGGAAATATCCGTCGAGGTCGTGTGCTGACCGGGATTCTGGAACAGCGTGAACAGTGCCAATAGCAGGAGGACGATGATGACCCACAATGCGAAATTTCGGAGATTAGCGTTCATCACAAGTCCTCTGCCGGCAACCCGCCGGCACCGGCCTATTCCTCGCCACGAATCGTGGCAGCTTAACGTCCCGTACTCCGCCAATGTAGGCGTCGTGCCCCCGCCTGCCAAGGGAAGGGGAACCCCGGGCAAGGCGCTTATTCTCCTATAGTTTCGTAAAGCGACGGTTGCCTTTCCCGCCTGCCCGACGAGCACGCCGCGGGGGAGCGCGCTCGACGACAAGCCGTTCGCCGCGCAGCGTAATCAGCGCTCCGGCGAGCGTGCGCCGCAGCGGAGCCTGTGACGTCCTTAGCGCCTGGTAAAGCTCCTCGAGCTTGCCGAGCTCGACCGGCCCCTCATCGCCGGCATACGTAACGACGCGGCCGAGAAGCCGCAGCCCCACTTCCGCGGGAAGGTCGCGGAACTGCGCCGCAGGCAGAACGATCGGGCCATCTTCGCGCCAAGGGCCGGGTGCCAGGGCCGCGTTCGCGGCCGCAACCGCAAATTCGACAGTGGCTTCCGCGCGCCGCATGCGGGTCGCCAGCCGCGCCAATCCCCTCGCATCGAGGCCCTCGCGCGCCAAATGCGGCATCAACGCCCGCAGCCGTGGACGCGCAAAGCGCGGGTCGAGGTTGCTCGGGTCCTCACTGTGCGCGAGTCCGGCGGCCTTAAGCGTGGCCTGTAAGCGCACCTTCGGTACCGACAACAGCGGCCGAACGACGAAGATCGCGCTGTCCGTTCCGACCGGAACAGCCGCCGCATAGGCCATCCCGCAGAGGCCAGTCAGGCCGCTGCCGCGCGCGAGCCGAAACAGCACCGTTTCCGCCTGATCGTCGAGCGTATGGGCGGTCAGGATATGTTCGTATCCGGCATGGGTCGTGGCTTCCGCCAACAGCCGGTAGCGGGCGATGCGCGCTGCCTCTTGCAAGCCTGTCTTCGGTTTTGTTCCGCGCCATTGCAGTGTGCGGTGCGCGATCCGAAGTTTGCGCGCGAGCGCCTTCACGGCGGCGGCTTCGCGCTTGGCTTCGCGCCGCAGCCCATGATCGATCGTCACGGCAAGAAGCTCGGGGCAGCGTCCACGACTTTTTCGGAGCCCCCGGGCCCACCGCTCGGCCAGGATGAGCAAGGCGGTTGAATCGGATCCGCCGGAAACGGCGAGAACGAGCCCACGCAGATTTTCAAGACCGGAAAATAGCGCGTCCGCTTCCGCGTCGCGCACCGCCTGGTCAGCAGCGGCCACGCTTTTGTTCTCGATCCACAGCCTGCCTCACGCCCGACGAGGCGTGCGGATATTTGCGTAACACCTCGCCGAGCGAGGCGCAGGCAGCCTCTTTCTCGCCCAAGGCGGCAAGCGATTGGCCAAGCCGCAGCAACGCCTCCGGAGCGCGCGGCGTCGTCTCGTATTTGGTGGAAACGGCGAGGAAAGATTCGGCGGCGTCGCGATATTGCTGCTGCTGGAACAGACTCTCGCCTAGCCAGTATTGCGCCTCAGGCGCCAAGTGATCGCTTGGATATTGCCGCAGGAAGCCGCGGAAGGTTTCCGCCGCCTGCGCATAGTCTTTGCGCAGGACGTAGCCGTAAGCGAGATCGTACTGATCCTTGGGCGAGTTGCTTGGCGGCAAGGTCGCCTGCATGGCGCCGGTCCCGCTCGGATTGCTCGGCGGCGGCGGCGGCAATTCGCCCGGCGGCCGAACGGCCGACGTCGATAGATCGAGCGGCGCTCCGATCTGGCGCGCTCCGGCACCGGCGTCCGAGACCGGAGGCGGCGGCTCATTCGCGGCCGTGCTGGTTCCGAGCGTTCGCGGCGCGCCGGGTGCGTTCGGATTGGCGGAGGGATCGAAAGCGTCGCCGCGGCGGCCGCCGCTTTGCGGCGGGCTCTCGATCGGCGCTGACGACACCTGTGACGACACGACTGGCGGATTGGCGGGCGGCGGTGAGTAGGTCGACTGCGGATGTTGCCCCGCCGGACGAGCCGCCACAGCCGGCCGCGCGGGTCCCCTCACCTCTTCGCCGCGGGTGGCCTCTTCCTGCTGCAGCCGCTGCACTTGCTGCTCAAGCTGCTGATTGCGATATTGCAACTGCTCGATGCGGCCGGTGAGTTCGCGAATGGTCGATTCCAGCCGGCCCAGGCGGGTGACCAGATCGGCCTCGGTCATCTGTGCGTGCGCATCGGCGGCCAGCACGCAGGCAACGACGGTTACAACGACGAATAACGGGCGCATCATCACGAATGGCACAAGTTTTGGTTGGCTGCCTTAACATAGTCCGCGCTGCGTCCAAATTGTGACTTGGCACAGCGAAAACGGGCGCGACGAAAACGGCTGTCCGGCCGCCGCTGTGGCGCTATTTTCGAGTAACGATCCATACGCTCATTCCGCCGGCTGAATGCGCGGGTGTTTGCGCGAGCTCAGCCACTCCTCGAAGCGCTGCACTACCACAAAAATCGACGGCGCGAACAGCACGGCAAGGCAGGTCGAAGCGATCATGCCGCTGAACACCGCGATGCCGATCGATGCGCGGGCGCTGGCGCCGGCGCCGGTCGCAACCACCAAGGGCGCGACACCAAGGATGAACGCAAACGAGGTCATGATGATCGGACGGAACCGCGCGCGCGCCGCGTCGACGGCCGCCTCGGCAATCGACTTGTTCTCGTTGAGGCGATACTCGCGCGCCACGTCCACGATCAGAATCGCGTTCTTGGCGGAGAGCGCGATCAAGAGAATGATCCCGATCTGGGTATAGAGATTGTTGTCGATGCGCAGCGCCGACAGCGCCACGACCGGGCCGACCAGCGCCAGCGGCACCGAGAAGATGATCGACAGCGGTGCGTACCAGCTCTCGTACTGACCCGCGAGCACCAGATAGACCAGGAGCAGCGCCATCGCGAACACGAAATACATCTGATGGCCGACGATTTTTTCCTGATACGACATTCCGGTCCATTCGATGGTCGCGCCCAGCGGCAAAGTGCTGGCGGCATTCTCCTCCATCAGGCGCAGCGCCTCGCCCGAGCTGAAACCCTGCGCCGGCAGTCCGAGCACGCTCGACGACGGATAGAGATTGTAGAGGCTGATCAGCGGCGGGCCGACGGTCGGCGTCATGGTCACCAGCGTTCCGAGCGGGATCATGTTGCCTTCCTGGTTGCGCACCCAAAGGTTATCGATATCGCGCGCGCGCAGCCGGAACGCCGCGTCGGCCTGCACATAAACCTGGAACACGCGGCCGAATTTGTTGAATTGCTGGACGTAGGTGGAACCGAAATAGGTGGCGAGCGTCGAGAACACCTGATCGACCGATACGTGCACGGTCTGCGCCTTGGCGCGATCGACGTCGATGCGGACCTGCGGCGCCGTGGCGCGGAAAGTGGTGGAGACGTGCTGCAGCGCACTTTGCGACTGCGCGTTGCCGACGATGGCGCTGGTGACGCTCTGCAGCTTGGCGAAATCCGTGCTGCCGTCGCGCAGCTCGATCTGCATGGCGAAGCCGCCGGCATTGCCGATGCCCTGAATCGGCGGCGGCGGGAACATCAGGACCTGCGCCTCGTCGACGGTCTCAAACGCTTTCGACAGGCGCGGGAAGAGCACCAGCAAATTCGCCCGCTTGCTCCAGTCCTTCAGCACCACATAGGCGACACCGGCATTGGCGAGCACGGCGCTGTTGTCGAGCGCGGAGATGCCGGCAATGGTGACCACGTGATCGACCGCATCGTCGGCATGCGCGATCTTCGACACCTCGGACAGCGCCTTTTGCGTGCGTTCGAGCGAGGCGCCGTCCGGAAGCTGGACCGCGACCAGCAGATAGCCTTGATCCTCGATCGGCAGAAAGCCGGTCGGTATGCGCGCAAGCCCCCAACCGGCCGCCGCGATGATGATAAAGGCAATCACCGTCATCACACCGGCATAGTCGACCATGTGTTGAATCAGGCTGGCGTAAGCGCGTTCGACGCGGGCGTAGCCTGCGTTGAAGCCGCGATAGAAAAAGTTGCGCTGGCTTTCCGGCACCGGCGGCCGCAGCCACAAGGCCGATTGCGTCGGCTTCAGCGTCACCGCGTTGATCGCGCTCAAGAGCGCGGTGGCGGCGATCACCAGCGCGAATTGCGCATACATGCGGCCGGTCAAGCCCGGCATGAAGGCCGCCGGCAGAAACACCGACATCAAGACCAGCGTGATACCGATGATCGGCCCGAGCAGCGTATTCATCGCCGCGATGGCCGCGTCGTGACCGCTCATGCCGCGCTCGACATTGTGCGCGGCGCCTTCGACCACGACGATGGCGTCGTCGACCACGATGCCGATCGACAGCACGATGGCGAACAGCGTGGAAAAATTGACGCTGAAGCCGAGCGCCCACATCGCGGCGAATGCGCCGATGATGGTGACCGGAACCGTAGTGGCCGGCACCAGCATGGCGCGCCAGTCCTGCAGAAACACCAGGATCACGATCAGCACCAGGACCGCGGCCTCGATCAGGGTCCGGTACACTTCATGGATCGACTGATTCACAAAGACCGTGGTGTCGAACGGAATTGTGTAAGTGAGCCCTTGCGGAAAGTGCTTCGCCAGCTCTTCCAGCTTCGCCTTGACCTCGGTCTCGACATTGAGCGCGTTGGCGCCGGGCGTCTGGAAGATGCCGATGCCGGCCGAGGGGTGGCCGTCGAGGGTGAACACCTGGCTGTAGCTCTGCGCGCCAAGCTCGACATGGCCGACGTCGCGCAGCCGCGTGAGTTCGCCGGCGTTGCCGGTTTTCACGATGATATTCTGGTACTGCTCGACGTCGCTCAAACGGCCCTGCAGGTCGATGGTAACTTGGAAATTGACGCCGGGCGGCGTCGGCGGCGTTCCCACCTGCCCGGCCGTGACCTGCTGGCTCTGCTGCTGCAGCGCCTGCACGACGTCCTGCGCATCGAGGCTGCGCGCCTTGAGCTTGTTCGGGTCGAGCCACACGCGCATCGAATATTGGCCGGCGCCGAAAATATTGACGTTGCCGACGCCGGGCAGGCGCGACAGCTCGTCCCTGATGTTGATCGTGGCGTAGTTGGCGAGATAGAGGCGATCGTAGCGATCGTCGGACGAGGTCAGAGTGGCGATCAGAAGGATCGCCGTCTCCTTCTTCTGGACGGTGACGCCTTGTTTTTGGACGGCGTCCGGAAGCTGGGCGAGCGCGCTTGCCACCCGGTTCTGCACCAGCACCTGCGCCGTATCGAGATCGGTGCCGATATTAAACGTGACCGTCAGCGTATAGCTGCCGTCGCTCGAGCTCGTCGATTGCATGTAGATCATGTTCTCGACGCCGTTGACCTGCTGCTCGATCGGCAGCGCAACGGTATCCATCAAGACGCGGGCGCTGGCGCCTGGATAAGTGGTCGTCACCTGCACCGTCGGCGGCACGACGTTCGGATACTGCGCGACCGGCAAACCATAGAGCGCGACACCGCCGATCAGGATCATCAGCACGGCGATGACATTCGCCAGAACCGGACGCTCGATGAAGAATTTTGAGATCATCGCTGGATCTCGCCGCTGAATTGAGTTGCGGTCATCGTGTCATTGCTTGGCGGTGAGCGGCTGCACTTCGGGCTCGACTTTCTGCCCCGGAATGGCGCGCATGATGCCCCCCACCACGACGCGATCGTCCTTGGTCAGGCCCTTGCGGACCACGCGCAAGTCGCCGATCAACTGGCCCGGATCGACACGGCGCTGCTCGACCACATTGTCCTTGTTGACGATCAGCACGTATCGGCCGCCTTGGTCGCTGCCGATCGCCACGTCCGGCACCAGCAAAGCCGGCTCCGGCTCTGAGGCGATGCGCACGCGCACGAAATAGCCCGGCAACAGGGAACGATCGGCGTTGTCCAAAATGGCGCGTGCCGCGAGCGTTCCGGTGGAAGGATCGACCGTCGGCGCGATGTAATCGAGCTTGCCCTTGTGCATGTAGCCGGCTTCCGTTTGCAGGCCGATCTCGACCGGTAGGCCCATCAGATCCGCCGTCGTGCGGCCCGAGTGCGCGAGCAAGGACCGCACTTGCAGGACGTCGCGCTCGCTCGCGGTGAAATTCACGTAGATCGGATTGAGCTGAACGATCGTCGACAGAACGGTGGCGGAATTCGCTCCGACCAACTGGCCGATCGAGACTTGCCGGGCCGACACGACGCCATCGAAAGGCGCGGTGACGTTGGTGTAGCCGAGGTTGATCTCGGCCTGCTTCTCATTGGCCTGCGCCGATTGCAGATCGGCCTGCGCCGAGTCGCGCAGCGCCAGCGCTTTGTCGTAAGTGGCCACCGCCGAAACCTGCCGCTGCACGAGGTCGGCCTGGCGCGTGTATTCGGCTTCGTTCTGCTTGAGCGTTGCTTGGGCGCTCGTGACCGCGGCCTTGGCAGCCTCGACCTTGAGCCGGTAGGGCTCCGGCTCGATGGTGAACAGCGAAGTGCCCTTTTTGACGTAATCGCCGTCGGCGTAGCTGATCGCCTGGACGAAGCCCTGCACGCGGGCGACGAGATCGACCGTATTGATGGCGGCCATGTTGCCGGTCGATTCGAAATACTCCGAAACCTTCTGCTCGACCGGGGGCGCGACCGGGACCTTCTGCGGCGGCGGTGCGGCATAGCGATTGTCCTGCCCGCAGGCGGCGAGAACAAACACGGCGGGCAAAAGAAGGGCTGCCCAAACGGACCCGGCTTTGGCCATCGGCGGAGCCTTGTTTTCAAATTTTATGCAAGAGAATAGAGACGAATCTGGCGATAAAGCGGAGGGTACGATCCGATTTCGCTGGCGCTTTGGCAAGACGAAACACATCCGCACGAAACAACCATGACGGCCAAACGCCCATCGGCGCCGCGAGGGCGCCGATGAGCCAGCGGTTCAGCAGGACGTGGTTGCGCGGATCGTCCGCAACACCCGGCGCTTTAAGAGCTCTGATTGAGCACCGTCACGGCGCGGCGATTCTGCGACCAGCACGAGATGTCGTTACACACCGCGACAGGCCGTTCCTTGCCGTAGGAGATGGTGTGCATGCGTTGCGCCATCACGCCGCGCGAGACGAGATACGCTTGCACGGTCTGCGCACGCCGAGCGCCGAGCGCGATATTGTATTCGCGCGTGCCGCGCTCGTCGGCGTGACCTTCGATGGTGAACGCATAACGGCTGTATTGATTGAGCCACTGCGCCTGCTTGTCGAGGGTGTCGCGCGCTTGCGGCGTCAGATCCGACGAGTCGCTCTCGAAGAAGACGCGGTCGCCGACATTGACGATGAAATCCTGCTGGCTGCCCGGCACGGCGGCGCCGGCCATCGCGGTCTGATCGGGCGTCTGCTTGGCGCAGCCGGCGATCGCCAATACGCCCAACATGACGGCCGCAAATCCGACGCTACGCAACGAGGTCATAACGTTCATTCCGGTGCCTCCAATGTTCCGTTCCCGGCGGACATGGTTGGTCCCTGAAGGAGCGATCTAGCAGCGCCTTCGTTAAACGAACGTTCCGTCAACCTTGATGCAGCGTTGCAAAGAAGCTTCGAACCCACTGATCACCCCTAAAGCTTCCGTTGTGGTTAATAGGGCGTGAATGCGGCAACGTTATGGGGACCCTACAGGTTGCACGGAACCGCCACAACCGCCTGCAGACACTCACGAAAGTAGCGGTGACCAGGCCGGGTCGGAGGCAAAGCTCGGGGTCGGTTCTTTGAGCTCGTTACGGCCGGCGATGTCGATGGTGTAGAGCGACGGCCCGCCGCTGCCGCCCGGATCGCGGAAGAACATGATCACCCGGCCGTTGGGCGCGAAGGTCGGCCCCTCGTTGTGGAAGCCTTCCGTCAGCACGCGCTCGCCGCTGCCATCCGGCTTCATCACCCCGATGGCGAATTTGCCTCCGGCCTGCCGGGTGAAGGCGATGTAGTCGCCGCGCGGCGACCAGACCGGCGTCGAATAGGAGCCGTCGCCGAAGCTGATCCGCTGCGCCGCCCCGCCGGACGCCGCCATGATGTAAATCTGCGGTCGGCCGCCACGATCGGACTCAAAACAGATTCTCGCGCCATCCGGCGAATAGGACGGCGCGGTGTCGATCGCCGCCGTGTCGGTCAGGCGCGTCATCGCCTTCGAGCGCAAGTCCATGACGAAGATGTTGGAGTTGCTGCCCTCCTGCAGGCTCATGACCACGCGCTGCCCGTCGGGCGAAAAGCGCGGCGAGAAACTCATGCCGGGAAAATTGCCGACGATTTCGCGCTGCCCGGTTTCGATATTGAGCAAATAAACGCGCGGATCACCGGCGCCGTACGCCATGTAGGTGATCTCCTGCGTGGACGGCGAGAAACGCGGCGTCAGCACCAGTTCGTCGCCGCGGGTGAGATAACGCACGTTGGCGCCGTCCTGATCCATGATCGCGAGCCGCTTGATGCGGCGCTCGGCCGGCCCGGTCTCGTCGACGAACACGATACGGGTGTCGAAGTAGCCCTTATCGCCGGTCAGCCGCTCGTAGATCGCGTCCGAAATGATGTGAGCGATGCGCCGCCAATTGTCGGGGGTGGTGAAATATTGCTGGCCGGCGAGTTGCTGGCCTGCCAGCACATCCCACAGCCGAAACTCCGCTTTCAGCCGTCCGTCGCTTTGACGCGTGATCCGCCCGATCGCGAGCGCTTGCGCGTTGATGGTGCGCCAGTCCGGAAAACGCGGCACTGCGTCCACGCTCGTGATCTTTTCAAGAAACGCGGCCGGATCGAGCGGCGCGAACAAGCCGCTGCGCTTGAGATTGTTGGTGATGATCTGCGTGACGCCATGCGCGGTTTCGTTGTCGGCCGGCGTTCCGCCGAGAAAATCCGGGATCGCGATCGGCATGGGCTGCACATTGCCCTGCGTGATGTCGACCGTAACGGCTCTTGCCGGCGCCGTAGCGATGGCGAGACCGGCCGCCGCCGCGCCGCTGAGAACAAGCGCATCGCGCCGGCTCAAGCCTCGCGCGACATGTCGCGCCGCCCTGTGCAAATTCGGATTAAGACTGCTGAGTTCGTTCACTGCATTCACGCGCATTGCGGGAGCGGCAAGAAACAAATTACGGCGATCAACCACCGAAAACCTCGCGGGGATCAAAGTTGATATCGATTTCCTTCCACTGATCGTAGGTGGTCAGCGAAAGCATGTCGTAGGGCTGAGCCTGGAACACGGCGCGCACCGCGCTGTCGCGCGTCGCCTCGAATAACGGACCGTCGCCGCTGGTCAGAACCTCCGGCTGGCCGACCAGCCGGTGATTGCGTGCAAGCCGGATGCGAATGGTGACGACATATTGATCGGGGTGCACGCTCACGGCCGCCGGCGGATTCCACAACGAGATCAACTTGGCGCGCAGCGCATCAAGCTCGCTCTGCGACAGATGCGCGGCCTGGCCGACCGGAGCGCCGAGCGAGGCGACGCTGTTGAGCGACTCGGCGGTCGCCACCTGGCGCTGCGGCTCACGGTGGTCGAGCAAGGCCGCCACCTGGTCGGCATCGAATTTCGGCGACGGCCGCTGTTTCTTCGCCTCGTCCTTTTTCAATTCCTCGGCGATCTGATCGGGTTTGAACTCGCGCTGCTTCTTCTCAGGCTTCGGCGGCTTCTTCGCCTCGTCTTTTTTCAATTCGTCGGCGACCTGATCGGGCTTCGGCTTGTCCTTGGGCTTGTCCGCTTTCTCGGCCGGCTTCGGTTCCGCCTTTGGCTCCGGTTTCGGTTGGGGTTTCTCCGCGACCTTGGGCTGCGATTTCGCCTCGGGCTTCGGCTCCGGCGGCGGCGCGGAGTCGGTCCTAATCTCCGGCTTATCCACGACCTTGGGGGCGAGTTCTTTCACCGGCTTTGGCTCGCCGACCTTGTCGGCCAGGGGCTTTGCGTTGTCGATCGGCTTGGGCGCGTTTTTGACGCCGGCGGTCAGCTGCGAAAATTGCGTTGCGGAAACGAATTCGACCGGCAGCGGATCGGCATGCGGCGCCTCGCTGGGCCGCGCCACAAACGCGATCACGCCCCACAACAGGAGCACGGCGTGCAGGATCCCCGATATGATCAGGCTGCGCCTCATCCCCCGCCCTGCTCGACTTCCGTGACCAGCGCGACGCGATGATAGCCCGCCGCCGACAGCCGGCCCATCACCCGCATCATCGTGCCGTAATCAACTTTCTTGTCGCCGCGAACGTAGACGCGCTCATCCAACCCGCCGCGCGCGTCGGTGATGGCCTTGAGCTTGGGTACGAGATCTTCGGGCGTGATCTCGGTATTCTGCAAAAAGATCTGCCCGCGCACATTCACTGAAATCGTCAGCGGCTCGCGGTCCTGCTCAAGCGACTTGGCCTGGCTTTGCGGCAAATCGAGCGGCACGCCGACGGTCAGCAACGGTGCCGACACCATGAAAACGATCAGGAGCACCAGCATGACGTCGACGAAGGGCGTCACGTTGATTTCGCTCATCACCGCGCGGCGGCCGCGTCTGCCGCGTCCGCCGGACGACCCACTGACGACATTCGCCGCCATGACCCGCCCCCGCCCCTAACCCCGTTCGTCGATCTGCCGCGACAGGATCGCGGAGAATTCGTCGGCAAACCCTTCCAGGCGTTGCGCCTGCCGGTTCACTTCGGAAATGAACTTATTGTAGAAAATCGTCGCCGGAATGGCGGCAATAAGACCAATCGCGGTCGCAAACAGCGCTTCCGCGATGCCGGGCGCCACTACCGCCAGCGACGTATTCTTGGAGGCGGCGATCGACTGGAAGCTCGTCATGATGCCCCAGATCGTGCCGAACAGACCGATAAAGGGCCCTGCCGAACCGACCGTCGCCAGCACCAGAAGCCGCCGCTCCATATGTTCGACCTCGCGCGCGATGGCGACATCCATGACCTTCTCAATGCGCATCTGCAGGCCGGCAAATGAGCGGGCGTGCCCCTCGAAGCTCCGCTTCCATTCGCGCATGGCGGCAACGAACAGCGCGCCGGTCGAGTGGCCGGGTTTGGCGGCCAGCGATGTGTAGAGTTCCTCCAATGACTGCCCCGACCAGAACGCCTGTTCGAAAGAATCCGCCGCCTTGCGAATCCTCCGGAACAGCATGGTTTTGTCGATGGCAATCGCCCAGACCCATATGGAACAGATGATCAGACCGAGCATCACCGTCTTGACCAGCCAATGGGCCTGCCAGAACAGGTGGAACAGCGACAGATCGGACGAGGTCAACGGCATGGCCGACGCTGAGATGTCGGCAGGATTCATGGGCGCGTCCTTTCGGCAAACCAGCCGGGCCAATGACCGGGGCGGCGCACTAGTGCCCTTGCACTAGCGCCGGGACCAAAGGCAGGGGCAGCCGCATTGCGCGCCGACCGCGACCTAATGATTTTACGAGGACCCAAGCCGGACCCGTCACCGGCCTGACCGAAATCATCGCGAAACTTGTCCAAACTAGGGCGCTACTCCGGTCGTTCGGCGCTTACGAAACGCGGATATGCTTAACGCCCGGTTAAGGCAAAAGCGCCAGCCCTTATTCCTCGAAAATGCCAAGGCCGCCCGTCTTCGAGACGGGCGGCCAGGAAGGTTGTCGCTGCGAAAGAATTAGCTCAGGCGAAAGGCGACTGTGGCGGTTGGGGTGGCTGCGGGCCCTGCGGACCCTCGGTGGGCGGGCGGTTGCGGCGCTCGGCCATGAACTGATCGAATTCGGATCTGTCCTTGGCAAAGCGAAGCCGCTCCAGGAATTCCTTGAATTCGCGCTGCTCGTCCTCAAGCCGG
>Ga0210401_10005035_pt1 | contig 13652 bp, 13 predicted proteins | sample IncBWH32MmetaG_FD_150866 | JGI IMG/M metagenome (GOLD analysis project Ga0210401, IMG submission 150866) | Forest soil microbial communities from Barre Woods Harvard Forest LTER site, Petersham, Massachusetts, United States - Inc-BW-H-32-M | ecosystem: Environmental > Terrestrial > Soil >... | reverse complement strand
GGCGGTTCCGATCACCGGCGTCTGCGCGGGAAGACCGGTCTGTCCCGCCAGGCTGAGCACTCCACTGAGAGTGTTCTTTGGAGGATCGAAGTTCGCAAAATTCATCAGGTTGAAGAAACTCACTCCAGGCTGAATTTCTACGCGCTCCTTTAGCTTGTAGACCCAGTTCAAACTGAAGTCGAAATCTCGCAGCCACGTATTGTTGACCTGACCAGCCGGCGCCAGATTGACTGTGGGCATGACCGCACCAAGTTGCGACAACTGGGATGATGAGAACAGGCTCGCGTTGATGAGGGCCTGTCCCGCAGGCGTCGGCTTCCCGGCGAAGTTCTGGTTGTAGCGGCTGATCGTATTGTTGATGTTGCCGCCATTAACGCCACGACCATAGGACCCGAGATTGGTGCCGGGCAGAATGCTTCCCAATGTGCCGTTAGAGCCATTGGGCGCATATCCATCACCGGTTCCATCCCCGTATGCACCGGTGACGAACATGCCTCCGGGCAGTCCGGTGGGAGCGAGTGTCAGCGTGGTCGGCAGCGCGCTGTAGAAATGGCCGATCACGCTGGCGCGGAAATGGGCCGGCAGATCGGCGATGCCGCCAAACGAAATCTGGTGAGTGCGGTCGAGACCGTTCGGACCAAAAAACTTGCCAGGGTTGGCGTAGTCCCACGCGCTGTTGATGAAGTCGCCGTCGGCCGTCTGCGATTCATAGCGCGAGAGCTGATACGACACCTGGAGATTGAAGTAGGGGATTCCCTTCACAGGATTATGCAGCGCCTGGCGCAAGGAAACCTGAAGGGCATTCAGTACCGATCGGCCAATGGGAAACAGCATCTGGTTGCCACCGAGAGCCGTGGTTCCGTTCGCGCCGTTGGCGACGCCGCCGAATGCTGCGTTCGGACACGGCCCGCCACCACACAAGGCGTAGCCGGAGTCCAGACCACTCGACGCGAAATCGACGATGGTGGCGCCTCCGCCGGAAGGATGGAGGCCGGGACAATTGGCGATCGCGGCATCGATGCTGCCGGCGCCACAGGCGGCCAGAGTGGCGGCAATGGCTTTGCTGGCCGCAGTCATATTCAGGAAGCGGGCGTCGCCGACGTGGTTGGTGTCAACTGCGAGAAGAGTGTGCGTGGAAACGTTGCGCAGGTAGTCTGCAGTCAACACGGTTCCCGCTCGCAGTTCGCGCTGAATCCCGATGTTCATTTGCACCGAGCGCGGGCTCTTGTAGTCGGGGGCGATTAAGTTTGTGCTGGTACCGTTTGGACCGGTGTCCTGCAAGATCGTGCCAATGTAAGTGGGATTCGGACCGGGAGCGGTTCCGCCTGCCGCCGCCGCTGCCTGGAAGTCTGCTTGCAGGGTCGCAATGGTAGTCAGTTCCTGGCCGATGGGCTGCCCGCAGGGATTCGGGCCGCTATAAGAAAAAGGAAGGGATTGCAGCACGCCTCCGATGCAGGCAGGCAGCGTTTGGAGAAAGCGGCCAGTCTGCAGGCGGCCGGGACGATCGAACAATACGTTGTTCCAGACAGCATTCTCGTAGAACAGGCCGATGCCGCCACGGATGACAGTCTTGCCAGTGTTCGTAGGATCCCATGCGAAGCCGAGCTGAGGCGCGAAATTGTGATTCGGGTTGTTCACCCGGTTGCCGAGGCCGGAATAGAACTGGTTGTTGAACATGTTCAACGCGGGGATGGGAGCGAGATCGTTGTCGGTGCGGCCGGTGTCGCGGACGTAGCGCAATCCGTAGTTGATGGTCAGATTCGGTTTCAACTTCCAGGAATCGCCCACGTACCAGGAAAGCCGGTTGTCGGGCCCGAGGCCTCCACCCGGAAAACCAAACGACGGTTTTTCGGTGCTGAAGCCTTGGCCGTTCCCCAGGACCACCGTCTGAGCGGGATAGTTGAGAGCGTTGGTCGCACCACCAGGCAGACTCAGGCAAGGGCCCGCGCAGGAGGAAGCGCCCGCATTCACCGCCGGGCCGTTCCCCAGGAATCCAGCAAAACCGCCGCCTTGCAGATGATTGTAGCCGCCACCATAGCGAAGAATGTGCGAGCCGATGACCTTGCTTCCGTCATATTTAATCTGGTGGTCGGACTGGGGCGTGGATTGCGGCGCGAGCAAACCTTGGCCGGAGCAGAAGACGTCAGGAACGACGCCGGAAGTATTGATACATAGCGGGTCGGGGCCGATGGCAAGCTCAATGGGCGAAGACGGATTGAACGGCGTTGATGCCGAAGTGCCGCTGGAGATGTGGTTGAAGAACTTCATGTAGCCGAAGCGCACGCTGTGAGTAAAGCTGTGAGTAGTGAAGTCGACACCAACGACATGATCACGGGTGTGCGTGGTGTTGTTGAGGGGCTGGAACGCCGTGGGCTCGAAGGGTGAGGTATCGCTATTCTGGTCGTAGGAGAAGCGGTAGAACATTTTGTAGTTCTTGCTGATTTGATAGTCGAGTTTCGCGATGCCCAGGGCCTCGCGGAACGGCGCGGAGAGGGCGCCGGAAGAAGATTGAAATGGCGGCCCTGCCAAAACAGGCTGATTGAAATCCTGCTTGGTGCGCTCGGCATCGACGAAGAAGAAGAGCCTGTTCTTGATGATCGCGCCGCCAAAGTTGCCGCCGAACTGATTTCTCTGGAACGGCGTGTCGGAGGCGCCGGGGAGCCGGGCATTCAAGGATTGATCGCGGAACCCGTAGTATCCCTGCCCGTGGTAGGAGTTAGTGCCAGACTTGGTGACGACGTTGACGGAACCGGAGGATGTGAGTTCGGTGGACAAGTCGAGCATCGACTGGCCGAGCTGAAACTCTTGAATCGCTCCTTGCGGAATATCCTGAGTGGTGGTGCCCACGGTTTCGTCGCTGGTGTCGACGCCATCTACTTCAATGCGGGCGGTGCGACCGAAGCGGCCCCCGAAGGAAATCGAGGAGAATCCTTTTTTGGTCGGATCGAAGTTCCCACCGTCCTGAATCTGGACGCCCGGCTCCAATTGAGCGAGATCCAGGAAGTTTCGCCCGTTGATGGGCAGGTTCTCGATCTGTTCGGTGCTGAGCACGCCCTGCACGGTCGCCTGTTCGGTGTCGACCTGCAACGTGTTCGCTTGCACTTCCACGACCTGGCCGGTCTGACCGACTTCGAGCTTGAAATTTCCGGATGAGGTCACGCCAACCTGCACAGAAACATTCGCGGTCAGCGACTTGAATCCTGGTGCTTCGACACGGATCGAGTAGTCGGCTGGATTGAGGGCGCCGGACGTGTAGGTCCCACTCGACGTGGAAGTGGTCGAAATAACTTGTGCCGTCGCTTTGTTCGAAATCAAAATTTTTGCGCCGGGTACAACGGCTCCCGAAGGATCGGTGATGGTTCCCTGAATGCTGCCGGTAGAAATCGTCGTTTGGGACAGCATGCTGGGGCTGCAGACAAAGACGCAACAAACCATGATCAGCGTGAGCAGCGCCTTGCTAAAGTAAGGGCCGCATGATTTGAAGAGCATTTTCGACCTCCCTTTGTTCGTGTAAGACAGCGCCTTTGTCCAACAAAACAGGGCACATCAATGAAGTGTGTTTGTCTCGTGCCCGCTTTGATTCATGCAAGGAAGGGGCCGAAATTGGGATTGCAGGTTTTCAGCATGTTGGACTCACACGAGCCAGGCGCGATACCAGTTTCCGGATATATCGTGGAACGATCTTTCTCTGTGGCCAGTGAAATTCTCGTTGTAAGCAACCGCCTGACCGTGGCTTGCAGCTTTGCATCCGTGGAAGCGTAGGCTTCTTTCAATTTTGTGGAGGGCCACCGTACCGAAAAGATTCAACAAACAAGGGGAACGAGTTTCGTGCGGGAGGAAGGAGGGAGCGTTGCTGCGGAAGGGCAAGGACCGGGGTGCCCGAGACTGACGCGACCAGTTACAGTGAATCCGGTAGAATTGTGTTTCAGTGTCCGAAGCTGCCTTTGGTTATACTGGTCTGGGATGAATATCGAGAAAACCATCGCCGAAATTGAGTCGCTGGAGCGACTGTTCGCGGCGCCGGATACCCGACCTCTGAGCCCTAGTGATATTTCCGCGGCGAATCGAAGGCACGACGAGAAGCTGGCCCACAGCCCTTGGTTTCGACTCTGGCTGAGCTATGGCATCTGCTGCCGACCACAGCCACCGACAATGGAGTTGGGGAAACTGGACAGCTAGCTCACGGCCGAAAAATTGGAGTCAAGTCCGTGAGTTTTTTGGCATGTAAGCCTGACCGGACAACGTGAGCCCACGCTACTTCGTGCGCATGGAGATCAACATGGACCGCACAGTGTCAGCAGAGGACCTGAAGGCGAAGCTCGACCGGAAGCAAATCACTCTCGTCGAGACACTCGCGCCAGAACGTTACCGCGAAGCCCACATCCCCGGTGCTTTGAATATCCCTCCTGAGCGGATCAAAGAACTCGCACCACAGTTGCTGCCAAGCAAGGACAAGGAGATCGTCACGTACTGCACGAACACGCATTGACACGCCAGCGCATACGCTGCCCGTGAATTGGCGGCGATGGGATATACCAACGTGGCGCACTACCCCGAAGGCAAACAAGGGTGGATGGAAGCAGGACTTCCGGTAGAAAAAGCGGCCTGAACGAATCCATGAAAGGCGTGAAGGGACGCGAAATTTCCAGCGCGAACGGTCTTGCATTCGTCAATCGTTGAGGTTCCCCGTAAGTAGGGCCATACCCACCTGAGTGGCTCCGTGCGGAAGAATCGGAACCAACGTGTTTGACCAACTACAGCACCAAAAAACAAATCCACTGAAGCATGAAAATGCGATTGATTCGCTTCTGGATTTCATTTGAGGGGTACGCCCGAAAAATAGTTCCTTTTCCACAGGGTGTCACAACCGCAAGCGATAAACAGGGGCATATACTTCCGCCGCATCAAAATCCAGGCCCCGAGGTCTCCCCCAATGAATAAGGTAGCTGAGGTGCTGTTAACCGTTCTGGCTCTGGTCGGATTGTTCTGTGCGCTGCCGAAGAATGCTCCGGCAGATAGCGTCATTCGGGCACAACAGTCGGTCGTGGCTGACGGCAGCGACCCGATGCCGATTTGCCGCCACAAACGCTGTTTTTAGACTGATTGCATAGCTGGAACCGGGCCGCCGAGAAACAAGTTGCACGACGGTGGAGGGAGAGGTATGCTTCTCGCCTCCGGGGCCTGGTAGCGATGAACTGGTTCATGTACATCAGTTGGGTGGCGGGGCCTGCCTTAGAGGCTGTTCTGCTCGCCTGCATGGTTCATCGCAAGCTCCATCGAGTCTTCCCGCGCTTCTTTTCCTACGTTATCTTCCAGATCCTGAAATCGGGCATTCTGTTTCTTACCTACCGTTACAGCAGCGAGCAGGGCTACTTCGACGCATATTGGGCCGGGAACGCGATCAGCGTAATCCTGGCTGTCACGGTGATGGACGAGATTCTGCAGCACGTCTTCAAAGATTATGGAGGCGCGCAGAACGCGGGCGTCGTCATTTTTCGCTGGTCCTGTGGACTGCTGCTGTTGCTCGCGATTGTGACCGCAGTTACCAGTCAGCAAGGTGCTGGGGATCGGGTGGTGGCTGTGGTGCTCACTTTGGAGCGGAGCATCCGCGTCATGCAATGCGGGCTTTTCTGTCTGTTGATGATTCTTTGCCGCCTTCTGAAGAATTGCTGGCGCCAACAAGTTTTCGGAATCGCGTTGGGTTTCGGAATCTTTGCCAGCATTGAGATGATTCTGGTCAGCGTTGCGATGCGCTATGGTGACGGCGTCGGTCCCGCGATCAGCCTGGTCAAGAGCCTAACGTATAACGCTGTCGCGATGCTCTGGATCGGCTATCTCAGCCAGCAGGCCGAATTGATCCCCGCGGTTGAAATGGGGCCGCGTCTCGACCTGGCTTTGGCGGATCCCGCCGCGGGCACGGAAGCTTTCATCTCAATGGTGGAGCGATCCGTTGAGCAGGTTCTTTCTCGTAACCCCTGGCCGCGACCCCGCACCAGCGGACCTCAGATCGTCGGGCGCGAGCCCGGCCCGGGGGAAAGCAATTAGCATTGCTGCCTCGAGTGCCACGATGAAAACTTCCTTGCAGGCAGTGAGCACCGCAGAGAACTGGCCTCCCAAGGAGGGCGAGGTCGTCAGCTTCAACTCGCAAGCCGGGCGAAGGTCGGGCGTTTTGAGGGAGATTCGCTGGGGACTGGTCTGGCGCGACTTCGTTCTCGAGGATGGCCGGGTCATTCCCGAGCATCGAATCGAGGGATGCCCAGAGTCCCCAACGTGGCGCCGCGCTGATGAGGTTTCTCAGGCCGAACGGGAAGCATGGGAAGAGCGGCTGGTTTATCTGGCGGAGAGCGGAGTGGATCCCAGGGATCGCGAGCAAACTTTTTGGGCTGAACTGAACCAATACCTGGCATACATTTATCTAAAGTTTCAACGAACCGAGCATGAGAGTGGAAACCAGTTGGGCGGTGACACCCGTCAAGCTGTCTGAATGAGGGCAGAAATCAGTGAGTGAAGAAGATCAGCGAGTTCGGAAGTCGCTGGCCGACGCCCGCCTGGTAGAGATCGAGCTGGACGAATTTCCTGACCGGATTCGAGAAGTCAAACAGGTGGCGATCGGGCACCTGGACAACCTCCTAAAACACCTTGACAACCTTCTACCAAAGGACGCTGGTTTGCGCGAGCCTCGATCTGTAGCTCACTCGCTGGGCACCTTAAGCCGACTCGAAGCCACTCTGCAGGCTGATTCCGAACCGCAAAAGTCAGAGGACGAGTAGCCTCTCCGGCAAGGCGGTACTCAAACGACATTTCCTACTGTAAAACAGGCTCGCGGAAGGGTTCGCGTCGAAAACCGCGCGCGATATCTGCTCTGAAGTTCCTGGCCCTACTCGGTCCCTTTCCAAGGCTCTCTTCCCAGATCACTTCTCACTGCGAGCCCTTAAGCTACCCGCATCCCTCTGAAAACAAAATGGCGGAAGCGTGTGTGAGTCCACAAGCTGTGGCATGTTGTCTTTCGGGTCGCATTTCCATTCCCCAGAGGGCATGTGGTCACTTTTGACCAGTCCCGCCCCTGCCTTCCATCAGATACTGGAGGAAACCCAAATCGCTTGCTCAAGTAGATGAGCTCAAACGGTCTTAGGCCCAATGCTTGCAGGTCTATTTCGGGCTCACTTGATCCTCACCACGGCTCACTTCAACGAAACCAGGAGTAAATGTCACTACCAAACACTGGACTTCCCAGAGCAACGTTAACCATCGTCGGTCCCCAGTCCCTGGTCGGCGCTGGAGCACCACCAACTCGCGCGCGATCGAAGTCGAAGCCATCCCTGCCGAGCCGAATTGCTGTGATTGGAAACTATCTGCCGCGCCAGTGTGGAATCGCGACGTTTACGACGGATCTTTGTAGCGCGATCGCAGCGGAGTACGGAACGGCTCAACTGTTGGCGCTGCCGGTAAACGACATAGAAGAAGGATACGACTATCCGGCACGCGTCAGATGGTCACTCGACCAGAACGAGGTTGCGTCGTATGAAGAAGCTGCTCGGTTCCTGAACTTCAACAATATCGACATGGTCTGCCTGCAGCACGAGTATGGAATCTTTGGCGGGCCGGCCGGAAGCCACATTTTGGATCTCTTGCGCGGGCTGAAGATGCCGGTGGTGACCACTTTGCATACGGTCCTCCGCGAGCCCAACCCGAACCAGTTGATGGTCATGGAACAGATTGCAGAGCTCTCAGATCGGTTGATCGTGATGAGCCAGCTCTCCGCGCAGTTCCTGCAAGAAATCTTCAAGGTTCCCGAGAGCAAGATCGACATGGTTCCCCATGGTGTTCCGGACTTGCCGTTCCTCGATCCCAATTTCTACAAAGACCGGTTCGGCGTGGAAGGGAAGGCGGTCCTCCTGACGTTCGGCCTGCTCTCACCGAACAAGGGAATCGAAAACGTGATCGAAGCCCTGCCGCAGATCCTCTCGAAACACAAAAATGTTGTTTATATCGTCGCGGGCGCAACCCACCCTCATATTCTCCGCCGTGAAGGTGACAAGTATCGAGAACACCTGCAAGCCCTGGCCAAAGAAGTGGGAGTGGAGGCGAACGTGATCTTCCACAACCGCTTCGTCAGCCCAGAGGAAATGGTTGAGTTCATCGGCGCCGCAGACATCTACATAACCCCTTACCGCCATGAAGCGCAGGTCGTTTCCGGGACGCTCGCGTACGCCCTGGGTGCTGGCAAGGCGATCATCTCCACACCCTACTGGCACGCGATCGAATTGCTGGACGATCGCCGGGGCGCACTTGTACCGTTCCAGAACCCTGGAGCGATTGCTCAAAAGACGGTCGAACTCCTGGATACTCCGGCGATCCGCCACGCCATGCGAAAACGCGGCTACCTGTTTGCGCGCGAGATGATCTGGAAAAGAGTTGCACAAGGTTACATGGAAAGCTTTGCCCGGGTTCGCAGCGACCGCATGATAAGTCCACGCGTTCAGTCCTGGGCTCGCAGTACTGACAATTCGCTAAGCCAGGTGCCTGAGCTGAAGCTGAACCACCTGAACCGGCTGACGGACGACACGGGAATGTTCCAGCACTCGATCTTCACTATCCCCAAGTACGGCGAGGGCTACACCACCGACGACAACGCCCGCGCCCTCATTTTCACAGTGTGTCTCGCGCAAACGATGAGCACTGAGGTGGGCAATGGTGAGTCCGCCGCTTTAGTAGTCCCCATCGATCTGTCCGCCCGGTATTTGTCCTTCCTGGAGCACGCGTTTAATCCAGCGAACGGTCGATTCAAGAACACCCTCGCTTTTGAGCGCCGCTGGAACGAGACCGAAGGTTCGGAAGACTGTCACGGGCGGGCTCTCTGGGGCCTGGGAACGGTTCTGGGCCGGTCAGCTGACCTGGGACTGCGAAGCGCGGCGGGACGTTTGTTCGAGTACTCTGTTCCGGTGGCACTCGAGTTCCGAAGTCCACGCGCCTGGGCCTACACGTTGATCGGAATTCAGGAATACCTCAATTCCTATCCCGGAGACCGAGACGCACAAAAAGTCCGATCGGTCCTCAGTCGGCGCTTACTCGAAATGTACGAGTCCATCCAAAGCCCCGACTGGCAGTGGTTTGAGGACGTTCTTGCCTACGCAAACGCAAGGTTGCCGCAAGCCCTGTTACTGGTGGGCGCCGCGTGCCAGGATGATCGCTTAGTGTCCGTCGGCCTCGAAGCCCTGGACTGGCTGTTGGCGCAGCAGCGATCGGAACCCGATGGCCACTTTGTGCCAATCGGATCACAAGGCTTTTATCGCCGAGGTGGTGACAAAGCGCGCTTCGATCAGCAGCCGATTGAAGCCGCGGGCGCGGTTTCCGCTTGCCTTCAAGCGCATCGCGTCACTGGAGACAGCCGCTGGCGAAACCAGGCATGGTCCGCTTTCAACTGGTTTCTCGGCAACAATGACTTGCAGGTCCCTCTATATGATCCCGTCAGCGGCGGCTGCCGGGACGGCTTGCATCCCGACCGTGCAAATGAGAACCAGGGCGCAGAATCAACGCTGTCGTTCTTGATGTCACTCTTGGAGATGCGCTCGCTGGGAGAATCTGGACAAATGGAAATCCGATCGTGACCGTCACCGTCAAAAAGCCTATTCCCGTTCTGACCACTGCGTGCGAGCCACTCCTTCTTCGACATCCCGGCAACCCGATCCTAACCGGTAAGGATTGGCCGTACCCGATTAACAGCGTATTCAACGCAGGTGCGACGCTGCTGGCGGATGGCTCCACGCTGCTGCTTTGTCGCGTGGAGGACCGCCGCGGCTTGTCGCATCTTTGCGCCGCGCGTTCCCAGAACGGCGTGGACGGATGGCAAATTGACAGCGAACCGACACTGATGCCTAGCCCCAAAGAATATCCGGAGGAGATCTGGGGCATTGAAGACCCTCGCATCACGTTCGTGCCCGAATTGCAGCAATACGTCGTGACCTATACCTCCTATTCGCGCGGAGGCCCCGGCGTGTCTCTGGCCTTGACCAAAGACTTCCGAACCTTCGAGCGCTACGGCGTCATCATGCCACCTGATGATAAGGATACGGCGCTTTTGCCGCGGAGAATCGATGGGTACTGGGCTCTGATTCATCGGCCCATGACGGCGCTGGGAGCGCACATGTGGATTTCGTACTCTCCGGACCTGCGCCATTGGGGCAGGCACAGGCTTATTCTGGAAGCGCGGCGCGGCGCCTGGTGGGACGCTAACAAGATCGGTTTATCGCCGCCACCGATCGAGACTCCCCGTGGGTGGCTCGTGCTCTACCACGGAGTGCGGCAAACGCCTTCGGGTTGCTTGTACCGATTGGGATTGGCTCTTTTCGAGCTCGAGAAACCGGAGAAGTGTCTGCTGCGCGGTGATTCGTGGATCTTCGGACCCGAGGCCGAGTACGAGCGCCACGGCGACGTCAATGATGTTGTCTTCCCATGCGGATACACGACGAATCCCGATGGCGACACGATCAATGTCTATTACGGGGCTGCGGACTGTTCCATCGCGCTGGCTCGCACCAGCGTGCGTGCTCTGCTAACGTGGCTGGATGCCAACGGAAGTTGCGAGCGCCGGCAGCGAACGGAGTTATGAAGCTACTGGGTTGGATTATCCAGTTTGCCTGCGGGTGTCATCACGGCCGACTGAGCAACGTGTTCACGATCAGGAGGCGAACGTACCAGGTCTGCCTGGAGTGCGGGCAGGAGTTTCCGTATTCGTGGGAGCTGATGCATTCCGTACGATCCAATGGTGAGAACGCACACGCGCCTCTGAACGGCGTAATACACGCGGCGTCACACTAATCTGACCCGGTCAGGCCGCAGCCCACAATCTTCAAATTCTAGGTCCCGACTCTGTATGCACGCTGAGATGTAGGCGCCAGCGTCCAAGCGGGAGTTGATTTCGGATAGCAAAGAAATGAGGGTGCTCTAGTCCCAAAGGTCCTGAGCACCCTTATAGTCAGTTACTTAGACCGGCTTTACGTTCTCCGCCTGAAGGCCTTTCGGACCTTTCGTGACATCGAACTGTACCTGTTGGCCCTCTTGCAAGCTGCGGAAGCCGCCCGCCTGAATCGCCGAAAAATGCACGAAGACGTCTTCGCCATTCTGACGACTGATGAAACCAAAGCCTTTCGCGTCGTTAAACCACTTCACCGTTCCTGTTTCCATGGGTGTTCCTTTTCTATTTGAATTTTCTGCTGAGAAGAGTCGCTACCGGTGAGAAGGGGTGACGCTGGTTGGCGGAACCGACTTTCAACTGGGAATGAACCAAACTTAGCCGATGGTAGTTGGATGCAGTTTGGCAGCAAGCGACTCAGTATCTTAAAACATAAATCACCGTCACACAATGTGAGCGCTTTTGAACAGACCAGCCGCGTTCGTGCCCATAGCATGACATTAGACTTTTTTCCGCCGGGGAGTGCCGCGTGGAGTTTTGCGTGCACGGAACCCGCATGGAGACCTGTGAACCGACTTCTTGGCATAGTAGTTGTCCTGTTGGCACTCCCATTTCAAGGCTTGGCGCAGAACCCCAGCGATCACCAGCGCAACGTTTCAGATTGCAGGGACGGGTTTTCGTCTTGCGATCGCACCAAACTCAGCGATGCGGAACGTACAGCGCTGGCTGTCGCCGACCACCAGAATAATGTGGCCGCGTGCAACGAGGGCCATCGATCCTGCGACCATTCCCGCCTCACTCTGTCGGAAGCGCGCCAGGCCGCGGTTGCCGGGCATCTTCGCAACCTCTCTGACTGTAAGGACGGTATCGGGGACTGCGATTCCTCCAAACTCACCCCGAGCGAGGCAGCTGAGGTAAGCACCGCTAGAAACCAGCGCAACGCGAGCGACTGCCGCTACGGGATGGGGCGCTGCGATGCTTCCAAGCTGACTCCCTCGGAGAAGAAGGATACCGAGTTCGCGGAACACCAGCGCAACGTCACGAATTGCAAGAACGGCTGGACTGATTGCAACCACTCGAATCTGACCGGGTTGGAAGCGCACGAAGTGGAAGCCGCGGACCACCAGCGCAATCTCTCCGATTGCAGGGCAGGCCTCGCGACCTGCGATTACTCACAACTGACCGGGACGGAAGCCGGCGGCCTGGCTAATGCTGAGCAAGTTCGGAACTACCGCGCATGCCTCACAGGGTTCGGGTATTGCGATCGTTCCCGGCTTTCGCCTGCGGAGTCGAAAGCCATACCTGACACCTCGGCAGTTCCGCGTTAGGCCTTAAACGCAAACCTACCGGTTCGACCTTGATCAGTTTTGAGGTGCAGCGGATGGATCGGTCAATGCAATGAGTTGTCCAAGCGGATAGTCTTCCTGCGTCAGAGGGGTTTCGGGCGCGGTGTTCACAATCGTCATGATCTCGCCACTGAAGATCCCCTGGATTGTGAGGCGTTGACTCTCAACCGCGACCACCCGGTAGGTCTCGTCGAAAATCGCCATCGCTATCCTCCAAGATTCCGTTTTCGTGGCTGGTATCGTTCTGCTGCCACTCCTTCGTGGGCAATTTCTAAGGACCGGACGAGTTGTTGAGGGAACCATTCGCATGTCCCTTGGAACGGAGAGGTAAGGGGCGGGATTTCCATCCCCACTGACCCAGTGCTCACAGTAGCTGGAGCGACGCTCCATAATCTGATCAATTGGGCTCATCTTTGCCTGGCTGCGTTTAGTGGCGCCAGCGCGCCGGTCCGCAGGTCTCAGTTTGCCTTCCCGGTGAGCCATCTTGCTCAGACTCGAGAGTGCCACCCCTGTCAGTACTTAAGCTGGCCGGACCCTCGCACCTGCAAGGAATATTTCCCGTGTGAAGGAGCCGTATATGCTCGGAGTCATTCTAACCATGGTATTGATTTTTGGTCCTGCTCGGTGTCTTGCCGAGGTGGACCCATAGCAGGAATTGGGGCTACTACCCAAGCGGTGGGGTAGGAGTCCTTCTGTTTGTGGTCGTGATACTTCTGCTTCTAGGGCGCATTTGAACAACGTGATCGGGGTTGGCTGCGGCACATCCGGCACCATAGCCCCTATCTGGCCCGTCAAGGAAGGGCACATGACAGACAGGCATTGGACCGTGAAAGACTTGGCCGAGGCCTTGAAGCAGTTTCCATCAGAGATGCAAAGGTTTATTACGAGATGGGGCCAAACGGCCCCGGAACGGTGGGCAGGCGCAATACGTCAAGGCGTGGGGAGAGAACGATGAGATGGGAGTGCTGCTGGATCGGTAGGCCTTGGTTACCCCGCTGGCTCAGGAAGCCTGGTCTCGATGGTCCTTTGCGACAGGGTCTCCAGCCCGACCGGAACCGGTGAGGCGGTCCCGATCGGCTGAAGTCAAGGCTTGCAAGGCGACATGCCAAGCAAGTCTACTTCTTGTCTTCTTTGGCTTCCGCAACCCGAGCCTGCTGGCCCGCCTCGGATATGGCCTTCATGAATGCATTCGCACTCTTCGGAGTAGCTGCCTTGCCCGAAAGAATGCTGCGGAACTTCATGTTCTTGCCGTAAATCGCGCGTGTCGAGTCGTTGTCCTGCTCCACCACTGCACCTTCCAGCGTCAGGCCGGCGAACGCACCTTTGGACCGCGAGTAGGTGAGCATCTCGGTGTTCATCTTCCAGTCCGTTCCGGCGGAAGCGTGACGACCTAC
>Ga0210401_10005034_pt1 | contig 13653 bp, 11 predicted proteins | sample IncBWH32MmetaG_FD_150866 | JGI IMG/M metagenome (GOLD analysis project Ga0210401, IMG submission 150866) | Forest soil microbial communities from Barre Woods Harvard Forest LTER site, Petersham, Massachusetts, United States - Inc-BW-H-32-M | ecosystem: Environmental > Terrestrial > Soil >... | reverse complement strand
TTGGGGTCAAAACTAGGGCCTTTTAGGCCCCAATCTGGGGTTCTCGGGAGGCAAAGGCAACAGCCTCAACAGGACTTTTGGTAGGGGCGGTGGGGATCGAACCCACGACCCCGCTGAAGTGCACCTTGCGATCCGGTCGAGAGAATTTGTGCAGCGTTTCCATGTTTCCGAGGATTGAAGCTGACTGGAGACTGAAGGGGCATCCCCACATCGCTGCAACTAGGCCGCAAAGTTGGGGTTCTCGCTGCAATCAGGGGAACAGAGAGAAAACCTGAGACCGGCTGGCGGAGAGGGGGGGATTGGAACCGTTGTTGTTGAGCGGGAGGTGAGGCTTGGTGAGCGTTGGTATGTCTCTTGTTTTCAACGGGGCCAGATGATTTGAAGTTATCCTCAGCATTAATAAGGGCTTGAAATAGCCTCAAATCGCCCAAAATTAGTAGCAAGATTAGTAGCACATAAGCCGGCCGGATCTGCCCTCGTCCGCGTCACGATTGCGCCAGACCGTGACCCAGGGCGACGTCCTCTCACTGCGACACCTTTGTCCGACGGCGCGTTATTTTCAAGTGACGGAGGAGTTGAGCGTTCAGCGCGACGATCATCGTTGACGTGCTCATGGCAATCGCGCCGATGCTCATAGGCAGATCGATTCGCCACCGGACCAAGAGTCCTGCCGCTACTGGGATGGCAACCAGATTATAGGCCGTCGCCCAAACGAGATTTTGAACCATTTTCCGGTACGCAGCGCGTGACAATTCGATCGCTCCCACAACGTCGCGCGGGTCGCTACGCACGAGCACGATTCCCGCAGATTCCACGGCAACGTCGGTACCGGCTCCGATTGCAATACCGACATCTGCGGTTGCTAGCGCCGGCGCATCGTTCACACCATCGCCAACCATCGCCACTTTCTTACCCCCGGCCTGGAACCGTGCAACCGCAGACGCTTTGTCGGCGGGCAGAACTTGAGCTGCGACCTCGTCAATTCCGATCCGCTTCGCAACAGAATCCGCGACTGCCTGTGAATCACCGGTGATCATTGCCACGCGCACGCCCAAGTCATGCAGCTCTTTCACCGCTTCGGCGGATTCTGGACGAATTTCGTCTTCCACCGCCACAGCGCCGATCACTCGACCGTCCACAATGACATAAAGCACTGTCTGTCCCGCGGATGCCCAGGCTGTCGTTACCTTCTCGAGTTCCGTTGGCACGGCGACCTTCAATTCGGACAGGAGATGCGGCCCTCCAACGGAAGCGCTCTGCCCGTTTACAGTCGCGCGTGCGCCGCTTCCCGGCATCGCCTCAAAATTCCTACCCTGCAGGGGGTTCGCGCCGCGGCGATTCGCCCCATTGACGATGGCTTTGGCGAGCGGGTGCTCGGAGTCGGCTTCTACCGACGCTGCCAGTTTGAGCACTTCTTCCTCGCTTGCACCGGAGGCAGCGGCAACCGCTGAAAGCGTCGGCGCACCTCGGGTGAGTGTCCCTGTTTTGTCAAAGATCACGACGTCCAGATCGCGCGCCCGTTCGAGCGCCAGCCGATCTTTCACAAGCAAACCGTTTTTCGCACCCAGTGAAGTGGAAATTGCGATCACCAGGGGAATCGCCAAACCGAGCGCATGTGGACACGCAATGATGAGGACGGTGGCGGTTCTAGTGAGTGCATGTGCGCTGTCACCGGCCAACCACCAATATCCGAACGTCAGCACGCCCGAAGTCACTGCAACATAGAACAAGAGAGAGGCAGCACGGTCGGCAAGAGCCTGAGCCCGCGAACCTGAAGCTTGAGCTGAGGCTACCAGTCGCATGATTCCTGAGAGGGCCGTCTGTTCTCCAACGGCACTTACACGGACTCGCAGGCTTCCTCCAACAGCAACCGTGCCTGCGACAACAGTCGTGCCCGGTGCTTTCGCAGTTCCCCGGGACTCGCCTGTGATCACCGATTCATCCACATCGGCGGTGCCCTCAATCACCTTGCCGTCCGCAGGCACTCGAGCGCCGGGCCGCACCAGGAACACATCGCCTACCTGCAATGCCGCGAGAGGAACTTTTTCGACGCCTGACTCCGTTATGCGCTCTGCACTGTCCGGCAGCAACGCGGCCAGCGCGTTGAGAGCGCCTCTGGCTTGTGCAACCGCTTTCATCTCCAGCCAGTGGCCAAGGAGCATGATGGTGATGAGTGTTGCGACCTCCCACCAGACATCGATCTGGAAAAACCCGAATGTCGCGGCAAGCGAAGCGGCAAACGCAACCACGATGCCGAGGCTGATCAGCGTCATCATTCCCGGCCGACGGTCAGCGAGTTCTCCCCATGCGCCGCGAAGAAACACGCTTCCGCCATACAGGAAGACAATCGTGCCGAGAAAGGCAGGGATATATTGCGAGCCAGGAAAAGTCGGAGCGGTGTAGCCAAGCCAGTGTTGAACCTCGCCGGACCACGCGACGACGGGGAGCGTGAGGATCAGAGTCAGCCAGAATTTGTCCCGGAACATGGCCACCGAGTGTCCGGCATGCTGGTCGTGACCTATATGTGCGGCGGCACTTTGGGGAGGCATCGCGTGTGACATATGCATCGCATGTTCAGCGTGGTGGTGCTTCAGATCAGGCTTCATGTGGAGACCTGCCTATCACATGAGCCAAAGCGCATATTGAATCGACTCGAACACGGTCCACTGGTGGTGTCTCCGCAAGATTCGATACCACCGGATGAAAGTTAATGATTTCATGATCCCCACCTCTTTGCTGACTGCTTCCGTTGGAAGCCCGACGTTGGCTCATGGGCGCTGCCATTTCGTCCGAGCCCTCGGCATTCCATAAGGCAAAAGCAATGCCAAAGGTGTTGGGGCAGCCTGCTTTCCGAAGCGCATCTCGACGAACGCAATAAGACGCGGCGATTGGAGAGTGTGTCGCAGAGCGGACTCGCTGTCGAATTCGTGACACTCGACCAATCGCAGCTGTGCGTTCCCTCCGATAAAGCACATGAACCCACGAGCTTCTTCTTTGGCCAAACGGTTGCTTCTAAACCAGACGTATCGAGCCCCGGCACGCAAGAAACGGACACAACGAAGTTCGGTAGTTCACAGAGCCAGGCCGGCAGGTGACTACCAGTCTTGATTGTGTACAAGAGGCCATGATCTGATGCCTCTCTTTTCGGAACGTAGCGATAAGACGCGTGAATTCAGTATCTCCATCCCTCACCTGCTCTTGACCTTGGCATTCGCCGTCTTGTCAGGCGTCCCACTCGTGTGGGCACTGGTAAGGTACTGGCTGTTTGCTCCTTGAACGGAATCAAGAATCGCGTGTCTTCCGCAATCACAATGATCGCCTGCCCTGAGATGGCGGTCTCGGTGCCACGAATGACCGTACTTCGACCGGAAGTGTCGATGTGTCGATTCGAAGGCAGTCACGTTCCTCGCATGAGCAGGCGTTTAGCCGACTCCGTCTGTATAACGCCTACATGAGTTGCCATAGCGTTGTCGAGCCTTCGACGTTTTGACAGAAGGTCGAGACTTCGTCATCGCCCTGTGGAACGCCTTGCTCTGAACACAATTCTCTTACGCGACTAACAGACCAGAAATGAACTCTTTCGCGGTTGCGAGAGAGGCTTCGAGATTTGGTATCCAAATTGCCCCCAGAGAAAACTGAGAAGAACGACTACCGCTCGAAAGTAAAGGCAGCCGACAAGGACACGAGGGGTGATCAATGACAACAAAAGGCGCGCGCAGCGCGTTTCTGCGCAGTTATCACATTCCTTCGATCCTGCTGCATTATCCGCGCCTCCTGCGGTCAATGAGGCGAGTGGCCATCCTCGATGAAATGGCGGCCGCTACGTGCATCCGCGACCTCAAGGCGCGGCGGCGCTGGAGTAGCGATGCTGTTGATCGCTTCGGCGGAACTCATAAGGTTGCTACCGAGGCATGGAAATATCGCAAAGCAACAGTCTTCCTCCCAGGAAGCGATGCGTGAAAAGGACTGCGCAATGTTTGCGGCGGAAGGAAGGGAACGATGACCAGTGAACCGATGGAAAAAATGTTTCAGGAAGAATCTGACTCGACGCTAGTCACAGCGATAAAGAACGGGGAGAGTCAGGCCTTCGAATTTCTTGTGAAGCGACACGAAGCAAAGACTCTCTCGGTTGCTTTCCGAATCACCCGCAACCGAGAGGACGCCCAGGACGTCGTGCAGCAGAGCTTTCACAAGGCGTTTGTGCACCTCGACAGGTTCCAAGAGAAATCGTCGTTCTCCACTTGGTTGACGCGGATTGTAATCAACGAAGGGCTTATGTGTCTGCGGAGGAATCGATCTCGGAGGGAAATCTCTCTCGACGACGTGAAATCAGAATCCGAGGAGCTGTTCCCTCCGGAGATTCCGGATCGAGCGAAAGACCCTGCAGAGATATACGAACAACGGGAGAACGAACGCATTCTTTGCGAAGCAATCAATCAGTTAAGTGCGGAATTTCAGGCCGTCGTCTGCCTACGACTGGAGGAGCGAACGGTCAGTGAAACAGCCGAGATTCTGGGCGTCGGGATCGCGACCCTAAAAGCAAGATTGTTTCGAGCGCGGCAGAAATTGCGCGTACTGATTACACGCAGTCCGGAACTCCGGGGCGATGGAACAATGAGCAAGACGCGACAGCGTCGTGGCGGCGACCTCAAGTCGCATCCCCCGGTGGAGCGAACGACGAGCGGGGGCTCCCGTGCTGTTGGAAGTAAACCCAGGTCTACAGGTTCGGAGGGTTGGGCTTGGCGGAAGCGCACTCGGGAGCGGGCATTGCGAAGCACTGAGGCAAGGATGCTGGAGGTAGCATGAGCTCCGAGCATATCTCTGAAACGAAAAGGGTTTCATGTCCGGCGCCATCGACACGACGCTCGGTGCAATTCCTAGTGACACTGTACATTCACGCGTTGGCGCTTGCGATCCTCGTAGTGTTTTCGCGAAACGTATTCTCAACGGCGATTCGCACCGCGCTCCTGCCATTGCTTCGCTAAGCTATCTCAGGCAGAAAAACCTACTCTATGCGTGTGGAACGGCGAAGTTAATTGAGCTGAACCCATAAGACGAAGTTTACCGCTGCCGAACGAGTATCGTGACGCGCCGATGAGCCTCGGGGTTGGTTGTGGCTCTTGACACGGGGAAAATACGGGCAGATAGTGAGGCTCTGCCGACCCTAGTCGGTGTGTCTCTACGCAAGAACGCAAGTTCCGTCGGCGGGTACTTTTATTTGATTCAGTCGCGGTGTCCTCCGGGGCCTGCTCAGGCTTCTTCGGGAGTGGCAGCTCTAGAGCCGCGATACACCTTCAGCCCTTTGGGCAAGATTACGAGTCCGGTCGGGGAATCGCCTCGGTAATCGCGGCTTTTAAATCTCGATGGTTGTCGACATGGACTCGACGATCCCGAGGCGCGTGACATCGGGTAACAACTTCTCATAACCCTATCCGTCAGGGAGAATCTGCAATGTCTCATGCGGAGTCCGCTGCGACCCACGTGGAAGCGCGCCAGCAGGTCGAGCAACGATGGCGAACCGCATTCGAGAACTCGGCAATTGGCATAACGATGGCTGATTTCGCAGGTCACTTTTTCGCGGCGAACAGTGTCTTCCGGACGATGTTGGGATATACAGAATCAGAGCTGTATCAGCTGACCTTCCTGGACGTTACCTACGAGGAGGACCGAGAGGCTAACGAGGAGTTGGTCAGAGAGCTCGTGGAAGGCAAGCGGCAACACTTCCAAATCGAAAAGCGCTACCGCCGCAAAGACGGCACTCTAGTTTGGGGGCGTAACGATGTCGCTCTCGTTCCGGGAATCGGTGGCGCAGCACCATTTTGGTTTGCTGTCGTCGAGGATATTACCCAACGTAAAGAGGAGGAATCTGCGCGCCGCTACACCGAAGAAAAATACCGCCTTGTGGTCGAAACGGCCAGTGATGCGGTGATCAGCTTGGACGAGACCAGTGCAATTCTGCTTGCTAATCCCGCCACGACGCGAATCTTTGGCTATGACCCGGCGGAGTTGATCGGGAAACCTTTGACCATGCTCATGCCAGAATTCCTGCGGAAGCTGCACGAGGTTGGGTTCAAGCGCTACTTAGCCACTGGCCAGCGGCATATCAACTGGCAAGGTACCGAATTGGTAGGCCGGCGGAAGAATGGCCAGGAGTTCCCCGTGGAGATTTCGTTCGGAGAACTGACCAAGGACGGGCACCGCGTATTCACCGGTTTCATCCGCGACATCAGTGAACGAAAGCAGGCTCAAAGAGCCATCCAAAACGCGCAAGCTGAGCTTGCGCGCGTGTCGAGACTCACAACCATGGGCGAATTGGCGGCCTCGATTGCGCACGAAGTCAATCAGCCTCTTACGGCCGTCAACAACAACAGCAGCGCGTGCCTGCGATTGCTCGCCAATCAGAACCTCCAGCCGGATGTCTTGCGCCGGGCGCTGCAAGAAATCGTAGCGGATGGAACGCGCGCCAGCGCAATCGTCGCTCGCATCCGGGCGTTCATCAAGAAGACGCCCGCGGAAAAAAACACGCTGGACGTTAACGAAGTCATTGGAGAGGTGCTTGTCATGATGGCGCACGGATTCGAGGAGAACCGGATTTTGCTCCAGCGCGAACTGGCACAAGCCCTCCCGCCGGTACTAGGCGATCGGGTTCAGTTGCAGCAGGTTCTGCTGAACTTGATCATGAATGGCATCGAAGCCATGACCGCGGTCACAAATCGACCTCGCACGCTCTGGGTGCAATCCCGGATCGACGAATCTGGCGACGTGCTGATTGCGGTACGCGACTCAGGCACTGGCCTTGGTTCAGAATCAGACCGCGTCTTCACTCCGTTTTTCACAACAAAAACCAACGGTATGGGGATGGGTTTGTCCATCAGCCGCTCACTTATTGAAGGTCATGGAGGACGGCTGTGGTCCTCGCCCAATTCTCCCCATGGCGCGATCTTTTCTTTCACCCTGCCCGCAGCCGCCGGGAGTTCCGCATGACTCAAGCTCCCGTGGTTTTCGTTGTGGATGATGATCCGTCCGTACGTTCCTCCCTCAAGTTCCTTATGAGCAGTGTTGGTCTACAAGTTGAAAGCTTCGACTCGGCTGACGCCCTTTTGCAACGAAAGCTGCCGGACGCGCCCAGTTGCCTGGTACTGGATGTCAGACTGCGCGGGTTAAGTGGACTTGATTTTCAGCGCGAGCTTGCTGCGAGAAACTGCCACATGCCGATAATCTTCATCACCGGTCACGGGGATATTCCCATGAGTGTTCGGGCGATGAAGGCCGGCGCCGTTGAATTCCTCACCAAACCATTCCGCGACCAGGATCTGCTGGACGCTGTTCGCATCGCCTTGGAGAAAGACCGCGGAAGACGTGAGCGGAAGAAAGAAGTAAGTGACCTCAAAGAGCGCTTCGACTCGTTGACGCCTCGCGAGCAAAAGGTGATCTCCCTAGTCGTTTCCGGCATGCTCAACAAGCAGATTGCTGATCAACTCGGAACCGCGGAAAACACCGTGAAGGTTCATCGGAGCCGGGCAATGGAAAAAATGCAAGCGCAATCCGTGGCTGAACTCGTAAAGATGATCGACAAGCTTGAGTCTTCTGTGGAGCCGTGAACGCTATACACTGATATTCGCATCGAGCTGGTAACGAGCGCATCGAGAAGAACGAAAGTCCTTCCCAAAGCCGTAGTAAACGAAAGCATTACACGTATTGCCCTTTCTGGGACGCAAAATCCACCAATGCCCAATAGATTCCTTGTCCATTTGTCGATAGCTTGGGTCCACTGGAGGATTCCTAGTGGCAAAGAATTTGATCTCGGTCATTGACGACGATGAGTCGGTTCGCAGGACCACAGCAAGGCTCATCGAGTCGTTTGGTTTTCGAACGGCAGCTTTTGAATCTGCCGAGAATTTTCTTGGCTCCGGCCATCTGAACGATACCTCATGTCTGATCGTCGACGTACAGATGCCCGGCATGAATGGATTGCAGCTGCAAAGTCAGCTGGCTGCGGCGGGCTGCAGCATTCCGATCATCTTCATCACTGCCTACGATGACAAAGAATCCCGTCGGCGAGCCATGCAAGCGGGCGCCATTGCGTTCCTTGGAAAGCCTTTCAACGATGAGCAGTTACTGCAAGGCATTCGCTTAGCCTTACATGAGTTTGGTGACGAGCCCGGAGCAGCGCGGAATGTGATCTCGATCATTGACGACGATGAGTCGGTTCGCAGGACCACAACACGACTCATCGAGTCTTTTGGCTTTCGAGCAGCAGCTTTTGAATCTGCCGAAATGTTTCTGAGCTCTGGCCAACTGCACGATATCTCGTGTCTCGTCGTTGACGTACGGATGCCGGGCATGAATGGGTTGCAGCTTCAAAGCCAGCTAGCTGCCGCGGGCTGCCGAATTCCCATCATTTTCATCACCGCCTACGACGACAAGGAATCGCGCCGGCGAGCCATGCAAGCGGGTGCGGTCGCATTTCTGGGAAAGCCTTTTAGCGACGAGCAGTTATTTCAATGGATTCGTTCAGCCCTACGTCAGGAGAAAGGCAGCATGGAGACGACGTGATCGTGGACCAATAGATGTGAATGCATCACTTGTTCCGTCTGGATGAGACTCACGTTTGTAGCTTGGAGGAAGCGCACTGGAGGTCTGTTATGGAAAAAGTCGATAGACATTCATTCATAGAGGATGTTTGCGCTGAGGACCGATTTGAGGAAATCATAGGCAACAGCGCACCGCTCAAGTTCGTGCTCGCTGAAGTGCAACGAGTAGCGCCGACCGATTCCACCGTGCTGGTTCTCGGAGAGACAGGAGCGGGAAAGGAGGTCATCGCAGAGGCGATTCACAAAACCAGTGCGCGACGCGATCGTCCGTTCATCAAACTGAATTGCGCGGCCATTCCCTTCGACCTGTTGGAAAGCGAACTGTTTGGATATGAGAAGGGCGCTTTCACCGGAGCCTTCGCGCAAAAGGTTGGCCGATTTGAAATGGCTGACACCGGCACTCTCTTTCTGGACGAAATCGGGGACATTCCGCTGGCTTTACAACCGAAGCTGCTACGCGTGCTGCAGGAAAAGGAGTTCGAGCGGCTGGGAAGTGGCAAGACACACCGAATCAACGTTCGTATGGTGGCCGCGACCCATCGCAATCTGGAGGAAATGGTCGCACGGAAACAGTTTCGCAGCGACCTCTACTATCGTCTAAACGTATTTCCGATCATGCTGCCACCCCTACGCGAACGCCGGGAGGACATTGCGCTCCTGGTTTTGCACTTCGTGGAAGGCTTTTCGCGGCGCATGGGAAAACAGATCAGCTGCATTCCAAGAGAAACGCTGGATGCGTTCATCTCCTACTCTTGGCCTGGGAACGTGCGAGAACTTCAGAACCTGATCGAGAGGGCCGTAATCCTCTCGGACAACGGAGTGCTTGCGAATCCATTCTCCCCGTTGGACGCGAACCTGCTACGAGAGAACCCGAGCGTCGTCGTACTGTGTTCGGCACAGGAGAGCACATTCTGGGATTCGCAGCGAACAGTGATCCTGCGAGCATTAGATGCGTCAGGTTGGATTGTCGGAGGACTACGAGGTGCCGCCGCTCGCCTAGGACTGAAGCGGACCACACTAATTTCCAAAATGAGGAAGCTTGGGATCTCGCGACCGGTGCGGAAACACGACATTGGTCGGCTCACCGAGAGCCGCGAGAGTGGGCAGTGGTGGCAACCAACGGTTGAGTGAGGTCGCTGATTGGCGGCGACAAATGGCGCAGAGTGTCGAAGTGGAGGGGCCATGGCCCGGTCGAAGCTTCAATTACGAATTGCCCAGTTCGCCGTCCTACGCTACGGTCTTGCGGTGCTTTCCGTCTCCGTAGCGCTCGGGGGGGCGCTCCTCATCGAGCGCTTACAGCTGCGCAACATAACGCTCTTCCTGTTTGCCATCGCCGTAGCCGCCTGGTATGGGGGGACTGGAGCTGCCGTGCTGGCGCTTCTACTCTCATGCATAAGCTTCGCTTACTTCTTCGTAGAACCTTCTCACAGTATTCCTTACTTTATTCTTTTCGCGTTATTCGCATGGCTAGTCAACCGGTTTAGCTCTGTTCGACGCCGGGCCGAGGCCGATGCTCTTCAAGCTCGCGAGAAACTCGAAATCGAAGTGTCGGAACGCAGCAGCCTGCTCAACCTCACACATGACACGATTTTCGTTCGTGATATGAGTGACAGCATTCGGTACTGGAATCGAGGGGCTGAGGAGTTGTACGGGTGGATGCCAGAGCAGGCGATTGGAAAGAACTCTCATGACCTTCTGCGGACTGTTTTTTCGTCGCCGCTCGACGACATCCAGGAAGAGTTTCTACGGACCGGGCGTTGGGAAGGCGAACTCAAACACACGAAAGCGGACGGAACGCAAGTAATTGTGGCGAGTCGGTGGTCCTTGCGCAGAAACGAGCGGGAGGAGCCTATTGCCGTCTTGGAAACGAACAATGACATCACCGTGCGCAAGCGCCGGGAGCAAGAAATCCAAAGTCTGAATCAGGAGCTGGCGAAGCGTTCCACGGAACTCGAAGCCACCAACAAGGAACTGCACTCGTTTGCTTATTCCGTCTCGCATGACCTGCGTGCGCCCCTCCGCCATATGGCTGGTTATACGGAGCTGCTTCAAAAGAAGGCGTCTTCCACCTTGGATGAAAAGTGCAGCCACTACATCCAGATGACGCTGGACTCGGCCAAGCGAATGGGAAATCTGATTGACGATCTCCTTGCTTTTTCGAGAATCGGGCGGGCTGAAACGCAAAAGACTCTATTTAGCCTGACGCAGCTCGTAAGAGAAGCTCTCACCGAAGTTCGGGACGACACAGAGGGACGCAACATCGCCTGGAAAATCGGCGCGTTGCCCGATTTCTATGGAGACCGTTCGATGCTACGGCTGGTACTGGTTAACCTTATCTCCAACGCGATTAAATTCACGCGCACGCGCCCGCAAGCCGAAATCGAGATCGGCTGCGCCGACGGAAATAGCAATGACTTGGTCGTATTCGTTAGGGACAATGGCGTCGGCTTTGATATGAAGTACGTGAATAAACTGTTTGGAGTGTTTCAGCGCCTGCACGATTCCGATGCATTTGAAGGCACGGGAATTGGGCTTGCGACGGTTCAGCGGATCATACATCGTCACGGGGGCAAAGTCTGGGCCGCGGCTGTCGTTAATAGCGGTTCGACTTTTTATTTCTCAGCTCCGAAGACATAAGGACACTTATGGAAAGCATGAACAAACTGGGTCGTATTTTGCTGGTTGAAGACGATGCAAGGGACGTGGAACTCACTCTTACGGCCCTTGAGGAATACAACCTCGCCAATGAGGTCGTTGTCGCTCGGGATGGCGAAGAAGCCCTGGAATACCTCTATTCCCGTGGAAAATTCAAGACGCGGTCCAGCGGCAACCCCGCAGTCCTGCTGCTGGATTTGAAATTGCCCAAGGTCGACGGGCTTGAGGTGTTGAAGCAGGTTAAGTCCGAGGAGACGCTGCGGATGATTCCCATAGTGGTGCTCACTTCATCCAAAGAGGAAAAGGACATGGTGGCAAGCTACAAACTCGGAGTGAGCGCGTACGTGGTAAAGCCAGTTGACTTTCACGAGTTTGTAAATGCCATCAAGGAACTGGGGATTTTCTGGGCAGTGATCAACGAGCCGCCACCGGGGAGCGTAAGGAAGTGAGCATCGTAGGAAGTGAGCATGCGGAACCCATTGCGAATTCTGTCGATCGAAGATGATCCGAATGACTCGAAGCTGATTCAAGATCTGCTTGAGACAGAGGACATCGTTTGCGAAGTAACACGAGTCGATACGCAGGCTGCGCTGCTGGCCTCCCTGGAGCAGGGCAGAATTGATCTGATTCTGGCAGATTACACTCTTCCCTCGTTCGACGGCATTTCCGCATTGAAGCTTGCAATGACGGCCTGCCCGGAAGTGCCTTTCATTTTTGTTTCTGGAACACTCGGCGAAGAAGTAGCAATTGAAGCGCTCAAAATTGGCGCTACGGACTATGTTCTGAAGACGCGGCTATCGAGGCTTGTGCCGTCGGTGATACGTGCGCTGCGTGAAGCTAGAGAACGAGCAGAACACAAGCTAGCAGATGAGAAGCTACGCCGCAGCGAGGCCTACTTGACCGAAGCACAGCGACTGAGTCAGACCGGCAGCTTCGGTTGCAATCTTTCCACAGGCGAGATGTTCTGGTCGGAAGAAACCTTCCGAATTTATGGATACGACCGATCCATCCAACCCGCGGTAGAACGTGTTCTGGAAAGGGTCCACCCCGACGACAGAACTTTAGTTCAGGAGCAAATCGATCGGGCGTCCCGCGGCGGTACGGATTGTCATGTCGAATGTCGCCTTTTATTGCCTGACGATTCAGTGAAGCATGTCCGAATTGTAGCTCACGCATCAAAGAATAACCCGGGAATCATCGAGTTTATTGGGGCGGTGATGGATGTCACCGCTACAAAGAAGGCGGAAGAGAAGCTGCGACGCAGTGAAGCTTACTTGGCCGAGGCGCAGGAATTGAGCCACACAGGCAGTTTCGGCTGGGATGTTTCCAGCGGGGAGATTTACTGGTCTTCAGAAACCTTCCGGATATTTGAATATGAGCCGACAGCCAAGGTTACGATCGAACTGATAATGCAACGAACTCACCCGGAAGATAGGCCGGTTGTGCAGCAACTAATCGAACGCGTTTCGCGTGAGAGGACGGATTTCGATTTTGAGCATCGGTTGTTGATGGCTGATGGATCCGTTAAATACCTACGGGTCCTAGGTAGTCCCTCAGAGAACAAGGACGGTTGGTTTGAGTTCGTGGGAGCAGTTACGGACATCACCGAGCGCAAGCGCGCCGAAGAAAAGGTCCGGCAGAGCGAAAAGGAGCTCCGACAGCTTCTTGATTTTACGCCTCAGCACGTCACGGTACTGGGGCCAGACAGAGGGCGTCTTTATAACAACCATGCCGCCCTCGATTATCACGGTTTGACTCTTGAGGAGTGGCAGACCACCGACCCGGACAGATTGTTTCATCCACAGGATTGGGAACGCTTGACGAGAGAAGTTTATAGCAAATTCCTGAGCGGGTCCTCGCTTGACATTGAAGCGCGGCTGAGGAGAAGAGATGGGCAGTATCGCTGGTTTCTCATCCGCTACAATCCGACGCTGGATGAACAGGGACGCCCCACACGTTGGTACGCTGCAGCGACCGACATCGAGGATCGCAAGCATGCTGAGCAGCGGCTCCAGGACGAGAACGTTGCGTTGCGCGAAGAAATTGATAGGGCATCGATGTTCGAGGAGATCGTGGGGATTTCTCCGGCGCTGCACGCGGTGCTCTCTCGTGTATCCAAGGTTGCTCCCACAGACTCCACTGTTTTGATCACCGGTGAAACGGGAACGGGCAAAGAACTGATGGCGCGTGCCGTTCACAAACGATCACAGCGCTCCTCGCGTGCGTTTGTGGGCGTTAACTGCGCCGCCGTCCCACGCGATCTGATCGCGTCAGAGTTGTTCGGACATGAGAAGGGCGCTTTCACTGGGGCAACTCAGCGACGTTTGGGGCGCTTTGAGCTGGCCGAAGGAGGCACGATCTTCCTCGATGAAATCGGAGAGCTTTCTACCGAGACCCAGATCGC
>Ga0210401_10005030_pt1 | contig 13661 bp, 9 predicted proteins | sample IncBWH32MmetaG_FD_150866 | JGI IMG/M metagenome (GOLD analysis project Ga0210401, IMG submission 150866) | Forest soil microbial communities from Barre Woods Harvard Forest LTER site, Petersham, Massachusetts, United States - Inc-BW-H-32-M | ecosystem: Environmental > Terrestrial > Soil >... | reverse complement strand
TGGGCTGGAATGATTCTCGCGGGGCTGGGATTCGCGATTGCGGGTTTCTTTTTCTTTTTTATGGGATCGACGGGTGCTACGGCGACGGCTCCTACAAGCGGCGCGATGGCCACGTTGCTTGCCGCGCTCGGTGCCGCCGCCGGAGCTATCTTTCTGCTTTTCGGTGCGCTGCACGTGGTCCTCGCAATTGCCATTTTCCAGTTGCGAAACATCGCGCGAGTCATAACCATTTTTTTGTTTTTATTGAATGCGGCAGGAGCATGCCTTGGATTGGTGGCAACACTCGTGAGCTATAGCCACGCCGGCTTGCTCTGGAACGTATCCATTCTCGCAGTGGATTTGCTTGCACTCTGGTATATGCTGCGATCCTCTACCAAAGTAGCGTTCCACGCTTAGTGCAATTTGAAAATTACAGCTGTGCTCCCGCGGCCTTGCCCGGGCTCTCTGCGGGTTTGTCGGGCGGGGCCACGATTTCCACCGGCCCATACTTATCGAGAACGGTTTTGATTTTTCGCGCGTCTCCCACCGCAACCACCTGCATGGTTCCCGGATCGATATATTTTTTCGCGACGCGCTGAACGTCATCCGAACTGATCGCTGCAATTTGCGCGGGATATTTGTCCCAGTAATCGGCTGGGAAACCGTAGGCCTTGCGCGTGATGGCATAGCCAATCAGTTGTTGCGGCGATTCGAGCGAAAGCGCAAATCGCGCGACTACGGAACGCCGCGCCGCGTCGAGCTCAGCTTCCGGCACCTTCTCGTCGCGAATGCGGGTCAGCTCGCGAACAAATTCCGTCATTGCTCCGTCCGTCACTTCTGTGCGTACCTCCCCTCCCGCTGTCCACGGGCCGGCATATTTTCGCGCGATCACGCTGCTGTAGACGCCGTAGGTGTAGCCTTTTTCTTCGCGCAAATTTAAAAACAGCCGGCTCGCCGTTCCCGCGCCCAACACTTCATTCAATACGACCAGCGCCGGGTAATCGGGATTGTTTCTGTCGATGGCCAGATTGCCCATCAACAGATTCGTTTGTACTGATCCAGGCCGGTCAATTAAATAAACCTTTTCCTTTTGCGCAGGCGGCGGGCCTGGAGGAAATTTCACAACCTCTTTCGTCCGTTGCCATTCAGCCAGCCACTGCCGCAACTTGGGAATCAGGGTTTCCGCATGCACGTCGCCCGAAATTGCGAGAATTGTGTTTTGCGGCGCGTAGTGCTTGTCATGCCAACCAGCAAGCATCGCTGGTGTCAGCGAATCCAGGAATTCTGGCGTCGCAGACACGACGGAGGCCGGATAAGTTCCGTACAACACGCGGCTCATCGTTTGATTGACCAAAAAAGCGGGTTGCGAACGCTGCTGCATGAGCGCGGACTTCGCGCGCTGTTGATATTGCGCCACTTCATCGGCGGGAAAATTTGGATGAAGCAGGACATCCGTGGTCAGCGCAAACCAGTCGTCAAATTTGTCCGACAAACCTGAAGCAGAAACGACTGCGGAGGAAGAACCGAATCCGGCCGAAGCAGAAAGCGATGCGCCCAGCGAATCAATTTGTTCGGCAATCTGTTTGCTCGTGCGCGTTTTTGTTCCTTCGGAAAGCAAGCGCGCCGTAGCTCCCGCCAGGCCGGGCTGCGCTGCGGGCTCATACATCGGGCCCGCGCCGCTGACGTCGAACATCACGGTAACCAGCGGAAACCTGTGGTCTTCGAGAATCATGACGCTGATGCCATTCGGCAAAGTGGTCTCGACGGGCCGCGGCAGCTTGACCTTCAAAATTTCTTTTGAGACGGGAGCACGATTCATCCGTTCCACTTTGCTGGTGGGAATGGATTTGTCATCGGCGGCTGGCGCCTGGGTCCAGCCAGGCAATGCCATGCTGGCGGAGAAAGTTAAAATCCACGCCGCGCGCATTGAAATCTTGAAACGTAAGTTCCTTCTCATCGGTTTCCTCGTCATTTTCGTCACGCTGCTCAGGGCGTTTTCAAGTTAAGTATCTACATTTGACCGTGCTTGTTTTTGGGCGCAGGCCTGAAAAAATGCAGTCCCAAGAATGTGCGTAAACAGAAAACGCTCTCCTGCAAGAAATGGCGCTTCATATTCAGGACAGCCCCGATAGGGACTTCGGACCATCGGACCAACGTGCCGCAAACACTTTAATCGAAAATGCTCTAATCATCGGGCAGGCGCCGCTTGCGCTTTCGGAGTCGTCAAAACTACCGTGCGCTGCGCTGCGCCCAGGTACTCGCGAGCCACGCGTTGAATATCGGCGGGTGTGACCTCGCTGTATTTTGCGAGAATCGTGTTGATCAAATCCGGGTCATGAAAATAGACGGCGTACTGGCCGAGAGTCCGTGCCCGGCCCATCGTGCCGGTCATGGATTCCGCCTGCTGCAATCGATCCTGAATCAGAACTTTGCGCATTTCTTCCGGAGTGACGCCATCCTTCTTCACGCGCTCGAATTCTTCGTAAATCATTTTCTCGACGTCGCTCGAGTCCTGTCCCGGCTTGAGTAATGCGAACGCCTGAAACAAAGCCGGCCCGCGGCGCAAATCTATTCCTCCGTTTACTTGCAGAGCCAGCATTTTTTCTTTCACCAGCTTTTGGTACATCCGTGAAGATTGGCCACTGAACAAAATATCGCCGAGCATATCCAGCGCGTAAAAATCCGGCGTGTTTGCCGGAACGGTTTTGTAAACGATATCGAGCCGCGGTAGGCGCGCGAAAGAATCTTCCACCGCGGTGCGACGCTCGGCCGTCTGCGCGGGCTCCGTCATGTCCACGGGCGGAGGAGCGGGCTGCTGTGGGATATCTTCAAAATACTTTTTAATCTTTGCGAGAGCTTCCGGCGATTGGAAATCGCCGACCAGCGTCAACACCGCATTGTTGGGTGCGTAGTAGGTTTTGAAAAATTGTGCTACCTCGCCCAGGCTTGCCGCATTCAGATCTTCCATCGAGCCCATGGTGGAATGTTTATATGCAAAATTATCGTATGTGAGGGCCTCGATAATTTCGCCCGTTTTTCCGTATGCCTGATTGTCCATGCGGAGGCGACGCTCTTCCTGAACGGTGCTGCGCTGGTTGTCGAGATTTGCCTGCGTGATGCGGAGGGCCTTCATGCGGTCGGATTCGAGGAACAGCGCCATGTCGAGCTGATTGGCCGGAACGCGCTCGTAATAATTTGTGGAGTCGTCCGTGGTCGTGCCGTTCACGTCGCCGCCATTTACGCGAACCATAATCAGGTGTTCGCCCTTGCCCACATTTTCAGAGCCTTGGAACATCATGTGTTCAAAGAGATGCGCGAAACCGGTGTGGCCCCGTAGTTCGTTGCGCGATCCCACGTCATACGTGATGCAGAGTGAAACGGTGGGAGCGGCGTGATCTTCCGACAGCACCACGCGCAATCCATTTTTCAGCGTGTATTGCTCGACAGGAATGCTTACGCCCCGAGACGCGGTGGTTTCCGCCGCAGGTGCGTAACGCGGTGTTGCGGTGACCGTCACACCGGCAATTCCCAGCGCAAGGGCGAGCCCCGGTATCGAAAAAATTCTGAGACGCTTCATGTTGTACTCCGGCCAAACATATTTCGAGCAGACACTCTATCCTACGTTTAATAGACGTCTGAGTGCAGCATTAGTTTCCTCGCGGTTTTCAATGAGCGACGTGAAATCACCATATCGCATCAAACCTCTAGGCGAGGTAAACTCTAGACTCCATGGAATCTGTTCCCGAACAGAATGTCATTGATGTCCAATCCCTGACTCGGCGATATGGCGCTCTCGTTGCCGTAGACCACCTTAAATTTTCCGTTTCCTCCGGCGCGACTTTCGGCCTTCTCGGGCCGAACGGCGCGGGCAAAAGCACTCTTATCAAAATGCTCACGACGCTGCTTCCTCCCTCGGAAGGCACCGCGACAATTGCCGGGTATGATTTAGTCAAGCATCCCGAGCTCGTGCGAAAAAAGATCGGCTACGTTTCGCAAATGCTTTCCGCGGACGGCGATCTGACGGGCTACGAAAATCTTTTAATCTCCGCGAAACTCTACGGCATGCCGCGCGCGGAGCGGTCGCCGCGCATTATGCAAGGCCTCGAATTCATGGACCTCGCACACGTGAGCGGAAAACTCGTGCGGCAATATTCCGGCGGAATGATTCGGCGTCTGGAAATTGCTCAATCCATGCTGCACCATCCCACCGTTTTGTTTATGGATGAGCCCTCTGTGGGCCTCGATCCCTCTGCCAAGCGCTCAGTATGGGAACGGATTCGCGAATTGCGCCGCGAATTTGGCACAACGATTTTGATGACCACGCATGACATGGAAGAGGCGGATCACTTGTGCGACATGGTCGCTGTGATGCATCGCGGCGTGCTTGCTGCGATGGACACGCCAGCTGCGCTCAAAGCGCAAGTCGCGGCCGATGCCTCGCTCGACGATGTTTTCATTCATTTCACGGGTGCCACGATTTCCGAGGGAGGCGAACTGAAAGATGCCGCTCGCACAAGAATCACATCTCAACGCCTGGGCTGAGCCTTTTCCCGGCGCGAATTATCTGCGGCAGACCCTGGCAGTGGCGGAAGCCGACATCCGTAAACTTATTCACGATCCTGTCGAGCTTTTCACGCGCATGGTTCAGCCCGTCCTGTGGCTGCTGATTTTCGGCCAGGTGTTTAATCGCACGCGCGCCATTCCCACCGGCGGCATCAGCTATCTGGATTTCATGGCGCCCGGAATTCTGGCGCAGAGCGTTTTGTTTGGTGCGATTTTCTACGGCATTTCGCTGATCTGGGAGCGCGACCTCGGCATCGTCCAGAAATATCTGGTGAGTCCCGCGCCGCGCAGCACGCTAGTCCTCGGGCGGGCAATTTCTTCCACCGTGCGCAGCTTGTGCCAGATGGTTTTTGTTTACGGGCTTTCGTATGTGCTGCATGTTCAGCTGCGGTTTCAGATTTTTGCGCTGGCGGGGGTCGTGGTGGCGGTGATGCTGGGCTCGGCCATCTTTTCTACGTTCTCGCTCATTGTCGCGTGCCTCGTGAAATCGCGCGAACGATTTATGGGCATCGGTCAGGTGCTTACGATGCCGCTTTTTTTTGCGAGCAATGCTATCTATCCGCTGACGCTCATGCCAGCGTGGCTGCGTCTTGTGGCCAGGGGGAACCCGCTATCGTATGAGGTGGATGCGTTGCGGACACTGATGATCGTGGGCAGCAGCACGTCTTTCGGCCTAGGGACCGACTTTCTGATGATGTTTGTGGCGTTCGCGGTGATGGTGGCCGTCGCGACTCGGCTCTATCCGACGATTGTTACGTGAGGGATTGAGCGGCGGCGGCGAAAGGCAAAGTCAAAGACAAAGGCTTTAAAACAGAGAACACAGAGAAAAGAGGAGAAAACAGGAGAAAGGATTCCGAGAAGAGAAATTTGCAATTGAATCTCTCTACCCGAAATGAATGCCGGGCGCCCTCTCTCCGCATTTCTCCTCTTTGCTCTGTGTCCCCTGTGTTAAATCTTTTTCTGTAAGCGTATTCGCCACTCTACCAAAGTAGCTTCAGACTGAATTGCACCTGCCGTGACGTTGTCGACGTTTGCGTGAAAGTTCCGGCAACGGGAGATGGAGGCGCGGGAGTCGGAGGCGTGCCAACGGTTGCGGAAGTGAACGTGATCAGGTTCGGCGTGTTCAGATTCGTGCGGTTCAGCAGATTGAAAATCTCCGCGCGAAACTGCAGATTCATCCGTTCAAAGAGATGCGTATCTTTCAGCACGGAAAAATCCCATTCGCCAAGCCCGGGACCAGTCAGCACATTTCTGCCGACATTGCCAAATGTTCCAGATGGCGGGACGATGAACGCTGCCGGATTAAACCATTGCGTCGTGCCACCCAGGATCACGGGGCCAGTGAACGACGGATTCCAGGAAGGCCGCACGGGATTCTTGGAATCGCCGTCATTTGACGGGTTAAAGCTTAGCTGCGGTGTGAACGGGAAACCGGATTGGATGGTGACGATGCTGTTGAGAATCCATCCGCCAACAACGTTATTCTCCCATCCGCTTACGCTGTTCAACATTTGCCTGCCGTGGCCGAAAGGCAATTCGTAGCTAACATTCATGACGCCGGCGTTTCTCACATCATAGGTCGCCGGTCCCCAATCGCCGCGAACGTTCAACGGATTTTGCACCAGAGCGGGGGCATTGGCCGCGGCGGTGGCATTCAGGGAATCTCCATCGTCAAGCGCGTTGGACCAAGTGTACGCGCCACGGAACGTGAGGCCATGGCTGAATCGATGGCGCACATCCACGGTCATGGCGTTGTACATGCTGTCACCTTCCGAAAACCAGCTATATGTGTTTGCCAGCGAACCATTTTGCCTGGTCGTGCTGGTGTTAAAGATCGTTCCGGCGGGCAAGCTTCCGGGGCAAGGCGAAGCAGGGCAAACCACCTGAGTGGGGATGTTCGCATCCACGCTGATAAGTTCATGCGAGCCGTGTGCGCCGATGTATCCCACGCTGATCGAAGTGTTCGAAGTAATTTCCTGCTCGATTTTCAGGCTGTAAGAATAGACCGTGGGAGTTTTCATGTTGGGATCCACTCCGCCCGGTGCAATTTTGGTGCCGGCAGGTGATGCTGTCCCAGCAGACACCGGAACGATGTTGGGAGAGAGCGGGAATTTGTTGAGCGTCAAATTGGGGATGGTATAGGTCGCGTTAAATGGAGCGTTCTGATCTGTGCGGTACCCTAGGGCATCCTGTAAATCATTGTAAATTCCAGCACCGGCGCGAATCACCGTTTTGCTTCCGATTGGGCTCCAGGCCAGGCCAATTCTCGGCTGCGGCAAGAACCATGCGTTATTTTGAGTGAAAACGCTGCTGCCAATTACCGGCTGTGTGTTGATCACGCCATTTGTAAAGGTGTAGTTAGAGGCTCTGCCATACGCCTCGTTCCATCCTGTAGAGAACTCCTGGCGATAGCCTAGTGACAGAGTAAAAGATGGGCTTACTCGAATGACGTCTTCCGCGAAAATAGCTCCGAATAGAGAGCGCCAGCTAAGTGGAGTGGACGCGGGATCGATCAGAAAACTCCCAGTGCCGAAAGTTCCGCTCAAGAAGTTTGTCAGATTAGGAAATGTGGCCTGCCCGTACTGACTGAGCGCAATATTCTCGTTAGACTGAAAGCGCTGAAACCATGCGCCGAATTTAAATTGATGGCGCCCCTTGGTCCATGCGATCTGGTCTTCATAGGTGAATAAATTTCTGTGCAGGTTCAGGTTGCTTCCGTTGTTGCTGCCGGCAAGGGCGACTTGCGCCGCCGGATTGGACGCGGCGCTTCCTCCCACCACCACCGCACCAATGAATGGGATTCCGTTCAAGAAGGGGGCAACGGTCGCCGCAGGAGTTCCCGGCGTTGGCTCGCCTGTGAAAAAGTAACCTGCGCGAGAGAAACCAAATCGCGCGGTGTTCAAAAAGGAGGGCGAGACAACGTGCGTTTCCTCAAGGCTCACAACCTGCTCACGCAAGGACGTAAAATCTGACATGAAGGGATTGATCGCCGTAGCGTCCTGGTCGACACTGTCGTCAATTGTGTAGACTGCGTCGAACGAGTCTTTGTCTGAAAAATTGTGATCCACTCGCGCCGTGCCAAAATCTTCTCGAATCGACCGTAGAGGATTGCTGTTATCAATGGCAATGCCACTACCCTGATCTGGTCCATTCGCTACCGGCCACAAGTTCAGCAGGGAAGTCACTTCCGCCGCGCACGCTACCTGGTTAGGCACAGTACAAGCAGAACCCAAAGGCACAAACGCTCCGCTGCGCGCGGCGGCGTCAGGGACAAAGGCCACGCTGGTCTGGTGCAAACTTTCCCTCAATCCTTCGTAGTTAGCGAAAACGAAGGTCTTGTCTTTTTGAATGGGGCCGCCGATGGCTCCGCCAAACTGATTCCGTCGGAACGGAGGAGCGGAACCCAGGTCAAAAAAATTCGGAGCGTCGAAAACATTGTTGCGCAAGTATTCAAAGAGCGATCCGTGCCACTGATTCGTGCCGGAAGTTGTGACGATGGTGACCTGCCCGCCTGGATGTTTGCCGTATTCGGCGCCGAAGGAATTACTCAACAAGTTGAATTCACGAACCGCGTCCACGCCCAGCATCTGGCCGCTCGTCCCTCCGGGTGTCATGTTGTTTTCGGCAGCGCCCGTGAATTCAATTCCGTTCAACAAAAATAAGTTCTGCTGCGGCCTGTTCCCAGCCACGGAGAACATATTGGCGTTTGTCGAGTTGGAAACGCCGATGCCGCCTGTTTTTTCGGAAGTGAAAGTGATCACGGCAGGATTCAGCGTCATCAGTTCGTCATAGCTTCGGCCATTTAGTGGAAGATCCTTTATTTGTTGTTCGCCCACGAGGCCGGATATATCCGTCGGCGTCACGCTGACTACCGGGGCGTCTGCACTCACTTTGACTTGCTCGGTGACCTGTCCGACCTGCAACGCCACATCCACGGTGGCCTGCTGCCCGACGACCAGGTGAATCCCGCTGCGCACCTGTTCCTGAAAACCCTGCTTTGTGACATGCACCTCATATTCGCCCACGGTGAGCGAAGGCACCCAGTACAGGCCTGCTTCATCCGTAACCGTGCTGCGCGTAATCCCGGTCTCGACATTTTTTGCCACGACCGCGGCAGTGGAGACGATTGCTCCCGTAGGGTCCGTCACTCTGCCAGAAATCGAGGCGGAAACTTGTGCGTTTGTTGCCGGAGCGTACAGCAGAATAGCCGCCAGCAAGCTTCCCGCGAGTGTGAACAGAAATCCTGGAAAGGCGCGAAAAGTAGATTGAAGTTTGGATCGGATGGCAATCGTTCCTGCAAAACGGCTCATGAAGCTCCCCCTGAAATATTTAACTCCGGTGGTAAGGCTATATACGGCTAATCAAAGCCAGTTCAATAAGTAGTTGATTTAATACAATCAAAATCGATAAGTCAAATCGACTTAATACGGATAGGAAATGTACGAATTGATGTGGAGGGGTTTGGAAATTCGTATAAGTGATGCCTACGCTAAACCATTTTTGATTCGAGCGCGGTGTTCCTTTCGCGATGACTTCTTCGCGGCAGGGGCAGTTCGGGATATAACTGATTTGGTTGCGAGGGCGGCGGAAAGCAGGAAAAGCTTCAACACAGAGAACACAGAGAAAAGAGGAGGAGGGCGGAGAGAGCCCCAGCGGTTTATTTCGTGGGAGAGTTTAATTATAAGTTTCTAGTCTCGCAATTCTTTCTCCGTTTTTCTCCTCTTTTCTCTGTGTTAAAGCCTTTGCCTTTGACTTTCGCCGTCCCCCTCTCAATCGCTCAAGCAATAATCGTCGTAGGCGCGCGACGATTTTATTGCCCTAAATCCGTATGGAAGCGCTTTATTTCAAGTCGATTTCACACGATTTGACAGCGGAGCGGAAAAATTCGAAGCTTGGCGCAGCTTCAGCACGAGTTTGAGTTCTACCGAAGGAAACGAGGACATCCGAATGGCGACGAAACTTTCGGCAAGAAACAAGATAGAAGGAAAAATTGTTGAGCTTGAAGTGGACGGCGTTATGGCTCACGTCGCAGTCCAGGTAGGCAAGAACCTGATTGAAAGCATAATCACCCGGCGAAGCGCCGAAGAAATGAAACTGAAGGTAGGCGATCGCGTCTCCGCCGTAATCAAATCAACCGAAGTGATGTTGCAAAAAGGGTAAGCGGGCTACGAATTTGACGGTTATTTGGTTGTTTCTCAATTCATTTTTATTGGGAAGGGAATCAACATGCGCCGAATCGTACTCGCAGCTCTAATCGCTAATTTGATCGTGCTTTCTGCCTGGGCGCAGCAAGCCGCTCCACCCAAGCCTTCGAGTGGCCCCGCTGATTTCAAAATCGGTGGCGCTGTCACCACGCCGCTCGATCTAACGACTGCCGATCTCAAGAGCATGCCACGCAAGACGCTTCGCGTGGACAATCCGCACTCAAAGAAAACCGAGGTCTACGAAGGCGTGCTGGTCGAAGATTTGCTAAAAAAAGCCGGCGTGCCGCAGGGCGAACAACTTCGCGGGCAAGCCATGGCGACGTATGTCCTGGTGGAAGCCGCGGATAATTATCGCGTCGTGTTTGCGCTGGAGGAATTTAATTCCAGTTTTCAGGATTCGGAAATTATAGTAGCCGACACAATGGACGGAGCGCCGATCCCGGGTGCGCTAGGCCCGTTTCGGCTGGTTGCGCCGCACGAAAAGCGCCCCGCGCGCTGGGTAGAGATGCTCAAGTCGATCACAGTTGTACGCGTGCAATAGGTTTACGTGGCGCGGGCTTCAGCCTGCGGGGGTTAGTCCTTGCAAGCCCTAACCCCCGCAGGCTGAAGCCCGCGCCACTTACTCACTCCTGAAAACACTCCCATCTTTCATGACGAAGGAAACTTTTCGCACCGCTTGAATGTCGTCCAGAGGATTTTCCGGCGTGGCGATGATGTCCGCGGCAAGGCCCGGCTTGATTGCGCCGCGATCGCCGTCGACGCCGAGCAAACGTGCCGCATTGATAGTCATGGCGCGCAGCGTGTCTTTCGCGGGTACGCCGGCCTCAACCCAGGAGTCCACGTATTCCACGGCCTGGGTTCCGCGCGTTTCTCCCGGCACGTACACGAATGCATCCGTCCCGAAGGCCATCGTCACGCCAATCTGGTAGGCGCGCTTCAAACGATCGACAAACACGGCGTGCATATCTGGCATGCCGTTGTTGCGCGCCGCGCTCTCCGTGAAATCCGTTCCAACCAACACCACGTGATTCTTTTTCGCCAGTTGCAAATCTTCGTTCGTCATCATTTCACCGTGCTCGATGGAATCGACTCCCGCTTCGGCGGCATTGTGTGCGCCCGCGCGAGTCCAACAATGAGCGGCAATTTTCAATCCATCGCGATGCGCCTCTTCCACCATGAAGCGGATGTCGTCGGCGCTGTAAATATATTTTTGATCGTCGACCACGATCTTGATGACCGTCGCGCCATAATGAATGTTTTCGCGAATCGCCTTGATCATTTCGTCATGCGTATCGGCGAAAACATATTCGGGAGTGGCAAGGTCGCGCTTCTCAGGCTGCAAATGGAATTGCCCGCCATAGGGCGCGATGATGCGTCCTGCGTTGAGCATAGTGGGGCCGGGAACAAGGCCGCGTTCGATGGCCTCGCGCAGCGCCGTGTCCGCATAATTGCCGGCATTGCCCACGTCGCGGACCGTGGTAAAGCCTGCGGACAGCATGTCTCGCGCGTTGGCCACGCCTTCAATCGCACGGTAGGGAGTCGAGTCCAGCAGCGTCGTGAAATAATAATTATTTCCATCGCGATCTTTTTTAAGCGTCATGCACAGATGCGTGTGCGCGTCAAACAGACCGGGTAGGATCGTGGATTTTGTTAAATCAATTATCTTTGCGTCCGCGGGAATCTGCAGATTCGGTCCGACGGCTTCGATCTTTTTTCCACGCACCAGAATAATTTGGTTCGTTTCCGTCGTTCCTCTTTCAGGATCGACCAGCTTTCCCGCCTTGATCGCGTAGACCTTCACTGGCCCCGGTTGCGGGTATTGCGCCAACAGTTGCGGCGCTGCGCCAAGCACGCAGATCATTGAGACAAGAAATAGATAAAACAAAATTAGGCGCGGACGCATCGGCGGCTCCTTAAAGAAGAAGGAATGTTGCCAGAAATTATTACCTGTGGGAAGTGACGGAACGATTTAGCAGTACGACCAAAATATTTTGCAGTGTTACGCGCGTTTGGGAACAGCCGCCTTAACATCGACGCGTAGGTATTCGTACATCTGATCGGTGACGTTCTCGCCCATGTGCTGGGATTGGGAACCATTCGCCCACAAAACGTGTCCGGCTTTGTTGTGGGCTTCCTCTGTCTTGCCGCTTTCCAGAGTTTGGTGAAGGTTCTGGTCGGTCATGAAAATGATGACCGAGCCTAGCGGATGATTGTGCATTTTTACTTTGTCCCGCGCAGGAATGCGGCAGCGTATCACCCTGACGAATTCGTTTTCAAATTCCAGATGGTAGTGTATCGGATCTTCTACCGTGCATTCGTGTGACATGTCCACGCCCGGCACTTGTGGCGCTTGGTTTGAAATTTGCGCGGCTTGTAATGCAAGTGCCGGAGATAGCGCAAATGCGGACAGAGAAGCTCGGGCTGCCGTCTGCATGAGTTGCCGCCGATTTAGATTTTCGGGCATGTCGCAAACCTCGCTTCGGAGAAAGAATTTTGATTTACGTGGCGCGGGCTTCAGCCTGCGGGGGTTAGTCCTTGCAGAAACTAAAACCCGCAGGCTGAAGCCCGCGCCACGTAAACCATCTGCCGCGATCTACAGCATTTGCCGCAGCACGTACGGCAGGATGCCGCCGTGCCTGTAGTAGTTGACTTCCTCGGGCGTGTCGGCCCGCGCTACGGTCTGGAACACGGTTTCCTTGCCGGCCTTATCGCGGGCGCGGACTTCGACCGCCATTCCGGGAGCGAGTTTCGAGATGCCTTCGATCGTAAATTCCTCGAACCCGGTCAGCCCGAGCGACTGCGCGGATTCTCCCGCGCGGTATTGCAGAGGGAGCACGCCCATGCCGAGCAGATTGCTTCGGTGGATGCGTTCGAAACTTTCCGCGATCACGGCGCGCACTCCGAGGAGCACAGTGCCCTTTGCCGCCCAGTCGCGCGACGAGCCCGAGCCGTATTCCTTGCCGCCAAGAACGATGAGCGGCGTTCCTTCCTTCTGATATTTCATCGAGGCGTCGTAGATCGACATTTTTTCGCCGTCGGGTTGGTGCACAGTCCAGCCGCCTTCCGTTCCGGGAGCAAGCTGGTTGCGCAGGCGAATGTTGGCGAACGTACCGCGCATCATCACTTCATGATTTCCGCGGCGCGCGCCGTAAGAATTGAAGTCCACAGGCTTGACGCCCTGCTCGATGAGCCATTTTCCGGCAGGAGTGTCCACACCAATCGATCCAGCTGGCGAAATATGGTCAGTGGTGATGCTGTTGCCGAGCATCGCCAGCGCACGAGCGTTGTGGATGTCCGTCAGCGGCGCGGGAGTCTTCGTAATTTTTTCAAAGAACGGCGGGTTCTTGATGTAAGTGGACTTATCGTCCCACTCATAAATGTCGCCTTCGGGTACTTTCAATCCCTGCCAGAGCGTATCGCCTTTAAAAACTTCGCCGTATTCCTTGTTGTACATCGCGGTTGTCACACTGGCGCGCACGGTGGATTCGATTTCCTGCGGCGTGGGCCAGATATCGCGCAGAAACACGGGTTTTCCTGCTTTGTCGTTGCCGAGCGGCTCGGTGGCCATGTCAAAATCCATCGTGCCTGCAAGCGCATAGGCGACTACCAGCGGCGGCGATGCCAGGTAATTTGCGCGGACGAGCGGATGAATGCGTCCTTCGAAGTTGCGGTTTCCGCTGAGCACGGAAACGGCGACAAGGCTATTTTCCTTGATCGCCGCGCCGATGTGCTCTTCGAGCGGGCCGCTATTGCCGATGCACGTCGTGCAGCCGTAGCCGACAAGTTGGAAGCCAAGCTCGTCGAGATATTTTCCGAGGCCCGCGGCCTCAAGGTAATCGGTTACCACTTTCGAGCCGGGCGCGAGGCTGGTCTTCACCCAGGGCTTGCTGTGCAGGCCGCGCTCGATTGCTTTTT